>JGI24025J20009_10002556_pt1 | contig 13001 bp, 5 predicted proteins | sample Cruoilmetagenom3_FD_20009 | JGI IMG/M metagenome (IMG submission 20009)
CGGATATTGCTTGTAACTACGTTTCTGTCCCATGATGACTCTCCAATAATTGACGGGTATTGTCTCTTATTAAAGTGTCCGTTTCATTCAACCAGAACACACCAACCATAATATTGTTTGCTCGCAATCAAGGGCCAAAGCATGACAGTTTGAAGGCTGTGCTTGGTATCAAAGGGGAGCCATTAAATTCAATTGACCCTGCAGAAGGAAAAGTTTGGAACTCTATTGTTAACAATATTGAATTATCAGGCTTTGAGAATGAATATGTCAGTATTGTTGCGAAAGAAAGAACGATATTTTCTGCTCATCCGTGGAGTTTGAATGGAGGAGGCGCAGATGATGTATATAGCGGTATCGTGGATGCTTCTGAAGTTAAGTTAGAAGACATTGTAAGGAATATTGGTTTCGTTTGTATGACAAGAGCGGATGACGTTTACTTTTCAGTTAAAGGAGCATTACAAAGGAACTCTCTGCAAAATAATCATATTATTAAGAATGTAATTGGAGAGAACGTTAGAAATTGGGGTTTATCAAATTTAATGCCTTGCTGTTTCCCTTATGATGAAAACTTAGAGCCTACTAATAATAATTTAGTAAAACAGTACCTTTGGCCACATCGAAATGCACTATGGTTGAGGAGAGAACCAAATGGCAATCACTTGGAAATTGGTCTTACTTGGTATCAATGGAGTCGGTTTCAGGCTGACCGATATAAGGTTCCTCTTTCAATTACTTTCCCCTTCGTTTCAACCCACAACCACTTCGTTCTCGATCGTGGCGGTAAGGTGTTTAATCGTACCTCCCCTGTCATTAAGCTTCCCAAAGGCACCTCCGAAGCGGATCACCTGGTATTACTTGGCTTGCTAAACAGTTCCGTCGCTTGTTTTTGGGGCCGGCAGGTGTTTTTCTCAAAACGGGGCGAAGATGTTGGTAAATGGGGAGAGTTTATGGAGTTTGATGGCACTAAGCTGAAACGCTTCCCTATTCCCAATGCCCTTGATGAAAGCGTTCAAGATGACACCCGTCTATTGCCCGGTTATCCAACCATTGAACACTTGGCGCAACAGATTGATGCGCTGGCTCAAACATTGGCAGAGAAACTCCCGGCAACTGTGATAGACACGCTAGGTGATAATCTGCTCGTTGAGCGACTGGATACAGCTAAGCTTGATGCGGCTGACCTTCGATCACAAATGGTCGCTCTGCAAGAAGAGCTGGATTGGCACTGCTATCAAGCATACGGGTTGCTGGATGACTTGCTGGTTTTTGAAGGTGAACTGCCAAGAGTGAAAGCCGGTGAACGAGCCTTTGAAATCAAGATGGCGCGAGAACTCTCGCTCGATGGTGGTTCTGCGGCATGGTTTACTCGCCACGAGTTAGTACAAACGGCCGAGATTCCCAGTCATTGGCCGGATGTTTATAAAGCATTGGTTGAAAAGCGCTTAGCTGTTATGCAGTCTGAACGCTTTATTAAATTAATCGAAAAGCCTGAATATAAACGCCGTTGGTTACCCTTTGAATGGGATAAGCTAGAACAAACTGCACTGCAGAATTGGCTGTTGACTTTCTTAGAACAAAAAAGTTTTGATGTGAGCAACCCAACATTATTAACCTGCGCCCAGCTGGCAGACAGTATAAATAAAGATGAAATGGCACAGGCAGTTGCACAGCGTTATACCGATAACGAATTATTTGAAGCACAGCCTTTAACTGTTAATTTAGTTTCCAATGAAAATATTCCGCAAATGGCAGCGGGTCGCCTTAAACCCGACGCGATGAAAAAATTTCGTGCCTGGCAAGAAACCTGGGATAAGCAGCGTCAAGAAGATGCAATTGATGTCGAATTTGGTGTTGATCAACCTCTGTCTGAGCTAGATGCAACAGATGCCGAAAAGTTAGAGTCCTATCAAAAACTCAAGCTTCAAGCCACAGTAAAAAAAGCGGAGAAAATTGGCGATATCCCTTTGCCACCTAAGTATGCAAAATCCGATTTTAAATCGCCCGCTTACTGGCCTCTGCGGGGAAAGCTCGATGTGCCAAAAGAAAGGTTCTTTAGTCTACCTGGTTGTGAAAAAGAAGGTGACGCCACATTAGTTATCGGCTGGGCAGGCATGAATCACTTACAACGTGCCCAAGCCATTGCAGCCTGGTATCTCGACCGTAAAGAAGGCGAAGGGTGGGAGGCAGAAAAACTTATGCCTATGTTGGTAGCGTTAGATGAGCTCACCCCCTGGTTAAAACAATGGCATAACGATATTGACCCTGAGTTCGGTGAGCGTATGGGTGATTACTATGAGGCCTTCTTAATGGAAGAGCTACGTATGCTCAATGTTAGCCGAGATGAACTGTTGAGGTGGCAGCCGCCTGCCGCACCTAAGAAAAAACGTGCCACTAAAAAGAAAAAATCAGCCGCTGCTGAATAGAGAAATAAAACTATGACATTAATTAAAGACCTGATTGAAATTCCGGAAAAGGTTCAGCGCGGTGATTTCGTTTTAAATCTCTCCACTGGGCTGGCTGAAGAGGCGGTGAGTCAAACTCTGGGGCAGTATGTGGTTACACCCCAGTTGGCTAAATCTTTTGATGATGCCTTAAGCTTTATAAAAAGCACGGTGGTGGGTGGGCAAAAGCGTCAGAAAGGGGCCTACCTGCACGGTAGTTTCGGTAGTGGTAAATCCCATTTTATGGCGGTGATGCACTTGCTGCTACAGGGCAATACACAAGCGAGGGCAATTAACGAGTTGGCCCCTGTGGTGAGTAAAAACGATGATTGGTTACAGAAAACCAATATCTTGCTAGTGCCCTACCATATGATCGGCGCTGCCAGTATTGAGGCGGGTATCTTGGGGGGCTATGCGAAGTATATTAAGAAGTTGCACCCAGAGGCACCAATGCCAGGCTTCTATATGAGTAATCGCTTATTCAAGGATGCTAAGCAACTGCGAATTAGCATGGGTGATGAGGCGTTTTTTAATACGTTAAATAACGGTGCAAGTGCAGTTGACGATGATGAAGGCTGGGGTGATTTGGCCAGTGGTTGGGATGCCATTAGTTTTGATGCGGTATTAAACGAGCAAGCAGGATCTGAGGATAAAGATCGCCTGGTGGGTGATTTGGTGGGTACGTTCTATAGTTCAATGGTTGATATGGCCAATACTGAATACGGAGGCTACGTCGATTTTGATGAAGGCCTGCGTATTATGACCGAGCATGCCAAGTCGCTGGGTTATGATGCTGTGATACTTTTCCTTGATGAGTTAATCCTCTGGTTGGCGAGCCACCTTTCTGATCAAAAATTTATTGCCGGTAATATCCAAAAGGTTGTGAAGTTGGTTGAAGCCAGTGCACAAAGAGCCTTGCCGGTAGCCAGTTTTATTGCTCGCCAGCGCGATTTGAGAGAGTTTGTGGGTGATCAATATACCGGTGCTGCGCAAACCGCATTGAGTGATTCCCTTAAGTATTGGGAAGGGCGATTCCATACGATTACGCTGGAAGACAGAAATCTGCCGGTGATTGCCGAGCGACGCCTGCTTAAGCCAGTTAATGAGGCAGCGAAAAACCAGATTAATGATGCCTTTTCTTCAATGGATGCTCGAATGCGTGAGGATGTGCATAACATCTTGCTCACTAATAAAGGGGACCGTGAGATGTTCCGCTCACTATACCCCTTTAGCCCTGCATTAGTGCAGGCATTGGTTGCCTTGTCGTCGGCATTGCAACGTGAGCGTACCGCATTAAAAGTAATGTTAATGTTGCTAGTGGATCAACGAGAGACCTTGGAATTAGGTAACTGCATTCCAGTGGGTGACCTTTATGATGTGATTGGGTCAGAAGCAGAACCCTTTTCAGAGGCGATGCGTCTGCACTTTGATAACGCCAAAAGCCTGTTTGAAAGAAAGCTGATTCCATTGCTAGAAGAAGAGCATCACGTTAGTTTTTCGGCACTGGGTGAGCTCCCTGATGCGGACACAGCCAAGCGCAGCTTTAATAATGATATGCGGTTGATTAAAACGTTATTGCTTTCGGCATTGGTGCCGGAGGTGGAGTGCTTTAAACAGCTTACAGCCACTAAGCTGGCGGCGCTGAATCACGGTACGATAAAATCCCCTATCCCTGGTCGTGAAACTCAAACTGTGCTGCAGAAATGCCGCAAGTGGGCTGGGCGTGTGGGTGAGATTAAGATCAGTGATGATAGTAACCCTATCATTGCGATTCAGCTTTCCGGCGTTGATACGGAAGCCATTTTGGAAGATGCCAAAGTTCATGATAATGATGGCTCTCGGCGTAGGCTGGTTAAGGATCTTGTCTTTGAGGCTTTTGGCGTACAAGATGAAAACCAGCTGCTTTTAGAGCATCAGCTTGTCTGGCGGGGTACTCGCCGAAGTGTGGAGCTGCTGTTTGGCAATATTCGTGAGATTTCTGATTTTACTACTTTTGAGGCTAGAGGGGATGATTGGAAAGTCATTATTGATTATCCGTTTGATAGTGATGGCCGCTCCCCCGCCGATGATAAAGCCCGTATCCAGGAATATGAGGCTACCGGTGGTTCTGCTCGTACTTTGTGTTGGTTGCCATACTTCCTCAGTCAAAACGCACAACGTGATTTGGGAACACTGGTAACGCTGGAATATGTGCTGAAGAATGACGAGCGTTTTAATTCCTTCGGTAAACATTTGAGCCCTATTGATCGCGCTCAAGCGAGAACGCTACTTGATAATCAACGCAGCCAATTACGCCAACGCATTAAAGATTACTTAATGGGAGCTTATGGGGCCGCAGAACCTCTCCCTAATTCCTTGGATGATAGTGGTTCATTAGAGAGCCAGGTTATTTCTTTGGAGCCAGGTTTTAGCCCTAATCTTCCTATTGGTAGTGATTTGGGTAGGGCCTTTGACAATCTACTAGGGCAAGCCCTCAGTTTTCAATATTCGGATCATCCAGAGTTTGAAAATCTGGTTAAGACGGTTGATCTGGACAAGGTGTTGGTTCAGCTACGCCGTGCTATTCATGCCAGTAATGGCCGTATCGATGTTGATAGTCCCTTGCGCCCACTGATGAGAACGATTGCGCAACCGTTAAAGCTGGGTGAAATGCATGAGCGCCATTTTATTTTTAAAGAAGACTGGCCTAAGCAATTGAGTCGAGAGCTGGCCAAGGATGAACAGGCGGGAGCCCCGGTAACGGTTAAACGTTTGCGTGCGGCAATTGATCAACCGACAGAAAAAGGCCTGCCGCCAGCGTTGCAGAACTTATTGATTATGGTTTTTGCTGAGCATGGCCAATATGCTTTTACACTGCATGGGGGTGATTACGAGGTTGTTCTAAAGGACATTCGTGATGACCTGGTGTTGATAAAGCAGGATTTGGCAGAACCGTCGGTGTGGAAGCAGGGCATTGATAATGCGGGGGCTGTTTTTGGTGTTGCAGTGAATAGCTTGCGTACTGCGAATCATCAAAATACTTTGCAGAAAGAGGTGTTGGATACCGTTAACCGACATTTGGCTTATTGTGAACACCTCGTAGTCGAGATTAAAGCGACATTGATTAAACTCAATCAGAGTAATCAATGTAAACGTTTGCAGAATGCAGAATACGCGTTACAACTTTTACAAGGTTTGAAAAATAAAGAGGGCGCTGAGCTAGTTGCTGCACTGGCAAACATTAAATCGGTGACCAGTTTACAGGCGTTAGCGAAAAGCATCACATCGGCCGCCAGTGTTACTCAATCACTGCAAGATAATAACTGGGATCTGTTAGCCAGTATTTGGTCTTCTGGAGACGCGGAAGGTAAACGAATTAAAAAGCAGGTTGGTGACGCGGTAGTTGCCGATGAACTGGTGACATCAATAGGGGCAGCATTAAAGCAGGCGCAGGTTGATGCTACGGGAATCATTACCAGGCGTAGTACTCCGCTCATACAGCCTCAGCCTGAACCTATCCGTGAGCGACCCTCTGGTGGTCAGCGAGTGGTTAAACAGGCACAAAAATTGGGTTTAACAGGTAGCCAGGTAAAATCTTTGTTCGCTGAAATTGAAGAGCAACTGGATGAGGGTTACGTGTTAGATGTGAGTTACAGCATCATTAAAACCGACGACAGTGGGAGTTAGTCGCCATGCCAAATTCCACTTCGTCTAATGCTTCGCTGGTTAAGGCCCAGGCGGCCAAAGCGTATGTCCCTAGGCCTGTGGTGACCCAGCTGCAGGCAATTTATCAACGAGATGATGCCGCTGATTGTGTGGCCCTGGTGTGGCCAGAGGCTTTGGTTGAAGAAAAAATAGTGAAGAATGTTGATAGTAAGCCGACTCACTTTATTTACTGCCACTCTGAACTGGCCATGCGTGAGGCATTGGTTGCTCATAGTGGTGCGAGTGAGCGCTTGGTGTTGCTTTCCAAGTTTGATGAAGTACATCTGGCTAAAGATGTGCTGGCGAGAATCTGGAAAAATGAACCGCAACGTATTAGCCCTTGGAAAACGCTAAAACAATTAATCAAGGTACGAGACGTTGATCCGCGGCTGCCTAAGAACAATGGTCGATGGATGGCGGAGGCATTGCTAAGTTGTTTTGATCGCTATCAACAAAAAATAGCCTTTGGTGAGGTGTTGGATCAAGACAATGCTTGGCGAGCCCTAGCACTTGGTTATCTGGATTATGATGAGCCAACGTTAGATTTACAGTCAATATTTAGTTGGTCTATCAGTAATGACGTTTCATCACTTATCAAGAAACTACCGGCAGATGTAAAGGATAACCTTGAGGATTGGCTGCGCGAGGGTATCCCTAATACCAGTCAGTTGGTTCAAACCCTTCTGCTTAATGGGCAGGGTGATGATCTGCTGTCGATAGGCCTTACGTGTTCTGTGGTGTATTACAAAGGCATTGAATCACTTACAGTTGTTGATACAACACAGCTTCATATTAGCAGGGGCGTTTTTAAGGAGCGCTTCTTAGCGGGAACAACGTTTGACCAAAATCTACTGCAACAGTTTGGTAGTGATGCCATCAAAGCCACATTGCGGTTATTACAAAAACAAGGACATCAAGCGCTTAATGGTGCATTGGGTAAAGCAGAGCAAATATTGGCAAGTTTGGATTTATTGCCTGCCGTAGAGCTATCAGCGGTGCTGCCTGGTAGCCTTCATCTGCGTTTTACTCGGTATGCCGAATCCTTGTCGGGTGTGTTAGCAGGCAGTGAGGTTGAACGGGCTGAATCTGCCTTGTCGGTGCTTAAGCAGCACGCGCTTGCCGGAATGCCAGCGCAACGAGAATCACTTGAGCGGGCTGATATGGCGCTTCGTCTAGCACGGTGGCTGAAACAGGCCCCTAAACAGTCAAGCAGTGCTGCGGAATCAATCTCTGAGTTTATACAGCAAGGCAGTTTTGCAGACTGGGCACGTTCGGTGGTGTGGTCAGGTGACGTGCATGAGGCGCTAAACAAGGTCTACCAACAACTATCAGAGCGAGCTAGCGATATACGTGAACAGCAGAATCAGGCTTTTTCACAGCAGTTGGGTGCTATTGCGCGTGGCGACGTGCTGGGCGATCGCTATATTCCGGTTGAGAGTGCCTTAGAGCGTCTCGTGGTACCCATTGCTGAGAATAAACCCGTATTACTGCTTGTGTTAGATGGTATGAGTGAAGCTGTTTTTCGGGAATTAACCGAAGACTTAATAAAACACCACTGGCTTGAACTTAAAGGGGCAGGTAATCAAGGGGACCAATGTTTGGTTGCTGCTTTGCCCACCGTCACTCACGTCAGCCGTTGTTCCTTGCTTTCGGGCCGATTGGTTGAAGGTGTTGCGAATGATGAGAAGAAAGCGTTTAGTGGCCATCCGTTATTAAAGAAAATTGCGTCAACTAAGTTCCCACCCATGGTGTTTCATAAACAGGATTTACAGCAGGTGGGTACTGGTGCGTTAAACGCAGACGTTCGAGCAAAACTTGCTAGTACGGGGTACCGGGTATTAGCCGCTGTCATCAATGCGATTGACGATCAGCTTTCCAGTAGTTCTCAAGTGTCGGTTGATTGGACGTTGGATAATGTCGCCTTGTTACGCCAGGTATTAGAAGCTGCCCGTGAAGCAGGTCGTGTTGTGATGATCACCAGCGACCATGGGCATGTGCTCGACCATAATTCTTTTTATCAAGAGCCGAATTTTCCCTCTGAAAATGGTCGTAACGGTGAAAGGTATCAGCTCGGCTCAGATAGCCTGTCTAAACATGAAGTGGCTGTGTCGGGTGGACGAGTTGTAACAGAAAAGCATTCCGTAGTGTTGCCTTGGACAGAGCGTTTGCGCTATATCAAATCGAAAAACATGGGCTATCACGGTGGGGGTAGCCTTCAGGAAGTGGTCATTCCGTTTGGTGTGTTTGTGAGTGCTGCCGATACTAATGTGATTGAGGGCTGGTCAGAAGTACCACGCCGTTTGCCTCAATGGTGGCATCAAGAATTAGTTAAACCGGAAATAGCCAGCAACTATATTGATCCCATTTATACAGGTGCTAAGCCCGCCCGGAAATCTAAAAAATCCAAGAATGCTGATGCAATGGATGAGGTGATGGATGATATGTTTGGTGGCACAGCTGATTCCGCAATAATTGCAGAAGATGCTACAGAAACGTGGATAGAGCACCTTTTCAGTTCTGCTGTATACCTGCAGGTAAAGAGTAGGGTGGGGCGGACGGCGATTAAGGAAGAAGAACTACGAGCGTTGATTGAGTTTTTGGACCAGCAGCAAGGGCAGGCGATGGAGGCTGCAGTGCTTCGTCATTTAGAGAAACCTAAAATTAGATTGAGAGGTTTTCTGGCGGGTGCTCAAAAGTTATTGAATGTTGACGGTTATCCCATTCTTTCAGTCGAACGCGATTCTCAAACCATAAAGCTCAACATTGCCGATCTTAAAAAACAATTTGAGCTGTGAATTAATAAAAAAATAACAAGAGAATGCACCATGAGTATTAGCCAACAGCGAAGACAGGATATTCTTGATGCACTGCGCAGAGGTACAGTCCCTCAATATGGGTTGGATGCACTATCTGTTGGCTTACAGACCTTTGAAAGTGCTTTTGATGAGGAGCTGGAAAAGGTAGCACGCGGTGGGGCGGCATTTAAGGCTATACGGGGTGAGTATGGTAGCGGTAAGACTTTCGCCTCTCGATGGTTACGTGAACGAGCCTTTCGGCTTGGTTTCGCTTGTGCTGAAGTACAGGTCTCTGAAACTGAAACGCCATTACACAAGTTAGAGACTGTTTACCGCAGGCTGATGGAGCGGTTAACAACACCCGACTCTCCCTCTGGTGCATTTCGTAATATCGTTGAGTCTTGGTTCTATACACTGGAAGAGGATGTGCTGGAGCAACAGGGTATCGATCCTGAAGATGTTGACGCTTTGGTAGAGGCGACGGATGCCTTGATGGAAAAGCGTTTGGGCGAAGTGGTTAGAACCGCTCCTGCGTTTGCTTTAACGTTGCGGGCTTATCGGCGCGCTTTGGTTGAAGGGGATGATGAAATAGCAGATGGTTTGCTTGCCTGGATGGCAGGGCAGCCGAATATCTCGGCTTCGGTAAAGCGTTATGCCAAGATTAAGGGAGATATTGACCATTTTGGTGCCCTGAGTTTTTTGCAGGGTGTGCTTACTATACTGAAAGACTCAGGTCACCCTGGCTTGTTGTTGGTGCTTGATGAAGTGGAAACTCTTCAACGTATGCGAGGAGATGTTAGAGATAAAAGTTTAAATGCGTTGCGCCAATTAATGGATGAAATTGATGGTGGGCGTTTTCCCGGCCTGTATCTTGTGATAACCGGTACCCCAGCTTTTTATGATGGCCCAATGGGTGTGCAAAGGTTGGCTCCTCTCGCGCAGAGGCTGTCGGTAGACTTTGCTACGGATGCACGCTTTGATAATCCAAGAGCAGTGCAGATTCGACTGAAGGGCTTTGATCGTTCTTCATTAGAGGAAGTTGGCCGCAAAGTGCGGGATTTGTTTGCCCAGAATAGCGAGGCCCGCGAGCGGGTTTCAACGCTGGCGGATGATCGTTATATTGCCGATTTAGCCAATGCGGTGACGGGTAATTTAGGCGGTAAAGTTGGTATTGCTCCGCGTATTTTTCTTAAGAAACTGGTGGGCGATGTATTGGATCGAATTGATCAGTTTGATGACTTCTCACCCAGAGAACATTATGCATTAACGATTTCTGATACTGAGCTGACGGATGTTGAGCGGGCGAGCAAGTCTGCAGATGGTGTAGATGATATAGAGCTGGATCTATGAGCGAGTTTGATAAGCTCCATCCAGCGTTACAGCACCATATTGTCAATAGCCTTGGTTGGCCGGGCCTACGTCCCTTACAAGAGGCTACTATTCAGCCTGTGTTGGATGGTGAGCATGCCATCTTATTAGCGCCGACCGCGGGTGGTAAAACGGAGGCTGCTAGCTTCCCTGTTTTCTCTCGTATGCTCACGGAAAATTGGACCGGGCTGAGTGTTCTTTATATCTGCCCAATTAAAGCGCTGCTGAATAACCTTGAAGAACGTTTTAGTTATTATGGGCAGTTACTCGGCCGAAGTGTGGCTGTTTGGCATGGGGATATAAGTGCTTCTCGAAAAGCAAAAATTATTGCCAACCCTCCTGATATCTTACTGACGACCCCTGAATCCTTGGAGGTGATGCTGGTCTCCAATCGTATTGATCACCGGATTTTGTTTGCCAATGTTCGCAGTGTCATCATTGATGAGATACATGCGTTTGCTGGTGACGACAGGGGCTGGCATTTATTATCTGTGTTGGAGCGAATCAGTGTTATCGCTGGCAGAGAAATACAGCGACTCGGGCTGTCGGCAACGGTAGGAAATCCAGAACGGTTGTGTGATTGGTTAGCTAGCTCATGTGAATCTAAGCGCAGTGTGATTAACCCTCCCGCAGAGAATAATATTGTTCCCGATGTGCAGGTGGATTGGGTGGGCTCGGTTCGCAATGCCGCAATTGTTATCTCTCGTTTGCATCGTGGTGAAAAACGTCTGGTGTTTGTTGATAGCCGTTCCCGTGTTGAGGAGCTGGCCATGGAGCTGAGAGGCTTTGGGGTGACTACCTATGTATCGCATAGCTGCCTCAGCCTTGAGGAGCGCTGCTCTGCTGAGGAGGCCTTTGCGCAGGGCACTGATTGCGTGATAGTTGCCACCTCAACTTTGGAGCTTGGTATTGATGTAGGTGACTTGGATAGAGTTATTCAGATAGATGCCCCATTCACAGTCGCTTCTTTTTTGCAGCGTATAGGTAGAACAGGACGAAGAGCGGGTAGTTCTCGTAACTGCCTATTTCTGGCGACTAAAGAAGATGCGTTTCTTAGATCGCTGGCCTTGTTAAAACTATGGCAGCAGAATTTCGTTGAGCCGATTGAGCCACCTGCTCGGCCGATGCATATCTATGCGCAACAAGTGATGGCTCTATCGTTACAAGAGAGTGGAATCATTGCCCAGGATATAGGTGAATGGGTTGGTTCAATGCCTGGGTTTTCTTCTATAGCGATTAAAGAAAGAGAGCAAGTCGTTGAATACATGCTTTCGTCGAGTGTTCTCCACTCAGATTCTGGTATTTTGGGAATTGGAAGCACTGGTGAAAAAACGTTTGGCCAGAAAAACTTTATGGAACTGTTTTCGGTATTTACCAGTCCCCCAATGGTTAAGGTTTTTCATGGTAAGCAAGAGCTCGGTGAAGTTCATCAGTTGACCTTTGCTGTGAAGGACGAGGGGCCTGCACTGCTTACATTGGGAGGAAGAAACTGGCAAACCAAGTATATAGATTGGGCCCGGAAGAAAGCATATGTCGAACCAACAGATATGCGCGGACGCTCGCAATGGTTGAGTTCTGGTCAGCCTATGCATTATGAAATGTGCCAGGCTATCGCTGAAGTTCTGTTAGATGAAGAATGCCAAGAAGGGTTGTCTGCGCGCTCCGAGGGCTTGCTTGATGAACTGAAGGAAGAGTTTGCTTGGTTAGAAGAGGGCAAGACGACGCTGTTGATTGATTCCGACGGAAACGCAAATTGGTGGACATTTGCAGGGCGTTTACTGAATGCTGCGTTTACGGAAGTGTTTGCAGGTGAAGCGGGCAAGGTTGCCTCTGATAATTTGTGTATCACGTTTTTCCATGTGTATGATGTAGAAGCATTAGTAAGTAAAGTCAGGGGTGTTATGGATGGCAAATCGAGCGATATTTGCCTTTCCTTGGAGGAGGACTTTATTCAGGAACTTAAGTTTTCGGAATGCTTGGCGCAGAAGGAAATAGATAAGGAGATTTTGGTTAGGTATTCGCTGAGTAAGAATTTTGATCGTTTTTCAAGGCAGGAGCTTGCAGTATTGCATCTGGCTTGACTGTGAATGTTCTGGCGAACGATATTTGATCTGACAGTTGCGCATTTGAATTCAAGAAAGGGAAACTTCCTTTGATACTTTGGCCTGCTCGAGTATTCGATCAGTAATTGCTTGCATCGGCTTTCTTAGCTGTAGTAGCTCATCCCTTCGGATAGACCCTATCAACCCTTACCTCCTTCCGTTTCCGCTCCAGCACTCCGCTTGGCATATAAGGCAGCATTGCCTCCCGGCACTGCGCTGATGGCCAGTTAAATCACTGGCCGTTTGTGGCTTTGTTTTAGCCGTCAAACTTGAGCTGTCGCTGTCTCTCCTGGGCCACACCCTCTCGCCGCTTTACTTTCGTGATTCATGTTCCCGTTTCCCAGGGATTCCATCGTAAAGCCTTCGGCCCTTCCTCACCCGTTCAGACTCACTCGCTGCGCTCACTCCCTTAGCTGCGGCTTCCGGTGAGGCTATTGAATCCCTGGCAAACGCTCTCTGATATGAACACGAAGCGACGAGAGAGCATGGATTAACCAGGAGAAACAGCTATGGTAAGCGCCCATTAATCCGGGTTATTCAGGAATCACATTAAGCTATTCATAATACGCCCAACTTAACGGGAGATCATTATGAATATCGCAAGCAATCCA
>JGI24025J20009_10002557_pt1 | contig 12999 bp, 14 predicted proteins | sample Cruoilmetagenom3_FD_20009 | JGI IMG/M metagenome (IMG submission 20009)
TTGTCAGAGAATTTTGAGAAAACAATGCAAATGATAGAGGAATATTTGAATAAAAGCGGCAGAGAAAAAGGGCAGAAAGGACTCGCTATGTTTGCATCAAATATTCATAACTTTTTTAGAGCATACAAATTAGGGCTGCCCGTTGAAAACCTGCTGATTGTGGATACATCACCATACATCAGACCTCTTGCAAGATTGGTTGATGAATATGAAGCATTCGGTCTTGTTCTTCTGGATAGTCAGAGAGCAAAAATCTATGTTGTTTCCTCAGGCAAAGTTGGGTATAAAAAGAAAAAAGCAAAAGATATTATAAACAAGCATAAGAAAGGTGGGATGTCACAGGCGCGTTTTCAGAGACTAAGAAAGGGTGCGATTAATCATTTCCTCAAGGATGTCGCAGAGGATGTAGAAAAATTATTTCCGACGGATGACGTAGTTAAAATTATTATTGCAGGTTCTGGTAATGAGAAAATAATATTCAAAAATATCCTGCCACCGCATATTAAGTCTAAGATTGTAGATATAATTGATATGGATTTTGACGAAGCTGAAGGTAGGCTTCTCTCGAAGGCTGAGGAAATCGTCATAGAGGATGAAAAAGAAACAAGCGAGAAAAATGTGAGCAGATTGAGGGATGAAATACTGAGAAACGGTCTTGCCGTCCATGGTTTAAAAGAAACAGGGGAAGCGGTGATAAATGGTCAGATTGAGTTGCTGTTAGTAAGTAAAGGTTATAAAATAAGGGGCTGGATTTGTGAGAAATGTCAGGCTGTTGATTCGGGTGTGAAGGACAAATGTCCGTATTGCGGCAGCAGAACATCAGAGGTTGATGTTATCGAAGAAATCATTGAGTTTGCCGAAAGAACGGACACAAAAATTGAGTTTGTGGGAGATAATCCTATATTAGATGAACTTGGCGGTGTGGGTGGATTGCTGAGGTTTAAGTGATATATATAACCCCGCAGCCCCAATATACAAATGAGGGGACTCTCTCTGATTTTGAGAATCATTAGGAGTGGGGCAATTCATCTCTAAAACCTTTCGGATTTACCCGTTTAAAGTTTTTCCGCTGTTGTACGTGGTGGAAAAACATTAATAAGGGTCGAGATAAATTTTTGGCTTGATCACAAACCAAGACCATGCCATGTCTGCCGCCCCAATATTACAAGTGAGGGGCGACCGACGATTTTGAGAATACGTGGATAAAAAGGCAATTCATCTCTAAATCCTCACGGATTTACCCTTTTAAAGTTTTTTTTCTGCTGTTGTTTGTGGTGGAAAAACATTAATAAGGGTCGAGATAAATTTTTGGCTCGATCACAAACCAGGACAATGCCACGTCTGCCGCCCCCATTACAACTGAGGGGCTCCCTCTGATTTTGAGAAGCATTGTGGAGTTAACGCAGATTATTAAACAGTTGACTGTCCGATTTATAGTTTACATTGCTCTGCTTCTTCGCTCATCGCTTCACCTTCTCCACTCACTTCTTCATCTCTTTCTTATCCTCCTCAAGAAAGGACAGGTTCACGAAGTGCTACAATGTTGAGCAGTTATGGAACGGTTTGAAGATGAGGGGCTCCCTCTGATTTTGAGAATAATTTTTCTTACAGAATAGTTAACGGTTCAAAATTTTGTTTGGTATTCTTTTTTCATATCTCTTCACGTCTCAAGTTCGGTAGGTTCGGATAAAGCTGATCTTGGAACTACCAAAAGGTTAATAAAATATGAAAAAAAATAGAGAGATGGCATGAGTCTAAAGAGAAGTTTGAAAAAACATCGTATAGAGGAGGCCCCCGCATGGTTTAACAAAGGAAATGCTCTTGCTAAGCAGAGAGAATACGAAGAGGCTATAAGAGCTTTTGATAAAGCGATAGAGCTAAATCCCGAGTATGTCGATGCTTGGAATAACAAAGGAAATGCTCTTGCGGAACTGGGAGAATACGAAGAGGCTATAAGAGCTTATGATAAAGCGATAGAGCTAAATCCCGAGTATGCCTATGTCTGGACTTGCAAAGGAATTGCTCTTGCCAAGCAAGGGAGAGACGAAGAGGCTATAATGGCTTATGTTAAAGCGAGAGAGATAAATCCCGGGTATGTCGATGCCTGGAATAACAAAGGAATTGCTCTTGCTGCACTAAGAGAATACGAAGAGGCTATAAAGGCTTATGATAAAGCGAGAGAGACAAATCCCTGAGGACGTTTTATACTCGAGGGCTCCCTCTGATTTTGAGAATGATTGTGGCTTCGATTATTCCAAACATTTCTCTTCGATGCGCTGCGTTTTAACGCAGATTTATCTTATCACCATCTTATTCATTCTTTTCGTCCGGTTTCGAACTGGTTGTCCGCTCGGCCGCCAATAAAAATTCAGAGATCCCCTCTGGAAGGAGAAGATTACGGGTTCCTTTTTTCTCAGTACAGGACTTATGACCCCATCCCAAAAACTTTGTTGAAATCTCTTTATGTGCCTCATCTGCCTCATCTCCAGGTTTAATATAACACGGCTTGCCACAGTTGCGACATTCGAACCAAATTGCCCAGTCATTCATTCCATTCTTGTAGCCTTCCTTAAAACCCTCTCTCCGACCATCATCGAATCCGTCTTTACGACCTTCCTCTAAACCCTCATTACGACCATCATCGAATCCCTCATTACGACCATTTTTGAATCCGTCTTTACGAATTTTAGCCTCCGTTTCTCGCTTCTCTACGATGCCTTTTAGAAAATCTCGTACGTATTGACCCCTGGTCATGCCTTCTCTACTTGCCATCTCTTCCAGCTTCTTCTTATCTTCCTCCTTTAATCTGAAACTCACCGTAGGATTTTTCCTGTAGTATTCCTTCTGGCTCGGATAACTACCATTTTGTGTCATGGATAGTAATCAATATGGTAATCCATAATATAAAGGTTGTAGTCGATAGGTCATGTGTTCGTAATCTATAGTCTACGGGTCTGTAATCTATAGCATATTTTACGCAAAACAGGGGCTATTCCACTGCCTTATTTACCCTACCGGTCAGGTACCCCATATCCCACTGATAATACCCTTGTTTGCCCTATATGTACCCTTTTATAATTACCTGCTGATGCACCTAAAAACCAGGTTAGGATCTCTCACTAATTTATATATAATTTGTTGAGTGCGTGAGTGATCATCCATTGGTTCTTTCTGTCTGTATGCCCACCTTTTTACCTTTCGCGAACCCTTCCTTGACTTACTTTACTAACTTACACCGTAAGATAGATTTATTTGAGCGGTATTCCCGGCCATGTCATACCATACTACCTACCTCTTTCTTTGGCAACCATTTCTGTTGTAACGTAACCGGCCGGTCGGCCACCGATCGGCCAATCAATCCTCTTCCGTAATTACGATGAGATACCAGAAGTAAGATTTTAATCTCTGCCTCTCATCCATCCATGTTAATCCCGTTTATTTTTATTGTGACACGATATGAAAAAAAGAATACCACAATGTATGTGTGAGTGTATATCTGTATGTATGTAACAAAGCTTTTAGACTTTACGTACGTAACAAATCAAGAGATATTTAAATATCTAAAAATCATTCAGTATTACGGACCTATAAATCTATGACAGAAGAGATGGAAGAGAAAGAGGTGTCAGCAGTCTTTTTGAAAACCGTGGACGAATTTTGTAAGGACAGTGACACGATTTTTAAAGAATTTGACGCAATACGCGAGAGCCGTGTGAAGGGCGAGGATATTATGGGTGCGTTACAAGAGTTTAGACTTGAAAGAGCGAGTATTTTCTTGTTGATTGATGCCATCTTTCATAAAGAGGTGGAGCTTGAACACAAGCTTGACAAAGCGGAGATAGCGAAAGAGAAGCGTGACAAGATACTCGAGTTTAAGGATCGTTTTGCTGATTTAGCGGAGGATATAGACCTATTTGTGATGAAAGAGATAGGCGTGGGCCAGTGGTAACAGGCTGACTGCGTGCTCCAAAATTTTAAGAAGAAAGCCTCTCAAACACAGTTCTCACATGTTTCTCTGTTTCTTCACGTGTGCCTTCATTCATTATAACAATATCAGCGAATTTTAGCTTATCCTTCAGAGGTATTTGTAATCCTATCATTTCTTGTGCCGCCGCTTTCGTCAGTCCATCTCGTTCCATCACCCTTCTTATCTGCGTCTCTTCGCTGACATAAACAACAATTACGGTATCAAAGTCGTCTTGAGTTCCCGTCTCTATTAACAGTGGAACATCAACAACAACGATAACTTTTGGCCCTGATTCAATCTTCTTTATCGCTTCTATCCGCTCTACGCACTTACTTCTTACTTCTGGATGTATTAGCTTCTCCAAAGCGGCTCGTTTCTTAACATCACTGAACACTATCGCCCGCAGCTTCTTACGGTCTATCGCTAAATCCTTTTTCAGAATACCGCCGCCGAAGAAACTCACGATCTCCCACCACGCTTTCGAGCACGGTACAACTGCCTCTCTGCTGAGCACATCACAATCTATTGCGTAAGCGCCGAGATTCGTAAACGTGCGTAACACGAGGCTCTTACCACTTGCTACTCCTCCGGTTATGCCTACGATGCGCATATTCAAATAATAAAATCAATGTTAGTGTTGAAGAATACTTAATCCTGCGTATGTGTGTATGTATGTGTATGTTTATGGGGTCACGTCAACAACCGCAGCAAGAACTTCACGTAATTCTTCAAATCGCTTATCCTAACGTTCTCATCAGGCCCATGCGCATTGCTCTCTGTCCAACTACCAACGCCAAAAGTGCAAACCGGCTGATATGTCTTTTTAACCGCATACGCAATGTCTAACCCGCCCTGCACACCTATCGCCCCTTTAGATACGCCAAAAGCATCAGAGGCTGCACCCTTCACACGGCTCACCCATTCGTCGTCCGGATCGGTAAGCATGGGTGGGAATCCGGGCTTAAGATGCAGTTCTAAGTCTATTCCATGCTTCGTTTTTATGGTCTCTACCGCATCTTCAAACTCTTTTATCACGTCTTCAATCGCTTCCTCTGGAATATACCGCCGGTCACCCCGCAAGGTGCAGCTTGGTGGGATAGCATTCTCCTTCACACCGCTGTTTATCATCGTAACGTTAAAAACAGGCTTTATGTGCTTCTGTCCAGTTAGTTCTGTCATCTCGTGGCTGCACGGTACTTCCGATTCCCTGCGCTCAATATCCCTTCTCAGTCCCTCTAACTCGCGTATCACGATCGCCGCTTTTTCTATTGCATTCACACCCAAGAAAGGCATAGAGCTATGGCAGGCTTTTCCTTGTATCTTCATCTCCCAATTCATCACACCATTCGTTGCCACACTTATACCCTCGTTATCGCCGTCCATGCACAGTAAATAATCGCCTTGGAGTAGCCCTTCATCAGCAAAGAAGCACAAACCTGAGTAAAGCCCCATCTCTTCATCCGTGGTTAATGCAACCCGCAGGTTATACGAACTCTCTAATCCCTGCTCATTCATGATGCTCAATGCAGTTAAAAGAGATGCGACGCTGCCTTTTGAATCCGCTACACCGCGCCCATATATCCTATCAGCCTTGATCACGGGCTCAAAGGGGGGCGTGCTCCAGCCCTCTCCTGCTGGAACAACGTCTAAATGCGTGTAAATATCAACACTTTCCTTTGCACCATAATCTTTAGTGGCGAGCAGGTTCGCTCTCTCACCGCTCAACTCCCCGGTAGTCTTTTGCCTTGTTTCGTAAATATCCGTGGGCACATCTATTCTTTCGCATTTGAATCCAAAATCATAAAGTACCGAAATAAGCCAATCCACTATCTCTCCGTAATGCTCCCCTGGCGGCACAAAAGTAGGTATCCTGACCAATTCCGTAAGACAATTAATAAGATACTTCTCGGTTTCCTCTCCTTCTACTGTTTCTTCCACCTTCTTCTCGTCGCTCATCATCATACCATACAAAACTCTTAAATACGCAGACAAAAGATAATAGTACGGGCTATAAGTAACGTAACTCAACGAGTGAAAATAATTATNGGACGCGAACAGGGAGGGATTCATGCAAGAGAAATTTAGCTGCACTGTGGTTGATTGGAACTATACATACGACCTTTGTAGGGACGCAAGCGAGGAGATAAAGGCTGCGGGATTCAAGCCGGAGGTTATTGTTGGAGTAGCGCGTGGCGGCTGGTATTTGGCTCGCGTGCTCTGCGATTTCTTTCTGCTTAAAGATTTGCTCAGTTTGAAGATGGACCACTGGGGGATAACAGCCACGATTACTGGTGATGCCACGCTGAAATACGGGTTTGATGACAAAGCACAGGAGATAATAAGAGGGAAGCGAGTACTAATAGCCGATGATATAACTGACACTGGAGACAGCTTAAAGCTTGCAGTTGAGTATGTTAAATCCTTGGGAGCACTGGATGTAAAAACCGCAACGATGCAGCACAAAACTTCTTCCTCTTTCGTTCCCAATTTCTACGGCGAACTTATAAGCGATTGGAAGTGGGTGGTATATCCGTGGAGCATTCATGAGGATGTGATGGAATTATTAGAGAAGATCATTGCTAAAGGCGAAAAATGGATGAGTTTGCATGACTTGAAGACAGCTATGAAGGAAGAGTTTGACTTTTATGTGCCTTACCACCTGCTCAATGAAGTATTGGAGAATATGGCGTTTCACGGTAAGATAAAAAGTAAAATAGAAGGAGAGGAAGAGGTGTGGCTACTGCGCTGAACCACCTTCTTGCTCTGCAAATTGAGCTGATTACCCGCCATTCTCGATTAGCTGTGTTGCCTCTCCTCGTGTGTTTCTTTCTCTCTATTTTTTGAAGCCCCACCTATGAAGACTCCGAAGGGATTATACCGACTCTATCCCAAATGACTCCAGTAACACCTCTGGATTTATCTTTCCGCTTGTAAATGTCTTCCCGCTATTTATCTCGTTCACCGTGATCTCCGCAGGTGCGAACATGGCAGCATCCACTTTGTAGAAGTCGAATCCCGCAGCTTTAAAGGTGACGTAGAATGGCTTTCCATAATCCCGGGAGGTCATTGAGGGCACGTTCTTCACATATCCCTTCAGCTCCTCCACATTCTCGGAATCCACTGTGTAATACATGCGACCGCAGTATATGATGCAATCATTGGTCGAACCCATACATTTCACATCGTCACCGACAATAGGTGAGATCGGTATAATACCATGAGCATGTTTTATGCGGTTTATGTCAAACCCTAAAGATTCGAGCTTGTGAATACCTGTTTCTACGCCCCGCGCGGATATTTGCACCGAGCCCGCAATGGATGCTGTTGGCACAACCACGATATAAAGGTCTTCTGGTTCCACCTTGCATGCCTTCGCTATTTCCGCCGTTACTTCTTCGTCAGGCATCGTGCTGCTTTCCAAAACCAATACCGCCTCATCTGCATCGTCCGCATAATTTATCTCCTCATACAGCTCTTTCGGATTGAGTGAAAGCGCTCGTGCCGGCCCGGAGCCCATACCAAAGAATTTCTTCACACTTATCCGCCAGCCCGCAAATTGCGATGCCATACAAGCGAGTACCGGATGGTCAGTGGTAAGCTCTACCGCCGGCACAACCACTTTACCAAGGTCAAAACTGTTGAGTTTGATATCCACGAGGTCAGCCATACATATCCTTGAGACAAATAGCCCTGCTTCAAATCCTCCTTCTTCTTCTATGCCTGCATCTATTAGCGTCGTCCCATTACTTAACTCCGCTATACCTACTTGCAACTCATCCGCATACTCCATCATATCCTCAAATACGTCCAATCCATACTCATTTACGCTTATCATCATTCATCCACCTTTCCTATTTTACAATGCTATGCCCCTATTTATAAGAATAGGATTTTTTTTTATTGCTTATGCGTGGATATAAAACGCTATTTTTTGAACATGGACTAAGGGTTGAAATGCTGAAAGAACTGGTTTACCCAGTTATTTTTCGGTCATCGTGGCAAACAGGAGAAAAAATCCACGCTCTATTTAGGCATAAACTCAGAGTGCTATAAGCATAACAAAGCTAAGAGATGCAAAAGAGCGGGATGAATTGTGCACTAACCTGAATGAACTCTGTACGTACTATATAGCTCTTTTAGGGTTTTCTTCTGAGGATGCTAAAAAATGTGAAAGCGCGGTTACGGAAGAATTTGAGAGACAGGAAATAGAGGCCAACTCCGATATACCCACTAAAGCGAATCCACAGAAGAAGGAAGTTTCAACTTCCGTAAAGTGGCTAAAAGCTCGTGTAGGCATGCTATGGGCTCACACTGTGAAGAGAGCATATATGTATCTAAAAATCCTTTACCGAGGAAGAATTGGATATATTCGAGCGTGAGCTAAAGAGTATGTATAAGAAACGAAATTGTCCGAAGAACCCCCGTCTCAGGTCAAGGTAGATCTATGTGAGGCGATAGGACGAATCAGAGAACTCTTGTTATCTGAGTAGTATTACCTTTTTCCTCCGCCTCCCCCTCGCCCATTCCTCTATCCTTTCGTTAAGAAGATGCCGATCTACAAAAGCGAAATCGCCTTCCTCTTCTTCTTTTAGCAGCAACGGTATTTCATCGGTGGAAAACGAGGGAATGCCGAATTCAAGAAACTTATCAGCCGCGAAATGCGATAACTCTTTAGTATATATTACCGCAGCAACACCCTTTTTCGCTAATAGTTCCGCTGTGCTTGCTCCTCCTCCACTGCCGTCCACAAGGAACACGATGTCACCTTTGTTAAGTCCGTACTTCCTATCAATATCCAATATTGCATCCTGACTGAAAGATTGTATCACTTTTATCCTTTTTCCACCTTTCACTTCTCTTTTTCCTTTAAGTCCCGCGATGACTTTCCTCAATTCCACATTCTCATTCTCTATCGCTCTTACTTCCTCTATCAGTCTTTCTATCTCTATGTCCCGCTTTCTTATCTCTTCCGCTCTTTTTATCTCTCGCGTTCTTTCTGACCGCATAGAATCGAGTTTACGCTTCAAACTTCTTGCTTCACGCTCTTTTTCATTTAAACTCGCCTTTAGAGCTGCTGTGCGCTCCTCCAACAACTGTATTCTCTCATCTTTATCTTTAAGATGTCCGCGTAACCTGAGAATGATTTTACTTTCTTTCTCTTCACTACTCTTCTTCTCTTCCCGCCGCTTCTCTTCCGTGACCAACTTTTTATCCTCATCAGGCGCACTGATTAATCGGTCTATAGCGGCACTTATAGACACTCCTTTAACCACCAATGCCTTCACTTCCTCTACGTCCACTCCTGAAGGCGTCTTCTTCTGCACCTGCGTAAATTTCTTCTTGTAGCGTTTAAGTGCATAAATGCAGGCAGCCAAAGCATCCCGCTCGTGTGCATTTTTGTATCCGTAGCCTTTGCCTTTCGTCAGAGCAATCTTTTCTTCCGCTGACAACGATTCGTCCAACTCATGACCTGGAGCAGCAAACATACTGCTTATCTTCTTCACCATCGCAGGTGTTGGAGTTACGTCAGAAGCGACGATCAGTGGTGTTCCATGTGATTCAATCCACGCTATAGCGTCGGAGATGGAGTAATTCTTTGCGCTGAACACCTCTATGGGCTTTCCGCTAAGATCTATAATAGCAAGTCCTACCGTCGTACCCGGATCTATGCCTACGATGATGTGTTTTCGTCTTGTGTGTGGATATGCCATCTATCTACTTTTATCCACTGCAGGCATATAAAATATGCAGATGAGAGCTGATAGTACTAAAATGGAAGAAAGGAGGAATGAGGAAGAATGAAGGTAGGAATAATAGCAGATACGCATGATAATCTCTTAGCAATAAGTAAAGCGGTGGAGATTTTTAACGACGAAAGCATCGAACTACTGATTCACGCGGGCGATTTTGTAGCACCATTTACATCTCAGTCGTTTAAAGAGCTCAAAGCTCCGATGATAGGCGTATTTGGCAATAATGACGGAGACAAACTGCTTTTGAAGGCGCTTTACAAAGAGAATGGGGTTGGGGAGCTACACGAAGACCCGTATGAATTTGAATTCTCCGCAAAGAAAATAATTGTGACTCACAAACCCCTGATAGTGGAACCGTTAGCTGCGTCAGGTAGGTATAATGTAGTGGTATACGGCCATACACATAAAGCGGTGATCGAGCGGTATTCAAATAGAAATGATGGCGCCGGGGGTGAAGAAAAGACATGGATAATAAATCCCGGGGAGTGCTGTGGATACCTCACTGGGAGAAAAACGGTGGCACTACTTGATTTAGAGAAGGAAGAAGCGAAGCTGATGGAGTTATAACAACAACATCGTTGTTGCACGTTGGTGGAAAATAGCAACTTATTTATAAGGGCAGCTAAAACCTTGTAAAAAGAAGAGGTAATCAATAGAGGATAAGGAGGTATACTCAAATGGGAACATTAGTAGAGGACGTAATTGAATGGGGAGGAGGAGTATTAGGCGAAGAGCACATGGAAACGCTGATGAGTTGCGTGCAATGCGGGAAGTGTACCGGAGGCTGTCCATCAGGGAGGGTTACAGCGCTACGGACAAGGAAGTTATTCAGGATGGCGCAGGAGGACATGCGCGAGGAGATCTTTAACGCTCCTGAATTGTGGTTCTGCACGACCTGTTACACTTGCTATGAGCGATGTCCAAAAGGAGTGAAATGTACGGATATAATACGAACGATAAGGAACTTAGCTGCGAAGGCGGGACACATGTCAGTACCCCACCGGAAGATTGGTGTTTATGCACTGAAAACCGGGCATGGCGTGCCGATAGGTCCGGACCAGATGAAGATACGGGAATCTATCGGACTTGAATCACAGCCACCAACCACGCAGAAATACAAGGAACAACTGGAGCAATTCCAAAAAATATGCAAAGAAACGGGATTCGATGAACTGATTGATTTTGATTGGGATAAGATGAATCTTAAAGAAGCGGAGGCGAAGAAATGAGCGAAGAAACGAAAGAGTACGCATATTTCCTCGGTTGCATCACGCCGAACAGGTATCCGGGGATAGAAGCGGCGACGAAGAAGATCTTTAATGAATTTGGAATAGTAACGAAGGAGATGGAGGGGGCTTCCTGTTGCCCTGCACCGGGTGTCTTCGGCTCTTTTGACATGTACACCTGGCTACCAATTGCAGCGCGGAATCTCGCCATCGCAGAGGAAATGGGGCTTGAAATATATGTGACTTGTAATGGCTGTTACGGCTCGCTTCAAGAAGCTGACCATTTGCTCAAAGAGCATCCTAAATTGAAGGAAAAGGTCAACGAGATCTTGGGAAAAGCTGGAAGAGAGTACAAGGGTACCACGGAGGTGCACCATTCCATTGTGATTTTGCATGATGTTATCGGGTTAGACAGGTTGAAAGAGAAGGTAACGAAGCCGATGAAGGATGTAAATGTAGCGATACATTACGGCTGCCATTTCCTCAAGCCCAGCGAGGTGCGGGGGCATGGTTCTTCTGAGACGCCTAACGTCCTAGAAGACATCGTGAAGGCGATCGGAGCAAAAGAAGTGATGTACAAGGATAAACTGATGTGTTGTGGCGCCGGTGGCGGTGTGCGAACAGCGGATACACCAACCGCCTTGGAATGGACACGTCAGAAGTTGGTGAGTATGATAGAAGCGGGCGCAGATTGTGTGATTCACCCCTGTGCGTTCTGTCATTTGCAACTTGATCGGGGGCAGTACGAGATGAACGAGGCTTTTGGCACCTCTTTTGATTTACCCGTTCTCTATGCTTTGCAACTCGTTGGACTCGCAATGGGATTCAGTGAGAAAGAACTGGCATTAGATCAGCAAACAACCAAAATGCCTGAGAAACTGCTAAAATAAAAGAGAAAAAATTTAAAAATTTTTTCTTCTCTTCTTTTTTATTTTTTGTTGTTTTGTATTGTCTTGATTTAATTCGAGTTACTAACTAAATCAAGCAAACCTACCAGAGTTTTGTAGGTTGTGATAGCACTGCTTTAAATTGTCCCTTTTTCTGCCGCACGGAGCGCAAATCCTTCTCCTTCTCTGTTATCTTATTTATTATTTCTGTTCTTCTGCGCCTCTTCAGTTGCTGCTTTGAACTCGTTCGTTAAATCACCTATCTCTTTTATCAGTCCCACAATCTCATCATCCTTCTCTTTTATTACCTCATCCGGTACTACACCCATTCTTATCACCTCTATTTTAGTTATACGTTGATATATAGGATATCATCCATTGGGTATTTATAGTTTTCTATATTTACCCGCTGTTATCCGTACTTACCCTTTCAACACAATTTCTATGTGCACGTCCTTGGGAATAGGTATGCGCATCAGTTGTCGCAGTGCCCGTTCATCCGCTTCCAGATCTATCAACCGCTTGTGTATGCGCATTTCCCAATGGTCCCAGGTAGGAGAGCCTTCGCCATCAGGGCTCTTCCTGCATGGAACGAGAAGCTTCTTTGTCGGGAGAGGTATGGGTCCTGACATTCTGACACCAGTAGTCTCAACTATCTTCTTCACCTGTTGGCAGATTTCATCTAATTTTTTATGATCCACGCTAGAAAGCTTTATCCGTGCTTTTTGGTTCATTCCCTTCCCCTCTTTGCTTGCTTATCTCGTATCAATTCGAGTAGCTTTGTTTTATTTCTCCTTTTCCTTTATGTCAATTACCATGCCCGCGGCAACGGTCTGCCCCATGTCCCGGATTGCGAATCTTCCGAGATGTGGTATTTCCTTCACACGCTCGATAACTAATGGTCTTGTCGGTTTTATCTTTACTATAGCGGCATCACCGGTTTTTATGAAGTCCGGATTTTCTTCTTTGACTGCACCCGTCTTTGGATCCAATTTCTTAGAAATCTCCAGTATCGTGCACGCAATTTGAGCGGTATGACAATGGAAAACAGGAGTGTATCCAATAGTAATTGCACTCGGATGCTGGAGAACAATGAGCTGTGCGGTAAACTCGTCTGCAACCGTTGGCGGGTTATCTACATGCCCGCACACATCGCCTCTCCGTAT
>JGI24025J20009_10002558_pt1 | contig 12999 bp, 13 predicted proteins | sample Cruoilmetagenom3_FD_20009 | JGI IMG/M metagenome (IMG submission 20009)
ATAGAAATAATGGGAAATAGGAATTCGCCAATCAGATGAAACAGTGTTTCAATTCCTTATAGGTAGGATAGAAATATTCAATTCAGTATTGGTGATGACTGGTATACTATCTAGTTTCAATTCCTTATAGGTAGGATAGAAATGGAAATACGAATATTGACTCGTCCACTTCCTCAACCGTTTCAATTCCTTATAGGTAGGATAGAAATCGGAGAGGGAGAGCAAGAAAGCGTTAATATTATTGCTGTTTCAATTCCTTATAGGTAGGATAGAAATAGGGGCATGACTAACTTTGCCATGTCTTGACCTCCTTGTTTCAATTCCTTATAGGTAGGATAGAAATGTATATCGTTCCCGCGAATCCAAAGACGGCCGGTCAGGTTTCAATTCCTTATAGGTAGGATAGAAATCACTGGAAACAAGTTATGGAAAGTCAATAATAGACAAGTTTCAATTCCTTATAGGTAGGATAGAAATTCCTTATTCACAATTGCGTCTTTTAATATAGAAAGGGTTTCAATTCCTTATAGGTAGGATAGAAATTTAATTTTGAAAGCATCGCTCAGGGACTATGGAGAGGTTTCAATTCCTTATAGGTAGGATAGAAATTATCCAAGATAATGAGAATAAAGAGATTATTGATGTGTTTCAATTCCTTATAGGTAGGATAGAAATAAGATGCAACCTACTTTTATGCTGGAGAACCTGAATAGTTTCAATTCCTTATAGGTAGGATAGAAATGGAACTTAAAAAAGCTCTTTACACATACAGAAAACTGTTTCAATTCCTTATAGGTAGGATAGAAATGTTAGACCCTTAATTTTATCCTCTTTATCGCTTGAGTTTCAATTCCTTATAGGTAGGATAGAAATTGAGGGTTCTATTTGGGGTCTATTGTATGAACTCATGTTTCAATTCCTTATAGGTAGGATAGAAATTTTACATATCCCCCTTTATAACCCCATCGCCAAATTGGTTTCAATTCCTTATAGGTAGGATAGAAATAGGAGCAGAAGCAGGAATCAGCGGGATCTATTCGTTGTTTCAATTCCTTATAGGTAGGATAGAAATATGATATTCCCATCCCTATCACATTTATTTACGACAGTTTCAATTCCTTATAGGTAGGATAGAAATAATATCCCGCCGAGGCTTATGCCTATGTTCCAGATATGTTTCAATTCCTTATAGGTAGGATAGAAATAGTTAACAATAAGGGGGAATGAATGCAAGAAATAGAGTTTCAATTCCTTATAGGTAGGATAGAAATGAACTGTATCTTTTCCATATATACGAGCAGCACTATAGTTTCAATTCCTTATAGGTAGGATAGAAATTAGATTCTTTTTAGCAGAATATTCCTCTTCAATACTCTGTTTCAATTCCTTATAGGTAGGATAGAAATAAAATAGGAGGGGGGAATGACCATTATGGAAATGCATAGTTTCAATTCCTTATAGGTAGGATAGAAATTAGTGATGGTTTTATCAAGGGTTCTATGTATATTGGGTTTCAATTCCTTATAGGTAGGATAGAAATTGTACTGGGTGAAAAAAATCTAGACTTTGCGAGCGAGTTTCAATTCCTTATAGGTAGGATAGAAATTATATTTTCAATTTTATGTTACTAATGAAAAAAATGGTTTCAATTCCTTATAGGTAGGATAGAAATAATTGATAAAAGCCTATGCACAGGAAGGTTCAAAAGAGTTTCAATTCCTTATAGGTAGGATAGAAATTTCGCTGTATGCATATGTTTCTCCTTTCATTACTGGGTTTCAATTCCTTATAGGTAGGATAGAAATAGGTGCGGCAAGGTTAAACCGCTCGAGAGAATTAGTGTTTCAATTCCTTATAGGTAGGATAGAAATGGTGATTATGTGTTCAGTCACATATATTCGGTTAGCAGTTTCAATTCCTTATAGGTAGGATAGAAATATGGATTGGGAATTTGGTTCAAAGAAACTGAAAATTGTTTCAATTCCTTATAGGTAGGATAGAAATCAAGATATGATTATGAATTGGGTTCAGGACCAACTTGTTTCAATTCCTTATAGGTAGGATAGAAATTTGGTGAGGAAGTATCCAAGAGGTTAGAAAAAATAAGTTTCAATTCCTTATAGGTAGGATAGAAATTTCCTGTTTCAGGGGGTATGACTTCAACAGAAGTTGAGTTTCAATTCCTTATAGGTAGGATAGAAATTATTTCACTTCCCGATAATCCAAACTCGAAAGCAGAAGTTTCAATTCCTTATAGGTAGGATAGAAATTGGAACTGTTATCATCATTGTTGGTGGTTCTATTTCGTTTCAATTCCTTATAGGTAGGATAGAAATCAATAGTTAAACCGACAGATGATGCCAGAGAGGCAGGTTTCAATTCCTTATAGGTAGGATAGAAATTTGGAGTTTGACTTGCCCTAAAGTGGAGAAATTTGAGTTTCAATTCCTTATAGGTAGGATAGAAATCGAAAGATGCCAGCGGCAACATTGAAGGTTTGACCAGTTTCAATTCCTTATAGGTAGGATAGAAATGAAATCAAGTAGATGATTATATAAATAGATTTGGAAGTTTCAATTCCTTATAGGTAGGATAGAAATGCGAACGGACAGCGAAGATTGAGGGATATTTAGAAGCGTTTCAATTCCTTATAGGTAGGATAGAAATAAGAGCAATCTTTTGGAATGTAGATTTCCCAGGTTAGTTTCAATTCCTTATAGGTAGGATAGAAATCCAGAGTTATATGTTCCTACTTTCTTGACTATACCAGTTTCAATTCCTTATAGGTAGGATAGAAATTCTCTTCTAATCTGATTAGCAGAGATAACCCTTTTGGGTTTCAATTCCTTATAGGTAGGATAGAAATAACGGGCAACGGTATCAGCCTTTTTAAAGAATGAAAGTTTCAATTCCTTATAGGTAGGATAGAAATTCACTATATCAGTCTTTAGCCTTGCATTCGTCTCCTGGTTTCAATTCCTTATAGGTAGGATAGAAATGAATTAGCTTTACTTGAGCGTATATTTACAAAGGAGGCGTTTCAATTCCTTATAGGTAGGATAGAAATACAGTGGCCAGAGTATATAAGGTAATCATCAGTTACTTAAGTCAAAATAACCGTAGCCAACTGAAGTCTTTGCTCCAATTCCAAAATTCATTAATGCGTTCTTCAACCATTTAAGAGCCGTATCACACAATTCGTTCTCTTGTTTTTTACTTGCTATATAGAAACAAAACTTAGTTTTTTCAACAGTTAAAAATTTAATTGGATTTGGAGATTGCCAATCAGCAGGTTCTGTTCCTTTAGAATAATAATCTGGATAATGGGGTGTCATTACATCTACTTTGAGTCGAATCTTGTCAACAGGATATGCATCAAAAAATATAACTCTACCGGCTTCTTCTTGGGAACCAAATACATTCTTGAAATTATCATTCTCTTCTGCCGTCTCTTCATTACCTTTAAACTCTTCTGCAATAACCCAGTGTCTTGTCACACCCTTTACTGCACTCCCTGGAATATAAGGAATACCATAAATATGATGCAAAGTCATCGAAGTTTCTTGAGGATGGGATGCTCCCAATCCTATTATCATCCGCCAGGAGAGTGTGGAATCGAATCTTACTGTTTTATAAGCACATTCTTCGAGTTTGGATATAGAATAAGTAATTTTATTTTCTATATTTTTAAGCAGATTTTTATCCCAATAGAACTTTGCAATATCTTCATTTAGCTGGATTTTTAGCTTACTCCTGTGGTAAAACATATTAGGGAGGTTAAAAAGATAAAAGAAATTAAAATTTTTATAATAGTTTTCCGCAATTTGAGAAGGTAATATCGATTGAGTGTCTTTAGGCAAATACTTATTGCCGTCAGGAAGGTTAATATCACTCATTTTTATTTTCCTCCTTTAATTATTCCTTCTGCAAACCTTTTAAGCCAGTTTAAAAAAGCAAGGAGTTCTTGCGTAATATATCTATATTCTGGACTATTACATGATATAATCCATTCTAATAAATCATTCTTGCCCTCAGGCATTTTTATCCTTGTAGATGAACCACTTTTAAGATACTTAGCTATTTGCTTGTAAAGGAGTTCATAGACGTTCCCACTTTCGCCTTTAGATTTCACAAAAGCAAGGGTTTGACCAAGACCATTTGTCAAAATCATCGTTGGAATTCGTTTTGTATAAGAAAGATATTCTTTTATTTTTTTTTCATTTAATGATGTATCTGCTCCTTTAACACAATTATACGCAAATTCTGCCCTGCCTTTCTCAAGTTTGTTTATTTTGCTAATCTCTTTCATTTTTTTCTCCTTATTTTAAAATTTGGATTCTCACAATTCCTTTTCCAATAGTTTGATTACCCCCTATTTGCAAAACTTCTGGTAATCCGGCTTCGAAAAAATCCATAACTTTTTCAGCTTCCTTTTGGGGGTTATTTGCTTTGAAAACACCTTTTTGGGCATCGTCTTTCATTCTTATTGGTGAAGTCATTGCAAGAGAGTACAAAATTGTATCCTGAGACAGGTATTCTTCATACCATAGCCCACCTGATGTTACAGTTCCAGTATCAGAAGCTATTTTTGTTCTAGCAATTACCTCTGTTGATGTAGATATAAATTCTTTAAAATCATCGTCGAGAAGGATTACTAAATCCTTTGCCATTTTTTCTCTCCAGTATTTATAGGGGTCATTTGAATTTCCTTGAGGAAAGATTTTCTTAGCAAACCATTTTGCAACTTTTGAGGCTTTACTCTTTTCCTTCACCTCAAAACTGAATTCTTCAAGCACTATTTTAGACAAGACAGTAATGTTTGAACCTTCTGGAATAGAATTCTCTAAGGAGTGCAGATCAGAGGCAATATCCTTTAAATCCACTCCTCTAATTCTCATATCTTTCAGAAATCTTTCAAGCACATATGGACATGTAATCCAAGCAAAGGTTCCTTTTAAGGATTTTACAGGAAAAAGCAGGATTTTGGCATCAGTAAAGGCAAGAGAGCCTGCGTATTTTTCACCATCTTCTGGTCCAAAAGCAAGATTAACTGCATTTTTTAGTTCCTTATCTTTAATTTTATGTGAATTTAAATTTGTCTCCTTAAGGTTCTCAAATGCCTCTCTTATAGAACCTTTTAGTCCAGAACCTTCAATTTTTGGATAGTTTGTATGTCTTTCTCTCTGTACGGGTAAATCTACAATGCCCAGTTCACTTCCACTTCCTGGATGGAGTGGACTTTCTGCAATGATAAAAAATGGCTTAAATTCACGAAACATTTTATACCTCCTTATTTTTCAATTCTATAACTTTCATAACTCTGCGTATTTTTAATTTGGTCAATTTTTTTATCAAATTTTTCTACATACTCACTATTGTTTCCAGCATTGTGCACTTCGTTTCCTATCGCAATCAAACCTATATAAATATCTATCTCTTTGGTGCCATAAGTCGTTTTTCTTTTTTGCACCTTATACAAAATTCTAACCTGTAAATTTTCTTCTTTGTGTTTAAAGCATTTAAATCCCTCAGACAATTTAATTCCCACAATTTGGTGGTCTAAATCAGGGTGATCGGGATTTTCTTTCAATCTTCTTTTTAATTCAGTAAAAGATTTATGTGAAATTTGTTTATATTTTTTATCTTTCTTTTCTAAATATTCTTCCACAAGATTTGAAATATAAAAAATATCAAATCTTTGTTTATAGGTTTTCCACAGTGTTACACCTAAAGGATTTAAAGAAATAAAATTATCTGCTTTCTCTATAAGTGCTTCTATCTCATTTTTGAATTGGGTTTCAGAAGAAATTTTAATAACTTCCTCCCTCTCAAGCTTCATAAAAAAAATTTCATTTTGTTCAAAGATTTCCCAATTTATACTTAATGGCACATAAGGTATTTTTATCAGTGCATCAGTTTCTTCAAAAATATAATAAATATCACATTTATTTACTTGACCCAAAATTGTAAGATATGGAACTGTTGCTTTATATCCTCCTGTGATATTTATTATAACATTATCCCAATATTCTCTAGCAATACTGTATATTGCATTGATCAGACTAACCATACCCTTGATAAAAGAATCTCTCTCCCATATTTGAAGGTTTTTAATTTCTTTCAATGAAATTCTCGAAGAAGATAAAACATCAAATTGGGTTAAATTCTCATTCAAAATCTCTCCCGCAAGTTTGCTTAACACGGTATCTGAGACAAGTAAATAAATTTCAAAATCTTCATTCAATTCCTGTTTCAATTTAATAAGGCTTTTTATCTCAGCCGACGCATTTCTGTTATTATAGAGGCAGTCTAAAATTTTCTTTTTTATGTACTTTATCCTATCTTTATTGTTCTCATATTCATTTAGTCTTTTATCTTTTAAATCTTCTAAGTAATTTTTAAATGTTTTATCCCCGCTATTCACTTTAGTATAGTTCTCAAACAATGATGTGCCAACCATTGTGATGGTTTTTTTCATAATTTCACCTCTCCCAAAACAGATAATCCAAAACCTTCTTTCGAGTTTATATCCGAAAGATTTTTTAGGTGGAAAGCCTCCTTGATCTTGCTTTTATCATTATCATCCTGAATCTCAAAGTAATACACACTTCCTGGAGGAACAGATTTTAAAAGAGGTTTTGGTTTTGCTTTTACAAGATTCCAACCACCGATATGGATATAATGCCCAACAGCACAAGCAACAAGTTTTAATTTAATACCATTATATTTTCCTTCGAGTGAATTTTCATCAACCCATTCTGGTAACCATCCTTTCTCAAAAACTGCAGGTGTTGCAAGGTAGACTTTAAACAAATTGTTTTCAAAATTAAATTCCATATTCCTTAAATCAATCAATAAATCCTCAGTAACTTCATATTTCGCCCCTTTGCTTTCGCCTCCAAGTTGTAAAATTCCAGTTTCAGGCATATCATCAATTCCGTCTACCTCTGCAACCAGCGAAACATCTTCCTTGAGCCGTAAAAGTGGAATTCTATAAAGGTGTCCTTCTTTTGTTGTTAAAGTTTCTTTTTGACGGGCTATTCCTATCTTAGGCTCATAAAGGAACAAATTATTATCTTCCACTTGAGAATATTTGTCGTTCTTGTTCTTTAGATAATCTTCAAATTCAATTGCAGAAAGCCATCCGGATGGCTCAACTACATTTTCTAAAGGTTTATGTATAAGTAAGTAATTTGGCAAATAATCAGAGATAAAAATTTCGCTCTTTTCTTCCAACTGAAGCAGTGCTAATTCGTTTCTTTTGCCGTTTTTTTCCTCTATAAGATCCAAAGGTGCTTTTAAGTATAATTCATTATCTTTAAATAGAAATGGACCTTTAAGAGTTAATCCCCCTTCTTTATCAGGAGTTCCTATATCTTTTGAATAGTTACCCTCATTGAATGCCTTTAATCCTTCTCGCTCAAAGATCATCAAACTCCTTATTGCTCCATATAAAGTAGACGGATATGGGGGGAATAATACCTCTGCCCAGGTATCTTCTCCTTTTGTATAGGGTCTGCCGGTTCTAAAGAATAAAGTGTCAAATGGGGTTATTTTTATTATCATATTTATTCTCCTTTATTGATAAATGACGAAATTTCAAGCAAATGCAGAAAATTATCTATATTACTCCCTGTTTTCCAGAATATTTCTTTCAAAGGTTCAAATATATTTTGGACTATTTCCTCTTTTGTTTTTTTGGGACCATTATAGGCACGAGAAAATAACCTTTTTAATTCTATATTGAGAATTTCTCCAGAACATATAAAATTCCCGCTTGAATCTTTTAACCTTGAGAATTCGCTCCTTGTATTGTATATAAATTTATCTGAAAAATAGCTTTGAGCTTTACCTTTTACCATATAATTACTTAAATTCTTAAGACTTCCTATCACATCCAATTCGCCGTACCTCCATTTACTTTTGCCAATTCGTTCTTCTCCGGAATGTTTTAACAGCGCAATGGCAAAGGCGTCTTTGTTTTCAAAACTTTTAGCCTCTTTTTTCATTATTCTTACTTTATCAAGCACAATCTTCAATGGGGTTTTGTAATGGGCAATCACTATTCCTGCTGATAGAGAGGCATTTTCACCCATGGTTAAGAGATAATTGCCACTTTTTTCAACAAATCCACTCTTGTTCTTCCAATTCACCTTTATTTCTTCATCTTTAAAAACTATGTGACCAGAAAAGGCGGCTCTTAACTTTCTTAAAATTTCAAACAAATCTTTAAGGTTTACAAATGCAAGAACATCATCGCCACCTGCATATACAAGTTTACCAAGATGCTCCTCCTCAACTATTTTCTTTGTAAATACAAGACTGTAATTCCTAAGTGCGGTGGAGATAGCTGAATGAATGGCAGGTGTCAGGAACTTTTTAGAAACAAGATTTTTTAGTTCATTTTTAAAATCTTCACTCAAATTATCCCACACATTCGAGTTATATGCGTATTCAATCTGAGGTAGCAATTTACCCGAGAGCCATTTTCCCATATTGTCTCCATCAAGCATTAAGACAGCAAAGTATGGGTTGGGTTTCCCAATCTTATTAGTAATCTTTATTAATTTCTTTTTCATTTTTTCAAGTTCTTCCTTTTCAACATCACCGCCAAGAAAATTTTTGAAAGCCTTAGTGGTTAAATTTTCTTCAAAAAACCACTCTCCTTCTAAATTCTCAAGTGGACCAAATAAATCTTTTAATTTAGGAAGAGGGTCAACTTTTTGAAATTTATCTTTTGCTAAATCCTTAAAAGTGGTTAGGTATTCTTTAAATTCATGATTTGCTTCTTTTATTACCCTTTCTTTAAAGTCTGAAGAGGAAACTTCAGCAGTTGAAGGGAAAGTGAAATCTTTGAAGGTGTCTCCAAACTTTGTCTCTAAATATTTTTCAAGCCCTCTTTTAACAAAGCAAGGAATACAAAGTTTTTCTTTTTCGCTTATGGATTTCCCGATTTTTATCTTATCTGCCCCAATTAACGCTTCTTTCTCTCCACATATTGAACATTTTTTACCTTTTTCTTCAGTTTTAGTAAACTTCCGTTGGTTTTTTCTTGCTCCAATTGATTTTTCAAGCGAGGCATACAAAACCTGATAAAGCAAGCCAATGTTGGGTTTAAATTCGCCTTCCTTCGCTGCGAAATTCCATATTTCTTCTAATCTTTTTATTTCATTTTCCTCAATAAAATCTTTAAAGTCTTCAACTTTTACATCGTGCTCGCCTTTTCTCCACGGTATAGCTACCCAATAAATTGCGGGAAAATCCGAAGTTTGCTTCTTGATTAAATCATCCGAAAGCGTTATTTTAAAATTTTCTAAAACGTTTTTTACAATTTCTCTCCATTCCTTTTTTACTCGTTCAGTCATTTTTTGAGCAAGTTCACTTATTTTTTCTTTTTCGCTTTGAGGGATAATTGCGACAAATCTATTAGGAATGGTAGGGTAATTAACATAACTACTATAGGAATTTATAACTTCTACTTTCATGTTTTCTAAATAGTTGTCCATTAAAGGTTGAGAAAAGAGGTCGGGATAGATAATACTTGTAGGTCCATAATCATCTATAACTTCTCGCATCGCAATAAAAGTGAGATATGAAAGTAGGAAACTTCCCATAAATAAATCCTGTGTTTTCCTTGCTTGAGAAATAAAGAATTGGACAGGTCCAAGGGTAAAAAGAAAGAGGGAATTATTTTGGAAATTTTCAAAAGCATTTACTGCTGATGTCACTTTAAGATGTTCCCAAATTGAATGGTCAGGAATTCTGGTATCACCAGGGATTAGCGGGACATATCTACTCCAATTTTCTTCTTTCAGCTCATCTTTTACCGATTCTTGTAGATTTCTCCATAAGTATAAAAACTTTGTTTTGCCATCTAAATCTCTTACCTCTTTACCTAAATTTTCATATACTTTTTTTATTTTATTTAGTACTTCTTCTTTTCTAATTTCAACTTGTATTTTTTCTTCACTTAGGGGATGCCTGATTTGGTTAAATTCTTGCCTAATATTTGGTGGCAATAAGCTTCTTTCCATACAGGATGCTATCCAATCTGAACCTTTGGCTTCTTCAAGATTTGTTACTCCCATAATTTCAGCATATTCTTTAGCTCTTTGTTCATGGGTTTTAATATCAAAAGGTTTATCAATGGGATCGTGGAGGAGACGTTTGAGTTTTTTGTCAAAACTCATATCAAGATCTCCACTTTATCATTAAAAGAATTTAGAAATTCTTCTATTTTTCCAAAATTCACCTGTTTTATATCATCCTTATTTGCTTCTACCCATTTTCTATTTACTTTTTGCTCTTTACCCGCAGAACCCATATCACCAGAAAGTTTTATGATAGTAGGAAAATATAAGTTGCCTGATTTGATAACTTTTATTATAAGAGACGATGCTCTTCTTTCTGACAACCTTCTCTGATTTTTGTATGGTACCATTCGAACTCTAAACCTGTTATGCATAACGGGCATACCAAATGCTGCCATATTCCAAATATATGATTTGTTTCTAACTCTAAAATCTTTAAATCTTAAACCTAGGAAATTTAAGGCATTTTTCCAAGATTGTTTGGGATTAAATATTATTATTCTTGCATTTCGCAAATTACTATATTTATTGGTCTTCCCAATTGGAATTATCTTCTTTACTTTTTCGATATTATTATTAAACCATTCTTTCAATCGTTCTTTAGTAGTTATATTATTAATAAGGAAATTGATATTATAAGCATCACCTTCAATTTTATTCACACTTATATTTCCACCACCTCTTCTTGCTCTAGTTCCAAATCCCCCTAGGAAAACAGAAAGCCAGAAAGAAGCGATGGCTTCGCGTATCTCTTTCTGACTGAAAGATATTAAGATTACTTCAAATTCATATCCTGATTTTATGTATTCTCTTATGATAGGGTTTCCCCGTGATCTAAGAGTAAATGTTGAATAAAAAAGGTAAGAAAGGCCTGGGTAATTATTCCTTATCTCATATCTCAAGTTGTTACCCTTGTATTTTTTAATATCGCTATTATGTCTTATTTTTATAGAAATTTTACTTTTACCCTTTTCTGTGCTTCCGAAAAGATCTGCTTCTTTCTTTTTTAGATTTTTTATGTTATCATCTGCTTTCATTGCTCTCCACCAGAACCGCATCATACCTTTAAATTCTGATGGTCTTAATTCAGGAGTTCTACTATCTGCCCCTGCCATAAACATTGGTGTTATTACTTCACAAGTGAACTTAGCTCGATTCATTTTTTCTCTCCTTCAAGAACTTTTTTAAAAAAATCAAAACAAAATGTTCCTTATTTGATATCCCAAATTGATAAAGTTTACCGCAATCTCGATATAAGTTGATAATAAGGTAAACCCGTCTCTATACATATGTGCTTCGTCAAACACTACAATTGATGAAGCAATAGCTCCTGTTGGTGCTCTGATAAATAGAGGAGTATCGAGTTCTCTGATTTTTTTCCAAACCTCTTGCTGATATGGATAAGGGCTCTTGATCCCAAGGTTTAATTTGTAGAATCCTTTAATTTCCCTTATCCCTTCTATCATATTTAACTCCTTCAACTTTTATTCCATTTTCCATAAGTATTTCTTTATAAGCTAAGTATGACCAATTTAGAACTTCTAAAGCACCTAAATCTAAAATGGGCGAAGACATAATCATTCATAGATATATACTATTTTTAATATAAACGATTTCAAGAGAAAGTCAACCCAATTCTGGGAACCTTTATAATCTTCCTAACTCTCATTTTTCACCTCTTCGGGTTTTTGAATTATAAATTCAAACATACCAAACCCCTGGGAATTTTTAGAACCGATGCCAGAGTCCCATCCTAATTTTATTAACTCTGGGTGAGACCTTACCCTGTAAACGCCAAGCCATCCTTTTATTACAAAATCCTTGTAATTTACAATCATAAGGCTTCTGGAACTAACTTTCTCAGGTTTTATCTCAAACTTTTCTTCTGGAGGTTCACATCTGTAAAACGCCTTGTATTTTTTCTTGAGATTTTTTGAAATAAGCTCACAAAATTCCGGTTCTCTGGGATGGTAAAAGTAGGTTTTCTTACTGCCATCCTTTTTCTCCAGAGTGCTGTAGACTGTAACAGGGGAAAGCATTTTTATTAACATTTCTTCATTAAAAGGTGGGGTACACCCAACTTCTACTGATTTGATAAAAACCTTACTTCTCCCGAGTCTTATTTCCTCTTTTCTTAATAATTCAGTGGCATAGGATTCAAGGAAATCAGTTTCCGGTGAGGAAACCCAGAGGGAGATATTCTCGGAGAATATAAGATGTTTATCAGACTTTCTGTATTGGCACTTACCCAGAAGACGGGAGAAGGTAAACATCTTAAATAATCTCTTGCCATATTTGTAGCCTTTATTATGCAAGAAGACAGATAGTTTCTCCGAGATGTTGTGATAGATAAAAGACTGAACAAGGTAGTTATAATTTACTGGAATTTCTACATTTTCATCTACAGGAAGAAACTGAATCCGAATTCTCATCTTCCCTCCTTTAATTTTTGCAAACAAAATAAAACATTGTAAGTAAATAATAAGTATTCTTCTATTTTTGTCAATGTAGTGAGACGCAATTCTTTACTCTGGCAATTCGTGAATTATCCCTATATTGCCATTTATTATAAGATTCTTTTAATCAGCTCCTTTAAGGGAAATTTGGGGATTGTTGGGTCGGCTACGGCAACTTTGAGATTCTTTGCTTTCCCCAAAAGAGTTGTAATCGTTCCTCCTCGCGCATAATAAGGGGCTGGTATTATAACATAATCAAAGGTCTTTCCTCTTGGTTCTCCAATAAAAATGGATATACCTTCATTTCCATCCCAGACCTCAAAGGGCATTGAACTTATACCTATTGAATTCATTCTCCTTGGAATCACAAGTGATTTTCCTCTTGAGAGCCCATTTTTATGAGTAATTGATAAAGTTTCAGAATCTGTATTCTTTACAAGACAACTTCCATT
>JGI24025J20009_10002560_pt1 | contig 12993 bp, 9 predicted proteins | sample Cruoilmetagenom3_FD_20009 | JGI IMG/M metagenome (IMG submission 20009)
CTAAATTTGCAGAAGTACCCAAGCAAGATGTTGAAGTCAAAATGGGTCCCATATTGGACGGTGCCCCCAAACATCTGAGAGAATTTTATGATGTAGCCGATGATTGTGAACCCTGTGACGTAGTAAAAGAATTAAAAGATTCAAAAGCAGATGTTCTTGTAAACTTCATACCTACAGGATCAGAAAAAGCTGCTAAGTTTTATGCAGACTGTGCCATTGAAGCAGGCTGTGCTTTTATAAATTGTATGCCTGAATTTATTTCCAGTAACCAGGAATATGTAGAAAAAGCAAAAAAAGCAGGAGTGCCCTTGATAGGTGATGATATTAAATCCCAAATTGGTGCTACCATTCTTCATCGAGTATTAGCCCAACTTTGTGTTGATAGAGGAGTTAAGATAAATAAAACATCTCAATTAAATTTTGCAGGGAATACTGATTTTGTCAATTTAGTAAAAAGAGGAGAGACTAAAGAGTTTTCCAAGAAAGCATCCGTAGAAAGTGTCATTCCTTATAAAACCGAAGTTTCAGTCGGTTTCGGATATATCGGATTGCAGCATGATAATAAAATCTGTCGCTTATATTTTGAAGGAGAAAATTTTGGCGGGAATCCGGTAATAATGAATATGGAGTGTTCTATCGAAGATTCGGCAAATGCTGCAGGGTGTATTATCGATGCCATAAGATATGCAAAAATTGCCCTTGATAGAAAGATAGGCGGTCCCTTGTATTCGGTTTCTTCCTATTTAATGAAACATCCTCCCAAATATTATCAGGATGATGAAGCAAAAGAAAATTGTGGAAAATTTATTAAAGGCGAAATAGATTGGTAAGCTATGAACAAAGTAGACATTGCCGTATTAGGTCATATATTAAATGAAAAAATAATATTCCCGGATAAAGAAATATATCCAGTATTAGGTAGTCCGGTAGCTTATTCTTCTTCATGTATGGCCTCTCTGGGAGTAAAAATTGGCATCGTAAGTAAAATTGGAAAAGATTTCCCTAAAGATTTACTTAAAGTATTTAATCAGTTAGGAATAAACCAAGAGGGAATAACCATAGGGGAAAATTCTACCGATAATGAACTTATTTACGATAAACGGGGCAATAAGACTGTAAATTTTATCACCAAGGCGGAAGATATATTTTTTGAAAATATTCCCAGCTCTTATCTTAATGCTAAAATATTTTACATATGCCCCATGGATTATGAGATTAACATGAAAACAATAAAAAGAATTTCTGATCTCGGAAAAATAATGGCGGTAGACATAGGGGGATACGGAGGGGGTACTTCAGATACTCACCCTAAAGAAAAGAGTGGATATGAAATAAAAGAATTATGTCCTTTTTTTGACATTGTAAAAGGATCGATTGAAGATTATTACCATATCTTTGGGGTAGGTGTTGGCGACGAACAGGAAGTATCCAAAAAAATAATTCAGTGGGGAGCAAAGATTAGCCTTATAACCCTTGGTGAGGAAGGTTCCTTTATAAAAATAAAAGACAAAGAGTATTATATTCCGGCTTTTCCTACTCCTCTAAGTGAAATTTTGGACCGTACTGGTGCCGGCGATTGTTTTTCTGCCGGATTTTTAACTCATTTTTTCCATAATAGAGATCCTTATACCTCTGCGGTCTATGCTTCCGCTACTACCTCTTATGTGATTGAACGAAGTGGGGGAGTAGTAGTTGAGAGGATGCCGAAAAAGCAAGAAATAGAGCGAAGAGCAAAGGTTATTCATAATATAGCAAAAGGCTAAAGCAAGATAAATTATTATATTCTAAGCATGATATTTAATAAGGAGTGTAAAATTATGAATGAAAAGAAAAAATTAGTAGGCATAGGAGTAATAGGTTGTGGCAGTATTGCTGAAATTGCTCATTTTCCCTCAATTCAGCAGGTTGAAGAAGCTGAGTTAATCGCTGGTTCTGATCCGGTTGAAGAGTATAGAATGCGCGCAGAAAAAAAATGGAAAGCAAAAGCTACCTATGAAGATTACCAGGATATGCTAAAAAGAGATGATATTGATTTAGTGATCATTGCCTCTCCTAATCTTTACCATCACGAACATGCCATTGCCTGTATTCAAGCAGGTAAACATATCATCATTGAAAAACCTTTTGCCTGTACTAATTATGAAGCATGGGATATTGTCAATACAGCAAAAAAATACAATGTTAAAGTAATGGTTGGTTGTAATTACCGTTTTTGGGAACAACATCTAATTGCCAAAAAGTTAATAGAACAAAAAATTATTGGCGAGCTCAAGATGGGAAGCTCTAAATCACATGAATCGTGGGATCTTTACCATGAAATGATTTCCTATTCAAAATTTAGGAGTAACCCCAAGCTAGCCGCTGCCGGTGCTCTTTTTGATCTGGGATCTCATATGGTCGATTTATTACTCTGGTTTATGGGAAAAGAAGTAAAGAGAGTATGCGGTATTGCAAAGAATATAGCTACCCCACAAGATTATACAATTCTTGATGATTGTAATCAGATAATGATTGAATTTGAAGACAATACTCATGGCTATGTTGAATTAAACAGATATTCACCTGTTGTTACTCAGGGTTGTGAACTAATGGGTACAGAGGGTACGATCCTGGTCAGTTCGGAATCCCAAAATCCTTATCAGTCCGCTCCTTTGGCAATTTATACAGATAAAGACTACGATTGGGAAAGTTTGCCGGAAATAATCAAGGATTATCGGTACCCACAAGTATTTTGGGCTACAGACAATGTAACCAAACCTGTATCTAAAAGATGGGTTTCCATTTATCCTCCTAGGGGATGGGCATATAAAAAGATGATTAAACACTTTATTAATTGTATTGCCTACAACGAAGAACCGATAATAAAGATGGAAGACGGAGCAAAGGATATGGAAGTACTTTGTGCAGTATTTAAATCTATGGAAGAAGATGGATGGGTTGATCTTCCTCTAAAAGAAGAGGTAATTCCTCCTTACTTTAAGAAAGGTAGATAGGGGGAAATCTTAATGGATAATAGTAAAATACTTGAAATTGGCAGAAAAGTTATAAAAGATGAGAGAGAAGTGTTGGAAAAATTAGAGAAAAACTTACAGGAGAATTTTATCTTAGCTGCCAAGTTAATAAGTGAATTAAAGGGTCGGTTGATTGTAACAGGTATAGGGAAAAATGGGCATATTGGTAAAAAGATGGCAGCAACTTTTGCCAGTGTAGGAATTCCTTCTTTTTTCGTCCATTCCACAGAAGCTGTTCATGGAGATCTGGGGATGCTAAAGTCAGAAGATATGGTAATTGCTGTTTCAAATAGTGGAGAAACTCAAGAAGTGATTATCTTATTACCTATTTTAAAAAGCAGAGGAATCAAAGTAATCTCATTAACCGGCAAGGTTAATTCGACCTTAGGGGAAAATAGTGATATCACTCTCGGTCTTTTTTGCGATAGAGAGGCAGGCCCGTTTAATTTAGCCCCTACCAGTAGCTCTACGGCAACATTAGTACTTGGAGATGCCTTAGCACTTACCGCTTCCCGAATCAAGGGTTTTACCAAAGAAGAATATGCGCTTAACCATCCGGGAGGAAGCTTAGGGAAAAAATTGAGAAAAATGGTTAAACAATTATGATGGTCTAAAAATATTTTAGATAGGCTAATTTATTTATATATACATTTTATTTTTATGTTTTTAGCTAATTTTTTAGAAATAGAATATATTTATCCATAAAAAAAATGATTTTTATGAAAAATAAAAAATGAAATATAAGTAAATTAAGTTGGGCGGTATTTAGCCCTCGTAATGATGTTGTTTCAGGCTCCAAGGGTACATGGAAGATCAGATATACTATCGAGTCAAGAGTAATAGGAGTAGGCGAGGTTATTAAAATAGGACTTTAGATTTCATATTAGACAACAAGGAACTAATTTAGAAGGAAGAAGCAATCCAGCTAAATGTAGTAAAAATAATTGTTTAAATCTCTATTGGGGTGACATTCGTGGACATACTAATCTTTCTGATGGGGCTGCACCAGTAGACTTTTATTATAAGGTTGCTAGAGATATAACGTAACGTGTTTTTATTTTTCATCAGTAACGGATTACGAGTATCAAGGACCGAATAAATTTTTTGGATAGGAGATTAGTGTAAATTAACTTATAATGAAAAGAAAAAGGTCTTTAAAATAATGTTAAAATTATAATTTAATGGAGGGTGATTACTATGAAAAAGAATGTTAATAAGGTTAAAGGCGTTAAAGCAGCAGTATTGTTAGGACCTAAAGATATTCAAATTAAGGAGTTTCCTTATCCAAAATTAGAAGAAGGTTCTCTGCTAATTCGAATGGAAATGTCTGGGGTATGTGGTACAGACAAGCATGGTTATAAAGGCGAGTCTATTCAATATGCAGGTACTGAAGCTGAAATATATGGTCCCTATCCTGCTATCCCGGGGCATGAGAATGTAGGTTTTATTGAAGAAATAAATAATAGTAGCAAACCATTTTTAGATTACTCAGGACAGGAACTAAGGGTGGGAGATAGAGTGGCAATAAATCCAGATATTCAATGTGGGAAATGTTATGATTGTCGAAATAACTTTGGATATACTTGGTGTGATAATATAAAAAGCTACGGCCACTTAGCATGCGATACCCCTCCATATTTAACTGGTGGATGGGCAGAATATATGTACGTATTCCCTGGAAGTTATGTATATAAAGTGCCTGATGATCTTCCCTCCGAATTAGCTGTTTTGGCTGAGCCAATGGCTGTAACGTATGGTTTGGATATGGCAAAAGGATGGTCTGCTTTACCTAATCAAGGCTTTATGAGTGGTGATAGTGTATTAGTATATGGAGTTGGAGCATTAGGGCTTATGCATTTGATAAAAGCACAATGGCTTGGTGCAGGTTTTATAATTGCTATTGATATATCAGATTTTAGACTTAACATGGCAAAAGAATTTGGTGCCGACGTTTTGATTAATCCAAAGCAAATTAACGAGAAGGAACGAATAGAAGTAGTAAAAAGTTATACTGATGGAAGGGGTGCAGATGTAGTTATTGAATGTGTTGGGAAGCCTCAGATAGTAATAGAAGGAATAGAGATGTTAAGAAAGGGAGGAACGTTTTTAGAAGTTGGTAATTTCGTAGATATGGGTGATGTTTCTATAAATCCTCATCGTCATCTTAATTCAAAATGTATTAGACTTTTAGGAATGGCAAATCTTGCGCATATTGGTTATGTTCCGAGTATGAAACTTTTTGCACGTTACAGTAAATATTATAATTTTAAGCAAATAATAACTCATAAATATCCATTTGAAAAGGCAGAAGAAGCATTAAAGAAATCGATGGAAGAGGATTCTATGAAAGTTGTAATAACTTCTCATTAGTGCTAAGAGTCTAAACTTGTATTAATAAAATCTACAATGAAAGTTTTAACACTGGTCATTAAAGAACAATAAATTTATTAAAATAATACAATAAAATATGATTAAGAAACAGATATTTGGAATACTGGAAAAAGTTATCTAGGCTAATATGATATTTCAGGAATTGAATAGGAATTCTAAAGAGAATTAAATATTGTGTCGCTAAGTTAAAAATTAACTAGAGAGGAACAATATGTCTCATAAATATTTATTAGGAATAGATGTAGGAACGAGCAGCTTAAAAACCACGATAGTTACTTCTGAAGGAGAAGTAAAAGGAGCTGCTTCTAAAGAGTACCCTACTTATTATGCTAAACCAGGGTGGGCGGAACAAAATCCTGAAGATTGGTATTCTGCTTTTAAGGTTACTCTAGTTAAAGCAATAAAGCAAGCTCATATTTCTGGCAACAATATTTATGCTATTGGCGTAACTGGTCAGATGATTGGACTTACCTGCTTGGATAAACAAAAAAATGTTCTTAGACCTGCTATTCTTTGGATGGATCAAAGGAATATTGCTCAGGTCAACTGGCTAAAAGAAAACTTTGGGGACATAATTCGTACTATCGCTTATAATCCCTTGAATACAGCTTTCACTCTTCCAAAAATTCTGTGGGTAAAAAAGCATGAACCCGAGATCTGGAGAAAAATATATAAAATCCAACTTCCGAAAGATTACATAAGACTAAAGCTAACTAATGTTTGGGCAACAGACTATAATGATGCTTCGGGAACTTTACTTTTTGAAGTACTAAATCGAAGGTGGTCCGAGGAAATTTTGAAACATACAGGAGTCTCTATGGACAAGTTACCCAGGGTTTTTCCCTCTACTGAAGTGGTTGGATATATTACTGAACAAGTATCCAAGGAGACGGGACTCGCTGCCAGTACGCCGGTTGTAGCAGGCGCAGGTGATCTTGCTACTGAAAATTTCGCGGCTGGCGTAATAGAAACAAATCAGCGTTTAGTAAGATTAGGCACCTCGGCAGTTATTTCTACTGCAGTTAGTAAACCAATTCTTGATCCCAATGAAAAATGTCCTTGTTATGTTCACTGTATTCCCAATAAATGGTCAATAGAAGCAAGTACACAGTCTTTTGGTTTATCAGAAAGATGGTTCAGGGATATCTTTTGTGACGAAGAAATTGCTAAAGCTCAGAAATTACATAAGAGTGCATATGAGCTTATTGATGAAATTGCAGCAAAGGTCTCTCCGGGAGCCGATGGTCTTTTTTTTCATCCTTTTATAACAGGTGCTCCCTATTGGGATCCTTATTTAAGAGGAGCTTTCATTGGTATAACTCTTCAACATAACAAAGGGCATTTTGCAAGAGCAGTTTTAGAAGGATCTGTTTACTCGTTGAAAGACTCTTTAAGGTCATTAAAAAGCTTAATAGAAAATGAGGTAACAGATTATGTGGTAGTTGGAGGAGGTTCTAAGAGTAGGTTATGGTGCCAGATTGTTAGTGATGTTATAGGAGTTGATGTGTTTTTATCAGAAACTTCGGATGCCTCTATAGGAGCTGCTATGCTTGCGGGTGTAGGAACCTTGGTTTTTAAGGATTTCGGAGATGCGATTAAAAAATGTAGAAAAAAGGGAATAAAACTACAGTACAATAAAGAGAATCACAAGAAATATAATTCTCTGTTCGAAGTCTATAAAGAAATTCATAGGAATCTTACGGGTACTTGCAAAACAATACATAGAGTTGTAAAAAGTTTAATCTAGTGGGAACTCTCCATCTGCAAAGATGGGGATGAGAGCATTTTCCCGTTTCTTCCGTTCTTTTTATGATAAAAATATCAACTATATAAAGCATCTCGTATAATATATAAAACTAAAATATCAATATCGTCTAGATAGCCCGATACCAAAGTATGATTTTAGTAATCGGAGTAAAGAATTATATGAAAACAATAACTTCAAGAAATAATAAAATATTATCCTGTTATATTAAATTTAAATAATAAAGAACATGGGAGGAGGTGATAGACAAAATAAAAGAAAAAAAAATAAAGGAGGTAATATAGTATTTAAAAAATTTTGTTTACTATTTTTTTAATTTATTTAAAAAAAAGGAGAAAAAAAATGAAGAAGATGTTATTTTGGATACTAGTGTTAATAATGTGTGTATCAATAGCAGCAGAAGTAATAGCACAAGAACCTGCAACAATCAATGTACCAAAAGTATTGGGATGGGTGACCACAAATGGCCTATTCCCTGCGATAACTAAAAAACTAGCTGATAAAAATATAACAGTTGTTCCGATTGAAAGTGATAATATGACTTTAAGGGACAAACAACTGATGGCTGCAGCTAATAAAACTGGAGAAATGGATGTTTATATTGCATGGGAAGCATTTCAACCATTAATGAAAGATTATGTTGAACCTTTAGATGATTATTTGGTTAAAGCAGGCATAAACTTAGAAGAGTTTAAGAATAAATGGTATCCATCAGTTTTAGATCAAATAACTATAGATGGTAAAATTTGTTGGATTCCAATTCATGTGAATCACCAGCTTGGATATGCAAGAACGGATTTGTTTACAGATCCCAAAGAACAAGAGAATTTTAAAGCTGAATATGGTTACAACATGCCTATTCCTGATAAGACTGGTACAATAATGTTTAAAGACAAAGAACAGTTTGTAGATGTTGCTAAATTTTTTACAAGAGATACAGATAATGATGGCGAAATTGATCTCTGGGGTTATGATCCACCTGGTAAATGGGATCATGGTTGTTGCGTATTTGAAGAGATCTTGTTAAGGTCAGGCTTAGAATATTTTGATCCAGAAGGTCATTCAATGTGGGGGCCCGCTCATTCTGAAAATCAACAAGTAGTACAGGGTGTTGTACAATGGATGCAAGATTTAGTGCTTAAAGATAAGGTTGTTTCGCCTGGAACAGTAGGAATGGAAATGACCGAAGTTAATCAATTGTTTAAAGAAGGAAAAGCGGCGATGTCCTTTACATGGAACGTAGATTTCTGGGGAGAAAATACTAAGCCCGAAGTCATGAAAGCTTGGGGCGACACAATACCTAGTTCTTGGTCTATTGATTTTGTGAATATTTCACCGGAATACAAAGGTATAATGTCAATCTGGGGTTATGCACTTAACAAGGATAGTAAAAATAAGGATGCAGCTGTTGAATTTCTTTTAGCATGTGCTGACAGTGAACTACGGAAAGGAGTTCATTCGACTGTAGGACTTCCTTGTGGAAACGGCGAAGTTGAATTGACAGAATGGTTAGTAGAAAACAACTATGCTCCAGGAGCAGTTGTAGCTGGTATACAATCTGTTGGATCATTCTGGCCAATAAGTAAAACCCCGTGGGAAGAAACAGAATCAGTTAGAGATGTATGTAGGGGAAACTTAGAAAAACTTTTAAGTGGTACCCTATCACCTTCTGCGTTTGTTAAAGTAACTGGTGAAAAAATTGAAGGAATTATGAAAGATGCAGGACATTTTTAGAGATTAGTTCACCATACACGTGTTACATAAGGTGAGGCTAAGCCTCACCTTATGTAACTTATTTATTAACCCGAAGGGCAAAAAACCTAGGATTTAGGTCAAGCGAAGCTTAAATTGTTTTAAAGTGTCACGGCTTTGCTCGTGGGTATCTACAAGGAAAAATCATGAAAAATTATCAACAAAAAATAGCAATTTATTTAACAATACCATCTATTGTTGTTACTATAGTTCTCTTAGCTATCCCAATAGCCTATGGGGTTTATTTAAGTTTTACAAATCTGGATATTATTAAACGTACAAATGACTTTATTGGACTAAAAAATTACGTAAAAGCTTTTACGGATGCTGCTTTATATATGTCAATATTTAGAAATATTATCTATGTTGTAGTTGTTGTTATATTTAATTTTCTAATTGGATTTTTTATGGCATTTATATGTTATCAAAATTTTATTGGTAATAAAGTTCTGAGATTCATTATAATTCTTCCAATGTTGTTAATTCCTACAGCTGCAGCTGTGCTTTGGAGATTTTTATATAATTATGATATTGGTTTAATTAACAGCTTACTTACAACAATGAATTTATCCAGGATTGGATGGCTGATTAGTCCCAAATTTGCACTGTTATCAGTAATTTTAACTGATATTTGGGCATGGACACCATGGATGTTTTTAATACTATTGGCTGGTATGGAAAATTTAGATAAACAAGTTCTGGAAGCTGCTAATATTGACGGTGCTAGTCAATTTCAAGTTATTAAAAATATAATGTTACCAATAATGTCTCCAATTATTACAATTGCAATTTCTCTAAAAGCTATTGAAACTTTTAGAACATTTGATTATGTTTGGGTAATGACTAGTGGTGGACCTGGAGGTTCTAGTGATATTACAAGCACTTTTATCTATAAGCAAGCATTTAAACATTTGCAGTATGGGTATTCTTCTGCTTTAAGTATTATTGTAATGGCAGTATTAGCTATTCTAACTATTTTTATAGTTAAAAATCTGATTGCTAAAGAGGGAAATTTATGAAAAAAATTTTTCTCTGGATATCAATAATTTTAATATTGTTATGGACATTAGTTCCATTTTATTCTTTGATTGTAACATCAATAGCAAGTTCTGGATCCATTAGTGAATTTTTTCCAAAAAAAGTAACTTTTGAATATTATAAAACTATATTAGTTGGAGATGAAAGTAGTGGTAAAAATATATGGAGTTATATGTTAAATAGTGTAATAATTTGTAGCATTTCTACATTTATTGTACTTTTACTTTCTGTTCCTGGTGCATATGGATTCTCCAAATGGAAATCAAAAACAAGTACTTCTATTTATCTAAGTTATTTTGTTTTAAGAATGTTACCACCAATAGCATTAGTAGTCCCAAGGTTAGTCATATTGGGTCGCTTGGGTTTAATGGACAGTTTTTTAGGTCTAGCTCTAGTTTATATTCCAACACAGATTCCATTAGGTATATGGTTGATGAAAGGTTTTTTTGATACCACTCCAAAAGAAATGGAAGAATGTGCTTGGCTTGAGGGAGCAACTGTTTTTCAAACATTTTGGAAAATTGTCCTTCCAATAAATAGTAACGGCGTTACTGTAACTGCAGTTTTTGTATTCATTTGTTGTTATATTGAATTTCTTTATGCATCATTAATATCTAGAAGTCATGTACTAACATTACCACCTTACATAGCAGGCTTTGCAACTCCCTGGGAAATAAGATTTCAATTGATGCTGGCAGCATCTTTAATTAGTATTTTGCCAATGGTAATACTATTTGCTTTTATTCAGCGCTTTATGGTAAAAGGAATTACCGGTGGAGCATTAAAATAATAAATAAAGTTGTTTATAATTTAATTAGTTTATTGTAACAATATTAAAAAAGGAGAAGGAGTGAGATGAAAAGAATAAGAGTTGGTATGATTGGGGCGGGGGTACATTCTACGAATATGCTTTATCCCTGCTTTAACCATCTTCCGGGTATTTATGAAAAAGTAGCTGTTTGTGATTTAAATGAGGAAAAGGCAAAATCTGTAGCAAAAGAATTTGGGTTTGACAAAACCTATACTAATTATAAAGAAATGATAGATAGAGAAGCTTTAAATGGAGTTATTATAAGTATAAATGCTAAAGAACATCCAAATGTTATAATTAATTGCTTGAATATGGATGTTGATGTTTTGGTTGAAAAACCAATTGCTGTAACTGTGGAGGAGGCTCTAAAGATTGAAGAAGCGGTTGAAAAAACAAAAAAAATTGTTATGGTTGATCACCAAAAAAGATACTCTATTGCATATACTAAAGCAATGGATTTATTAAAAAATCCTGAATTTGGCAAATTAGTTATGATAGAAAGCAAGATGCATGGAAGACCATATGCTACCATGTTTAATGGTTTTATAGAGTGGCAGATTCATAATATTGATATAATCAGAGCTTTTGCTGGTGAGGTTAAAAATGTTATTGCTAGACAAAATATGATTTCTGATAATCGTGCAGCAATAGCGGTAATGTTAGAATTTGAAAATGGGATAGTAGGTACCACACATTGGGGGACTGAAGGTGGTTTTGGCCGATATTGCGAGAGACTAGAGCTAGTTTGCGACAATTGGAAAGGGGTTATAGTTGAAAACGCGAGAGATGTAATAGTATATGAACACAATCAAGGAAAAGTTTGGAGGCCTGATTGGCAGCCAATTCATAATAATTTTACTCATACATTAGATGGATATGTAGGGATAATTAAAAGGTTTGCGGAATGTATAACTACTCGAGAGAATGGCAAGCCAAATGCAACAGATGAAAGAAAGAATTTGGAAATTATTCACGAAATAAGAAAACAGTTAAATGTACCTCTTGAATGGAAGTATACATCAAGTGAATTTTAATCTAGCGGGGACTCCCCACCTCTAAAGGTGGGGATGAGAGCATTTTCCTGTTTCTTCCGTTCGTTCTTTGTTGTAATAAAAATATCAAACTATATAAAGCGTCTCATATAATATATAAAATTAAAATATCAATATCGTTTAGATAGCCCGATACCAAAGTATGATTTTAGAAATCGGAGTAAAAAGTAATATAAAAATAATAACTTCTCACAAGAAAGGAGAAAAAAATGGGATATAAAGATAGATTATTTTATTTTGAATTAGAAGACATTGTTGGAACTGAAAATATTAGTAATGATTTAGTTGATTTAGATGTTGTAAGTACAGATGTCTCTGCAATTAGCAGATTTTGGATTGACAAAGGACAAGAACCTGTAAAGCCTGATTATGTAGTTTATCCCAAAAATACTGAACAGGTTTCAAAAGTTGTAAAGTTAGCTAAGAATCATAAAATTCCTATTACGCCCAGGGGTGGTGGAGCTGGAGATACATGTGGATCTTTACCAATATATGGTGGAATTCTACTCAATATGTCAAAAATGGATAAAATAATTAGGGTAGATGAAAATAATTTAACTGTAGATGTTGAAGCAGGTATTTTACAGTGTGATCTTGAAGAAGGATTAAATAAAAAGGGATATACCTTAAATTTTTTTCCAGCTTCACACTACTGCTCTAGTCTGGGGGGTTTTCTAGCGAATAGGGGTTCAGGAACATTATCTTCAAAATATGGTAAGATTGACAATTTAGTGATTTCTATGGAAGCTGTTTTGCCAGATGGGAATATTATAAGAACTGCATCATTGCCGGATCATTCAAGTGGCCCAGATATGAACAGGTTATTCCTTGGTTCGGAAGGAACTTTAGGGATTATAACAAAAGCAACTCTGAAAATGTTTTATATTCCAGAAGAACGAAGGTTTAATGCTTTTCTCTTCGATAATTTAGAAGATGCAATTAATAGTGGAAGAAAACTTATGATTAATAGAGTTGGAGCAAGCGTCATAAGAGTTTATGATGAAAAAGATACAGCGGTAATGGTAAAGAAAGTTTTGGGAATTGATAAAATAGGAAATTATATGATCGTAGGTTTTGATGGCTTTAAGGAAATGATAGATGTGCAGGAAAAAATTGCATTTAAGATCCTAAAAGAAACTGGCGGTAAAGATATTGGGAGAGAGGCAGGAAATA
>JGI24025J20009_10002561_pt1 | contig 12993 bp, 12 predicted proteins | sample Cruoilmetagenom3_FD_20009 | JGI IMG/M metagenome (IMG submission 20009)
CAGAGTGACACAGAGGGGGCGAAAGATAAAAATAACAACTCTCTGTGATCCTCTGTGCTCTCTGTGGTTTAATCTTCCTTACCATAAACGGACCCTCCGGAAGAGTGAAAAAGTGCATGCACTCGCGAATTACCAGAGAGCCAAAATATAGAGATGTTCGCAAGGATACGTTGAAAGGGCACTGTCTAAAAATACAGTGATTTATCACCGCGGAGGGCGCAGAGTTTTAAGACTGATCCGATCCTCTGCGTTCTCCGCGTGCTCTGCGGTAAAATTTACGGATATAGCGATTTCACTGGATTTTCCGATTGTACCCGTTGAAAGTAATTTGATCTATACAGAAGTTAGAAATCCCATCTACCTGTCGGTTTTAATCTTCTTGTTGTCAGGGTATATTCAATATAGAATCAGGAGCATGTTAGTATATGGAAATACCGTTATTAAATGACATCGTCATCATATTCGGACTATCTATCGCTGTACTCTTCATATTCCATCTGATCCGGGTGCCAGCGATCGTGGGATTTCTCCTGACCGGGATACTGGCGGGACCTCACGGACTGGGGCTGGTACATGGCGTCCATCAAGTCGAAGTTTTAGCTGAGATAGGCGTCGTACTCCTGCTCTTTGCGATCGGACTCGAGTTCTCACTCAAATGCATGTCGCAGATCAAGAGATCAGTCCTGCTCGGCGGCTCGCTTCAGGTGTCGATTACCATTGTGGTTGTTTTTTTCATAGCAATGCAGATCGGNCTCACATCTGACGAATCAATCTTCATGGGATTTCTTATAGCCCTCAGCAGCACGGCAATTGTGCTCAAGCTCATCCAGGAAAGGGCTGAAATNGACANNCCCCACGGGCGAGCAACTCTTGGCATCCTGCTTTTCCAGGATATTATCATCGTTCCGATGATGCTACTTACGCCCTTGCTTGCTGGAGCAACAGGGAATTTAGGCGAATCCCTCCTCGTTCTTGTGGTAAAAGGGATCGGCATCATCCTGCTGGTGGCAGTTGGCGCCAAATGGATCGTGCCGCGGGCGCTGTACCAGATCGCCAGGACGCGGAGCCGGGAGCTGTTCCTGCTGAGCATTTTTATGATATGCCTCGCGGTTGTATGGCTGACATCCAGTTTGGGACTCTCCCTCGCACTGGGTGCATTTCTGGCAGGCTTGATCATCTCCCAATCGGAATACAGCCATCATGCGCTCGGTAATGTCTTGCCCTTCCGCGATGTCTTTATGAGCTTCTTTTTCGTCTCGATCGGGATGCTGCTGGATCTCGATTTTCTTTTTCAGCAGCCCGGACTCATTTTGCTGATTGCTCTCTGCTTTCTGGCATTAAAAGCAGTCATTGCTTGTTTCGTGGCTTTTTTACTCGGATTTCCACTTCGCACTGCGATTTTAGTGGGGCTCGCACTCTGTCAGGTCGGTGAATTTTCTTTTATCCTTTCAAAGACCGGCGCCCAACATGGTTTGCTTGCCGGCCTGCATACCAGTTTTTCCTGACCGTCTCTGTCCTGACCATGGCAGTGACACCGTTTATTATAGCACTGGCGCCTCGCATAGCGGAGATCGCATTGCGGTTGCCACTGCCGGGAGTATTAAAATCAGGCTGGCATCCTGTACCAAGGACGGAACGTGTTCGTAAACAGGATCACTTGATCATCATTGGCTTTGGGGTAAACGGCAGGAATGTGGCTCGAGCTGCCAGGATATCGGGCATCCCATACACGATCCTTGAAATGGACCCGGAGATGGTGAGGGCTGAACAAGCAAAGGGTGAACCGATTTATTACGGCGATGCAACTTATGAGGCGGTATTCCAACATGCAGACATCAAAGATGCAAGAATTGTGGTGATAGCCATCTCCGACCCAGCCGCAACCCGCAGAATCACCGAAATCGCCCGGAGACTCAACCCGAAGATTCATATCATTGTAAGAACGCACTATCTTCAGGAAATGAAGCCCCTGTATGAATTAGGGGCGGACGACGTTATTCCGGAGGAGTTTGAGACCTCTGTGGAGATATTCACCCGGGTTCTGGTGAAATACCTCATACCCAGGGATGAGATCGAGAGCTTCATAGCTGAAGTGCGGTCAGATGGTTACGAGATGTTTCGAAGCCTTTCAAAAGAGCCGGAATCTTTTCCGGGATTGAAATGCCATCTTCCCGACGTCGAGATCGTCACGCTGCGGGTTTTTAAGCGAGCGCCCGTGGTTGGATGGACGTTGGCTCAGATCGGGCTTCGGAAGAAGTGTGGTGTCACAGTGCTTGCGGTGCGCCGGAACTCGCAGATGATCTCCAATCCGTCAGGGGATCTGAAACGCTTCTGTGCCGGAGATCTGCTTGTTGTCATCGGACCGCCGGATAAGATTGCCAGGGTCATGGTTTTGTTCGATAACCCTGAAAGGGAGTAATTAACACGTGAGTCAGAAGGATGATGGATTATGATCGCACACATCACAGGAATCCTTGAACGGAAATCGCAGAACCGCGCAGTCGTCGATGTCGGCGGCATCGGATATGAGCTACACATCCCAACGTCCACATATAGCGCGCTGCCAGAACCGGGAAGTCCTGTGCAACTGCATACCCACCTTCACGTAAGGGAGGATGCGCTCATGCTGTATGGGTTTTCAAGCGTCAGGGAACTCGAGTTCTTCAGGTTGCTGCTTGGAGCATCGAGGATCGGACCGGGCGTTGCCTTAAATATCCTGTCCGGAATATCGTTTGATGAATTCAAATCTGCCGTGTACAACGAGGACATCAACCGGTTGAGCAGCATATCAGGCATCGGGACAAAGACCGCAAAGCGGCTCGTTCTCGAACTCAAGGATAAGATCACAGATATTCCTGCAGAGACCGGGTATCCGGCAGATACTGCAAGTGCTGCCATCGCCGGCATGGTCTCACTTGGATACACGAGAAGCGTGGCAGAGACTGCCGTCCACGCGGCACTCCAGTCGGGATCGGTCCTCGATCTCGGGGAACTGATCAAAGCCGCGCTTAAGAATGTTTAGGAGTGCACACGAGATGCGAACACCCGATATCGAGTATCTCGACCATCCTGCCGATGTGAAGTTCAGGGTGCACGGAAGAACGATCGAAGAGGCGTTTGAGTACGCCGCTCGTGCGATGTTTGGCGTGATGATCGATCCTGATGTCACAACCATAGAACCGGTACGAACCATCGAGATCGATCTTTCTGCTGATGACTGTAAGGATCTGCTGTACGACTTTCTTTCGGAACTATTGTACCTCTTCGAAGTCGAGGAGATCGTATTTGGCAGGTTCGATGTGGAGCAGATCGAGCAGGTGGGGGGTGGGTATCACCTCAGGGCGCACGTCTCTGGCGAACCGATCGATCGGGGGCGGCACAGGTTCGGGGTTGGCGTGAAGGCGGTCACCTTCCATGATATGGTGATCGAGAAAACCGGGGAAGGGTATACGGTGCAGGTGCTTGTCGATACGTGAAACGAACGTAACTACCCGAGGTACATAAAACACGGTCATAAGACTTCATCGTACAGGCACTACCTGACTCGGAGCATAATAGAATCCCAAAAGGTAACTACTCAGGTATGTTGATTGGTCTCACGATTGCGATTCTATGCTTCATGGCAAGAAAAATAACCGCAGAGTGCGCGGAGGTTCGCAGAGTTGTATCATCCTCCGCGTCCCTCCGCGCACTCTGCGGTAAAATTTGAGGATATAGCAATTTCACGGGAATTTTCGGTTGCTGTGAAGAGCAAAACAACTCACACACCCTTAACCGATCGCGGATCTACAGCAACCCCGCGGCTCGACTCGACCATCTCGCGCCCGCTCATCATCGCCCTGCCAACCCCAAACGCCATTGCGCCTTCGACGATCACCTCGTCCATCGGTCTGATCTGCGGGTCGGCGCTGACTACGCCGGGCGCAAGGATCGATCCTTTCGGCAGGAAATCATCGATCTCGACCCGATATATGTCAGGTGGCATGTTGGCTGCCCCTGCAAGCGTCGGTGCGATCGTGCCGTATCTGGTGGATGACGCGATCTGCTCACGATCCGCGAATATCCTGAATCCGGACCTACCTGATTTTACCCGTGCGCGATCCGGGATCAGTTGTTCCCCAACGCCCAGCCCGAACTGGTAGTCAGCGATCGCCCGAACCGTGGCGAGTGGGGGTCTCTTGCTTCTGCCGCGCGATTGCGATGCCATGATCCCGGCAACGGATTCCCGCAAGCTGGCAAGCGAATCATCGGACAGCAGACCTCCGGTGGCGGCAGCAGAGTACACAATCTCGATTCCGAGATCGCGCTCAACTATCTTGCAGACATCGAAAAATCCGCCGCTGACGTGCGCTATGATGTTTTTGTACGCATGTTTCGCAAGATACGTGCGCAGGCACGCGGCTACCCACACAGTCTCATCGAGACTCCACTCCCCGGTGACAGCGATATCGTAGTGCGCTGCAGGGTACACGGTCTCGAGTTCTCTTGGAACAACACCGAGCGGCGATGTCAGTATGATCTCATGGATTTGCTGCCGGTACCCCTTGAGCGCATCGATGAACTTCGCATGAGACCTCGATAGCGAGTATGGTTTCTTTGCCGAACACGGGAGTATCACGAGGGTATCGGTATCGGCATCAGGCGGAGCGAATCGAGAAAGCACACGCTCTGCAAATCTTGTGACCTCGACGCGATTCTGGGATTCCGCGGTGTTTGCAACGAGAACGCTTTTTCGCACCGTTGGGGTGCGCTCCTCGAGATACGTGTGCTCAGAGTCCAGCAACCGGAGCACCGCTGTTAAATAGGGTTGGGATCTGCATTGCTTCTCTACATACTCGCGCAAGATTCCATCACGGATGCATTCGCGTACGGTTCTCAATTCTTCGCTCAATCTGGCGGTGTTATGATCCGCAAGCAGTCTGGCACGCTCTGACCTCGGGAGGCTTCGCAACTCTTCCGGAGTCCTGATCTCTGTGCAGACCGCACACGAGCACGGGAACTCGCGCAGACGGTCGATCGATCTTGCACCTTCTCTTGTCAGATACAGGTCCTGATACCCGCGTATTGTGCAAGCGGTGTCGTCAACGAGATCGATCCCGAGATAGATCAGCACAGCGAGGTTCTCTGGCGTTGCAAGCGCGGGAGCATACACCGCGGTGTCTGGCACCGTGTTATTCTTCAGTCTCAGCACGGCATCGACGAGTGCCCTTGCCCGGTTCTCAAAGAGTGCCGCCGCACCGATCACATAGAGGTCGCGACCGCCTGGTATATCTGCCTGCGCCGGATGGATCACCTCGCCGACCGCGCCATCGTGACCGGATAGCTGTGATGATAGTGATAGTGGTTGCGCCGGGCGGTTGACGATCTCGGGTGGCGCATGGAGCGGAAGCGACCTGTGCGGCAGTATCAGCAGTTTACCAGGATCAGCCGATGTTTCCGGGCTTTCGTCCCGGTCCCACACGCACCCGCAATCGATGATGCTGCCCTGGTGCTTCCTGAGCAATCCTGAGTTCAGGATCGCTGGCGTCCGGATTCGCTTGTCCAGCATCAGTCTGCCGATCCTTGCGGCGCAGTCCCGGTCTGTTACCTCGAAGTATCTGGTCATCTGAACACGTCCGCAACGTGATTGCATGCGCCGCGAAAGGTTGGCTCGCTATGGTCGGGGTCAGCTACAATGTATTGGACTGATGGTTGGGTTGGCATGATGTTGTTCTCCTGATTAGGTGATTGCTGTTTTTTGATGCGTGTGACATCCGATTATCCGGATGGATTTAGGTGGAGCGCCGAAAGCATGAAGCCATGTGCATTCGGTTGGGCGATGGATAACAAGGCAATATCACATACTTATCGAAGACCATAGAGTTTGATGATATAGGGGTGCGAAGCCAATAATTGTTCAAGCTTCCAGTGTTCCCACAATTCGACTTTTAATCTCGAATTGCTTTCGTTCCATCCGTCAACAATCTGAGTTACTTGATCTGAAAACTTTCCACTTGTTATTACTAAATAAAGATCGGCTTTGCCATGAGTTACTGATAAATTCTGTAAAGTTTCGATATCTTTAGGCGATACGCTTTTATTTGGTCGATGTTTGCATTGTACTAAAGTCCGTTCTCTAATTGTACCTCGTGCCGCATCTTGATATACCCAAAAAGCTTCAAGATCTTTTCCTCGGTCTGATGCATGAGTTGGGGTCAACCATTCAACATTTTCCCAGTTGGGGGATGCTTTTAATAAGTCTGCACACAGCCGCTCGAATTGTACATCTGTAATACTCGCCCAGTTTAAGCTTGTTCCTATTATGCCAGTTTTATCGGCACTGTCAACTAAATCCCCGATATCTTGGGTAATTATTGGGAGGGGGTCATCACCATAAAAGAATGAGGCTATGGATGGTTTGATCGAAGACCAATCTAACCGTATGATGTCATATAGGTCATGAACCAAACCAAAGTGCATATGTCTGTTGAGATCCGACCATCTGAGCGGTCGCGAAACACTGTCACCCATTAACCCATCAAGTTGACGTATCCTCTCTTTTAACGGATTTATCTCCTCTGGTTTCAATGCGTCTGAAGAATCTCTTCCTTCCAAATTTACATTTAGTAAATCTAAGATTTTATCGATATCCCTCACACATCGTTGCACCTGATTGCGGATAAGTCTACGGCGCTCTCTTTTAAGTGCATGTTCATATTTAGAAATTTCAGAATCCTGTGCAAACGTTTCTGAATAAAATTCCATTATGCAATCCGAAACATCTCTACTACCTTGTGACACCCAATCATACTCTGGTAAAAGATTTCGTATATTTATATCTCTAATTTTTGGTATTGTTTCTAATATATCCTTGAATTCGAAACACTTGATTTCATATTGCGACTTATCCTCTTGTATCCAATTACCACTAACTGGAAGCAGTTGTTCGATCTCCGTCCATTTCTTCTTGAGCAATTCAAGATTCACTGAAACCTTGTTTAGTTCTTCTATTGCATTATATAGTTCCATAAACGCCCCCTGTTATGATTGATGTTACTTGTTGCTTTTTCACCTAACGCGGCATATCTGAATCTACTTCGCATACACGTCCTTCTGATTGAACTTCTGGATATTCAACCATCTTCTCCGGTCTTTATCTGTGAATTATCCAGCGGACTTTTAATCTTACTTATACCCCTATTCTTATCAACCACATAAGTATGTATCCCGGCCCCCTTCGAACTCCTGCGCCCCCGGCATCCTCCCTCTTGATAGTCCCCCGCATCAGATCAAGTAGATGCGCAAGTATATCGACAATGTTTTAACCCGCTATAGATATTATCATACTATGACCGATATACAGATACCGACAACGGTGGAAAAAGAAATTCATGCGTTGGTCGAGGCGAAATATTACTCTTCAATCTCAGAAGCCGTTAAAGACGCCTTCAGATCACTATTCGCAGCAAAGCCAGCTCTCAAAATAATTTCTGCAATATATTTATATGCAAATAACGAAGTTTCTATCTCAAAAGCGTCAGAGATCGCTGGAGTCAGTATTGAAGAATTTAAAGAAATATTGGTGAGTCGTAGTGTGAAACGGGAAATATATCCCGACGAGAGAATCGATGAGAATGTGAGAATGATTCTGGAGCGAAGAGTTTGAGTATCCTTTTAGATACGGACGTGCTGTCCGGATTTGCGAAAATCGGCGGACTCGGGCTGATAAATGAACTGTTCTCCAGTGAAGAGATGCTGATTACCAACGGCGTCTATGAAGAGCTGGTGTACATAAAAGAATCTGGTTATGGTTTCGTCGATCAAATTTTCACTTTCGCCAAGAATACCCCGATGAGGGGCGATGAACTCAACATCTACCATTCATTCATGGAACATACAAATCTGGGTAAGGGGGAACTGCAATGCATTGCAGTTTGCATCGTGCGAAATTATCCATTCATCACGAATGATAGAAAAGCAAACAATTTCGCCAGCGCAAAAGGCGTTCTAACATGGGACATACCGGACATATTAAAGGCGTTGTGGGTGGCTGGGATTAAAAGCAAAGAAGAAGTGGCGATTTTAATGAGGATGCTGGAGCAGAAAGACCTGATGGTTATCAAAAACAAAAATCAAATCCTGAAGTCTGCGATAGATTCGACGATCTGATTCAGCGATGCTTTTCACACCCTCACAAACCACAAATGTTACCTCATCCGAAACAAAAGATGTTATACAAATGCACAATCACACGCCATTCAAAGGAAGCTCAATCATGAACAAATTCACAGCCGTGTTTGAACGAGACGGAGACTGGTGGATCGGCTATGTTGAAGAACTGCCCGGCGCAAATACGCAAGGGCGGACACTGGAAGAAGCACGCGAAAACCTGAAAGAAGCTGTAGCACTGGTCATCGAGGCAAACAGGGAACTGACGCGGCTTGAAGTTATAGGAAAGGATGCAATCAGAGAAGAGTTGCTGGTGGCGGCATGAATGAAGCGTCGTGCTCTGCTGAAACATTTGAACCATCACGGTTGCAGACTGTTGCGGGAAGGTAGCAGGCATTCGATTTATTTCAATCCCGTAAACAGAAAAACATCATCGGTGCCACGTCATACCGAAATTGCTGATAAATTGGCACAGAAAATCTGTAAAGATCTTAATGTCCCTCCACCGTAGCGTTATACTCCGGTCATCCCCACGCCCCCACCGATTCGCAACATTTATGCACATCGCAACCAAGAGCAGCATATATGATCATCGGAACACGCGGGAGTGCGCTTGCGCTTGCGCAGGCAGATATCGTTGCCAGAGAATTGCAGAAGATCGGCACCGAGACCGAGGTTCGCACCATCAAGACACACGGCGATGTGGTCACGGACCGCCCGCTGCATGAACTCTCCAATGTCAGGGGCGTCGGAGCATTCGTGCGTGAGATCGATGAACACTCGCTTGCTGGCGATATCGATATTGCAGTCCACTCGATGAAAGACATCCCCACAATCCGCCCGGAGCAACTGGTAACCGCAGCGATCCTCAAGCGGGATCCTCCGTATGACGTGCTGATCACAGAGGGAGGTGACGGTGATGAGGACAGTATGAGCATCGATGACCTGCCTGCAGGCGCTGTCATCGGTACATCTTCGCTGCGCCGCAGAGCCCAACTGCACCGGTTCCGTAGCGACCTCGATATCATCGATCTGCGTGGCAACATCAACACCCGCATGAGAAAGCTACGCGAGGGGGTCTATGACGGGATCATTCTGGCGGAGGCAGGACTTGTACGGCTGGGCTGGGATATCGGGTTTGATCGGCTCAAGATCGATCATTTTATCCCGTCAGCCAATCAGGGCACGATAGCGGTCGTGACGCTTAAGGACTCCGGCGCCGGGGATCTGGTGCGTGCGCTCGATCACAGCCAGACGAGAATCGAGACCGAGATCGAACGGATCGTGATCAGCGTTCTTGGTGGGGGGTGCGATGTCCCGATCGGCGCGTTTGCTGAGATGGTGGGTGGCGATCGTGTCCGGGTGCGTGCCGAGGTGCTGTCTCTTGATGGCAGCCGGTATGAACGGGTGGATGAGACGATTCCGGTGGAAGGGTACGTGGAACATGCTGAAAGGGTTGGCGTTGAATTGCAAGCGAAAGGCGGGGGCGCATTGGTGAAAGAGGCGTGTCGATACTGATTGTCGGTGGTTTCAGGTTACACTGGGCGAAAAGTTCGTAAGATGCAGTTCGATAACAAATATATACCAAAACGATCCATTCAAGAGTGATGACCAGCACCCCGAACCTCGATTATAAAACACTCGGGCTGAAAGCCGGGCTGGAGATCCACCAGCAACTAAACACCAAACACAAGCTCTTCTGCAGATGTCCGACACTGCTTCGGGACACAAGCGAATCGACTTACGAGTTTTACAGGTACCTGCGACCGACGCAGAGCGAGATGGGTGAGACCGATCGGGCAGCGCTCGAAGAGGCGAAAGTCATCCGCAAATTCAGGTACAAAGCCTATCCGAGCACCTGTCTAGTCGAGAACGATGAAGAGCCGCCGCGGGAATTAAACGAGGAAGCGATCGATACCACGCTCATGATCACCCGCCTCTTAAACATGCAGCCAGTCGACGAGCTCCATACCATGCGAAAGATCGTAATCGACGGCTCGAACACTGCCGGATTCCAGCGCACATCGCTTGCCGCAACCGATGGCTACATCGAGACGTCGGAAGGCAGGGTCGGTGTGGATGTGCTCTGCCTTGAAGAGGATGCTGCCCAGCGGGTAGGGGAAGAAGAGGATACGGTTGTCTTCTCGTTAGACCGGCTCGGGATACCCCTGGTCGAGATCGGCACCGCGCCTGACATCGTCTCGCCTGCTCACGCAAGAGAGACTGCCGAGCAGATCGGGATGATTCTTCGGTCAACCGGTGCGGTCAAGCGCGGGATCGGCACGATCAGGCAGGATGTGAACATCTCGATTGCAGAGGGCGCAAGGGTTGAGATCAAGGGAGTTCAGGAACTCGATCTGATCGAGACCATCGTTATGTACGAAGCACTCCGCCAGGTCAGACTGCTTGAGATCAGGGAGGAACTTAAGGAGAGGGGCGCAACTGTCGGTGAGACTGTGGATGTGACGCATATCTTTGAGAATACTGATTCATCGGTCATAAGCGCGCAAATTTTGAAGGGATGTGTGCTTGCACTACGCCTCCGTGGATTCGGGGGCATGGTCGGAGCGGAGATACAGCCAGACCGCCGTCTCGGATCTGAGTTTTCGGATCAAGCAAAGAAAGCAGGCGTTGGCGGGATATTCCACACCGATGAACTGCCTGCCTACGGGATCACCGATGCCGAGGTCGGCGCGCTCCGGGATTTCATGGGCGCAGAGGCAGAGGATTGCGTGGTAATCGTTGCCGATCTCTGCGATCGGGCAGCGGATGCGCTAGAGGCGGTTTCCGAAAGAGCGGAGCAGGCACTTGCAGGAATTCCTGAGGAGACCCGAAAGATGCTTCCTGATGGCACCAGCGCGTATCTACGACCGCTTCCGGGTGCTGCACGGATGTATCCTGAGACCGATGTTCCACCGGTTCTGATATCCGGCAGAATCGAGGGGATTTTGATCCCGGAGTTGCTTTCCGATAAAAAGGATCGTTACGTCAGGGAATATGATCTTTCAGAGGATCTGGCACAAAAGATGGTATATTCCAGATATCTGGATATCTTTGAGGATGTCATGGGCTCGGTGAGTGTGGATGCTGCGCTCGTGGTGCGGACACTGACCGCAACCCTGACCGAACTCCGGAAAGATGGAGTCCGGATCGGGGAATTTTCGGATAGACACTTTTTAGAGCTGTTCGGTCTGGTAGCGGATAATACGATTGCGAAAGAAGGGATTATCGAGATATTGCGCGTGCTTGCAAAGCAGCCAGACCGCCCGGTTGCGGACGTGGCAGAGAGCATCGGTATCGTCGGCATGGATGAGACGGAGATTGCGGATACGATCGCAAGGATTGTTGTGGATCGGAGTGATTTTGTCCGTGAACGGGGATTGGGTGCGGTTGGTCCGCTGATGGGTGTTGCGATGCAGAACCTGCGTGGCAAGGCGGACGGCAAATTAATCAGCAGGATACTTACGGAAAAGATCAGGGAGGAGTTAGCATAATCAGCGTTAATCGGTACAAATGCGGATACTGCGGCGCATGTGTCTCGGTCTGCCCGGTCGGGGCGATCGAACTCATAGAGACGTGGATCGAGATTGCAGATACTTGCAATGAATGCGGGGCATGTGCCAGAATATGCCCGATCGGGGCTATTGAGGTGGTGAAATGAGGGAGAGATACGATATCATCGTTGTCGGTGCAGGACCTGCCGGCTCGATCACTGCAAAGACCGCTGCTATGTGCGGATGCGACGTGCTGATGATCGAGAAGCGGCAGGAGATCGGGGATCCGGTCAGATGCGCAGAGGGTGTTGCGAAATTCCGAATCAAAAGGTATATAGAACCGGATGAGCGGTGGATTGCTGCTGAAGTCAGGGGTTCACGGATATTTGCGCCGGACGGCACCGGTGTCGAACTATCAGAGGACATTTCAGGAAGCGAGGTCGGGTACGTGCTCGAACGCAAACTCTTCGACCGTGCGCTAGCTGATGCAGCGGCGCTTGCCGGAGCAGATGTGCAGGTCAAGACGCGGGCAACAGGTCTGATCATGGAAGACGGGTATGTGAAGGGCATCACCGCGATGCACATCGGCTCGAAAGTGGAGATCCGTTCAGATATCGTTATTGGTGCTGACGGCATCGAATCCAAGATCGGGCGGTGGGCAGGCATCGATACCACGCTTTCGCCCTCCGGCGTCAATACCTGCGCACAGTTCCTTGTGGCAGACATCGATGTCGATCAGGATCGCTGCGAATTCCATCTCGGCAGTGCGGTAGCGCCGTCAGGGTATGTATGGGTCTTCCCGAAGGGCAACCGGTGTGCAAATATCGGAATCGGGGTCGGTGGCAATACATGCAGCCCGGGAAAACGTCCGATCGATCTGCTACAGGACTTTGTCAGGACTCGCTACCCCGATGGCAAGATCATCGAACTCGTGGTCGGCGGCGAGCCAGCATCCGGACCGATCGAACGGACGGTCGCAAACGGCTTGATGCTGGTAGGTGATGCGGCACGGCAGGTCGATCCGCTCACAGGCGGCGGTATCGCCAATGCGATGGATGCAGGGAGCATCGCAGGAGACGTTGCTGCCGGTGCGATTGCGGAAGGGGACGTCTCTCTGGCGAGATTGCAGGAATACGATGCCGGCTGGAGGGAGGATTTCGGAAAGAGATTGAACAGGTCGCTTGCTGTTAAGGATCGTTTCGTATCGCTTACGGATGATGACCTGAACAAGCTTGCGCATTCTGTCGAAGGTCTTGACTTTGCCACGATGGATCTCTTCGGACTGCTGGTCGCACTGATCAGGAAGAACCCGAAGACGCTCTTTGGTCTGCGGAAGATGTTTATGTGATTC
>JGI24025J20009_10002562_pt1 | contig 12990 bp, 13 predicted proteins | sample Cruoilmetagenom3_FD_20009 | JGI IMG/M metagenome (IMG submission 20009)
CAATCATAGTGCCCCCTATCAACATCGCGGCATCCGCATGTTGTGTTTGCGAAAACCTTAGCCTGACATAGCGTTTACTCAACTCCAACAAACCGATGCGCGGGTTAGCCCCAAACTAACGCCCCCCTGCACGGCTCAGAGCGTGTGCATGTTCATCCCCGGCACCCCGCTCTGGTGGATCTGGCGCTGACATTGCTGAATGAACGCTTTGATGGTCAGCACATTTTGTGCCCCCTCAGCCGTCACCAGCCCCAACCGCAAGGGGCGCAACGCACCAGCCAGCGGCACATATCTGATGGCACGCCCATCAGGGGCCACATTGCTGAGCGGGCGGAAATTGGCGATGGAATAGCCAAACCCATTGGCCACAAGGCTGCGCATCACCGCCATATCACGGGTGCGCTCAACGATATTGGGCCGCAGTCCCTCATCATGAAAGAACGACAGGAAATAGTCCACGCTCAGCGGCAGGTCCAACATCACCATAGGATGTGGCGCCAGCTCCTCGGCTGTCACCTGCGCGTGCCCAGCCAGCGGATGATCCTCGCCCAGAAACGCATAGGGGGGCAATTCAGCCAGCGGCAAAAAATGCAGATCGGTCGGGATTTCCAGATCATANGTCAGCGCCACATCAATNTCGGCTGTGCGCAGCTGGTCNATCAGGCCGGTTTGGTCCAGCTCCACCTGACTGACCTGCACCTGCGGGTAGTCCTGTTCAAATGTGCGTCGCAACGCCGGGACAACCCGCTGGGCAAACGTCAGCAAACAGCCCACCGACAGCGGCCCCTGCACAATACCTGAAATATCGCTCGCCAGTTGTTTAAGCGCCTGTGCCTCGTGCAAGGCGATCTTGGCTTGCGCCATGAATTGCCGCCCCGCTTGGGTCAACGACAGGCCGTGGGCGTGTTTGCGAACAAAGAACTGCAACCCAAACTCACGCTCAAGCTGAGACAAGGCCGCCGAGATAGACGGGCTCGAGACATTCACCGCCTCAGACGCCAAAGCGATGGATCCCGCCTCGCCGACGGCCACAAAATACTCCAACTGACGAAGGGTGAAACGCAATGGCATGGGGGATGGTCCTACAGCGCGGGCTTTGGGTCAATCCATAGCCGGTATCATTGTGTCAAATTCTCATTCAGGCGCTCAGAAAATTCGCACGCATTTTCTCAGGCACCGCCAAAGCCCCATACCGATGGTTAATCCGGGATCACGGCTGTTCCATCTATTTCAACCACCCACTCGGGCCGGGCCAGAGCCTGCACCACCAATCCGGTTGATACAGGGTAAACACCCTGAATATATTCGCCCATGGTGCGATACACCGCCTCGCGGTGGCGCACATCGGTGATGTATACAACAACCTTGACCAGATGCTGCATTTCGCCCCCCGCCTCTTGGATCAACTGGCGGATGTTCTGCATCACCTTGTGGGTTTGCTCCACCGGGTCATGGCTGTCAATGTTCTGGGCGTCGTCCAGGTTTTGCGGGCATTGCCCACGCAAATATACGGTTTTTCCACCCTGCGTGACCACGGCCTGACACAGGTCATTGTCCAGGTTCTGTTCGGGGTATGTCTCAGAGGTGTTGAACTTGCGGATACGTTTATGGGCCATGGAGGCGCTCCGATTGATAAATGGGTACTGATCTCAGGCAGGGGTTGTCGGGGGCTGCACCACCGTATCATTCTTCAGATAATTGCGCTGAATGGCAATCTGGTCGGCCACATGTTTTGCATCATGCCACACCCCCCAGATAAACGACGATCCACGCCGGGACAGCCAGGGCAGCCCGATAAAGTAGATACCCGGCTCAGCAGACACGCCGCGTTGATGCTTGGGCTTGCCCGCCTCATCAAACGCATCAACCTGCAACCAACTGTAATCCAGCGTAAACCCAGTGGCCCACACGATGGAGGAAATACCCGCCTCAGCCAGATCAAGCGCCTGAATGGGGTTGGTCACACTGTCGGGGTCTGGCCAGATCTTGCGCGCGTCGGGGTCTTGCGGCAAATCCAGCCCGTTGCGGGCAACATAGGCATCGGCCTCATCCAGAACCGAGGTCAGATTATCATCACCATAAGCGATATTGGCCGCCAGATTATCATCGAATGTCAGCGCGCCCTCCGCATAGGTCTGAGTGCGCCCAAGCAACGTCAAACCCTGTGCGCCAAGGCGGCGGAAATCAACGGTGGCACCGCCATAGGCGCCACTGACGGCGATGGTCACATGTTCGGTGCCCGGCGCGGGTGCCTCGATCTCCCACTTGCCAAGAACCCCCAACCACCAACAAAAATCGCGCCCGCGATACAGACGTGGCGGGCGGTCATGCGGGCCAACGGACAAATAGACCTTACGGCCCGCGCGCATCAGCTCTTCTGCAATCTGCGCGCCCGAGGCCCCGGCCCCCACCACCAGCACAGCGCCTTGGGGCAACTGCTCGGGGTTGCGGTACTCATGGGAATGGATCTGCGTTATCGCGGCCTCTTGCGGCACGATTGCGGGCATCACAGGTTTTTGGAACGGCCCGGTGGCCGCCACAACGGCACGCGCTTCGATCACACCCTGCGACGTTTCCACCCGAAATCCGGCACGGCCTTCGTTGCGCTGCACGTTCAGCACCTCCACACCAGTGCGGATGGGGGCGTTGATCTGCTTGGCATACTCCACAAAATAATCGGCCACCTGTTCCTTTGGCGCAAAGGCGTTGGGGTCAATGTCAGAAAATTCCATGTTGGGAAACCGATCATGCCAGGCCGGGCCATTGGCCACCAGACTATCCCAACGCCCGCTGCGCCAGCGCTCGGCGATGCGGGATTTTTCCAGCACGATATGGGGCACGCCATTATTGCTCAGGTGTTCGGACATCGCCACACCGGCCTGGCCTGCGCCAACGACAAGTGTATCCGTGGTCTCAATCGCCATATTGTGGTCCCCCGTTTGACACGTCAGTTGCTAACTTGCCCAGAACGGGATTTGGGTAAACTAGCGTCTGTCTCAGCTTTGGTTTGATTATAGCTAAGCCAAAGAACAGGACACACCAGCGCGATCACTTGCCCGCAGGCAGGCGGACATCGCCAGCCCTTTCTTTGGGCTGACGATAGTTTTTACGTCCAAAACAATGTGTTTTTTTCAAACCGCCTGCGCTGTGGTGCCTGCGGTGCGCAATGCTGACAGTTCTTCTGCCACCAGGAACGCCAGTTCCAGCGATTGGCTGGCATTCAGACGAGGGTCGCAGGCCGTATGATAGCGATCGCTCAGATTTTCATCCGATACAGCGCGCATCCCACCGGTGCATTCGGTCACATCCTGGCCCGTCATCTCAAAATGTACGCCACCAGGAATGGTGCCTTCCGCGCGGTGGATACCAAAGAAATCCTGCACTTCGCGCAGCACACTTTCAAAGGGGCGGGTTTTATAGCCCGAGGCCGCCTTGATGGTGTTGCCATGCATCGGATCACAGACCCAGACCACATTGGCACCCTCTTCCTCAACCGCCTTAATCAGACGTGGCAGGTGATCCCCCACATTGCCCGCACCAAAGCGCGCAATCAGCGTCAACCGCCCGGCCTCGTTTTCGGGGTTCAGTTTGGCCATCAGCACCTTAAGATCCTCAGCCGTCATGCTGGGCCCGCATTTCATGCCAATCGGGTTCAGCACCCCACGGGCAAATTCCACATGGGCCCCATCGGGCTGGCGAGTACGATCACCGATCCAGATCATATGCCCGGATCCCGCCAGCCATTTCCCCGATGTGCTGTCAAGCCGCGTCAGCGCCTCTTCGTATTCCAACAGCAGGCTTTCGTGGCTGGTGTAGAAATCCACCGCTTGCAGCGTATGGGCAGAACTGCCTGTCACACCGGCTGCGCGCATGAAATCAAGCGTGTCGGTGATCCGGTTTGCCAAATCACGGTAGCGTTCGGCATTTTCAGATTCCGTGAAGCCCAGCGTCCATGCATGTACTTGGTGCACATCCGCGTAGCCCCCCGTTGAAAACGCCCGCAACAGGTTCAGCGTGGCGGCGGCCTGTGTGTAGGCCTGCAACATCTTTTCAGGGTTGGGAATGCGGGCCGCGCTGGTGAAATCCAGATCATTGATGATATCGCCACGGTAGCTGGGCAATTCCACGCCGTTCACTGTTTCTGTGGGGGCCGAACGTGGCTTGGCAAACTGCCCCGCCATGCGGCCCACTTTGATAACAGGTACTTTGGCACCATAGGTCAGCACCATCGCCATTTGCAGCATCACCTTGAACGTGTCGCGGATGGCGTCTGCGCTGAACTGCTCAAAGCTCTCGGCGCAATCGCCGCCTTGCAGCAAAAACGCTTCACCGCGTGAGGCCGCCCCCAGCTGTGCTTTCAACCGACGGGCCTCACCTGCAAACACCAGCGGAGGATACTGCGAAAGACGGTTTTCCACCGCGCCTAATGCGTCCGGATCCAGATAATCCGGCATCTGAACCCGTGGCTTGTTGCGCCAGTCAGATTTCTGCCAATTGCTCATCGTCATTCTCCGCGTCTGAAATTGCAGGCTTGTCTATACTAAAGCCAGCTACACAAGGCCATATATGTTATCCTGTCTCCAACGCAAATCGTTCATGTATGTATTGCCAGGCATTGCGGTTTTGTGAAAGACGCGAAAAGCTGACCAACAGCACCAACAGATTCGTTAGGTATGGGATCGCATGGCCTCAGTAACCCCACAGCCCGAAAACAAGCAACCCACGCGGTATGTGTTTGTGTTGCTTGATAATTTCACTCTTCTGTGCTTCTCGGCGGCCGTGGAATGCCTGCGTATTGCCAACCGTATGGCCGAAGAAACCCTCTATGACTGGGTGCTGGCGGGCGAAGGTGGCGGCACTGTGCGCTGCTCGGCGGGGGCCGCATTTCATGTGGATATGGATCTGGAAGACTTGCGCCGCGATGATGTGATGCTGTGCGGCGGCATTAACGTGCAAAGTGCCACCACCAAAAAAATGCTCAACTGGCTGCGCCGCGAGGCCCGCCGGGGCTTAAAGGTGGGCGGGCTGTGCACCGCCGCTTATACTGTGGCCCGCGCCGGGCTGCTGGATGGCAAACGCGCCACGATCCACTGGGAAAACCAGGACAGCTTTCTGGAAGAGTTTGACGAAATCGAGCTGACCAAATCCGTGTTTGTGATGGATGGCAACCGGATGACAACCGCCGGGGGCACCTCGTCGATTGATCTGATGTTGAAAATCATTGCCGATGACCATGGTGAGAAACTGGCCAATGCGGTGGCCGATCAGCTGATCTATTCCTCGATCCGCACCGATCAGGACACCCAGCGCCTGTCGGTGCCCACCCGTATCGGTGTGCGTCACCCCAAGCTAAGCCAGGTGATCCAGATGATGGAGGCCAATATCGAAGAACCAATCAGCCCCTCTATCCTGGCCAAGGACGTGGGCATGTCCACCCGCCAGCTTGAGCGCCTGTTCCGGCGCTACCTGAACCGATCACCCAAGCGGTATTACATGGAGCTGCGCTTGCAAAAGGCCCGCAACCTGTTGATGCAAACCGATATGACCGTGATCAACGTGGCACTGGCCTGCGGCTTTGCCTCGCCGTCACATTTCTCAAAATGCTATCGTGGGCAATACAATATCACCCCCTACCGCGAACGTGGCGCTCAATCGACACGGCTTTCAGTTTAGCGCAGGTGTCCTCACATCTGATCTTCACGCAGTAGATCCGCATGTTTGAAGTCATAGGGAAACAGGTTGCGCATACGCGCATCCAGCCAGCATCAATGCCAGCGCCCCAGCCCCCCCATTGCGCGGGTACGGCCCGTACAACTGTATGGTACAATCAACACCACGAGACACACCTGCCTTCCTTCGTTGTCGGCAAAATACCCCGGTCGCATGGTGAACCGAACGCAAAACCCACTTTTCTTTTCATCAGGGCAGGCTTAGGCTCTGGCCTCAGGACAAATATCCGAGAAAAGAGAGATCGAAAAATGAAAAAGTTTCTTTTGGCAACGGCCGCCACCGCGTTGATGGCAGGATCGGCGTATGCAGATGGCCATGGTGTAAAAATCGGCATTATCCTGGGCTTCACCGGCCCGATTGAATCCATCACACCCGCCATGGGTGACGCCGCCGAACTGGCGATGAAAGAAGTCACAGACAGTGGCAAGCTGCTGGATGGCAAAGCGGTTGAACCCGTGCGCGCAGACAGCACATGCATTGATGCCGGTGCGGCCACAACCGCCGCCGAACGTCTGATCACCTCGGACGGTATCAAAGGCATCATGGGGGCGGATTGCTCGGGCGTAACCGGTGCTATCTTGTCGAATGTGGCTGTTGCCAATGGCATGGTCATGATATCGCCTTCCGCCACCTCGCCTGGCCTGTCGGACACCGAAGATAACGGGCTCTTTTTCCGCACTGCCCCGTCGGATGCGCGTCAGGGCCAGGTTATGACTGACGTTCTGATGGACGCAGGCATCAAGGAAGTTGCGCTGACCTACACCAACAACGACTATGGCAAGGGCCTGGCTGATGCCTTCGCCGCCGCCTTTGGCGAAGCCGGTGGTACGATCACGATCAACGCCGCCCATGAAGATGGCAAAGCCGACTATTCCGCCGAAGTGGCGGCACTGGCCGCCGCCGGTGGTGAACGTCTGGTTGTCGCAGGCTATGTGGATCAGGGTGGCTCGGGCATCGTGCGCGCCTCCCTTGATTCCGGTGCGTTTGACAGCTTTCACTTTCCCGACGGCATGATCGGCACCAAGCTGGAAGAAAACTTCGGCTCGGAAATTGACGGATCAACCGGGCAGCACCCGGGCACCGACAGCCCCGGCGTTGCCAAGTTTGGCGAAATGGTTGGCGATGCGTTTGATCCCACCTCGCCCTTCGCCCCCGAAAGCTATGATGCGGCGGCACTGATCATGCTGGCAATGCAGGCCGCAGGATCAACCGATCCGGCAATGTACAAAGACCATGTGATGAACGTGGCCAACGCCCCGGGCGAGCAAATTTTCCCCGGTGAATTGGGCAAAGCGCTGGAAATCATCGCCGGTGGTGGTGAAGTAGATTATGTGGGTGCCTCAGCGGTTGAGCTGATCGGACCCGGCGAATCTGCCGGCAACTACCGCGAAATCGTTTTTGAAGGCGGTAAGATCACCACAGTCAAATATCGCTGATCCGCGTTTGATCTGAAATCGAGCAGCCCGGGGCATCCCCTCGGGCTGTTCCAACAAAAAAGGCCGAACTGGCCGGGGGAACAGCGCATGATCGTCATTGACGATGTTCACAAACACTTCGGCGGTTTTCACGCCGTGGATGGTGCCAGCATGGAAATCGCGCAGGGGTCCATCACCGGGTTGATCGGGCCGAATGGCGCGGGTAAAACCACTCTTTTCAATGTGGTAGCGGGCGTTCTTCCACCAACGTCTGGCCGTGTCACCATGGCCGGGGAAGACATCACCGGCCTGGCGCCACATGAGCTGTTTCACAAAGGCTTGCTGCGCACGTTTCAGATTGCCCATGAGTTTTCCTCAATGAGCTGCCGCGAGAACCTGATGGTGGTGCCCGGTGGCCAATCTGGCGAGGCCCTGTGGAACACATGGTTTGGCCGCAAACGCATCGCCAATGAGGAACGCGCCCTGCGGGCCAAAGCCGATGAGGTGCTGGAATTCCTGACAATCGAACATCTGGCCGATCATTCTGCGGGCCAGGTTTCTGGCGGGCAGAAAAAGCTGCTGGAACTGGGGCGCACCATGATGGTGGACGCGCGCATCGTGTTTCTGGATGAGGTGGGCGCCGGGGTAAACCGCACCCTACTGAACACCATTGGTGACGCCATCTTGCAACTGAATGCTGAGCGCAATTACACCTTTGTGGTGATCGAACATGACATGGATTTCATCGGCCGCATCTGTGACCCGGTGATCTGCATGGCCGAGGGCCGGGTGCTGGCGCAAGGTACATTGGACGAAATCAAAGCCAACGAGCAGGTCATCGAGGCCTATCTGGGCACTGGCCTGAAAAACAAAGCGCAGGTGGGCGGATGATGCGCGCACTCCTTTGCCTTTGCCTTGGTATTGCTCTGATCGGGCTGCCTGGCTTCGCCCAGACTGAAAATGCGTGTTATCAGCTTGGTCCCAACACCTTGTTTTGCGGCAAAAACCAGGGCTGGAAACCGCTGGAGGCACAGCCCGTGCCCGGCACAACCAGCTTTCAAAATCGTGCGTTTTTGTTTGCTGTTTCCATTCAGGCCGACCATGGCCAATCGGTGACGCCGCACCTGTATGATCTGGTGATCGAGGGCATATTGAGTGAAATGGACCGCCGGGTTGATGCGCCTGCGGGCACGCACCGGATTGAAACGATTGACGTTATCAGCAAAGAAAACACTCAGGGACGGCGGGTTTTGGTGTTCTCGGACGATGGCGAAATCGCGCGGAGTTATATGCTGGATGTCTATTTATCAAATGCCAATGCCTGGACCACGCAAACCGCACACGCCGGCCCGATCACCCCTGCCCGACTGGCAAAGGTGCACGCCCTGGTGATGGAGGAGCTGATCCTTGATCCGTAACCTGATCCAAATGAGTGGCGGCGCCACGCTGGTGTGTTTGAATGAGGGGCGCTGCCCCTCATACTCCCCGGGATATTTTTGGCAAGAAGAAGGGCACGGAAATGTCTGAGCCGTTTTTGATTGGCGACTCGATGACCGGTGGTTATGGCAAGGGCCCCGATATCCTGCATGAGTGTACGATTGCAGTGGAAAAGGGTGAGATTGCCGTGATCGTCGGGCCAAATGGTGCAGGCAAATCGACGGCCATGCGCGCCATATTCGGGATGTTGGATGTACGCCAGGGCGCTGTGCGGCTGAATGGCGAGGACATCACCCACCTCAGCCCACAGGACCGCGTGACCAAGGGCATGGGGTTTGTGCCTCAGACGCAGAACATTTTTACCTCCATGACGGTTGAGGAAAACCTGGAGATGGGGGCCTTTATCCGCACCGACCCGATTGGTGAAACGATGGAGCAGGTGTTTGAGCTGTTTCCTATTCTGAAGGACAAGCGCGCGCAGGCCGCAGGTGAGCTGTCAGGGGGGCAACGCCAACAGGTGGCAGTGGGCCGCGCGCTGATGACCAAGCCATCGGTGTTGATGTTGGATGAACCAACCGCCGGTGTCAGCCCTATTGTGATGGACGAATTGTTTGACCGGATTATTGAGGTGGCCCGCACTGGTATTTCCATTCTGATGGTCGAACAAAATGCACGCCAAGCGTTAGAGATCGCCGATAAGGGCTATGTGTTGGTGCAGGGACGAAACAGGCATACGGGTACCGGCAAAGAGCTGCTGGCCAACCCGGATGTGCGACGCAGTTTTTTGGGGGGATGAGGATGATCCGATATCTGAGCGGCCTTTTGGCCATCTGCCTCGCAAGCCCCCTTTGGGCGTTTTCCTGCGGGTTTGAGACCGAATGTATCGAAGCAGAGGCCTGCGCCAAAACAGATTTTCTGCTTGAGGTGTTGATCAAGGATCAGATCATCTCAACCGAGTTTGGCGATCTGACCATTGTGGCGGTGAAAGAACGTGACACGCTGATCACATTGTTTGCCACTGGTGACGGCGCGGAATATCTGATGTCAGTCACCCCCAAAGCGGCGCGGCTGAGTTCACAGATGAACGCCGGCCCGATGAGCGTGAGCTATCTAGGGGTATGTGAGGGGGCGTTTTGATGGATTTCCTCAACGCCATTGTCGCGCTTTCTAATTTCGTGCTGATCCCGGCCATGGCCTATGGCAGCCAGCTGGCGCTTGGCGCGCTGGGGGTCACGCTGATCTATGGCATCCTCAGGTTCTCTAACTTTGCCCATGGTGATACCATGGCCTTTGGCACCATGGCGACAATCCTGTTCACCTGGTGGTTTCAGTCGATGGGCCTGCATCTTGGCCCGCTGCCCACCGCCCTTCTCGCCCTGCCCTTTGGCATATTGGCGACCATGGCGCTGGTGTTGTTCACGGATAGGATGGTCTACCGGTTTTACCGGGTGCAAAAGGCCAAGCCGGTGATCCTGGTGATTGTCTCTATTGGGGTGATGTTCATCATGAACGGGTTTGTTCGCTTTATCATCGGCCCCGGCGATCAGCGCTTTGCCGATGGCGAGCGGTTTATCATTTCTGCCCGTAATTTCAAAGAACTGACCGGCCTGCGCGAAGGGCTGGCGATCAAAACCACCCAAGGCATCACCGTGGTGACGGCCGTGATTGTGGTGATCGCGCTGTTTTGGTTTCTCAACCGCACCCGCACCGGCAAAAGCATGCGCGCCTATTCGGATAATGAGGACCTTGCCCTGCTGTCAGGCATCAACCCTGACCGCGTTGTTATGGTGACATGGCTGCTTGTGGCGGCCCTCGCCACGATCGCGGGCGTGCTTTATGGGCTGGATAAATCTTTCAAACCGTTCACCTATTTTCAACTGCTGTTGCCCATCTTTGCCAGTGCCATTGTTGGCGGCCTTGGCAGCCCTTTGGGGGCCATCGCGGGTGGATTTATCATCGCATTTTCCGAAGTGTTCATCACCTATGCCTGGAAAAAGGTGCTGGGGTATATTCTGCCCGAAAGCCTTGAACCCTCCAGCCTCGTGCAACTTCTCAGCACCGACTACAAATTTGCCGTCAGCTTTGTGATTTTGCTGATCGTGCTATTGTTTCGGCCCACGGGCCTGTTCCGGGGGAAATCGGTATGAGCCCAGCCATGAAAAACACAAGCCTGTTTGCGCTGGTCGCCCTGATGATTGTGGTCACGGGATTTGTGCAAAGCTGGAACACAGCAATTCTGATCCTGAACATGGGCCTGATTTCGGCCATCATGGCATTGGGGGTGAACCTGCAATGGGGATTTGCGGGGCTGTTTAATGTGGGTGTCATGGGCTTTGTTGCCCTTGGCGGGCTGGCCACTGTGCTGGTTTCCATGCCGCCCACACCAGAGGCCTGGTCTGCGGGTGGCCTGCAAGTGATTGCCGGGCTGTTGTGCGGAGTGGCGGTCATTGTGATCACTGCCATGGTTCTGAAACGCATGAAAAAATCACACCTGCGCACCCTGTTGGTGCTGACCATTCTGATCGTCGGCTTCTTTGTCTATCGCGCGGTGTTTGATGGCGGTGTTGCCGCGGTTGAGGCCGTTGATCCGGCCTCTACCGGGTATCTGGGGGGGCTTGGCTTGCCGATCCTGTTTGCCTGGCCCATGGGCGGCGTTCTGGCTGCGGGGGCTGCCTGGATCATCGGCAAAACTGCCCTTGGGCTACGTTCGGATTATCTGGCGATTGCCACGCTGGGCATTGCCGAAATCATCCTTGCCGTGATGAAAAACGAAGACTGGCTGGCGCGCGGTGTGAAAAACGTCAGCGGTTTGCCCAGGCCTGTGCCTTACGAGATTGATCTGCAAAAGGATGCCGGCTTTGTGGAACAGGCGGCATCGCTGGGTCTTGATCCGGTGACGGCCTCGGGGCTCTATATCAAGCTCAGCTACTCAATGTTGTTTGCCGGTGTTTTGATCCTCATTCTGGTGATGGCGCAACTGGCGTTGAATTCGCCCTGGGGGCGGATGATGCGCGCCATTCGTGACAATGAGGTCGCCGCCGAGGCAATGGGCAAAGACGTCACCCGCCGCCATTTGCAAATCTTTATCCTCGGCTCGGCGGTCTGTGGCATTGCCGGTGCGATGATGACCACGCTCGATGGTCAGCTGATCCCGACATCTTACCAGCCGCTGCGCTTTACCTTCCTTGTCTGGGTGATGGTGATTGTCGGTGGCTCGGGCAACAATTTTGGCGCTGTTCTGGGCGGTTTTTTGATCTGGTTCTTCTGGGTTCAGGTCGAGCCGATTGGCCTGTGGCTGATGCAGGTGATCACCTCGCCCCTCGCGGAAGGGTCCGCCTTAAAGGAACATCTGATTGAAAGCGCCGCACACATGCGCCTGCTGACCATGGGCTTGCTGTTGTTGCTGGTCCTCAGGTTCAGCCCGCGCGGATTGATACCTGAGCGATGAACAAAGTCGGTTTTGAGCCCAAAGCCACCGAGTTAATTGACGGCTCGTGAGCTAAAAGTTAGATCATAGGCATGATGGAAGAACCCCCCGTTAGGCACCCAACCGCAGCGTCAATAGAATAGCTATCAGCCCGCCTTGGTTTCAGAAATGATCCAGTCATGCAGGACTGGGAATTTGAAGTTGCTAACCCGCTAGATTTGGACAGATACCTGACGCTGTTCGCCGAAGTTATCAACAAGGATGACCTACGCTTTACCTTGGCGGATATTATCATTCAGGCATTTGAAGAAACGGGACTGGACCTTGAATTAGATGCAAGGTGGAGGCCGTTTCTCGATGAACTGGTAGAGAATATGGGGGTCCACGCGCACCAAATTTGGTACTGGGCTTGTTTCGATGTGGAACTTGAGGATGTTTGGAGAGTTGCACCGTACATGCGTTCAATATGCGGGGCCTACAAATAGTTTTATTAGTTTCAAAGAAATCACGGCATAGCCCGAATGTCTCGCCTTCAATGACCGCTTTGTCCGCACAGCAGTCAATCACACATCCGAAGGTCAGTCAGGCCCGCTTGCCTTTGATCTGTGCCACGCCCAAGACATCCAGCACTTTGGCTTCGATATCAGCCGCATTCATGCCCGCGACAGAATACATATCCGCCGGGCTGGATTGATCAATGAATATGTCCGGCAACACCATTGAGCGGAATTTGAGCCCCGCATCAAACACTGCATTGTCGGCCAGCAACTGCGCCACATGAGAGCCAAAGCCCCCCACGGCGCCTTCCTCAATGGTGATCATCGCCTCATGGGTCGCCGCCAGATCAAGGATCATCGCGGCGTCCAACGGCTTGGCAAATCGCGCATCCGCGATTGTTGGCGTGATGCCGCGCGCTGCCAAGGCCTCGGCTGCCTGCTTCACCTCGCCCAACCGGGTGCCGAATGACACGATCGCCACCCG
>JGI24025J20009_10002275_pt2 | contig 12988 bp, 10 predicted proteins | sample Cruoilmetagenom3_FD_20009 | JGI IMG/M metagenome (IMG submission 20009)
TCGCCGAGGCCTGCGGGGTTGCGCCCGAGAGCGTCTACNTGCTGCTCGCCTCGACCACCTCCCTGGCGGGCATGGTCCAGATATCGGGCAGGGTCGTCGAGACGGGNCTGTTCAGGCTCGACCTCCTCGGCCTAGACCCGAAGAAGGTGCGGTACGGGGTGGGATACGCGCCGGTGATGCCGGTCCACGCGGACCTGGGGAGGGCGATGGGCAGGGCGGAGGACGCCATCACCTACGGCGGCGTCACCAGCTACGTGGTCGATGAGGGAGACGAGACCCTAAGGGAACTCGCGGGGCGGGCGCCCTCTGCCAACTGCGAGGCGTACGGGAAACCCTCCTACGAGATCTACGCGGCCACCGACTTCGACTTCACGCGGGTCGACCCGGCGCTCTTCGCCCCAGCCGTGGTGACGCTGACGAGCGCCCGGACCGGCTCCACCTTCACCGGGGGCGAGGTGAACGCCGAGGTCCTCAGGAGTTCTATCCTAGGCTGAGGCGACGCCGATCTCCCCCAACCCCCTGAAGATTTCCCTGTTCGCCTCCAGGCTCCGCTTGTACAGCGCGTAGTACCCGTCGTAGATCCCGCGCCGCCCCTGATCGGGCACCATCCTGACCTTATCGCCCAGCCACCCCTCGATGACGCGGTGGTCGTCGATGACGCCTGCGCCGAGGCCCGCGAGTAGGGCGTCGCCCAGGGGCGCCCCAACGGCCTCCGGGATGTAGTCCATCTCCAAGCCCGTGACGTCGGCGATGATCTGCCTCCAGAGCGGGGACCTGGCGCCGCCATCAACCAGCGTAGCCCTCCTCACGGGAAGACCGGCCTCCCTCGCCGCCTCGATGCTGTACCTCATGGCGTAGGCGACGCCCTCAAGGACCGCCCTGAACAGGTGCGCCTTGGTGTGGAAGACGGAGAGTCCGAGGAATGCGCCCCTGAGGTGCTCGTCCCAGTAGGGGGCACGCTCCCCCACCATCATGTGGGGCAGGAAGATGAGGCCGTCGGAGCCCGCGGGCACCCGCTCGGCCTCNTGGTCGAGGATGTGGTACGCGTCCTCTCCGAGGTCNGCGGCCATCGCCTGCTCCNNCTTCCCGAGCTCGTCCCTGAACCACCTGACGCAGTAGCCGGCGGTGGCGACGCCGGTGAAGGAGTAGGTGTGTCGCCTCCCGTTGACGACGTAGGGGAAGTTGACCAGCTTGGACGAGAGCCGGGGCCTGTGGCTGATGAATCCGTTGCACATGGATGTGCCGAGCATCGACGCCAGGTCGCCGTCGAGGATGGCGCCCCCGGCGAGGGCGCTCATGGGTGCATCGATGCCGCCGGCGCAGATGGGCGTCCCCCGCCTNAGCCCGGTNCGCATTGCGCCCTCGACTGTGGTCTCCCCCACCACCTCCTCCGACGACAGTATCTCCTCTGGGAAGAGGCTCCGGGGGATGCCGAGTTCCTCCATCATCCCCTCCGACCATGTTCGCCTGTGGATGTCGAAGATGCCGCCGTAGTTGCCGGCGCTGGAGAGGTCAACGCTCTCGACACCGGTGAGCCCGTGGATGCAGTAGGCGTTCGGCGTCACGAACCTGTGGATCCGGCTCCAGATTCCGGGCTCATGTTCCCTGATCCAGAGCATCTTCGTGTACCCGTAGTAGGGGTCGATGACGTTCCCGGTGACCTTGAAGATCGGCTCGACGCCAAGCCGGTCCCGGACCCAGCGGCACTCCTCCGTCGCCCTCCTGTCCGCCCAGATGATGCAGGGCCTGAGCGGATTCATCTCATCGTCCACTGGAATCCCGCTGCCCCCGTAGAGGCTGCTGATGCAGGCCCCCGCCACATCGCCGGGGTCGACCTTCGATCCCTCGACCACCCGCTTGATGGTGCTGAATGCCGCCTGGACCCAGACGTCGGGCCACTGCTCCGCCCACCCCTGCTGGGGGGTGATGACGCCATACTCCTCGAAGGCAGTGGCTAGGACCTCTCCGTCTAGGTCGACGAGGACCGACTTCGCGCCTAGCGTGCCGATGTCGGTGCCCACGAGATACGCCAACGCCTCTCCCTCGCAGCCTAGGTCGGCTTGTGGTATCTCCGTCCGTCCCTGTCGTAGATGGTGTACCCGATGTCGAGCCTGTGGGCCACCTCCGCCAGCTCCGGCGTCAGGTCTCCGTAGGCGAAGCCGAGGTGGTTGCAGGGCCAGACGCTGATCAGCTCCTCGTCAGAGATCGGTATCCTACCCCTGATCAGCGGCCAGGAGGCGTTGTACCTCTCGTGCTCGGAGGGATCGACATCGACAGTCTCGATGACCGTCGCCACGAGTTTGTACCTCAGGTTCTCCCTCCCCAGGCGGGCGACCGTCATCAGCTCCCCTCCCGGCGTCCTCCCCCGGACGGAGCTGCCGCCGGCGGCGTAGAAGACCTCCTGCCCCATGTACTCGACCAAGTCGAGCTTCGCCCTTGAGTCCATCTCGGGTTCCCCGAAGAAGTAGGGCGGGTGCTGGCCACAGTTCATGATGGTGAGGACGCCGTCCTCAACGTCGCGGAAGTCGCCGAACCCCGCAGGCTCCCCCGTCAGCAGGAACATGATGAGCTGGGTCAGCGCCGAGTCCATGTCGTTCTCGCAGGCGACGGGGATGATCGGCTTCGCCTCGCCGTCGGGACCGACGTCGTTGCTGAGGAAAGCCGCCAGCAGGCAGGCGGTGCACTCCCTGCCGCTCAGCTCGTCCTGGCACTTGACGCCGGCGAAGGTGGCATTGCACTCGTCGGCGAGGTCAAGGCCGGCGTAGTAGAGGCTGAGCTGGTAGACGAGCTTGCTGAAGCTGCGGAGCTTCTCCCTGCTGAGGTCGATATGGCCGTGCATGCGTAGGTAGTCGGCTGCCCTCCTCAGCCTCTCGTCCAGGATGCGGTACTCGCTCTCCCCCCGCTTCCCCTCCCACTCCACCATCCTCCATGCCCTCACGAGGAGCTCCGACTGATCGAGGGCCTCGTAGCTGACGCCGAAGAGCTTCTGCCACTGGTCCACGTCGGCGGTTGTCGTCGGCATCTTCAGGCTCATCCCGCCCAGCGCGAGGTACTTCTGCGCCCTCAGCCTGTGGATGACCCTCCGGGCGGCGTCCGCGGCCTCAGCCCGCCTCCCGTCGAATTCGAGTACTGCCAGCAGCTCCTCCAGCACCCGCGTGTCGTTCTGGATGTCGCCGAAGACGTGGCAGTAGGGGACCCCTATCCTGGTGAGGCCCCCGCCTACGGCCATCCCCGCGACCAGCCCCGGCTCCCTCGTGTCCTTGTGGCTGAAGATGACGACCCTCGCGATGTCTCCGGTCTCGGCCTCGAACGCCTTGACGGCGTCCACCGAGTCGTAGGGGAATGTCCAGGACCCCTGGTTGATGATGAGGGCGTCCGGACCCCCAGCAACGATCCTCCTCACGTGCTCCCTGACCAGCCCCGTGTTCCACGCGATCTGGTCCATCTTCGGAAGGCCCTCGCCGCCCCTGGCGACCTCGACGCCGGCTCCCCGGAGCGCCTCGACCAGAAGCCCCTCCTGACGGATCATGTGGTCGATGTTCCCCTCCCGGACCCAGGGCCGGGGATCGTTAGGCGAGAAGACGCCCACCTTCATCTTCATTCCCTCGGGAGGCGTCCCTCGACCGGGAGCATCGGCCTGAGCCTCCGGTGGGGCTCCGTCTGGTACCAGTAGGCGGTGCTGCTGAAGTCATCGCTCCTCCAGTTGTCGTGGCCGTGCTCGATCGTCACCTTGATTGACCTCTCGAAGCATATCGGGTCGAGNATGTGATACCGGTACCAGCTGACCTTGCCGCCCCAGTTCGGGCCGCCGGGCAGGGGCAGGCCGTGGTAGGGGGCGCAGTACTCCTGGGTGGGGCACCAGGACATGCAGTAATAGTCCTCCGTGCCAGTGCCGACGATGCTCGGCAGACTCTCGCCGTCGATGAAGATCATGTCGTCCCCCTCCCCATACCAGTTGAACCCCTCCGTCTCCCTGAGATTGTGGAGGTCCACGTGGCAGCCGACGTAGTGCCCCCTCCCCTCCGCCTCAAGGATGACGTAGTTCCCCGAACCGTCGATGTTCTTCCGCCTCCAGAGTTCGTTGAGGTCGTAGGGCTCATCGTAGGCGATGCCGTCCGTCGGATTCTCCCTGTGCCAGGTCGCGTGGAAACGCCCCAGCCCAGGCTCCAGCTCGCCGTACTCCTCGTAGTCGATGTAGTAGTAGAGGGCCTGGACCTCGGTGTCGCACCCGTTCTCCACCTCGATGCGGGCGCCGTCGCCGAAGGGCATGGGCCACCAGCAGTTGAACCCCCTCCCGTCCTCGGGCGACATCTGAAGCGGGGCGGAGATGAAGTTCTGGGTCACCCCGTGCCCGATGCCGAAGAAGTCACCGATGGGGACCTCGACGCTCGGCTCCCTCTCCCCGTCCCAGTACATCCTGAGCAGGATCTTCCTCAGGTACCACCTGTCCTGACAGCGAATGGTGACCCAGAGGTGCCTGATGCAGCCGGCTCCCCCGACCTCCGCCAGCTGGTACGACGCGCCCTCCGGGATCACGACGTAGTCGCGGTTACCACCCGTACTGTCGTGGCTTGAGATCCTCCTCCTGCGGCAGTCCCTCAGCCTCGGCAGATCCCCGAGGGCGCCGCCCAGATCGAACAACCTCATCTACAGAACCTCGCTGAAGAGGTAGTCGAGCTTAGGAGAAATAATTTGTGCATGCGATCAGGCTGTTTCGCCGGCTATCCTCCTCGATTCCACATCTGCTGGCGATTCTACTCGTCATCTCCGCGCGAATGGTTAGGATTCACGTCCCTTTGGAATCTGGAATTCCCTCGTCATGTCGAGCCAAAGCACCAGACCCCTCCATCTCCCGAAGGGGGCGTAGAACCCCTCGATCTCCCCGTCCGAGCCCTTCACGCCCTCCCCGTGGATCTGGGAGAACCTCCTCCTGAGCCAGCTATCCAGGGCGAGGAAGTCATATCTACCCAGCAGCTTCAGTATCTGGTCCGCGGCGTAGTCTCCAACGCCCTTTATCCCCATGATCTCCCGCTTGAGGACGGCGGAGTCGAGCGGGCTGTCCCTCCAAGCCTCGACATCGAGCGCTCCCCCGACCACCCTCCGGGCCAACTCGATGAGGTAGGGGCTGCGGTAACCCGCCCTCACGAACTCCTCCGTCTTTGAGGCCATCCGCGCCGGCGTCGGGAACGTGTAGTGCTCCTCGGAGAGACGCTCGCCCAGCCTCCTGCAGAGCCTGCCCGCCACGGCTTTGGTGAGCGCCCAGCTGCAGTTCGTGGAGCAGATGGTCTTCACCACGTCCTCGAAGACCGTGGGGCTCCTGATTGTGCGCCCGGCGCAGGTCTCCTCCACCCAGCTGAACTCTGGGTATCCACCGAGCAGCGCATAGAGCGATGAGAGGTCCTCGTCCAGCCTCAGGCACCCCTCCACAACCTCTTCGACCTCCTCGGCATCTGCCTCACCCAGCTCCTCGCGGGACTCCACCCGTATGGTGAGCACGCCCTTTCGCCTTTCCATCATGGTCGCATTGACGATCTTCCCGCTTGCCAGCCTCTGAACACGGGATAAGGCTCGTCTCTCCTCGTCGAATGAGAATGGAGCCAGGCCGCACCAGCCGCTGCTCCAGACGGTGTTCCAGAAGTTGAAATCCCCCGGAACCGTAAGGTGGATGTCCCGCTTCAACGGCTTCAGCCTCTCACCTAGTTGATCGATGTGCGAATAACATCTCTCCAGCCCTCGGGCGCCTCATAAGCCTTATGTCCGGTATCCAAATAGAATAATGAGGTCTGGGGTTCAGTTCTATGAAGTCGATCGATGTCGTTCTCATCAGCGGCCGCACGGCGGAACAGGGCATCGCCCTCGAGGTGGGGAAGACATCTGAGCGGTACTTCAAGGCCGTCGCCGTCGTCGAGCTGAGCATCGCCGACGCGGACGCGCTGGGGCTGGGTGACGGCGACCCCGTGGAGGTCTCGACGCGCCACGGCTCAGTCGTCGTCAGGAGCCGGAGGTCCGAGGCGCTCGACCCCAGTATGGCCTTCTTCCCCTACGGTCCGTGGGCGAACCGGGTCTTCTCCGCCCGAACCTGTGGCACGGGCACGCCGCTGTTCAAGGGCGTCAGGGCCACAGTCAGGCCCGTGGAGGGGAGGCCGCCGACACTGGTGGAGCTGGTTGAGGAGCTGAGGGGCGAGGACTGATGGTCGTCGTTAGAGATGTCGTCTGTCCCTTCTGCGGGTGCCTCTGCGACGACCTAGAGGTCACCGTCGAGGGGAACGAGATCATCGGAACCAGGAACGCCTGCGCCATCTCACGATCCAAGTTCATGAACCACCTGGAGAACCGGATCACGGCCCCGACCGTGAACGGGAGGAGCGCGACTCTCGGCGAGGCAGTGGAGGCGGCGGCGGAAATCCTCGCCTCCGCCCGGAGGCCCCTCATCTACGGCCTGAGCTCGACGGAGTGCGGCGCCGTGGCGAGGGCGGTGGAGTTGGCGGAGGTCGTCGGGGGCGTCATCGACAACACCTCCTCCGTCTGCCACGGGCCGACCATCCTCGCCCTCCAGGCAGTTGGGGAGTCGAGGTGCACCCTAGGTGAGGTGAAGAACCGCGCCGACCTCATCATCTTCTGGGGCTGCAACCCGACGGAGGCACACCTCCGCCACCTCAGCCGCTACTCGGGAACCCCGAGGGGTCTCTACACGCTGGAGGGGCGCGGGGACCGGTACATCGTCGCCGTCGATGTCAGGGAGACTAATATGAGGCGGGTCGCCGACCTCTTCCTCAAGATCGCGCCAAACCGGGATTACGAGCTCCTTTCTGCGCTCAGGGCCACCGTCCGGGGCGGCGGCATCCAGGCGGAAGCTGTTGCCGGCATACCCCGTCAGCGGATCGAGGAGCTGGCGGAGAGGATGAGGGGGGCGAGGATGGGTGTCATCTTCTTCGGCCTCGGCCTCTCCCAGAGCGAGGGGAGGCACATGAACATCGACGCCGCCGTGGGACTCGTCGCCGACCTCAATCGCCATACCAAGTTCGTGCTGATGCCGATGCGGGGCCACTACAACGTCGTCGGGGCCAACGCCGTGAACGCCTGGCAGACCGGCTACCCCTACGCCGTCGACCTCAGCCGAGGCTACCCCAGGTACAACCCGGGCGAGTACAGCTCCGTCGACCTCCTGGCCCGGAGGGAGGCAGATGCCGTTCTCGTCATCGCCTCCGACCCCGCCGCCCACCTCCCCGCCGACGCCGCGAGGCACCTGGCGCGCATCCCTGTCATCGCCCTGGACCCGAAGGTGAACATGACGACGATGCTGAGCGGGGTGGTCTTCCCTGTCGCCGCAGCCGGGATCGAGGCGGAGGGGACCGCCTACCGGATGGACGGCATCCCAATAAGGCTGAGGAAGGTCGTCGAGCCCCCGGACGGCGTCCTCCCCGACGCAGAGGTGCTCAGGATGATCATCGACCGGGTGAGGGCCCTGAAGGGGGGAGACCTGAGATGCGGGACCTGATCGTGAGGGGTGGCTACGTCTACGACCCGCTGAACGGCGTGGACGGCGAGATGATGGAGATCCTCATCAGCGGCGGCAAGGTCGTCGAGGAGCTGAACGAGCGGGACGCGAGGATCATCGACGCGTCTGGGATGGTGGTGATGCCCGGCGGCGTCGATATCCACAGCCACATCGCAGGCTCCAAGATCAACATCGGCAGGGTCCTCCGCCCAGAGGACCACAGGAGGGACCCCGTCCCCCGGACAGGGCTGACCAGGGCGGGCGTCGGCTTCTCCTGCCCCTCGACCTTCGTCACCGGCTACCGGTACGCCCAGATGGGGTACACCTCGGTGATGGAGGCGGCGGTCCCGCCGCTCTGCGCCAGGCACGCACACGAGGAGCTGAACGACACTCCCATCATCGACAGGGCGGCCTTCACCCTCCTCGGGAACAATCACTTCACCCTGAAGTACGTGAGGGATGGCGACACCGAGATGCTGAGGGCGTTCATCGCGTGGATGCTGAGGGCGACCCGTGGCTACGCCGTAAAGGTGGTCAACCCGGGCGGCGTTGAGAACTGGAAGTGGGGGCGGGATGTCGCCTGCCTCGACGACCTGGTCGAGAACTTCGATGTCACGCCGAGGCAGGTCATCACCGCCCTCGCCCGTGCGAACGAGGAGCTGGGACTGCCGCACACGGTCCACATCCACTGCAACAACCTCGGCGTTCCCGGCAACTACGAGACGACCATCGAGACGATGGAGGCGGTCCGCGGCATAGCGCCGAGGGAGGGGCAGCGGGCGGTGCTCCACATCTGCCACTGCCAGTTCAACGCCCTCGCCGGCGAGAGCTGGAGGGATGTCAGGTCGGGAGCGGCGAAGATCGCCCGCTATGTGAACGCCCACCCCCACATCACCCTCGACATCGGCCAGATCATCTTCACCGACACGACGACGATGACCGCCGACGGCCCCTGGCAGTTCAGGCTCCACGGCATCACCGGGAACAAGTGGGTCAATAGTGATGTGGAGATGGAGGCGGGCGCTGGCGTCGTCCCCTACACCTACCGGGAGAAGAGCCCCGTCAACGCCGTCCAGTGGGCGATCGGCCTGGAGCTCGCCCTGATGATCCACGACCCGTGGAGGGTCTACATGACGACGGACAGCCCCAACGGCGGCCCCTTCACTTTCTACCCGAAGGTGATCGCCTGGCTCATGAGCCGAAAGGCACGTACCGACACCATGCTCGGGATCAACAGGGCCTGCATGAGGCGGACCGCGCTCGCCGGCGTCTACCGAGAGTACGACCTCGGGGAGATCGCCACGGTGACCCGGGCGGCTACGGCGAGGGCCCTCGGACTGGAGCATAAGGGGCACCTGGGTCCGGGGGCGGACGGCGACGTAGCCATCTACGACATCGACCCGACCGAGTGGAGGCCGTCGATGTACGGGGAGGTCGAGAGGGCGTTCGCGAGGGCGGCGTACACCATCAAGGGGGGCGAGGTCGTGGTCAGGGACGGGGGGGTGGTGGCGACGCCTCCGGGGAGGACGTTCTGGGTCGACGCGAAGGTCCCCGAGGAGGCCGAGGCGGAGCTGATGGAGGACCTGAAGGCGGATTTCAAGAGCTACTACACCGTCGGCTTCAACAACTACCCGGTTCAGGACGCGTACCTGCCGGTCCAGGAGCGGGTGGAGATCAATGCGAGGAGGGGATGGTAGGTGAGCTTCAGGGTCAACGGCGTTGAGGTCGAGGACACCTTCGCCGAGGGCTTCCCCATGTGGGGGAGCAGGGTCATCATCACAGCGGTGAACCGGAGGTGGGCGGAGACGGCGGCGTCGAGCATGACGGGCTTCGCCACCAGCGTCATCGGATGCGACTGCGAGGCTGGCGTCGAGCGTGAGGTTCCGCCGGAGGAGACCCCGGACGGGAGGCCCGGCACCTCGGTGATGCTCTTCGGCTTCTCGAAGAAGAGGCTGAAGGCGTCGATGCTCAACCGCATCGGCCAGTCCGTCCTCACCTGCCCGACGACCGCCGCCTACAACGGCATCCCAGAGGGGGAGGCGGACGCCATGCTCGACGTCGGCAGAAGCCTCAGGTTCTTCGGCGACGGCTACCAGGTGAAGATGAGGATGGGCGACGGATGGCTAGGGCGCCGTCGGTTCTGGCGGGTCCCCGTGATGGAGGGCGAGTTCCTCATCGAGGCGAGGTTCGGGGCGAGGAGGGGGGTCGCCGGCGGCAACCTCCTCGTCCTCGGCACCACGGAGGGCGCCGCCCTCGAGGCCGCGGAGAGGGCCATCGAGGCGATCCACGCGGTACCCGGCATCATCACCCCCTTCCCAGGCGGCCTCTGCCGGAGCGGGAGCAAGGTCGGCTCAAGGTACGCCTTCCTGAAGGCATCGACGAACACGCCGTTCTGCCCCTCCATCAGCCACACATTCCCCGGCTCGAAGGTGCCAGAGGGGGTCAACTCCGTCATCGAGATCATCATCAACGGCCTGGACATCGGCTCGGTGAGTGGGGCGATGGCCGCCGGCATCCGGGCCGCCGTCGAGGTCGAGGGGGTGAGGGGGATCACGGCGGTCAACTTCGGAGGGAAGCTCGGCAAGTACAAGATCCACCTGAGGGAGTGCCTCGGAGGCGGCTGAGATGAAGGAGCTAAGGCTCAGACCAAAGGCAAGGCCGGATCTCCCCGTCGAGGCGGAGACGATAACACCCGACGTATTCGCGGGGAGGAGCCTACCCGAGATTGAGAGGCTGCCCGTCCACGTCGGCAATAGCACCCAGACCCTCGGCGACTACTTCGATGTCGAGGGTGAGACGGCGGAGGCGGCGACTGAGCAGCTAGTCATCATCGAGGGTGACATCCCCTGGTTGAAGTACCTCGGCGCCAACATGACCGCCGGCCACATCGTCGTGAACGGGGCTGCGGGGATGCACCTGGGCGCCCAGATGTCTGGCGGCGAGATCACCGTGGATGGCTCGACCTCTGACTGGGCCGGGGCCGAGATGAGGGGCGGCCTCCTCCGCATCGGGGGCGAAGCCGGAAACCTGCTGGGGGCGGCCTACCGCGGGAGCGGCGAGGGGATGACAGGAGGCTGCATCGTTGTCGAGGGGAGCGCCGGCGTCGAGATGGGCTCCTTCATGCGCCGAGGCATGATCGTCGTCCTCGGCGGCGTCGGGCCCTTCGCCGGGGCCCACATGAACGGCGGCGAGATATTCGTCTTCGGCCGCGCCGCGCGTCGCCTCGGAGCCGAGATGAGGGGGAACGGCGGCGTCATCGTCTGCCTCGGCGAGGTCGAGGAGCTGCTGCCNACCTTCGTCTACGAGACCACCTACAGGCCCACGTTCATGAGGCTATACCTGAGGGAGCTTCGGGACGCGCTNGGGATCAAAGAGGCCGAGGGGTTCATCGACGCCCCCTTCAGGCGGTACCGCGGCGACATCGCGGTCGGCGGAGAAGGCGAGATCCTGATCGCAGAGAGGAAGGGCTGAGAGGAAATGAGGGTCGGCATCCTCGCCTCNGACNGGGGTGAGTGGNACGTCAGGCAGCTCCTCGCGGAGCTCAAGCGGAGGGNTGTTGAGGCATACGTCTTCCCCGCCACCCGGTTCCTCAGCNNCATCGGGGCGGANCCGAGGGTCTCGGTGAGGGGGTGGAGCATCGGCGACCTCGACGCCGTCATCGTCAGGAGGGTTCCCGGCGGCACCCCCGAGCAGGTCTTCTACCGGATGGACGCCCTCCACAGGCTCGAGGACCTAGGCGTCCATGTCATCAACCCCGCCGGCTCCATAGAGAGGGCCGTGGACAAGTACTACACCTCGGCGCTGCTGGAGGACGCGGGGATCAGGACGCCCCGGACCGCGGTCACGGAGCGATTCGACGAGGCGATCGAGGCCTTCGGGGAGCTAGGGGGTGACGTGGTCGTGAAGCCCCTGTTCGGCTCCCTCGGCGCGGGCATGGTCAGGGTGAGCGACCGAGACATCGCCTATAGGGTCTTCAGGGCGCTGGAGATGACCCGGAGCGTCTTCTACCTGCAGGAGTTCATACCACATGGGAACAGGGATATCAGGGCATTCGTCGTCGGGGTAAGGGTCGTCGCCTCCATGCTCAGGGTGGCGGAGGGTTGGAAGACGAACATCTCGGGCGGCGCGACGGCGGAGCCCTACTCGCTGGGGGAGGAGCTGGCCGACCTCAGCGTCAGGGCATCCGAGACCCTCGGTCTTGAGTACGCGGGCGTAGACCTGCTCCGATCGGAGCGCGACGGTTCAGTGTACGTGGTGGAGCTGAACAGCACCCCCGGCTGGCGCGGTCTCCAGACCGTCACCGAGGAGAACATCGCCGCCATCATCGTCGACCACCTCATTTCTAGGCTGAGCTGAGGAACGCATGGACTATGGCAACATGAAGGACGAGATACCATAATCTCCTGTCCTCGGCTGCGATCATCCAGAGGATGACAAGGGCGATCTCTTCAAACATGTGCAGGCGGCACCCTTCGGCATCCCAGTCCTAGACGTGGAACTCGACGATGTCGCCGTCGGTGAGCGCCCGGTCCTGGCCGACCCGTTCGCCGGGGAAATTGGCGCTCGGCCCCCACAGCCTCGCGTATTTGAACCTCCGGTAGAAGTCGCTGTGGATTGCCTTGGCGAGTTCGCCGACGGTCATGCCCCGATGGGCGACGACCGGGCTCCGGGACGGTTCCCTCCCGGGCTCCTTCGTGTAGACCCTAGTGACGCCGAGGAGGTCGAACAGCTTCGCGCCCAGCGCATCCGCCAGCTTCGGTGTCTCCAGCGCCGAGAGAGGGACGACCTCCAGGGGCCTCGCGGCCTCCCTCAGCCCCTCCAGCGTCGTAGCGCTCCCCTCCAGGTCGGCCTTGTTGGCAACGACCAGGGTGGGGCGATAGACCGCGTTCCCGAAGACGGCGTCCTCGACCAGGTCCAAGGTCACCCTCCCCCGGACGCGGACGAGCGCGGACCTGATCTTGTACCCCCTCAGCAGCTTGACGACCTCTTCGACGCTGCAGCCCTCCAGCTTCCCCTCCCAGATGAACTGGATCTCCGAACCGTGGCCGCGCCTCTCGATCTCCACCTCGCCCTCGGGCTCCGATGTCAGTACCCTCGACTTCTCCAGCTCCCCCGCCACCATCAGGTACCGACCAGTTGGGTCCTCTGCGAGATCGACCATGAGGATGACGCCGTCCGCGTTCCTCGCCAGGCTCAGGATCTGAAAGCCGTCGCTCCTCCCCTCAGCCGCCCCCTCGACGAGGGGTGGCGCCTCGACGAGCTGGAACTGGATGTCCAGGTAGGGGAGCATCCCGGGGATGGGCTTCCGGGTCGCGAACGGGTAGGGTGCGACGGGCGGCGTGGCGTTGGTCACCGCCCTAAGCAGGCTGCTCCTCCCGACGTTCGTCGGCCCGAGGATGACGACCTGGGCCGCGCCCGCCTTCTCGGGGAAGTAGGAGGGGGCTCGACCCCTCTTCGCGGCCCTCCTCTTCCGCTCGATCTCCTCACTCA
>JGI24025J20009_10002564_pt1 | contig 12975 bp, 12 predicted proteins | sample Cruoilmetagenom3_FD_20009 | JGI IMG/M metagenome (IMG submission 20009)
ACCGAGGAGATTGTCGGCGATATTCACGATGAGCTAACGGATAAGGAAAAGGATTTCATTGTAACTGGCGACAGCACCTTTCAACTGGATGGAGGATTCAGAATTGAGGAAGCTAACGAGGAATTGGGGCTGAATTTGCCCGGCGGTGATTATGAGACCGTGGCTGGCTTTATTCTCAGCCAGCTCGGGCGGATACCAAATCAGGGGGAGCATTTTAAGTACCAGAACCTGAAGTTTGTTATCACTGAAATACGTGGCATGAAGATAGAGAAAGTCATAGTAACCAGGGAAAAGGGCGTTGCATCATCGTAAGTTTAGTCTGTGCTATCTATGACAAGAAGAACTCGCAATGATAAAAAAATGTGGGAGCGACGTAATCTAAGGAGGCCTTTTGAAGCTTGTTTTAGTGAGGCATGGTGAAACTTGTTGGAATCAGGAGAGGCGTGTCCAGGGAGGCGATAGCGATATCGAACTGAATGATACCGGATTGGAGCAAGCCAGGAGGCTAGCAACTTTTCTTAAAAATGAAAACATAATTGCCATACTCTCCAGTCCTTTGCGGCGAGCTACTGCTACAGCTGAAGCCATAGCTAGTTGTCACCAGTTGCCTGTAGAGGTTGATCAAGGACTAAGAGAGCTGAGGATTGGTGAACTGGAAGGCATATCTGTTTCAAATTTAAATACTACGTTCAATCAGTTTTTGGTGCAATGGTGGCAAAATAGGCGGGCAATGAAATTGCCTAATGGAGAAAGCTTTGTTGAATTGCAACAAAGAGCCTGGAAAGCCGTTGAGCGACTGTTAGCAAAGCATAAAGCTGACTCTGAGCGCAACGAAGGGACTTCGGTGGTAATAGTCAGCCATTACTTCGTTACCTTAGCCATTATTCTCAAAGCTTTAAATTTGTCGCCGGAATACTTTACCAAATTCAAAGTAGACCTTGGCGGGGTAAGCAGACTCGAGATCCAGGATTATGAAGCCAGCTTGGTGACATTTAACGATACCTCCTATCAGTATTAGCCGAGCAGGGCAAAGTGGTTGCCCAGTTTATTGTGCTCAGGACAATACCAAATGCCAAATCGGGCTCAAAATCCAAATGATAGAAAATGTAGTTGCCCGATTTGTCGGGCGACCTGGCATGATAAATCAGGCAACTACAGAAATCATGCGAGGGTTAGAACAAGGAAGCAATTCCTATGAACAAGGTTAAGCTAGAGTCAAAAGTTATAGACTTTGTTCAGAGGCAAAGCCTGATTTCACCTGGGGAGATAGTGATTGTCGGGGTCTCGGGAGGTGCTGATTCAGTATGTTTGCTTCATGTCCTGGCGAAATGGCAGAAAGAACCAGGGATAAAACTTCACGTAGCGCATCTAAATCATCAACTTCGGGGAATGGAATCCGAAGCTGATGCCAAATACGTGTCCAATCTGGCTGGCTTACTTAGCATTCCCATCACTATTGGTAGGCAGGATGTGGCTGCCTACAGGAGTGAAAGAAATTGCTCTATTGAGGAAGCTGCCCGAGAACTACGCTATGCTTTTCTTGCCCGTGTAGCTAGAGAGGTCGGAGCCAATCGAATAGCTATAGGTCATACCAGGGATGACCAACTGGAGACCATTTTGATGCACATATTACGGGGAACAGGAATTACCGGATTGTGTGGTTTAATTCCTTGCTCACCTATGGCGTATGAAAAGCTGGAAATGTCATCGCCAGCAAAGCGAAGCACTCTCTTAGTAATAAGACCACTCCTGGATATTACTAGACAGGAAACAACGAGTTATTGCCAGGAACACCAGCTTGACCCGCGTATTGATTCCTCCAATCGTTCGCTTTCCTTTTTCCGAAATCGCCTTCGCCTCCAGTTGTTGCCTCTGCTCAGACAATATAATCCCAGTGTTGACCAAGCTCTGCTCCGTTTGGCTGATATTGCCAGAGAAGATAGCGCTTTCATTGAACAGCAAGCTTTCGGGTTGTGGGACGCAGTGGCCAGGCAGGAAAATAATGCCATTTACCTGGATAAGAAGCAGATTGCTAACTTGCCGATAGCCGTGCAGAGGCAATTATTGAGAGTAGCTGTGGCTAAGTTGGCAGGGAATGCTCGAGACATCGAAGCGAGCCACATTGAAGCGGCAAGGAACCTGCTAAGTAAACCAGTGGGCAAAAAGCTCTCTCTGCCCCATGGTTTTATCTGCCAGGGAGGATATAATGAGCTCGTGATTACCAGGCTTCCCCTTGTTATTGCGAGTGCAGCGGAGCACTCTCAGCTTCCATCAGTATGTCCCTTTCCTCCGCTGCCAGGCGAATTTTCTCTTAAGGTACCTGGGAAAACAATTTTGCCCGGATGGAAGGTGGTAGTCAGCATAGTTCGGGAGCAGGTGACTTCTCAGCCATTGCGAGGCGCCCTGAGCACAAGAGAAAGAATTTGCCAAGGCAATCTCGTTGCTGATTTCGATTTATACAAAACGGGAACCGAATTGTTTGTCCGTCGGCGTCGGCCCGGAGACAAATTTCAGCCCTTGGGTATGCATATGGCCAAGAAGCTCCAGGATTTTATGGTTGATACCAAGATACCTCGTTCCTGGCGAGACCACATTCCAATTGTCTGTTCCCCTCAGCAAATCATCTGGGTAGTAGGTTGGCGCATTGATGATAGAGTCAAGACCACCGAAGCTAGCAAGGAAATTCTTCGTCTGGAGTTTATCAAATCAGAGTGAAAGCAGTAGACAGGGAATTACGTTTACGTCATCTTACTGTTGACGAGGCCCTATGGAGGCTTGATCAATATCTCAACGATGCCTTTATGGCTGGCTTGTCCTCTGTGCGCATTGTTCATGGCAAGGGGACAGGAAAATTACGCCGTGCCGTACATGAGTCACTGGCCAAGCATTCTCTGGTTAAATCCTATCGCATTGGTGATTATGGCGAGGGAGACTATGGCGTCACATTAGTGGAGCTGTCAAACCATTAAACCTCCCAAGAAGGTCTTGTGATTCCCATTGGTCTCCGTTAGTTCATACTCATCTCCATAAATCTGTTATTCGCAAGAGGTGAAAATCCAAAATCCTAAGTCCTAATCCCTGATTTAATCGGGGACTACACAAGCTCGAAATCCAAATCTCAAATGCTCAAAACGGTTTTGGATTTTGAATTTAGGTATTAGGATTTAGTGCTTTGAGTATAGAATTTAACTGGACACCTTCCACCCTTTTAGGCGGAGATAAAGTCCGCCACTACATCTGTTTTGGTCTTCTAGCTGTAAAGTAATCTCTTCTTTCACACCTGGTGGGGGATGGGGGCGTCATTACGAGTCCGTCCCCGATTAAATCGGGCATCTCGGAGCGTGGTAATCTCCGGCCCCGTCCACCGAGATTGATTCGGCACTGTCGTGCTCTTCAGTGACAGGTAAATTTTGTCGAGATCATTGTAGGATAGCCACATAGCTGTTGAGGGGCACATCAAGGGATTTCGCTACAGGTTTACACTTGGCCTTAAGGCAATAGAAGAATCTCCCTTCCGACGAGAGCTCTGATAGAGCCTCATAATGCCCCATTCCTTTGGCGAATATAAGATCTGCTGACTCAAATTCTCGTTTGAACTGGTCTGAAGCCAAAGAAAGAACTATTCCTGGCGAAGCTATGCCCGTGCTTATAACATTTCCAAATTCACTTTCTAGGCCAGTCTCCCTCACATCTTCCAAGGTCAAATCGTCTTGAACGGGCGATGGTTTAACTACATAAATGACTTGAGCGAATTGCTTCATCCACTTGACTAAAGGCAGGTCGAAGTAGAGCTCCCCTGCGTTATCAGCCAGGTATAGTACCTTGCCTGCTTCTCTTAGTCTTGTCTCAAGATACTTCGAGTCATCTGCTGCAAAGCTTACAGCTTTCCTCATATCCTCCTTAATAGCGGCAGGTTGCCTGAAGAAATCAATGGCGTTTGCTGCCGCGGCCAGCTTAAGATATTCCCGAAGTTCATCCTTATAGTGATTGCTTTGCTCCCTACCCCGCCCTGACAGGTCGGGGCTTGCAGCTTCGGCTGACAATGACAGGTCCGTGTATAATTCTCTGACGAGTGCCATCTCCCTTTCTTTCATTGTCCTATAAGGGTCATGATTATGGGTCACTGTTCTTACTATCTTGTGAATTTTTGTGGCAATAATAATAGATAATTGACTATAAGAAAACTCATCATCCAGCATCTTCATCGCTTTTTCTATTGCCCTTTGCTTCAACGAAGCATCGTCGGTAGCTAAGTCAGCGGCCTGGCGAATTAGTTTTTGCAAGCACTCATAGCACTCTGTCGCTAGTTTCATTCCAGCCTCCTTAACTCAAATTTGAGTCACTTAATGCCCTCAATGCGTTCTAGCCCTTCGCCTTCTCTCACTCTTCGCCCCCACTTGTCGGGGCGAAGAGTCTAGTCCTGCTCAAACCTGTCCTGAGCGAAGTTGAAAGAGTGAACTCCATGAAGAATCCTGCGCGACGCTCAAGAAAACGTCTGAGACCCTTCCCCTTCACTTCGTTCAGGGTCGGAGTGACAAGCCCGAGACTAAAATTTGAGCAACTTACGTCACTCTATTATAATAATATCGGATATGTTTGAGAAACTAGAATTAATACAAAAGCGTTATGATGAGTTAAGCCAACTCCTGGCTCGGGCAGAGATAGCCACTGATCCCAGGCGGCTTCAAGAGCTAAGCAAGGAGAAATCTGACCTGGAGGATATTGTTTACACATACCAGCAATATAGAGCCAAGGATGCAGAACTGGCGGAGCTTGAAGCTCTGCTTAATTCCCGTGCTGACGCTGATATGATAGCTTTAATCAGGGAAGAAGTGAGCAAACTCAAACAGCAGCGAGGTAAGCTCCTTCATCGCCTTAAGCTTTCCCTGCTGCCGAAAGACCCCAATGATGAGAGGGATGTTATTGTTGAGATAAGGGCTGGTGCTGGTGGCGAGGAGGCAGGTCTTTTTGCCGCAAGCTTATTCCGTATGTATAGTCGATATGCCGACGCCAAGGGCTGGCAAGTAGGGATTATTGATAGCAATCAAAGTGAAATTGGAGGTTTTAAGGAGCTGATATTTGAAATCAAAGGTGAAGGCGCCTTCAGCCGCTTCAAGCATGAGCGTGGTGTCCATAGAGTACAGAGGGTGCCGACCACCGAAGCCTCAGGACGTATTCATACCTCGACAGCTACGGTAGCGGTCCTACCTGCAGTTGATGAGATTGAACTAAACATCAATCCGGATGACCTCAAAATGGAGTTTTTCCATAGTCGAGGTGCCGGAGGGCAAAATGTCAATAAAGTAACTACGGCGGTTCGCATTACTCACTTACCCACAGGCATAGTAGCCTCCTGTCAGGATGACAGGTCTCAAATAAGAAACAGGATAAAGGCTATGGAAGTACTTCGAGCTAGGCTGTTGGCATTGGAGCAACAGAAGCAATCTGAAAGCATAGATAAAGAGCGGCAGATGCAAGTAGGCAGCGGCCAACGTGCGGAAAAGATTCGCACCTACAATTTTCCCCAGAACCGGGTTACCGACCACCGCATCAACCTAAGTTTTCATAACCTCCAACAGATTTTGGATGGAGAACTGGACGAAGTCATTGAAGCCCTGATCAGCAAAGAGCAGGTCGAACAATTGGAAGCGGCTCTCACGTGATTTTACGCGAAGCTTTACACTCAGTTGCCAAAACATTACGCAAAGCAGGAATTGCTGATGCCTCTGTTGAGGCTGAGCTTTTGCTAGGTCACGTCTTGGGAATGTCTAAAACACAGCTTTACACGGAGCCGGAGAGAGGTTTAGCTTCAGCAGAAATAAAGCACCTATGGCGTCTTGTCCATCGTCGCCTTGATCACGAACCTACTGCTTATATTTTAGGACACTGCGAGTTTTATGGAACGGACTTCTACGTTGATTGCCACACTCTCATTCCTAGACCAGAAACAGAACTTCTCGTGGAAAAAGCTGTGGAACTTGCCCAGCGCATTTTCCACCCGGGCAAGCAAATTACCATAGCTGATATCGGCACAGGCTGCGGAACTATTGTTGTCAGCCTTGCCTTAGCATTACCTCAAGCTAAAATTTATGCCACGGATATTTCAGCTTCGGCTCTACGGGTAGCTGAGATAAATTGTCAACGCCATGCCGTTAACAGCCAGGTGGAACTCTTGCAAGGGAATTTGCTTGAGCCACTGCCGCAACCTGTAGATATGGTGATAGCGAACCTACCTTATATCAAAAATTACGAATTTAGAGATTTGAGCCAAGAAATAAGGAATTTTGAGCCGACGGTAGCCCTAGCCGGTGGCAAAAATGGCTTGGACAAAATACAACAAATGCTGGAACAAATGCCAAAGAAACTCAATTACAGAGCCTGTTTTCTTCTGGAAATAGGCCAAGGACAAGGTGAAATGGTAACTTCGTTAATAAATAGCTATTTCCCACAGGCCAATATTGAGTTGATTCCCGACCTGGGCGGTATCGAAAGGGTAGTTAATGTCATCCTGATGGAATCGGGATAAGAAAGAGTTAGATGATTAGAAGAGATAGAAAGGCTAGCTCGGCTTATCATAGAGTCTAAAAAGATTGTTGTGTTTACCGGCGCCGGGGTAAGTGCTGAGTCAGGTATCCCCGATTTCGGCAGCGCGGCAGGAGTCTGGAGCAGATACGACCCTGAGGATTTCACTATTTAAAAAGTTTCTTAGCAGCCATGAGACTCGCGAAAGTATTTGGAAGATGTCCGTCGAAGCTGGACTTCTTACGGAAGCTGAGCCAAATCCTACCCACTAAGCCAACACCGAGCTTTACCGGCTGGGCAAATTAGATTGCATCATCACTCAAAATATTGATAACCTGCATCACAAGGCCGGAGTTCCTGAAGATAAGGTGTTTGAGCTTCATGGCAATATGCAGTGGGTGGTGTATACGGGTTGCTGTAGACGAGTTCCCCTGCCTGAAGTATTACAAAAAGTAAAAGAGGGGATGGAAGTTCTCAATTGCCCTGCTTGTCGGAGTATGCTGAAGCCAGATGCAGTGTTTTTTGGGGAGTACTACCACAGGAGACATTAATGGAAGCTACCCGTCGCTCGCGGGGCTGGGACCTTCTTATTGTTATGGGCGCTACCCTCGCTGTTTACCCCGCTGCCTATATGCCAGCATATGCCAGAAAGGCTGGAGCCAGATTAGCTATTGTTAATTTGACTCCCATCCCCTCGACCACCACGCCACAGTGGTAATCCAGGGCAAGGCTGGTGAAATAATCACCCAGGGTGATGGAAAGGGTGAGACAAGAATGATAAAGCTCAATCCCGATTCGATCGGGACTGCCGTCTGGGGAGAGGAAATTTGTACAAGATTATGCGGTCGGCTATGACGGGTTAATCATTCTGCCTTCTTAATCCGCTGTTCTTCGTATGCGCTGGATATCCACTGCCTTGCCAGTACTTCTATCCACCTCGACTAGAACTGCATCGAAGTTTACCCTTCCCTTGCCCACTGCTAAGCGCCGTGGTATCTGAGTAAGGAAGCCGTTGATTGCAGAATCCGGGTCAACTCCAATAACCGAATCAATGGGACCAACCATGCCTATGTCGGTGACATAAGCGGTGCCTCCGGGCAATACATGAGCATCGGCAGTGCCCACATGGGTATGGGTGCCCAATACGGCACTGACTTTTCCATCGAGATACTTACCCATTGCTACTTTTTCCGAGGTTGCCTCGGCATGAAAATCAACAATAATAGAGGTTGATTTATGCTCAAGCTTGGCTAGTAGCTGATCCATGGTTCGAAATGGACAATCGAAATGGCCCATGAAAACACGCCCAATGAGGTTAACTACGAGAACATTATTCTTAAATAAATATCCGCGACCAGGATTTGTCGGTGGATAATTCAATGGGCGGAGGAGAGCAAGTTCGCTATCCAGGTAAGGAATGATTTCCTTGTGGGCCCAGATATGATTGCCTGAGGTTATGACATCAACCCCAGCATCAAAAAGCTCTCGTGCTGTACTGAAAGTCAGTCCTAACCCACCGGCAGCATTCTCGCCATTGCCTATTACCAGGTCAATAGCATATTCATGACACAAGCCTGGTAGGAGTTCTCTCACTGCCTTCCTGCCAGGCTTGCCGATGATGTCACCTATTGCCAGTATCCTCAATCGCCTCGATTTCCCCAGTCCCTGAGATCCCCGATTAAATCGGGGATCTCAGGGACTGGGCAGGGCTACTTAGCGTAATCTATCGCTGTAGTCTCCCTTATCACTGTTACTTTTATCTGACCAGGGTAAGTCAGGCTCTCCTCTATCTTCTTGGCGATATCCCGAGCCAATCTCACCGCTGTTAAATCATCAACTTTACCTGGTTGTACCATGACACGCACTTCACGCCCGGCTTGAATAGCAAAAGACTTTTCCACGCCGGAGAAATCAGCTGCTATGTCCTCTAAGTCTTTAATACGTTTCAGATATTGTTCCAGGGACTCACGTCTAGCACCAGGTCGCGCACCACTTATAGCATCGGCAGCACTGACAATAAAGCCCATAATACTACTCGTTGTCGCCTCGCCATGATGTTCAGCAACGGCTTGCACCACCTCTGGATTTCTATCCCACTGCTTAACCAGGTCAGCACCTATCAAAGCATGCGGACCCTCCATTTGATGGTCTACCGCTTTTCCGATATCATGAAGCAGACCGGCTTTCTTGGCGATACTGACATTAGCTCCAATCTCGCTAGCCAGCATCCCTGCCAGATGAGAAACCTCGAGACTGTGAAGCAAAACATTCTGACCATAACTGCTGCGGAATTTAAGCTGGCCAAGTAGCTTAATTAGTTCAGGATGTAAGCCTGGCACCCCAGCTTCGTAAGCAGCTCGCTCACCTTCACTGCGGATAGTAGCTTCAACCTCTGCTTTGGTTTTGTCTACTATTTCCTTAATCCGGGCTGGATGAATGCGACCATCGAGGATAAGCTTGCTTAAGGCGAGGCGAGCTACCTCACGCCTCACAGGATCAAAGCTGGAGATGGTAACTGTCTCAGGAGTATCATCAATGATAAGATCGACGCCAGTGGCTTGCTCCAGGGCTCGGATATTGCGTCCCTCACGCCCAATGAGCCGCCCCTTCATCTCGTCATTAGGCAGCGGAATAGCGGATATTGTAGTTTCCGAAACAACATCAGTAGCACATCTTTGGATAGCTGTGGCTAAAATGTTTTGAACTCTTTCGTCAGCCTCTTCCTTTATTTTAGCTTCCCATACCCTAACCTGTTGCGAGGCCTCTTCTTCAACCTCTTGTTTTAGCTCTTGAAACAAGAACGTTCTTGCTTCTTCACTAGATGTACCAGAGATGGATTCTAACTTTGCGAGTTGTTTTTCTCTTATTGACTGAAGCTCAGCTGTTGTCTTTTCAACATCTTTTTTCAGGGTATCTAAATCACGCTCACGCCGTTCTACAGCCTCTAACTTCCGCTCCAGCGCCTCTTCTCTTTGCTGAAGACGTTTTTCTATTCGTTGTATTTCAAAGCGACGCTCTTTATTTTCCGCCTCGGCAGCGTTGCTGACCTTGATAGCTTCTTCTTTAGCTGCACGGAGTAGCTCGTTATGCTCGGTTATTGCTGTATCTAGTAATTTCTGTGCTTCGTTTCTTGTTTTTTGAATTTCCCGGTTGGCTACTAGCTGCTTGATAAAGTACCCAACTAGGATGCCCAAGATAAGAGCAAGGGCAACTATTATATATAGGTATTGATATAGATATTGCTCCATTTTCCCTCTTTATTTCGTTGCTATAGTAAATGCAAAACATTGCAACATTAATAATAACCTTTTATCCGCTTAGCGTCAACCGGCTGTGCTGGCAAACAAATACTTGACCCATTTACCTTGCGTCTCTCAATGCACTGGGAGAAGTACTATATTACCGTTGTACTAAGCTCAGAGTTGTGTAATTTGCCTGAGCCGCTGGGCGCGATGATACTTGGACATTGTACCTTCTCTAATATAAAATACCCTCCTATATGAGCACCAAGAAACCCGTAAAGCTGAATATGGTCTATTGGGGCCTTTTCCTTTTCGTCGTCGCTCACGTGCTCGTCCTCCTTGTTGCTCCCCGTATAGACCCATTCTTGGACGAACAGGATATATATATACCGACCCAGCCATCCACGCCGATAGCCTGGTGGCCTGGGGAAGTGACATTACCCGATGGGGAGATTGTCGAGGTACCAGCCCATTCAGCGTTAGGACCAATTTTAATCTATATTTTTACGGCAGCGGCCGTGATTGGACTTACGCTCTCCAAGATTCCTCTTACAGCTTTAAAAGTTCTTCTTAGACTCTTGTTTGCCCTTCTGTTTAGTTGGGGCGCATTCATCGGGACTGCCTTCTACTTGCCCCTGCCGCTGGCTGTCGCCATCGCAATTGTGTTTGGTACGCTGTGGTTTGTGATACCACTTATCTGGCTACATAACCTGGTATTGATTCTGGCAATTAGTAGCTTAGGAGCAGTTTTCGGTCGCTTTATTACACCGTGGACCGCGATGGCTATTATTTTGGCACTCGCCATCTATGACTTCCTGGCGGTTCGTTTCAGATATATGCTCTGGATGGCAGACAGACTATCGCAAATAAACGCCTTGCCAGCACTAATCATTCCCAAAAATAATTCCGAGTGGAATTTCAACTTGAAAAAACGGGAGAAGATAATAGAGGTCAATGCCGCCGAGAGGGAATATTCCATATTGGGCGGTGGCGACATTGCCTTCCCTTGTCTGCTGACAGCCTCTGTTTATTTTGCCCAAGGTTGGAAGCCAGCGGCTATTATTGCGGTACTCGGATTACTGGGACTGGTTAGTGTCTACGCGATTCAGGCGATATTTCTAAAGGGAAAGCCGATGCCAGCTTTGCCACCTATCGCTGCCTTTACATTAGTCGGCTTATTGATTATCTCGTGACGCAGCCTCGAATTATCCACCACGAAGGTAAATAATAATAGATTTTGCAACAAGAGCTATGGGGAGACTCCTGGTTGGTAGATTGTCTAATGAAGAAGCGACCCCGAGGGGATTTGAACCCCTGATCTCCACCGTGACAGGGTGGCATGTTAAACCGCTACACCACGGGGCCTTATAATAAATCTGCAGCACAATATAATAGAAAATCTCGCTAATGTCAAACTGTGGAGGCTGAGATACATAGGTAACACTCATGGTATGCTTAATGGTAATAACTTACCATGAGGAGTTACCGGAATGAGAAAGCCAGACAGTTTTTATTTCTTTAAGAGAAAATCCATTGCTCCGACAAGTCGCGATAACTATGAACTGTGGAGGGAAGTGGCAAACTTTTTGGGTTTCGCAACCCAGGAGAGATTGTGAGTAGAATGGATAGTGTTCTCCTATACCACAGGTCAGGAGAATGCCGCTCCTACTGCCAAACATTTCGGCATCTCAAGAAAGCCCTTTCACAAGTGGTTCAATCGCTTTAAGGGCTCTAAATACAATGTCAAGTGTCTGGCCGACCAATCTAAAGCTCCTCGCCATAAAAGGACCTGGGAAATAACCCTAACATATGAAGAAAGGATAAGGCGCTTAAGAAGTAAATATCCTCACTACGGCAAGAGGAAGCTGAAAGCTCTCTATGAGAAAGAACATCGTGAGGAGATCTCCACCTGGAAGATTGAGAGGGTAATTCGAAGGCATAAACTCTACCCTGATCAAAAGAAGGCAGAAAAGATTGCCAGGAAGAGGGCCAGAGCTGGTCAGAAGCCGAAGAAGGGGATTACTCAGCTAGTGAAGGAAGGCAGACCATGTCTCCTCTTTCATATTGATACTATTGTTGTCTATTGGAACGGCCTGAAAAGATATATCCTGACCGGGGTGGACCACGTTAGCAAGTTAGGTTATGCCAGGATGTACAAGAACAAGAGCTCAAGGTCTGCAGCCGATTTTCTCTATCGTCTCCGCTACCTGGTTAACCAGCCTGTTGTCCCGACTTGTCGGGAGCAGACAGATAATGGAAGCGAGTTTGCCTGAGAGTTTGAAATGGCTACCGCCAAACTGGGTATTCAAAGGTATATCTCCAGGGTCGAAACTCCTAAGGACAATCCGGAGATAGAGAATCAACGAGACCTTAGAGTATGAATGGCTTTACAACTTTAATCTATCTTTAGACCCTGAAGAGTTCAACCCCCGGCTAGCTGAATGGCTCAATAGAGTACAGCTTCAACCGCCCGCACCAGTCTCTTGCCTATCTTACTCCGGTAGAGTATATTGAAAGGGAACTTGCTAAAATCCATAGTCCAGTGTTACCTATGTGGTCAGCCACCAGACAAACTTGCCCTGCGCCGTGAAATGTGATATTATTTTCCCTCGGAGCCAACAAAAATCTTGACAAGGGAAGAAGGTTTTTGTAGAATATTGGCGCGTGGCACTTTAACAACTGAATAGTGGAAGGAAGGTTTTGAGTGGAGAGCTTGATCCTGGCTCAGAATAAACGTTGGCGGTGCGCCTTATGCATGCAAGTCGAACGGGGTTATAACCTTCGGATTGTAACCTAGTGGCGAACGGCTGAGTAACGCGTAAGTAACCTATCTTGGAGTGGGAAATAACCTGCCGAAAGGTAAGCTAATGTCCCATGTGGTAACGAGGCGAATGCCTGGTTATTAAAGCCTCCGGGTGCTCCGAGAGGGGCTTGCGTCTGATTAGCTGGTTGGTGGGGTAATGGCCTACCAAGGCGATGATCGGTAGCTGGTCTGAGAGGATGATCAGCCAGATGGGGACTGAGACACGGCCCCAACTCCTACGGGAGGCAGCAGCAAGGAATCTTGGGCAATGAGCGAAAGCTTGACCCAGCGACACCGCGTGAGGGATGAAGGCCTTCGGGTTGTAAACCTCTTTTCTTGGGGAAGAATTCTGACGGTACCCAAGGAATAAGCCTCGGCTAACTACGTGCCAGCAGCCGCGGTAATACG
>JGI24025J20009_10002566_pt1 | contig 12967 bp, 8 predicted proteins | sample Cruoilmetagenom3_FD_20009 | JGI IMG/M metagenome (IMG submission 20009)
TGGGCGTGGTGGCCATAGGGCCTTGGATTGCGAGGCGAACATTATGCCTTCTGGAACACTGCTGTTAGATGACGGCCACAAAGAAGGCGATCCTTGGGATGCGCTGTCTCTGGTGCTGCCGGATGTACAAAGCCATGCCCAGTCCGGCGCACCGCTTGTGGATTATCACCGTGATCACCCGGCCTCCAAGGCGTTTGATTTGCTGCGCACGCGTCTGGTGCAGGCCCTGCGCCAAAACGGCTGGAGCCGGATTGCGATCGCCGCGCCCACAACGGGCTGTGGGGCGACGTTTACAGCCGTAAATCTGGCGCTGAGCTTGGCGCGGGTGCCCGGCTCGCGCTCGGTTTTGATTGATCTGGACCAACGCAAGCCAGGTGTCGCCGCGGCGCTGGGCCTGCAAGGCAACTGGCCGATCAGTGATTTCCTGTCAGGGCGCGCCCTGGCCGAAGAGCACATGGTACGCCTGTCTGATACCTTGGCGCTGGCCCTGAACAGCGAGGTGAATGTCAACGCCTCAGAACAGTTGCACGACCATGTGAGCGCTGCCGTGTTGGAAGACACCGAGGAAGACCTGGCACCTGATGTGATGCTTTATGACATGCCGGCCATACTGGAATATGATGATCTGACCGCTTTTCTGCCTCAGGTGGACGGAGTTCTGCTGGTGGCGGATGGCACACGCACCACAAAGCGCCAGATCGAGGAATGCGAGCGCATTCTGGATGGTCAAACGGCCCTTTTAGGCGTTGTTCTGAACCGCGGCCGTGACACGGCATAACATGCTTTTCTTCCCTTGAATTCCTTAGGATTCGCCATAGTTTTGCCGAGTTCCTATGGGACATGTTATCATAACGACAACCTTTTGGTTTTGATTGTATAGGGTGCCTGCGTGGAACAGTTTCTATCGTTTGATGATCTGATCGACATGATCAAGCGGCGGCTGGGCGTCATCTTGGCGATTACCCTATTGGGGTGTGTCGCCTCGCTGTTTTATGCACTCAGCCAGACACATCTTTATCAATCATCCGAGGTGATACAGGTCGCACGCCCAAAGATCGACAATGATCTGGCGCGCTCGACTGTTGATGGGTCATCGGCGCGGCGTTTACAGTTGATTGAACAGCAGTTGATGACCCGTGACACCATTTTGGAGATTGCCGATCAGTTTGCCCTGTTCGACGCTGCCCCCAACATGAAGAATGGCGAGCGCGTATCGCGGGTGCGTGATGCTGTGTCGATCCGCGGTGTGGCCGCGGCCCGCGAAGGGTTCACGGATGATGGTACGGTTTCAGTGCTGACCATAACCGCTACGTTTGACAGCCCCGAAAAGGCGCAGGGCCTGGCCCATGAATTTGCCCAGCGCACGATTGCGATCAGTGCCAATTCCCGCATTGAACAAGCGCGCGAAACACTGACCTTCTTCCGCGAGGAAGAGGCCAAGCTGGTGGCACAAATGCAGGTGCTGGATAAAGACGTGACCGCCTATCGCAACGCCAATGACCTGTCGATTGCGGGTGGGTTAGAGTTTCGCCAAACACAAATCGGGTCATTGAACGATGCCGTTTTGGGGATTGAACGCGAACGCATCACCCTGCAACAGGAGCTGACCCAACTGGACCAGACCCAGCGCGCCAGCACCTTGCAACGTCAACAGCAGGACATCGAAGCGCAGTTGAAAATCCTGGCAGATCAGGAGGCCTTGTTACAGGCCAGAATTGACACCCTGTCACAGGCCCTGGAAACCAGCCCCGCCGTGCAGCGCACCTTGGATGTATTTGAGCGAACCCGCGAAAAACTACAGGGTGAGTTGGATGTGATCTCAACCCGCCGGGCCGAGGCCGAAGTGGGTTTCAAGCTGGAAGAGCAAAACCAATCCGAGCGCCTGACAGTGATTGAGGCGGCCCCCCTGCCCGATTATCCGATCACCACCAGTCGCAAGAAAACAGCCCTAATGGGGGGGGTGATCAGCGCGTTTTTGGGGCTTATCGCCGCCTTTGTGATGGATCTGCGGCATCCGGTAATCCGCACCGCCCAGCAGATGAAAACCCGTGTTGGGATTGCACCTGTGGTGACGATACCGCCGCTGGAAACAACGCGCCGCAAACGCAAAAGCCTGGGCACCGCCAAGATCGCTCTGGCAGGATATATTCACGATGCACGACATCGCCAGGCGTTGCGGGATCAGCGAAAAGGCTGAACCGGGTCAACGGTGTTTGACCTACAAACCGACCAATTGCTGAACCCAGTCCCAATGCATCCAGACCGCCAGCGCAATCACGCCAACAGACACCAACCCTGCCACCAGATCATGGCGCGGATCCCAGGCGTCATGTGCACGCGCCAGCCAGATTGACACAGGATGCACCAGCCCTACCGACAGGCCAAGCGCCACCAACGCGCCCAGCAACCCAAACTGCGTGATCCCGATCAGCAAAAACACCACCTGCACCACAGCGCGGCTGCCGGAAAATACGAAAAACCGTTTGGAATCTCCCGCCGCCAGTGCTGCCTGATCATAGGTCATGCCGATCACCTGCGGGATCAGCGCACAAGAGATGACCACCACAATCCCGCCCGCCAAGGAATAACGCTCATCATATAACACGTCGACCAACGCTGGCCCAAAGAGCGCCATAACCGCCAACAGCCCGATGACCCCACAGCTGATCACGGCGCGCATTTTACGCAGTTTTGCGGCGTTCTCATGCGAGGCACCGGGCGGGGTTTCACGGTAGACCGGGATCATGATCCGCTGGTTCACCGCATGGCCCAACAGCAGCGGGAAACTGGCCAGAAAATAGCCGATATTATAGATGCCAAGAATATCAAGGCTCAGGAATTTGCCCAAAATGGCCTTGTCGCCCTGCGAACTGACAAACCAAAAGGCGGTGGACAGGAATATCCACTTTCCAAAGGTCATCAATTCCTTAGCGGCGGGTTTTTCCCACTTGAAATGATTGACCTGCCCCGGAAGATAGAGATGCGTCAGCACCAGCTTTGCCGCCGCGCCAATAACGCCGCCAATAACCAGTGCGATAACTGATTGTGTAATCCAGGCCAGTACGATCATGCTGGCAATCCCAGTGAATTGGCTCAGCAAATCCAGCAGCGTTAAGCGGCCCACAATCAGATGCCGGTGCGCTGTTTCAATGCGGGTCGGGTTGAAGCCCGCCAAAGTCAGTGAAATTCCGGCGATTGGCAGATAAAGCGCCAGTTCTGGCACGCCATAGAACTGCGCCATGGGCCAGGCCAATGCACAGGCTGCCACCCAGAGCCCAAAGCCACGGCACACTTGAATGGTCCAGGCGGTGTTCAGGAAATCCGGATCATCGCCGCGCTTGTTTTGGGCGATTGCCGGGCCAATGCCCACGTCCGAGAACATCATCAACCCAACTGTGACCACGCTGACCAAGGCCATCAGGCCGAACGCCTCGGGGAACAAAAGCCGCGCCAGGATCAGATTGGATATCAGGCGCATCAATTGCGAACTGCCATAGCCGACCACCAGCCAACTGGAGCTGCGCAGCACCCGTGCCAGCAAACGATTGCCCTGAAACGCTGATGTCAGGTTGCGCATAAGGAGTCGGCCTCGGTCATTTAGGTGCAATGTGGTAGGCGCAAACTATGGGCCAGACCTGAGCCGGTCAACGATGCCCGTGCAAACCCATCTGTTTCTTCGCTTTTTTCGCAGCAATGCCACAGGTTTTGGAAATAATAGCAGGCGTCGGGCAGGACTGTCGCCCTATGTTCGCCAAGCTGGCTTTTGCAATCACGCCGGATCGGGTAGGAAAGCGATGACCCGCTTAGTAAGGCCCCGCTATATGTCCGTTGCTTATGTCCTGAACACCTACCCTCAGCCGTCGCACAGCTTTATCCGGCGCGAGGTATTGGCGTTGGAGGCGGGCGGCATGAGCATCACCCGGATCGCCATGCGCCGCCCCACAATGCCGTTGGTGGACCCTGCTGATGTGGCTGAAGAAGCCAAAACCAACTATGTGCTGGAAGCCGGTGCAATATCGCTTGGCCGAGCGGTGCTGAAATCCATCGCTCAAAACCCCGCCAGATTTGGACGCGCGCTGTGCACAGCATGGAAACTGGGGCGCAAATCCTCGGTCGGGCGGTTGCGGCATCTGATATATCTGGCTGAGGCCTGCGATGTATCCCGCCGTGCGCAGGCAGGAGGTATCCGCCACCTGCATGCACATTTCGGAACCAATTCGGCAACGGTAGCGATGTTGGCACATATATTGGGCGGCTTTAGTTACAGCTTCACAGTCCATGGGCCTGAGGAATTTGACGCCCCCCAGGCATTGGGGCTGGGTGACAAAATGGCAGAGGCCGCGTTCACAGTTGCCATCAGCCAATTTGGCCGCAGTCAGTTAAAACGCTGGGTGGATCCTGTGCATTGGGCGCGCCTGAAAGTGGTGCATTGCGGTATTGAGCCTGACAAGTTTCCCGATCCGGCACCTGTCACGGGTGGTGCCCCCCGGCTGGTCAGCATCGGGCGGTTTTCGGAACAAAAGGGCCAACTGGTGCTGATTGAGGCGATGGCGCAAATTGCGGCGCGCCACGCCGACGCCCATTTGACGTTGATTGGCGATGGTGAGATGCGCCCGCAAATCGAAGCGGCCATTGCACAACACGGCGTACAAGATCACATCACGCTCACCGGTTGGCTGTCAGAGGCCGACGTACGCGGCGAACTGGCCCGCGCGCAGGCGATGATTTTGCCCAGTTTTGCCGAAGGCCTGCCGATGGTGATCATGGAGGCCATGGCCGTCGGCCGCCCGGTGATTGCCACCTATATCGCGGGTATACCAGAATTGGTGGTGCATGCTCAGACAGGATGGATGGTCCCGGCGGGGGATGTGAACTCTCTGGTGGCGGCTGTCGATGATTTGGCGACGTGTGATAGCGCGGCTCTCTCAAAGATGGGGGCACTTGGTCGCAAACGCGCGCTCACCCGCCACGATGCCACACAAGAAGCCGCCAAATTGGCTGGGCATTTTCAAAAGCTGCTGGAGGGCTAACAGCCGGTTAAGCGGGCGGGTGCAACGCCACATATATCAGCGGACTTGTGAGGGGCGGTTAGCGCCCTCGTGCCCACCGTTGAGCACTGCTGGCGTAGGGCGTTTTGATGGCCAGCTTCACCAACAGGTAGACGCCAAACCCAAACGGATCGCTCAGCGCAATGCGCAGCATGGGGCCCATCCCCGGTTTGGGCGTGTTGTCATTCCGCAAAAGCTCAGGAAACTGCGCTGCGATCTCCTCAACCCCTTTATCTTGCCTGCGACGCACACGAACCAAATTGCGCAGCCCTTCAACCATGGGCCAGCTATAGGTGGCGGGCACACGCAGGCGTTCGTTGGGCGCAAAACTAAGCCGCACGAATGTATCATCCGAGATGATGTCAGGAAACGCCCCCCACCGGGCCCGGCCCTGGCTGTTGACCGCAAACAGACCAAAACCCGGAACCCCTGTTGTCACAAACGGCAGGCGTTGCCAGACCCGGCCATAAGCCCGCGTCACCCCGGATTTGGCGGGGCTAACCACCGGCGACCCCGAAGCATAGAGCGGCGTGTCACAGTGCAGGGCCTCAACGATCTGGCGCATCAGGTCGGGCGAGATCACAACATCCGCATCAAGATAGGCCCGCACCGTCCCTTTGGCCTGCGCATCGCCCAGATTTAGCGCGTTCAATTTGCCCGGCTCAGCGGTGTCAATCACCTCAAACCTCCAGCCTTTGCGTTGCGCATCCGTTGCAAAGCTTTCAGCCACTTGCACTGTGTTGTCAGTGCAGGCATTGGCAATCACAATCAACTGCACATCAAAGCCGCGATCATCCGAAGCCAAAACAGCCCTCAGACAGGGCGCCATAAAATCCGCCTCATTATGGGCAGGCAGAATAATGCTGAGGCTGGGGCGTGGTTCACTCACAGCCATCTCCACAGTTTGCGCGCTCAGCCAAGGCCTGCCAGCGCGGGTTGTCATCCTCCAACCAACGGCGCGCACCCCAGCTGCCCCATTTGCTGGGGGCATAGACATCATTATACGCAGCGAAGCCCCCTCCGCCTAACTGGGCCCACCCCGTGATAAGGCGTCGGTAAAGCCCGCCCATTTGCGGTGCATAATTGAAGTGGGTGAAAAACCCGGTCAGTTCAGCATCTTCGACCATCGGGCCAATGCCCACCACATGACTGCCCCCTTCATACATCAACAGTTGCAGCCCATAGCCATCAGCAATTTGCGCATGATAGGGCAACACACGCCCCAGCAGATCATCCAGCGTGTCCAAGGGATCGCCGCTGATAGATCCGTCCATCAGATCCGCGTCGGCTTTGTCAGATGCCAGATCATATTGATGGGCATTCATGTAGGTCTCGCGCGCGTCACCAAAGAGCCCCTTGGTGATGGCAGCGGACTCGGCAGCGGCCCGGCTTTCGCCGATCCAGCCCTTGACCAGCGGTGCGCGGTCCTCAACCCCCAGAATGCCGCCAAAATACCCCGTCACGGCATAGGCATCAAAATAGATCCACGGTGGGTTTCCAGGGCTGTCCACCTCGGCCTGCCATAGTGGGGCTTCGAGGATCAGTTCCTCCAATCCGAGCCAACCGGTCTGCGATGAGATCACATTGATCAGCTTTGGGCCGCCATCTTCGGCGAAGACATCGCTCCAGATTTGCGCCAGTTCCGCGGCGCGAGCACCGTAATATTGCGGCCCGGTATCGGCCTGCCCCCATCGCGCCAATCCCATCTCATTGGCCCAGGCTGTTTGCTGAAACTGCCAGTTCCACACCTCATTCGAATATTCGGCAATAACCTGGGTTTCATCGGAAAGGGCCTGATTGATCAATCCCGCAAAGCGACGGGCAAAATCATCATCTGCGCCATGGGGCAGCGTGAACCAGCCATCTGCTTTGGTTTCGCGCAGCAGCGCCAGCATCACCTCAAGCGGCACACCGTTGCGGGCATAGGTATAGTCCTGCACCAAGGGGCGGTCTGGCCAGCTTTGGATGCGTGAATTGTTGGTGGCCATCCAATCCATGAAGCGCAGCAACTGGAAATCACCGATCAGCGAGAGCCAATCTGGATTGAACAGGTTTCCTGCCTCATAGGCTGTGCGGTGGCGCTCGTTTACCACCGTGATATTGCGCACATAATCATCCGTATTACTGCGTTGAATACGGATTTCCACTGGCCCCGGACCGGGTGTGAAATCAAACAAAACATCGCCATCGGCGTAGCGCACGTTTTGCGCGCGCCCCAGCACCTCGACAATGCCGTTGCCTTCAAAACTCAGCCGGTAGGTGCCAGCAAGGGATGTGGCCTGTTGGGGCATATCCGTCAGGATCACCGTGCCCACAGTGCCCAATTCGCGCGGCAAACGCCGGGGCCAGCCGAACTGGTCCAGATGATCGCCCGCGATCAATTCGGCCTCACCCGCCCCGCCCCATTGGCCGCTTTTGTGCACGATCCAGGGGCGTGCGGTTTTCATCACGTCCAGAAAAGGGGCCTGGGTGGACCAATCCGTGACAGGTGCCAGATTGAGCCCCATGGGCACAACCGGTTTGTCTTGTGCGGCCATAGGCCCTGCAAGCATGATCGCAAGAATAAGTCTGAGCAGAGGCTTCATTGGGCGACACCTGTTTTGTCATAGGTTGTGACCACTTGCCAAACGATGCGCTGCATCAGGGCGGCGGCCTGGGCACTGGGCACATCAGCGCGGGTTCCATCTGCCCGCAAGAGCTGGTGCGGCAGGCCCTCGGGCGAGCGGTGATACAGCACCGCATAATGTGTCAGTGCCACCAGATACGCCCCAAGATCATTGACGTGGATCGCATCAAGCCCCCCCGCAGCATCACGGGCAAACAGGCTTTCTCGGTTTTGGATATTGCCGACACCACCCTTGGCCTCAACCGCGCGCACAAATGCGGCCATGACCTGCCCTGCGGGGATCACCCGCACCGGGTTTTGCGCGTCATTTCCTGATAGGTCAGGGGCCAATACACGCGCCTCCCATAGGGCGGCCAGATCCGTGTCCAGACGCTCAAGCCACCCGGCGGGGTCATCCAACCTGTGCCATGTTTCATACAGATAAATGCGCGTATCCGGGCGGGCATTGCGCGCCAGATTGGCCCAGCGGGTCAGGTATTTGCCGCTTTGGTGGTATTTGATCGCATCCTTAAGCTCGACCATCTCGGTCAGGATCACGGCATCATAATCGCCTGAGCTAATTGCCTGTCGCGCATCACGGTAATGAGGGTGGTCATTTTCGGCTTCAAACCCATTGATGGCCGCCGCCCCCTTCCAATGCTCTTTCAGTGAGGTGCCCCAGCCCAACTGGCTGTTGTGGTCATGCCCCTGCCCGGCCAATTGCGCCAGCATTGCGGGCATATCACGCCCCACCAGCGAATGGCCCAGATGGAACACTTTCAATGGGCCTTCGGGTTTGGCGAATGGCGTCTGGTAAGCAGCCGAGATGGTTTCAGCAGATACGCTGCGCGGCTCCAATAATGGGCGCAAAAATGGCAGGGCAGCCAGCATAGCCAAAGGCAGCAACAATAACGTGCGCATCAAAGTGGCTCCTCCCTTGAAATGACCCGGTTAATCCGGTTGCATCCTAGGGGTCAGCGCCATGCCCGTCATCATCATATTGGCCCCGATGGCAAAGCGGCCTGCAAAACGTGTGCGTGCCGTGAACGGGGCTGCATCCAATGTCAGCGTCGCTTCAAACTGTCCGGTCTGCAGGTCCGGGGTGATCTCAAACGCGCTGAAATCCAACAACAGACCGGTCAGCGGGTATTGCAGCTTGTAGGCGCATTCCTTGGCGCAAAAGATCAGGCGCGCCAGACGACCACGGATGTTTTCGGGTTGAACGGACAACCAGGCCAGTTCGGTCTGGGTGCAAACCTCAGACCAGATTTCGGCTGGCAGGTCAGCGTCTTCTTCGATGTCCAGACCAAGAGAATAAACATGATCCGTCAGGCCAAGCACCGCCACACAAATCTCATCGGTGTGAGAGATGCTGCCAGCAATCCCTCGTGGCCATTTGGGTGAGCGATCCGTTTGATGCAAGATCGCAGCAGGGGGCCGGCCCAATTGGGCCATTGCCGCCCTTGCAGCGCGGCGACCTGCCGCAAATTCGCACAGGCGGCTGTCAATCGCACCCGGCAGGCAAGCCACCTCTTGTGGCATCAGATCTGAGGCGTCCTCCCATGGGTAGGCGATGCCTATCTCCACGTCATCAGGGAACAGGCCTGTGGCAAGTGCTTGCGCCTCATCCGGGGCGAATATGCTGGCGTCTGGCATCATCCGGCCTTTCTATCACGTGCGGCTCGCATAGCGCGGCGGCGTGACATGGTTTCGGACCGGTCGGCCTCATCCGCCCCTTGCGTGTCGGTCTCGGGTTGGTTGGGGGCAATGCCCTTCAGCTTGTTGAGATGTGCCGCCAAAGCATCCAGCGTTGGAAAGCGGAAAATGTCAGTGATTGACAGCTTTGCCACGTCCAGTTCGGCCCGGATTTCACGGTGGGCTTGCACAGCCAGCAGGGAATGCCCGCCCAGATCAAAGAAACTGTCCGACCCGCGCGGGCCAGAAATACCCAGGATGCGCGACCAGATGCGCGCAACATCGGCGGCGGCCCCGGTTTTTGGCGCGCCTGTGTTCTGTGTCGTTTGCGGTACAATCGCCTGGGGTGCGGGCAAGGCTTTGCGATCAATCTTCTTGTTCGGGGTCAGCGGGAATCGCTCCAGCGAAATGATGTGGCGCGGGTGCATGACCTCGGGCAGGTTCTCGGCCAGATCGCGGCGCAGCGCGTCTTCGTTGATCGGACCCGAAGGGATAAGGTAAGCGGCCAGTTCGTCGTCCCCTGTCGGGGTTTCGCGCGCGATAACCACGCATTCACGCACCGATGGGTTGGCGGCGATGCGGGCTTCGATCTCACCCAGTTCAATGCGTTGACCACGGATTTTCACCTGATGATCAGTGCGGCCCAGGAACTCCAGTTGCCCACCTTCGGCCCAGCGCACCAGATCACCGGTACGATACAGCCGCCCATCACCAAAGGTGTTGGCGACAAAACGATCAGCACTCAGATCTTCGCGTTGCCAATAGCCACGCGCGACGCCCTTACCGCCGATCAGCAATTCACCGGCCACACCGATAGGGGCAAGGTTGCCAGCGCCGTCAACAATATAGACAGATGTGTTGGCAATCGGCGCGCCAATGGAAACCGCCGCCTGACCTTTGCCATCGCCTTCAACCACTTGGGTGGCTGACCAGATGGTTGTTTCAGTCGGGCCATACATATTGGTGATTTTGGCACGGGTGCAGCTGCGCAATTCCCCGACCAAAGTGCCGGGCAGGGCCTCGCCTCCGAGGTAGAGATGTTGCAAGCCACCCAAGGCCATGCGCGCTTCGTCATTCATGGTCAGCATCCGCGCCATGGAGGGCGTGCATTGCATATGGGTCACGCGGTGGCGGATCACCTGAGCCGCGATAGAGAAATCATCATCGCGCAAAGCAGCCCCCGAATTGGAGCGTTCGCGCACATCGTTCAGATGCGTCAGCCCATCCAACACATCCTGATTAGGAATGCCGTAATCAATCAGGCAGGCGATCTCGCCCACGCCCAGCTGTTTTAGCTGCTCGACCCGTGCGATTCCGTCTTCGACCGTGCCAAACAGGCCCGCGTCAAAGAAATAGCGTTCGAATGCGAAATCGAGGATCGTTTCCAGCTCATCCTCGCCCAGATCGCCCAGGTCCAACTCAAACGGGTGTTGACACCTTCGGGTTTCTTGAAGGCCGGAAAGGCCCAGGCATATTGCTTGATCAGGCCAGCGGCCGAGCGCAGATACTCCTTGAGCGGACCTTCCGCGATGGCCATCACCGCGTCGCGGTCCTCGCCGATCAGTGTGTGCAGCATGACGGTCACGCAGAAATCTGCCGGGTCATGGCCGTTTTCACGCAGGGCCTGATGATAGATGGTGATCTTTTCGCCCACCTCTTCAATGGTTTGGCCCAACAGGTGGGTCAACACATTGGCACCAATTTCGCCGGCGCGCCGCCATGTGGCCGGGTTGCCCGCGATGGTCACCCATATCGCCAATTCAGGGCTGACCGGGCGCGGCTGCGTCACCACAGGCACCATGGCGCCGTCTTTGCCCGCGAACTCTACCTCGTCACCGCGCCACAGGCGGCGCACGGTGTCGATGGTGTCAAACATCGCGTCGTTGTTGTTGGGGGGGGCATTCTCGGGCCGCAAAACAAAGTCATTGGGATGCCAGCCCGAAGCCATGGCAAGGCCCGTGCGCCCGTTGGTGAGGTTGTCGATCACCGACCATTCCTCGGCAATTCGTGCAGGATGATGCAGGGGCGCGACACAGCTGCCCGCACGCACCGAAAGATTCTGAGTGATCGCGGCCACGGCAGCGCCGGTCACAGCAGGGTTGGGGTAAGGCCCGCCAAAAGCGTGGAAATGGCGCTCGGGCGTCCAGAGTGCATCAAAGCCGTTGGCATCGGCAAACTTGGCACCTTCCAACAGCAGTTCATATTTACCCCGCCCGGCGTCGCAATCGTTGGACCAGTAATAGAGGCTGAAATCAGCAAGTTTTCCCGAGCCTGAGATTGGCCCATTTGAAACGGTGGTGCGGGTTTCGTCACTGACCAGCACCAGTTTGAATCCACGCGAAAGGGTGTAAAACAGCTCAAGCACTGAAATGTCGAAGGCCAGCGACGTGACGGCCATCCAGGCACCGCCCTTATCGTGATCCACCACGCTGTCCATGCCCGTAAAGAAATTGGCGACATTGCGGTGTTCAATCATCACGCCTTTGGGCGTGCCGGTTGAGCCGGAGGTATAGATCACATAGGCCAGATCATCGGGTGTGGCACCGCCCTCAATGGGGGCCGCCTGTTCGCCTGCGTCTTCAGCCAGAATAATCCGGGCCGTGCTGGCGGGCAGGTTACCTTGCAGCGCAGCCTCGGTGACGATCACACTTGCCTGGCTATCGGTGGCATAATGCGCCAGACGATCGGCCGGATAGGCCGGATCGAGCGGCACATATGCCGCGCCGGCCTTCAGGATGGCCAAAGCACCGACCAGCAACAGCGGGCCACGCGAGACACACAGGCCCACATGGCTGCCGGGTTTCACCCCTTCAGTTTGCAACACGGCTGCCAGCCCGTTGGCACGGGCGTCAAGCTGGGCATAGCTCAGCTCTTGGTCTTCAAATACCACGGCGATGGCATCGGGTGTGCGGGCCACTTGCGCCTCAAACGCGCCATGAATGGTGAGAGGGCCTTCGACATCGCATGTCGTGGCGTTCCAATCGTCCAGCAGCTGAGTTTCCGCCAACGGCAAAGTTGCCAGCTCGGCCAATGTCTCGGCGGTGTCCATCGCCCCCAGAATATGGGTCAGACGCGCCGCCAGAATCTCGGCGAATTTGGGCGGGATGCGGGTGCTATCTATGTGTAATACGGGCGCGGAGGCACCCGATTGGCTGACCGTGATCAGGCTGCCCTCCAGCGGCTTATGGCGGGTGATGTTTAGCGCGATCTCAGGCATGGATTGTTCGCTCAGACGCGGATCACGCAGCATCAGGTCAGCGGCGAAGGGGCCTTTGCGGGCCAGTGTTGCGCAGTGTTTGCCCAATACATTACGCGCATCGGCGAAACCGGCGAGGTGATCCACACTCAGTGGCACCCAAGTGGACATGAGGCCCATTGCCTGCTCAGATGCAAGTGTAAGTACCGATGCAGGACACGCAATGGCAGCACGATCCTCGCCCGTGCTCATCCGGGCAAAGGCCAGCACAGCTGCCGCCAGGGGGCCCTGATCAACAGAGGCCTCGGTTATATCATAGCGCTCCCAAACGGCGGGCTTTTGGGAGTGTTTGGCCAATGCCAGATGGGCCGGCTGCATCCCGACCAACAGGGGCAACCAATACGCCTCGGCCTGGGCGGCATT
>JGI24025J20009_10002567_pt1 | contig 12967 bp, 6 predicted proteins | sample Cruoilmetagenom3_FD_20009 | JGI IMG/M metagenome (IMG submission 20009)
CCATCGTTTTTACATCTTCAGTAAAAATATGACGACCATTGCTCACATTACTACCTTGATAATAACTGGAATCAGTATTAATCACTTCTTCATATACACCCGCCTCAGGCACACCTATACGATAGCCCTCACGCACTTCGGGTGTAAAGTTTAACACCACAACAAATTCGCCCCCTTCACACTTGCGCAAATATGAAATAACAGACTGCGTGCTGTCATGACAATCAATCCATTGAAAGCCCGCTTCAGTGAAATCAAAATAGTACAAAGCCGGTTCGGATCTGTAAAGAAAATTAAGATCTCTGACCAGAAGCTGTACACCCTGATTAAAATCCCTCTCGAGTAGAGACCAGTCCAAGGCTTTGTTATGATTCCATTCATCTGACTGCGCGAACTCGCCGCCCATAAATAGTAATTTTTTCCCAGGCTGTGTATAGAGGTAAATAAATAACAAACGTAGGTTGGCGAAACGTTGCCACTCGTCCCCGGGCATTTTATTTAATAATGAGCGCTTGCCATGTACCACCTCATCATGGGACAAGGGCAGAATAAAATTTTCTGTAAAAGCATAAAGCAGACCAAAGGTAAGCTGATCATGGTGGTACTTACGATAGATACTGTCTTTTGAGAAATAATCGAGACTATCGTTCATCCAGCCCATATTCCATTTCATGGAAAAGCCTAAACCACCTAAATAAACTGGCCGCGACACCATGGGCCACGAAGTGGATTCCTCCGCCATAACCAAGCAGCCAGGGTGCTCTTTGTGCAAAATAGTATTCAGCTCCCTTAAGAAGCTGACGGCTTCCAGGTTTTCGTTTCCACCAAATTCATTGGGAATCCACTCATCTCCGTTACGAGAATAATCCAGATAAAGCATGGAAGCCACTGCATCCACCCGCAGACCATCGATATGGAATTCATCAAGCCAATAAAAGGCGCTAGATAACAAGAAGTTCCTCACCTCTGTTCTGCCATAATTAAATATCAGTGTCCCCCAATCCCGGTGCTCACCCTTAAGAGGATCTTCGTGCTCGTAAACTGCGGTGCCGTCAAAGCGCGCCAAACCATGAGCATCTTTCGGGAAGTGCGCAGGGACCCAGTCGAGCAGCACGCGGATATTATTTTGATGGCAGCAATCAACAAAATAACGTAAATCATCGGGTGATCCGAAACGACTGCTTGGCGCAAAAAAACCCGTCACCTGATAACCCCATGAATCATCCAGGGGATGTTCGGTAATCGGCATAAGTTGTATCGCGTTAAAACCTTGCTCACACACATAAGGAATAAGCTGATCGGCTAATGCTCTGTAATTAAGAAAGCCGCCTTGCTCGGAGCGCCGCCAAGACCCCGCATGAATTTCATAAATAGAAAGTGGCGCATGTAGCCATTTTAGCTCATCTCTGCCTTGCATCCATTCGTGATCCCCCCAGGAATGCTCTACATCATAGGCAACCAGTGATGCGGTGTTCGGTCGCATTTCAAAGTGGTTTGCATAGGGGTCACTTTTTAAATGCAGATCACCCGTATCCCGATTGCGAATTTCATACTTATACAAACAGCCCAGCTCCATACCGGGGATAAAAATTTCCCAAACACCGGTACCACCACGGCTGGTCATCATGTGGATACGGCCATCCCAGCGATTAAAGTCGCCTACCACACTCACGCGTTCGGCATTGGGTGCCCATACGGCAAAGCGTACACCCAGAACGCCATCTACCGAACGGCTGTGGCTTCCAAATATTCGATAGGCGTGCCAATGGGCTTGGGAGTTAAAACGCAGCAGCTCTTGATGATCCAGAATCGTAGAGAAACTATAGGGATCAATATACTCGTGGCTAATTCCTTGTGGGTCGGTGAAGACCAGTGTCGGTGGTATAGATAAGTCAGTACGATTCCCCTGCCAAACAAAAAGACCTGTTGCGCCAACTTGGGACATTGGCACCAGTTCAGAGCATTCAGCAGAGGTTTTAAGGCTTAGTTCCGATAAATCAGGGCGAAATACATGCAGAACGACATTATCGTTTTGCACACAGAGTCCAAGTAGTGAATGGGGGTTGTGGTGGCGTGCCGCGACAAGCCTTTGCCAGACTTCATTTTCATAGGCATCATTAGATTGTTTCAATTTCTTAACACTAATATTACTTTTCGTTTCTACTAGCATAATGATCAAACATTCCTATTAAGTACGTAACTATCAGTGCCAAGCATAAAAACAGTGCCAAGCATAAAAAACCTGCCGCAGGTTTGAGCATATCACTCCATTTATGACAAATATATGTCCGACATTTCAATTCGTTATCCACTAATAAATTAGTGGCCAGGAAAGACTTCCATAACACCTTAAACAAGCGCCCCACACTTAGATATTAAGAACGCCCACTTCTGAAAACATATTTAAAGAAACTCTCACACCAAATAATTGAGTTGTATCAACGAATGCACACTCAAACTCATAGAAAGTACTCTTACTTTTTTGTGCGATAAAGAGAAGACAAATGTGACTTATTCACATCAATAACTGGATTAATTCTTGCTGATAAACTTTATTTATTACTGTTTCAGCAGCTTATGAGCAAGACACAATCTGTCCACTACAAACCTGCCTTAAAATGATATTAAGATGGAGCTGGTATTAAACAAATAGAGGCGTAAGATATAAAGAGCAAGTTTAGTACAGGTGTCGTTTTCTTTCTGTATTAGTATCTATTCTGTATTAGTATCTAGATTAAACCAAAACAATACTCAGTAGACAGGCATTCATATAGTTGTAACCGAAAATTAATCATTATAGTTCTAGCAATAATAAGGCAAGACACATTCACTTCATCTCTCGAGGGTAAGCATGCCAACTGTCAACTCATTAACCTTCAATGAAACCACAAACACCCTTTCGCTTATTCTGGCAGGGGGAGCCGGCACACGGCTAAAGAACCTAACTCGCTGGCATTCAAAACCCGCCGTACCCTTCGGTGGAAAATACCGAACGATTGATTTTGCCCTGTCAAACTGCATTAATTCCGGCTTGCGTAAAATTCATATTCTTACTCAATACAAGTCCCACTCACTGAATGTCCATGTACAAAAAGGTTGGAGCCTCTTACACCCAGAGCTGGACGAATTTATTGATTTACTGCCCGCTCAGCAACGTGTTAAAAATGACTGGTACAGCGGCACCGCCGATGCCGTTTTTCAAAATCTGGATATTATTGAAGCGCAAAATTGCAATTATGTACTCGTATTGGCTGGCGACCACATCTATAAAATGAACTACCAGTCCATGCTGGAATCCCATATAAATAGCGGCGCTGCAATGACCGTAGGTTGTATCAAGTGCCCTCTTGAAGAAGCCAAACAGTTTGGCGTTATGGACATTGATGAGAACTACCGCGTTCAGGCCTTTACGGAAAAACCAGAACACCCCGCGCCCCTACCTAATGACAAGCAGCGTGCACTCGCGTCCATGGGCATTTATATTTTTAATAAAAAGTTCCTCATCGAACAATTACGTCTTGATAATCAGCGTGCGGATTCCAGTCATGATTTTGGCAAAGATATTATTCCGCGCATTATCGAAAAACATCGCATTGTTGCTTTCCCTTTTCAGAATCCCAATGGAAGCGAAGCCTACTGGCTGGATGTCGGAACGGTGGATGCTTATTATCAAGCCAATATAGACTTACTTTCCGTCACCCCTCAACTTAATCTCTATGACTCAGACTGGCCTATCTGGACCTACCAAGAGCAACTACCACCCGCCAAGTTTATTTTTGATGACGATGACCGTCGAGGCATGGCCATTGACTCCATGGTGTCAGCAGGATGTATTCTTTCAGGGGGGCAAGCTCATCGTTCTTTGTTGTTTAGCAATGTTCGCATTAATAGCTATAGTACGGTGAAGGACTCGGTGATACTGCCTAACGTCAGCATTGGCAGAAATTGTGTTATTCAAAATGCCATTATCGATAGTGGCTGCAAAATCACCGAAAACACCTCCATTGGCGTGGATCGCAAAGCCGATAAAAAACGTTTTCATGTGTCAGCCAATGGCATCACACTTGTATCTAGGGACATGCTAGAGCAGGAAGTCGTTAACCATGTCGCCTAAAGAAAAAAACACCAAGGCCACACAAGTTGTTATTTGTTGGCACATGCACCAGCCTTATTACAAAGAGCAGGTAACAGGGGAATACCAACTACCTTGGACCTACCTTCATGCCATTAAAGATTATATCGACATGGCGGCAATCATTGAAGCAAACCCTCAAGCACGAGCCGTGGTTAATTTTTGCCCTACCCTTCTTGAACAAATCGATGACTACCGCCGCCAAGTATGCCTTTATTTCATCAAACACCAACCTCTCACCGACCCCCTCCTGGCACAACTGGTGTCCTTTAACATCCCCGCGACGCAGCACGAAAAAGAACAGCTAATACAGTGCTGCTTGCGTGCGAATGAAAAGCGGCTTATCAACAGCTACCCGGCTTATGCAGAACTCGCAGAGATGGGCAAACGCGCACTGGCTTCTGAGCGGCAGTTAAATTACTTAAATGAACAATATTATTTCGACCTTATAACCTGGTACCACCTTGCGTGGCTGGGCGAAACCGTCAAAATGCACAACCCCATTGCTCGCTTACTGATAAAACAAGGCAGAGATTTCAGCCTGCAGAATAGGTCACAGCTGCTCGAACTCATCGGTGACATATTCAGCGACATCATTCCTAAATACCGCACACTGGCTGAAACAAATCAAATAGAGCTCAGCGTCACCCCCTATAGTCACCCCATTATTCCACTTATGCTCGACATTAATTCTACCCATGAGGCCATGCCAGATGCCCCCCTGCCCAAGCACCATTATCCAGGGGGCCAACAAAGAGCACAGTGGCAATTAAACTACGCAAAAGAGGTCTTCGAACATTTTTTTGGCTTTGAGCCAAAAGGCTGCTGGCCATCAGAAGGGGCTGTTAGCACTGACACGATTCAACTCATTGAAAAATGTGGCTATAGCTGGGCTGCCACCGGCGGCAATGTACTCTTCAACAGCTTGGATGCAAGCAAACAAAGAAAAGACGGCGACTGCATTCATCACCCCTATAAAGTCAAAGGGTCTGACTTGCACTGCTTCTTCAGAGACGACAATCTTTCCGACCTGATCGGCTTTACTTACGCCGACTGGAATGCCAACGATGCTGTAGATAATTTTGTCCACCATCTAGAAAATATTATTGAAGCATGCAAAGGAGAGGATAACCGAGTTATATCGGTCATTCTGGATGGAGAAAACTGCTGGGAATATTATAGCCACAACGGTTATCACTTCCTCAGCACATTGTATAGCGAGATAGCGAAACACCCCAAGTTTGAGCTCACTACCTTTTCAAACACCATCGCAAATAAAACAAAAACAAAAGAATTGAATACACTGGTAGCGGGTAGCTGGGTACATGGCACCTTCTCAACCTGGATTGGCGAACCTGCAAAAAATCAGGCGTGGGAACTACTGATTGAAGCCAAGCACTGTTACGACAAAGTCATCAGTAGCGGCACCCTGCCTGAACACATAAAAGAGCGCGCCAATATACAGCTCGCAATTTGTGAAGGCTCCGATTGGAGCTGGTGGTTTGGTGATTACAATGCAGAGGAGTCTGTCCGCCTTTTTGACACACTCTATCGCACCCATTTAAAAACCCTATATCAAATACTCGGAGAGCCCCCTCCCGCACACTTAAACAATCGAATCGCCTATGGATCAGGCGACCCCAGCAACTCCGGCACTATGCGCCGCGCCAATGAAGATTAATGCATGGATAGCCCCCTAAATCGACGCGCTTCAGGCGTTCTGCTCCACCCATCCTCCCTGCCATGCTCATCATCTCCCCATGGTAACTTTGGTGAAGATGCCTATCGTTTTATCGACTTTTTAGCCCATGCAGGCTTCCACTATTGGCAGATACTTCCCACAGGCCCAACCGATTGCAGCAGCTCACCCTATCAAAGCAGCTCCGCTTTTGCTGGCAACAGTTTATTTATATCGTTAAACGAAGTTGCCGAAATAGGCTTACTTAATACGAAACTAACGCAGGCAGCTTCTAAAAAAGAGCACCACCAACTACTTAAACAAGCATTCTCCACATTCCAGAGCAAACCATCAGCTCAGTTACTCGAAGAATTTGAAAGTTTTTGCCATGCGGAAAAATACTGGCTTGATGGTTACGCAAGCTTTTGCGCCATCAAAAACCACCACGATCAAAAACCTTGGTATGAATGGCCCACTGACTTGCGACAACGCAAGCCCAGCGCCCTTAGAGAAGCGCACGAAACGTTCAAAAACGAGATTCTTTTCTATCACTTTGAGCAATGGCTTTATGACAGACAGTGGCAGGCACTCAGTCGATATGCCAAAGAAAGAAATATTGAAATAATCGGTGACGTCGCTATTTTTGTAGCGCACGACAGCGCTGATGTTTGGGAACACCAAGGGCTTTTTGATCTTGATGAATCAGGACAAACCATTCATGTGGCCGGTGTCCCCCCCGACTATTTTTCAGAAACAGGGCAGCGATGGGGTAACCCGCTATACAATTGGCCTGCCTTAGAAGCCAGTAATTTTCAATGGTGGAAACAACGCATCGGCCATATTCTGAAACATGTATCGCTGGTAAGAATTGATCATTTCAGAGGTTTTGAAGCATACTGGGAAATACAGGCAGGGGAAAAAACCGCCATTAACGGCCACTGGAAAAAGGCACCGGGGAAGGTATTTTTCGAGGCTTTAAGCCAAGACTACTCTCCACTTCCTATCATTGCAGAAGACTTGGGCATTATCACCCCCGAAGTCGAAGCGCTGAGAGATCAGTTTAAATTACCAGGCATGGAAATTCTGCAATTTGCCTTCGATTCCGACAGCAAAAACCCCTACCTCCCCCACAACCACACTAAAAATAGCGTCGCCTTTACTGGCACACATGACAATAACACCAGCCTTGGCTGGTACAACAGTCTGCCAGAAAGTGTGCAAAAAAACTTTTGTGAATACTTAGCCTGCCCCACCCAGTCCATGCCCTGGCCTATTATTCAGAGCGCCCTGGCATCGGTCAGTCAGCTTGCCATCATTCCTTTTCAAGATCTTCTTGCGCTGGATAAAGAACATCGGATGAACACCCCAGGCACCACTGAAGGTAACTGGCAGTGGCGTTTTGACTGGGAAGAGCTGCCTATAAATCTAACAGAAAGATGCCACCACCTTAACAACATGTATGACCGCAATAGCCCCTCCGACTGACATAGGCCACTCTGAAGGCACATACCAGCAAGGCATTCAAAAAGTAAAAGAAAAGTATTTCATCATAAAAGCCTAGAACTCAGGTTTCAGCTGGAAAACTCGAAACAACTAACAGCGAATAACAAGCAAAAAAAACCCGGCATATGCCGGGTTTTTTTTGCTTCAACTGACTCGATCTTGCACTAACCGTTAGGAATATCCTTAAACGGTATGCCCTTATCAACACGTGCTTCTGTGGGTAATCCCAACACACGCTCACCGATGATATTACGCTGTACTTCATCAGTACCACCAGCAATACGAATCGCTGGAATACCCAGATAAAGCTCTTGCCACATACCACCACCGAAGGTTGAGTCTTCGCCAAACTCAAAACCTGCGCTGCCTTGAAGCTCCATAGCAAAAGCAGCAATTTCCTGAAGAAGGATACCCATTGCTACTTTAATAATGGAACTCTCTGAACCAGGCATACCACCTTTCGATAATGCGGAAAGCGTACGGTTCACCGTTAGCTCCATCGACTTCATGCGTGCGTAGTACTCAGAGATCTTCTGACGAATAGCTGGACTATCTTTACCTAGTACACCATCAACATAGCACGTTTCAGCGAGACGGTTCAGCTCACCAATTAGCATATCAGCGCCCATACCCATGCCGCCGCCGATAGACATACGCTCGTTCATTAGCGTAGTCAAAGAAACAGCCCAGCCGTTTCCTTCGCGATCCAAACGGTTTGCATCAGGAACACGCACATCGGTCAAGAACACTTCATTAAAGTTAGCGCCGCCCGTAATCTGCTTAATGGGGCGAACTTCTACACCCTCTGACTCCATATCAATCACAAAGTAAGTCAAACCTTTATGCTTCGGCGCATCAAAGTCTGAACGCGTCACCAGGATGCCCCACTTGGAGTAGTGTGCGCCAGATGTCCAAACCTTCTGCCCATTGATGATCCAGTCATCGCCATCTTTAACAGACTTGGTTCGCAGACCTGCCAAATCAGACCCTGCTGCAGGCTCTGAGAATAACTGACACCACACCACGTCACCACGCAGCATGGAAGGCAGCCACTGCTGTTTTTGCTCTTCAGTACCGTGTGTAGCGATGGTGGGGCCAGCCATGCCCAAGCCGATCATGAAAATATTAGGCGGCGTGTGATATTTAGCTTCTTCCTGAGAGAAAATAACATTTTCCATCAGTGTGCCACCACGACCACCAAATGTTTTCGGCCAAGTAATACAGGCCCAACCAGCATCGGCTTTTTTGCGCTGCCACTCTTTACATTCTTCAATCATTTCGGGTGATTCGCGCTCCGAAAACATGCTCAGTGCTGAAGTGTCATCTGGGTCACGCTTCGTTGCATTGGCATCTAGCCACTCTGCTACCTCTGCACGAAATTTAGCTTCTGCTGGACTATCATTAAAATCCATTGTTACGTTCCTTTCATTTATTCGGTTATCTGTATTAATTCTTAAAAAAGAATTTGAAGCATTAGCAACATTACGCTGCCTTGTTCTCCAATGCTTTGTAGAGCTTTTCTTTCCATAGGTTTCCACTACCCAAAGAATACTCTTGCATTTTCATGCGCTTCAAGAACAGATGAGGATTCGCTTCCCAGGTAAACCCAATACCACCGTGAATTTGAACATTTTCCTGTGCCGCAAAGGTGAAGGCATCGCAAACTGAAATACGTGCGACGGCTGCTGCCTCAGGAATATCCGCTTCGCTACTGGTTAGCGCCCATGCACCGAAATAACAATTGGAACGGGCCATTTCTACTTTTACATACATATCTGCCAAGCGGTGTTTGATCGCTTGGTAAGAGCCGATTTGACGACCGAAGCAATAACGCTCTAGAGAATAATCTTTTGCCATATCCAGGCTACGCTGAGCGCCACCAAGCTGTTCAAAAGCAGTCAGGATAGCTGTGCGGTTCAGGATATTATCCAGCAAAGCTTCGCCTTGACCTTCTTCACCCAATAAGTCGCCCTGAACATCATTCAATGTCACAGTGGCTTGCTTGCGAGTGAGTTCCATTGTGCGTAATTCAGTACGCTCAACGCCAGCCTGGCTTAAATCTACCACGTAAAGTGAAAGCCCTTTGTCAGCCTGCGCTGCTACAATTGCAATATCAGCACATAAACCATCGCTAACGGGAACCTTGGTTCCAGATAGTTTTCCACCTGCCGCTTTGGTTGTAATGCTAGCATAATCATGTCGGCCAGCCTGCTCGAATAACGCGAGGGTGCCAATTGTTTCGCCGCTCGCAATTTTAGGAAGCAACGTTGATTTTTGCTCATCGCTACCAGCAATAATGATTGCTTCAGCAGCACCGAAAATAGATGCGCTAAAAGGAGTATGCGCATAGTGGTAGCCAAGCTCTTCCGCTAAAACAGAAAGATCGAGGTAGCTCATGCCCGCACCACCGAACTCTTCAGGAATGGCAATACCTTGCCAACCATTATCGGCCATTGTTGTCCAAAGTTCTTTATCGTAATCAGTTGCTTGATCCATATGCTTATGGGCAGCTTCAAGCGTTGCTTTATCGCCAAGTAATTTCTGGGCGGCGTCGCGTAACAGGTCTTGATCTTCATCAAATTGGAAGTTCATAAATTACACCCTCCGTGCACTCGTTATGGTTACTACGTTATTTTTATAGTCGGGAAGTCCCCGTTTACCGTACTTTTAGCCGGCATTAGGCCGGATCGTCAAACTCTACTCGAAGGAACTGCAGCAAGGCAAGCAATATATAAAAATAACTTTAAAATCTGAATATTTTTCAGAACATATCTTTATTTAACAACATGTTATTCGTCATACGAGCGTTTGAATTGTAGCCCTCAAAACAACTGTGAATTTAATTCACTACGTCGCATTTTCACATCCTGAAATCTATTCAACTAAATNCCACCAAGTACTTCCGATTAACGAAGGAAGAAGGCAGAAAATTTATAAATCCTTATATACCCAAGCTAGAAACCATCAGTAAACTTTTCGCACACAGAAACAGTAGAAATAAAAAACAAGAATAAATTAAATAAAACCGAGGAGAATAGTAAAAAGAGTTAAGGAAAAGGGACGNGACAAATAAAATTAAAACATCACCCCTATTAATACTTAGACTCAAATAATAAGTGCACACCACCGTTGCAGCAGCGCGCACTCACTAAACCATACAACTACAAAGAGCTCACATTGATATTGGCAGGATTTCGGATTTCTTCTGCCGCAAACTCTACATTATTACCTTGCCAAAAATCTTTATGGTAATAAAGATCAATACCTATTGTGGAAGATATGCCCGTGGGGATATCCTTAATAATATAACCCGCCTGTGGGTAACTGCCTTTCACCCTCTCTGGCTTGTCTATTTCACCATCCAAGCCCGTATCTTTATAAAGAGCCTCCAGTGTAAGAGTTACCGCCTTATTTCTATTAAAAAAGGCGATAATATCCCAATTACGTTTACTACTTAGAGACAGCCAGTTGTTCTCCAAATCAATCTTTAAGTCCTTCGGGTCAGCACCACCGCCACCCTGAACGACTGGCTCCTTCGGACCTAGTGCTGTGCGGTAACGCGCCTTCCCGAGGCTGTCGAAATCCAAAGACACTTCAATATCAAGATAACTTAAGGCAGCAGCCGCTTTAGGAATAGAAACAAAGACTGGGAATTGAGTAGAGTTCTCGGTAATAGTTACACTGGCTCCTGCCTGAATAACATTAATGCCTAGCAAGCCAATGGAAGCATCCATTTCAATAATAGTTCTGACTGGCCCATTTTTTACTGCAACAACTTTATTTGGAATTAGCTTATTGTGGATAGTCGCCTTGATAAATCCAAGCTTCCCGTTGACCCGCAATTTCATGGTATCAAGAAGAGACCTTTTTTCCGCAAAACCTTCGTATATAAAATCCTGCCAATACAGCAAATTATTGGGGTCAACTTGCAGAGAATAGGCGCTGGTTTTGATAAGGCCCGCCTCCCTGTCGTAATGCGTATAATGTTTCTCGCTACGCTGATCATTGCCTTCTATAAGATAGGCATAACGCGAATGATCACCCAATTCAACTTCAAGCTCGGCTACTATTTTTCCGGGCACCGAGGCTAGAAGCTCGGGCGAAGCTTTAAGCCCCGCATCTTTAAGCATAAAGGCCAACTCATCTTCTTGATCAAATACATATTCAGTACCAACAAGCTCTAAAGAACCACCCGGCGCATATAAAAAACCACCCTCGTTACGCTCATCAAACTGATAGGGAATCGGAGATAACACATCACCATCAGACACCATCACAGAATAATTTTCATACTGCTTACCAATCAATGCTGGCAATTTCTCTCCAGCCACTACAGCCACCTCAATGGAGCGCGCAGGCGAGAGATTATTAGCAGAAAGAATTGAGGGGGAAATAAAAAACGCAATGGCAAATGAATAAAGCACGACATAGCGTCGCCTAATAACACGAGAAAACATACTACCACTCCTGTGGATTGTTTTTTTAATTATCTTGTAAGTAATTATTTTTTATATAATTATTATTTAATAACACTTAAACAACTGCTTTCTAATCGTAATTAATTATTAAATGCCATGTGTTATATAGCACCTAGCCTACCTTATGGTTTTGGCACACGCAATCACAAGGTATATTTAAAATAGACGGGAACTAAAGGAGAATAGGTTCGACTTCTAATAAAATACCAAAGGTAATATTCACCCTTTCGGTAATTTTGGCAATGGCCCTGTGGACATCTTCGCCACTGGCCTCTGCGTCATTTATTAAAACAAGCGCTTGTTTTTCATAAATACCCACTGAGCCAATGCTTTCGCCTTTAAACCCACAGTATTCAATCAACCACCCAGCGGGGATTTTGTATTTCTGATTTTTTAATTTAAAACTTTTTATTTCTGAAAATCGCTTTTGCAGACTAGAATAGTGGGCCTCGCTTACAACAGGGTTTTTAAAAAAACTTCCCGCATTTCCTATTTCATCGGGGTCAGGAAGTTTTGCCTTACGCAGCCTGCAAATCACATCACTCACATCAAGTGGTGCCGGATTATTTAATCCTGTTTTTTCTAGATTCTCTTTTAAACCAGCATAATCAAGTTTTAAGTTTGCTTGCTTTGCCAAACGAAATGAGACGGAAGTAATAACGTAACGCCCCTTCAGCGCCCCTTTAAAGCAGCTATCACGATAAGAAAAGTGACACTCCTTATTTTCGAACACCCGCTTTCCGCCAGAAACAATATCAATGGCATCAACCTGAGTAATAAAGTCTTTAGCCTCGACACCATAAGCGCCAATATTTTGCACCGGTGCAGCACCCACACTACCAGGAATAAGTGAAAGGTTTTCCAGCCCGTAACAATGGCTTTTCAAGGTATATATTACAAAGTCATGCCAGTTTTCTCCGGCACTCACTTTTAGATAAATNCTTTCGTCATCTTCGGCGAGCCGCTGAATCCCTTTGATGCAAAGGCGCACCACGATCCCAGGGAAATCGCGAGTAAATAGAGTATTACTCCCCTCGCCTAAAAAGACGTGAGGGTATTTGATAAAAACAGGGGATTTCAATAAGGCGAGAAGGCCTGACTCACTATTAATTTCACAGAAAAAGCGCGCTTTGGCCGCTAAACCAAAGGTATGATAAGGCTTTAGTGATACATGCT
>JGI24025J20009_10002568_pt1 | contig 12960 bp, 13 predicted proteins | sample Cruoilmetagenom3_FD_20009 | JGI IMG/M metagenome (IMG submission 20009)
AGACACGTAAAAAAGTGACCGACAAATTCCCTTGGTAATTAGCGATTACGACAGAATCGCTTGGTAATTAAGATACGACAAAGTCGCTTGGTGTTAACAAAATTATATGAATAAGCCTTAACTTAACCTGTCAGGTTTGATTTATAGTTTTTGATCAAATCTGACAGTCGCATATGTGGCATGTGCGGACATTGGTAACGTCGCAATAAAAGGCGAGCTGTAGCGAGTCCAATCATAGCCTTTTGCGGCCGATTCTTAATTGTCATGTTATCCATGTTGATTAGTACGACGCATATTGAACAACATTTTCTCATTAACCTCGATACGTGTTTGGAGTTGTTTCAGTGATAGCTTTCGCATAGTATCAATGGAAAAGTTGTACTCCCATTCATTTATCCAACCGTTTTTATACGCATGGTCTACAGCTTCAGCATAGAGTGATTTCTCATTATTTTTTACGCACACGCTTAACTGCTTGGAAAATTTTATCCGACGGTAATCTTTTGAATTTTTAACACGGCAGTTTACAACCGTGGCTTTGTTATGATTAGGCTTGTTTTGCGGTATAAATATTTCAACGGTTGGGCTATGCCCACATAAAAAGCGCTCAGGCTTATCTACCTCGTATTTTTGAGCCTACTACCATTCGAGCTTTGCAGCATCCCAAACCTTGAAGGTAGGTCTATGAATCCTGTCGTAAGCTTGTACTCGTACATATCTCTCTGATGATTAACGACCCGATAAGAGACAAAAATTAGCGGCGAAGGAGCATAAAGCAAACTGCTAGTTGTTCTTTAAAACGTATATATTTTTTATTTTTTTAAAGTAAATATATTTATTGTTTCCATAGAACGCCCAAAACCTATACTTGTTTTGACTGAATTACTTAGCATTTTTATTGCATAATCATATTTAGCCCAATGATCACAACATTTTTTATCTGGATTAAAGAAATGTTCCTCCGGCATATAACAATCACAACTTGAGCAATAGTAGTGAGATACTTCAGTTGTAGATTGATCACCGTGAATGGGATGATTATTCATAACTATCCTTAACCCTATAACAGCTTATTGAACCTCAATTTGGTGGTTTATAACACACCAAAACGACGTATATTAAATACAATGATAATTTCACCAATAATTATCATTGTAAACACGTAATTACAATAGCTAGGAATTAAGCTTGTTATTTTGCATCAAAACGACGGATAGTAATGTTATCGGGCAAGGTTAGGCTCCTACTCGAAATAAATTTAACTTTTCAGTGAACAGTCTAGCTTCGCAAAAGTATCAACAGCTGACATTAGCAACGCACTAAAAAAGCCTACGATTGCACCGTGAACCCACATTGAAGACATCGTTCACCACCGTAGTTTTCATTGTAACTAAGCCCTAAACCGCTGCCACATTCAGGGCAGAATTCTGATATATCTAGTGATGCCCATTCCCAAACGTCCGCATACTCTGGAATACCATCATTGTCATGCCCTATCAGTTCACCAGCATTAGTTTGTTTGGCTATGTAGCTACAGTGACTGTGCACTTTTAGTAGTTCTAAAACTATCTCGTGATTTATTTCGAACCACTCGCCAATAACGTTTACAGAGCTGTATTTCTGATGAAATTCTTTTTCTAGTTTCCGGTCTTTATTGCTGTTGATCCATCCCATAAGGGCTAATCTTCGAGAGTTGCCCGTTTGAAGAGTTTTAAGACGTTGAGTTGGGTTATTACTAATACCGATCTTAATTCTTTGGTTAACCAAGTCTTCATTTTCAATGATAAAGTAGAGTGCCATATATCTCCTTGTAGCCCTAACGATACTTTAGAAAAACCCCAACAGCCGAATTCAATTAAATAATAAGCTCTTATAAACAACTCTAAGTGTTTTTGAAGAATTAGCTAATGCATTTTAAAACAGGCCATTTTTCTTAAAAAAAGAGTAATCCTATACCTCGTTTAGAGGCAAATAAGATGTTGGCTAAAATAGGCGAGCATAAGAAAAATCCAACTGTTATTTGTTGATCTTCACCCGTATAAGTAAACCATTGTAAAATAAGGCTACTGAAACACATTTACCGAAATATGTAATGACTATGAGTAGTATTCAATTTTTAGAAGCTCTCTAAATATAGATTCCATCTGATCATAAACCTGTATCTTTAAATTAGCCACTAACTGCTTATATTCTGCTTGTTCTGGATTACAACTTAGTTGAAATACCGTATTTATAACGTTGTTTATTTTAAGTGCAACATCTCTTGGAAAGTACAAACGATTCAGTTCAAAGTAATTAATCAACACATTACAATTATCGCTAATTTCTATACTGGAGTCTCTTAGTCTATGCTCTGCTAGAAAAGTAAGTTCGCTCATGAGTTTATAGAGATTAATGACGACTTTCTCTCGCTTAACATAAAGGCTGCCAAATACTATTTCGTGTTCTTTTTGGAGTTTTGATAACTGTGATTTAATATTTTCAAGCTCTTCTTGGTGCTCTAACTTTTGTTTTTCTAGTGTTTGGGCATTTACTAAATCAAATCTTTTTATCGCTACTGAGGCTAACGAGTTAGCAAACAACTTAGCGAGAAAGCCAACTGTAGCCACACTGCCAGCAGCAGCCGATATTGTTATGAATGCCTCTTTCAATTCCATGTAACCCTCGTTTAATCACGTCTTTTTCAGGCAATCTAGTGCCGAAGACAGTCTTGATGCAGCCCCCGAAAGGTATCGCTAGCAAACTTGTTGGGTGTTTTCATCTTTATTGGTAAGAAAACTGGAACAAGAAAACCTTTTCGGCAGAACCTTTTACGGTTCTGTATGAGTATGTACCAAGCAGACTAATATAATCATGGTGCGGCCTCATGCCATCCGTATATTCTGGGTCTTTTGGGTGCTTCTTAATGGCAATTGTACTTCCAGTATATACATGAGAGAGTAAAAGAGTATCTTTGAGTACTTGTGTAACCCTGTAACCGGAAAATTTTGTACTAAAAACAATATTTCTAGTATTAGCTATATTTCTGATTCCATTCAAAAGATCGATCACTACGGCATCTAAATCTGTTTGAAGCTCTAAGCCGGCGTATCCATTTTTCATAAAGTTATCTCTTAACTTTTCTTTTTCCTTCATCTCTACTTTTGTAGTTGCCTCAATTCGCAGACGTTGCTTCATGAGGACTAAACTTTTATTCTCATAAATTTTAGGGGTATGTTCTACAAACCACTCTAGGTACTCTTTCCCAGTTCTACCATAAGATTTATCATTGTACTGCGCGTTTAAAAACCCCCTAGGACGGTTTTTTAATGATGATTGGATGCAGAATGAATCGGTTGACAAGATAGCTTGAGCTTTTTGGGAAGTTTGTACAATATCAGGTTCTTTATTATGTATTGTTTTCCAGCCTTCTTCCGCATGAGTTACAATATGGTCAATATCAGCTTTCAGTCTAGCAGGAAAGGCATTTGTATTTTGGCACAATGATGAACCCATACTGCTACAAGAAGAAATCAGGAAAACAATTAAAACTAATAATGCTGTTTCTTTAAAATATTTCATTTATACCTTCCGATGGCGGTTCTTATTTTCTACTTTATAAAGTTTTACAAATAACATAATGTATTACTATCACTAATTTTTCTAGCATTTTAAGTAAAGTTAAATGGCACACTACTGCACACGTAGCCCGTTAGCCTAAATATATGAGCAAAGAGCAGTGTAACCAAGCAATGAACTCTTATATTTAGCCAATATCAACGTCCGGTTATCGCTCAAAGCAGCCTGTCAGGCGAAGTCTAAACCCGTACTTTTAAACTGTGTGATCGGTTATGAGCTACTACAAATTATATTAATAAGTGGTGACAACTTACTCTATTTGCTCATAAAACACCTCTAATTAGAAGTTACAATGTAACTCATTGGGTGTCTAGCAAACTGTGGGAAGTCCATACTGAAATACGGCAACTAGAGTGCGTTATTGAATGGTTATATATATTCTTTGTAAAGAAGATGTTAATGTAGTTGATTATTCAGGTATTTAATAATTTGATGCATTTGACTTAAATGTCCTGATGAAATCACATCTAATGCCGAAGCACCTTTAAAAGCGTCATTTGGCTTATGTACCCAATCATTTGCTTGTTTTCTTAAGGAGAATAATAGCCCTAGGTTTTTATATATTGTGATGATTGTTGATATACGAGTTAGTGTATCGTCATCAATTGGTGAAACAATACCGCATCGCCAATTTTTATAAACTTCAAAAGAAGGTGTGCCCAGAAGTATCACTTGTTGAGCTTCGCTAACATGCCACTCTCGCATAATGTTAAAAAAAGTCTTTAAAGCTACGCGAGCTACACGTTCAGATTTAATGTCTATATTATGAGCGTTATACGGACTTTGCATTGGATTTATCCTAACTGAGAATTAATTATATTAATTTAAAGTAAGATAAGGAACAAATCATATTGGTTGTAGAGGTAATGACGTGGATGTAGAAATAATTTGATTACTGGTCTTTAAAACTGTCTTTGTGGTTTATTTTAACTTGGTTTAAGAGTGGAAATATATCGCTAGACTCACAATTTAATAGATAAATTATTTCATATACTCTTTCACACGAAACAGCAACAGATGCCGATTCTATCCTGCTAATATAGCTTTGCTCTACATCTAATCTATGGGCAAGATCAGCTTGGCTCCAACCTTTTTTCACACGTTCTAATTTTATATTTTTTCCTATTAATACTGAGGCATGACCCATCGAATAAAATCCTATATTTAAATATAGAATGATCACATATTGCGCATTTATGTCATATGTAATATATTGTATAAATTATGACTTATATGTCATAATTTATTTTTCTATAATTATAATAGCGAGGATGGCATGGATTTAGATTCTGCTTTATATGATGCTGTTTGTTTGCAAGAAGATTATTATTATTTCTACATATTCTCGGTATGCAGAGTTTTTGAGTCTAAAGTGGAAGCAAAAGCATTTGATTCTGAAAAAATAAGTAAATTGGTGCGTGCGTATTTAATAAAACTACATGAAGCTAAACTTTTGAAATCATCGCTGTATCCACATACTAATGTACCAAGATATAGGAGAACAGAGTCATTTTTTAAAGTATCGAGCCCTCCTAAAATGAATATCCAAGATGAGTTTAATACATCATTTTCACTTGATTTAGAGATGCAACAAGCACTTTGTAATTTTGAAATATTTGAATGTTATTCAGAGTTAGAAATTTATAACTCAAAAAATAATAAAATAGGGTTAGACGGAGGCAAAGATTTAATCGGTCAAAAATTGAAGGATAGGCTTGTTTTTTTTCAAGAAAAGGTAAGTATCATTACTAGGCTGCTAGAAATGACAAGCGTTGATAAGCTATAACTAAATAAATATGTTACTGGCTAAATAAATACACCTTAGATTTTAAACCCTTAATTATCGAGATATCCCCATTAACACTGATAATCATTACAAAATACCCAGTTAATATACAACTAACTGAAAGAAGCCGATGAAATTAGTGTGGATTCCCGATTCGTAATTTCTTTAATTCACGTGCTTCGGCTATCAGTTGGTCCAAAGCATCGGTATTATTTAGTAAATTAGATTGGAATTTGTCAGATATATTTATGATCTTTAATACTCTTGCTTGAATATGACTAGACAACTTTTTATTACTTTGTTTTCCCAAATTTCTGTATGCGTTTATTTCAGATGCTAGGTGCACATAGTGAGCCAATGTTTTGTCTGACGCGTGCATAGTGAGTTTTCTACATACATTTGCTGCAACAACTAGAATGTTGGTAAAGCTACCTTCTTGCGATAGTTCATTAAGTTTCATCGCAATATTTAAAGTTATATAGCGATGTCTAAAAGAGTGATTAGTAATATGCCTTAGTTCTTGAGCATATGGTGAGTCGTTTATCACTTTTCTTGCATAATTTTTAAGATACGAATGTGTTAATTTCGATCCAGTATTTGTATCGATGAATAAGCCATCATGTTTAAGCCTAGGAAAGCGTTCTTCCATCATATAGATATATAGCATAATGACTTGTAAATCTTCCTTAGTTACAGGGATATGGCGAGTATTTCCTTTATATTTTCCTTTTGCTATTGGTATATTTTTAATTACATGGACTGCATATGGGTCTAGTATGTTGTTAGAAGCTGCTTTTATCATTTTTGTAGTAATCTGATTTATCTCAGAAATCCTTGAACCAGTTATTTCTAATAACGTACCAAATGCACGCCACCGAGCAATTAAAAAGTCATCCGGAGTTGGATGTAAACTTGTGTGATTAATTGCATCTAACCATTTTAGATATTCATCATCTCGAACGAACTCAGCTTCGGTATGGATATGATTCAAACCGTTGAGGCAGCTGTGAGAAAAATATTTTTTTTCATATCTTCCCGAGCGATAGCTATGGATTGAATAGTGAACGCGATGTGTTGATTCGGCCTCGATTTTATTTGTTGCTAAGTGCCATTGAGGATTACAATCATTGAGATAAATAATGTAATCAAGCGCAGTGCGAACATGTGATGTGATTGTCTCGTCAGTTATACACCTCCTTTTTAATTCATCTACATACCGATACATCGTATCGTTACTTATGAGGTGTAATTCAATCTCGCCATTATCTAAAAAGTCGCAAAATAAATTTAAATTGTAAGCTTTTTTGGAAACGGTACTTGCTAGGGGTTTTAAATTATAGGTTCTTGCGCCTCCAGCGTAATGCGTTATGTAGCCATTAGCATTCCAATCAAAAGTCCCATTTTCTTTTAAAATGAGAGGAAGGGGAGTGGAGTCATTAAATATGCTTTTTTTACCTAAAATTAAGAATGATAAGTTCGGATTTTTTGCAATTACGACCTTTGTCATTACTTTACCTGCCAAATTCGTTGTTTACCAAGTATCTGTGCTTGGCTTTTCAACAGAGTTCGAAATACTTCGTTGACAACCTTATCTTCATTAATGTTTTCGAGTGCTTGTATATAAGCTCGGTATACCTCAGCGAGTGCGTTTCTAAGCTCTTCGTTTTCAGTTATAAGTAAATTAAATTCATTTTTAGAGAGTTTTATAGAGCTGTTATTTGATGAATCTGAAACACTAGAGTAAGTTTGTTTCAAATTTGAGTTAGCTGCTTCAATAGAATCTACAAGTGTTTTGAGTGCATGCTGATTATGTCTAGCATGAGCAGTATTCCAAGCACACTTAGTTATCCCTAGCTTTTCATCATTCCACTTTATAACGGATGACAGAGATATTGATTGCCGTTTTACTTCAAGCGAAGGGTAAATGTCGTCAGTATTATTTATTTTTTTTATCAAAGCTGCTTTTACTAATAGTGACTCAGTGTTAGCTGTTTTTTCAGCTAAGACTTCTTTCGAAGTTTCCCCAGTAACAAATTTAGGCATTATTTTTTGCCTCCCGGGGTGCAGAAGTAAAAGAAAATATCATTTCCGTCAACTTTCTTAAATCGAACCTCCTCGCCGGTTTTAAGCTTATGCTCATCGATCAGCTTCCTAATTAATGGTTCTAGCACCAGAACAGTCTCTGATGACTTTCTAGCTTTATTTACAAGCTTTGTAACAGCTTTGTCTGCAAGTATAAATTTACTTAAGTTAGCACCTATTTTAGCTATCGTTATTTCAGCTTCGTCAATCCAATCATCAGTTGGTGATATTTCAGCATAATGATAAGTTTGTTCAAGATAAGAGTGACCCATAAACCAAGAAAGCTCTTCTAACCCTTGATCATCTGAAAAATTGAAGTATAGAACAGCAAATAGCCTTCTAAATTGATGACTCGATGGATACCATCTTTTGTTATCGATTAATGGTGACTGGGACCAGTCCTGAAAAAAACACAAAGCTTTATATATTGTATCTCCACTTAATGGGAATTTATAAAAGTCAGTTTTTTCGATCTGACTATTATGATTGAACGCACTTGAAGAGTTCAAAGAAAGAACTTTTCCAAAAAGATATACTTCTTCTTCATTTAAAAAATAACCTTGCCTCTCTTCTAATTGTGATACAAACAAAGAAAACTCTATTCCGTAGTCAAATATTAAATCAGGTATGGGTCTGTGAACTTCTTCTAGTTCAAGTCTTTCTGAACTTTTAGGTATTCGCAATGCAATATCAAAAAGACCATCTATCGGTGATTGACTGAAGCAATTTCGCTTTAAAGTATTTAGTGATAACTGCCTCCCAGCAGTGAAGCTACCTAAAAGTATCCACATGGATGCGCTATACAGAAGAATAGCAGCACCAATAGATAAATTGTCCCTCATCCAATCATGCTTTAAGTTTTCAAACGGCGTATCATATTCCCATGTTGTTATTTTGAGTTTCTTAATTGCATTTGGCATGCGAGTGTTATTAAAAGCATAAGAGCGTATAGTTTGTGTATTTCTAATTACATTCGACGGAGCTATTTTAAGTTCTTGGCTAGCTACTTTCTCAGAATCTGTAAGAGCCTGAATAAAGCTTCGAAGTTCTAGGCCATAATTTTTCACAAAGTGTAATGCTTGAGATATAGAGTGGAGAGCAACATTTGCAGGGATTAGCTTTGTTTTATTAGGTGCTATTGTGTCATCAAAGATAGCAATACCATCAGAAAATAATGATCGTGGAGAATGAGGGAATGGAAATTTTTGAGTTATTCTACTAGCGTAAAGCATTTCTAAATTAGATATTACATTGTAGATAGTTTTTTGTTTTGGTTTGAGATCATTCTCAGTATCAAAATATGGCTGGCATGCGTTACAATATTCAGCTGTGTAATGTGAAGCTTTGTTTTTGGCTTGACTATTCAGATAGTTTCTAATCTTGTTTCTTAAAGTGGTTAGCTCTCTAGAGGTAATTGAAAGGAGGGTTTTTATTTGCAGCCAATCTATTATTTTTGGGTAGTTTTTTTGTGATGAAATAATTTTTAGAGCTTTGGAATAAAGGTCATATGATATCTGAAATGACTCTAAATAATTATTTAGGTCATTAAAACGAATCATACTCAAGCGGCTAATATGGGGCTTACCATCGGATGTTCTCAATTCATTTGTATGTTTTATTAGATTTACTATTGTCTTAACTATTTCTATAAAGCGCTCAGGCCGAGAAACCTTTTCAATTATGCTTAGGTAAAGTAAGCTGTTTTTTATGTCAGTTAGTAAGTATCTGTTAGCTTTGCTCGTTAGTAAATCATTAGGAGCTACTTCTTTATTAAATGAAAGAGTTTTGTAACTTTCTTTAGGAAATGGTTTTGAGGTGGGAATATCCATTCCACTTCTAGCAATAAACCACTTATAATCAGTTATACTGTCGTTTAACATCCATCTCGGTTTTTCGTAATGCTCGAATTTATTTTGTTTAGAGTCATTTTTAACAATTACTGCTGAGGTTTCAGTCTGTGATTTTAATTTGTGCATGATAGTTATTCCTTTATGGCCCTATGCGCATTTCTCAACATTACTTTCATAGGTGTAGGCCCTTGAGACAGCTTATTAATTACAGACTCACACTCCGCCTTTAAGTTACCACTAGGACCTTCCTTGATATACTTTAAAGCTAGGGCAATGTTTTTTTCTGATAAGCAAAAGTAAATATGTTCAGACAGCTCTTCACTAGCCGGTTGACTTTTTAGTTTTATAAAAAGAGCCCCTCCCATATCAGGGTTTTTGAATGCATCCTCTAATTTCGCTGTTAAAGACTCTTCAGTTAAGCTTAATGTATCAAGCAAATCGTCGTGATTACTTAAGGACATATAAAGGAATATGTTTTGAAATACTCTAATCTTTGCTCTGTATATCATTTCTGATAAATAGCTAGGTATGTAGTTTTTTAAGGCAGTTTCTACTTGATTTCCAAAGTAGTTAGTAGCTTTTAAAATATCACCTTTAGATTCTAGATAAATAAAAACACCCTTAGAGCTTCGGACTTTTTTTAAAGTGGCCTGCTTCAATGCTTCAATCCCTGATTTTTCGAATGCTAGTTGTCTTATTCTATTAAACCCAGTTTGAAAAGTATCAAATGATGGTTGGCCTGATGGTGAAGCTATCAGCATACAGTTCCATAGATGTGACGATTTCAATGCTATCCTTGTTCTCTCACTCATTTCTAGTGCCATTTTGAAACATGTCGCAGCATCAATCTCAGATTCGCTTATTTGATTGAGGGGCTTTTTAATTCCTTTTACTGTCTTTTCTCTAATATGTTTTGCTCGTTTTTTATAAACTTTTACCCTTACACTTCCTTCATCATTCACTAGAATATAAACCTCTCCTCTTTTAGGGGTAGTAATAACAGCTTCATAAAGTGAGTGAGGGTTAAAGCCAAGTTCTTCAGTGATAACTATCTGCATTGCAGAAGCAACTATGGGTGTTAAACCAAAATATTCAATGACTTCAGAACCGAATTTAAGTTCGTTAATTTGATGAGGCCTTTCATTTCTAATTAGTTCGTCGAAGAAACAATCGAAATAGGAAATTTTATTTTCAAGGGAAAGAGGATGAGACTTGCCAAATATGTTCATTTTTGGTGTGTTATGAATGCTCGAATCGTTCTTAAAAAAAACAGCCTCTTGACCTTTAGCAATTACTTCATCTGCTTTCAGGAATTTTGAATATTTTTTTACAATGATTTCTTTGGAAACACTCAATAGTTGGTTTAAATTATTTGATAAGCTTGATTGGACTTGCTGTAAAAAATGTTTACTGCTGATAAAACTCTGCTGTTTGCTACTATCATATAAGTCAAACTGCAATATTAAGGGGTTATCCCAGCGATCTATAGTAGCAATGTTTGATGTACTAACGTTATTGGGTATGAATATAGTTTTTGGTAATAGTCCATGTTCTATAAGTACTTTTAATCCATTTTTAATGCTTTGGTATCTTTCATAAACGGTTCCTCTATTGAGATCTTTTAACATATTATCTCGATAATTAATAAGCATGCTTTGAATCATTTCTGGATGCTTCTCCCAGTTTCTAGTATCGTCTGTTAGTTGGTTCAAAAAGTCTATCCAAGGCTTTCTATGCGACTTTCTAGCTCTAGGTTTGTAAGAATTAACGAAATCAATCAATCTTTTTTTTATTTCATGTGAACAGTGTTGCTCCAAAGTATTTTCTAACGCTTCTTGACTGGAAATCCGTGTCGCTATTTGTTGCGCCATGAGTTCAGGTATATCTGTGTTTTTGAGTTTATCGAACTCAGCTTTGGAGGTGGGTCTATATAAATTTATAGGCTTATCAAATAGTTTTTCCAATAATGTTGCGAGAGAGTCAATTCTTGAAAGAGCACTTTTTTGAACATAATTACTGGAAATATCAACCGATATTGTATCGAATATTCTAGGGAGGATTTCAATATCAGCGTTGTTTAATGGACTTTTAAGAAGCTGAATGTATTTGACAAGGTCATTGATTAAGTCAGTAGGTATTCTGCCGTTACCTAGACAAGCAACTTCTTTTTCTAATATTGCAAATACTTCTGCATCTAAGGTTTTTTTAATTTTATTAAGAGCAATGCCAATGCGTCGTGTACGATCATCCGAATCCTTCTTACTTAGTAAAGATCTAGTTCTTGGTTGGTATCTTGGTAAATTTGTATCTGAATTAATGTATTCGACTTCTATTAAGTAGGATAAAAACTTTCGTAAGCTGATAAATAACGCTCTTGAAGTTGGACTTTCATCGAGTGGACGTAAACTTAGCTCACTATTGTATTTAAGCAGGGTATTTTCGATAAAAGTTTTAGATTTGTACCACTCTAAATTATTCCCAATAGACTCTAAAAAGAACGCTAATGATATTTTTAACGTATATAAACCGAGTTTATCGAGCGTTTTCATGTAACAATTTATGAGAGAATCTAACTTAGCTGAGCAATGCCTTTTTATTAATATTGTTAGTTTTTTCTTGTTATTATCACGCAACTGAATTTTTTCGTACACTGTTATAGGAATTGAGATTAATTTGAGTTCTTCATAATTGACTAAACTTGAAATCCTATTGGGTGGGATGAAATCATTATCTAAACAATTCACTTTTTGTAGAAAATAAATAAAGTCAAGTATATATAGGTAATATTGTCTTGCGGACAAAAAATTCAAACGAAGGCATAAGTGAATCTGAATATGCAAAAAGCAATTACTCACCTCAGCGCTGTCTCGTTTATTAAAAAGAGGACTCAGCAGATGAATATACATAGCTAAGCAGCTAAGTAATACTCGTTGCCGCACAGGCGGAAATGATTTCAGGTATTCGCAGAGTTGCGCGTAAATATTTCCGTCCAACTCTCTTTCTAATATGCTAGGTTTTTGAGGGAATTTCAAAGTTATTTTCTATTTGAAAGTTGCAATTAGAAAAATGTAGTTGCTATATTCGTATAAATCAAATAAAACAGCATCAAGCCCTATATGAAAACAATTTATCAATGTTACACTTTTCTCTAACGCCGGTAGCGCGGTTAGAGCCCGTATTTGTAGGCGGTGTTACGGTATCAAACGCAACGCTGCACAATGGCGATGAAATAGCCCGTTTAGGCGTAAAGGTAGGCGATACAGTAATTATACGCCGCGCCGGCGATGTTATTCCGCAAATTACACAAGTAGTACTTGAGCGTCGCCCAGATGATGCTCGCGACATTGTATTTCCTGCCAGTTGCCCCATTTGTGACTCACACGTTGAAAAAGTAGAAGGCGAGGCCGTGGCTCGTTGTACAGGTGGCTTAGTGTGCCAAGCTCAGCGTAAACAAGCGATAAAGCATTTCGCATCACGCAAAGCGCTTGATATAGATGGCTTAGGCGACAAAATAGTTGATCAGCTGGTTGATAGAGAGCTGGTAAAAACCCCCGCAGATTTATTTATATTAAAACAAGGTCACTTTGAGTCACTTGAGCGTATGGGTCCTAAGTCGGCTAAAAA
>JGI24025J20009_10002570_pt1 | contig 12954 bp, 13 predicted proteins | sample Cruoilmetagenom3_FD_20009 | JGI IMG/M metagenome (IMG submission 20009)
CCTACCAGTTTTAAAATATCCAGATATAATTAAAAAAGTTCATCAAAGCGATTTAATAAAGATAAATCTTCAAGATGGTTTAATTACTCTATATAACCTGGAGAGAAAAATATCAATTGAAAAATATCCTCCTCAACTTTTATCTATTTTAAAAAGTGGGGGATTAATTTCTTATTTAAAGAAATATGGAAAATACATTCATTAAATCTATCTGTTAATTAATATTTGATAATAAAATCTTCTAATAACTTTTATTGTACTTACTGAGTAAATTAACTTCATTGTCTTGTTGCGTTAAAGGTTTTGTTACTTTTTCTAATTCTTTCTCAATTACTCCGATTAATTTGTAATTCCAATATATAAGAAAAAAATCCTTTTATTATTATTTTGAAAATAATGTAAAACTCTTGTTAATAAAGAAATATTTAGACTTTTTAGAAAAAAATAAAAAATATTTTAAAATATTTTGAAAGAAAGAAGGATTTTTAAAACAGATGTGGTATAATAAATATAAAGAATGTTAAAAGTTAACATTTATCATTAATTTCTATAATTTTGTTTCTATGACGGCTTTTTGATATACACAGTATAAATTTTTAGATTGGAGTTAAATTAAATGGTAGATATTAAAAATAATACAATTAGTTTATATACTGATTCTAATAAAAATGAATTTGTAAATAAAAAAATTGGGGACAATTTCCCAAATTTAGAAGACCAAATATATAAAATTATTAAAGATAAAATTATATGGCATGAAATTAAAATGGGAGAAAGGATTATTGATAAAAAATTAGCGGAAGAATTAGGTGTTAGCAGAAGTATGATAAGACAAGCTCTTACTATTTTAGCTAAAGAAGAATTATTAATAATGATTCCAAGAAATGGTTTTTATGTAAAAGAGATAACAAGAAAAGAAATAGAAGAAATTTATAATATTCGAAAAATTTTAGAAGCCAATGCCACAGAACTTGCTGTACCAAAAATCACTAGTGGAGATATTGCTGCATTAGAAGAAGTATTCAGAAATGCCAAAGGGGATTTAGAAAAGGATGAGGTTAAAAGTTTTATTGAAACTGATATTGAATTGCATAAATTAATGGTAGATAATTGTGGGAATGAATATTTAAAGAAAACAATTAATGAATATAATGATAAATATGCTTTTTATCGAGTCGTCGACCTAAGTAGAGTAGAAAGAGCAAAAGAGTCTTATTTTGAACATTATGAAATATTTAAAGCCGTTAAAGAAAAAAAGGCGAAGTTTTCTGCTGAACTAATGACAAAGCATATTGAAAATGCTAAAAACATAATTCTTAATAATTTTGAGCGTTATACCTATGAATAAGGAAATATTAGAATTATATTTTTTACTATACACTTATTGATTGCCATTAAAGGTAGCATATAGCAATAGTTATCAAAAATTTTACCATATAATTTTCAAACGCATAATCGTAATAAATAATGGATTAATCATAATTAATAATTTTTAAAGAATATAGATGTTTCAAGAATGAGAAATTACAGAAGTAGTAAAATTAAAATTTTAAAAAGAGGTGGAATATTTGTCATTTAAAGATAAAGTAGCTATTGTTACAGGGGCTGCTAGCGGAATTGGTAAATCTTGTTCGTTATCTTTTACAGAAAAGGGTGTAAAAGTAGTTGTTGTAGATTTAAATAAAAAGGGTGCAGAAGAGACAAATTTAGAAATACAGAGGAAAGGTGGCAAGGCTATTTTTATAAAAGCAGATGTTTCCAAAAAGGAAGATGTGGAAAACATAGTTAATATTACAAAAAATAATTTTGGGAAAATTGATATTTTAGTTAATTGTGCAGGTATATGCCAAATTAGAAATGTCGAAGATATAACAGAAGAAGAATGGGATAAAATGATGTCAATAAATTTAAAAGGGACTTTCTTTTTATGCCAATCTGTTTTAAAAGAAATGAAAAAATATCAAAAGGGGAAAATTGTCAATATGGGTTCTGTAGCCGGTGAAATAGGTGGAATATTGGTTGGAGCAAATTATTCTGCATCTAAAGCAGGTATTATATGTCTTACAAAATCACTGGCAAGGTACGCAGCGCCATACAATATAAATGTCAATTCAGTTTCTCCCGGTTTTATAGATACTGAAATGACAAAGGATTTAGGGCAAGACCCAAAAAGTGTACCGCTAGGTCGACGTGGAAGACCGGAAGAGGTTTCTGATGTAATATTATTTCTTTGTTCGGAGGCTTCCAGTTATATTACTGGTGCAAATATAGATGTAAATGGCGGACTTTTTATGGGTTAATTCAATACAGTAGATAAATAATTGATACACATTTTTGTTGTAGAAGTAGTTATCGGTTTATAGAGAAAATTTTTATCATAGTTATAATAGTGAAGTAAATAAAATTATACAAGATAAAATCTAATCAGTTTAAAAAATGATTTATTATATCGATGCAACATAAATTGTGAATNTAAAGCGTTTGGTAAATGTTAAATATCATTAAAAAGTCTTGCCCTCTAAATTGGAGAATAAATTTAGTTTCGTAGGTAGAACATTTGTCCTAAGGCTTGTAAGACAACGTGGGGGATAGGGGGGGGTGATATACTTAAATTAGTTTTTGGAAAAATTAAACTATTACAATTAATTATTTAAATAAAAGTAGGTATATCATTTTATTGTTTGTAAAAATCAGTAACTTAGTTTTTAGGTTATGTATCACCTATAAGAATGTATAAATTTTCTTTAAACTAGAGGGGTTTTAACCTGGAAAATAGGAAGGAGATTTACATATGAAAGTAACGGAACCAGTACTAAAGACAAAAGGATTGGCCAAAGCATTTAGTGGAGTCATCGTCTTACGAAATGTAGATTTTAATATTTATCCAGGAGAAATACATGCTCTGATTGGTGAGAATGGTGCAGGCAAATCAACTTTAGTTAAAATTCTTGATGGGGCACTTAGCCCAACATATGGTGAAATATTTTTTAAAGGTCAGGAGATTAAAATACCCAATCCATTAGTTGCTAGAAAATTAGGAATAGCATTGATACACCAAGAACCACAAATATTTCCTGATCTTGACGTTACAGAGAACATTTTTGCAGGTCATACAAGGGATAATGGTGATCTGTTTGTCAATTGGAGAGAAAAACGTAAAATAGCTCGAGAGTTGCTCGATTCGCTTGATCTTAANATTGATGAGAAAGCTCCTGTAAAAGGCATGTCAATTGCTGATCAACAGATGGTTGAGATTATTTGTTCACTTTCAACCAATGCAAAAATCATTATAATGGATGAGCCAACATCTGTTCTTACGCCGAGTGAAGTAAAAAAGCTTTTTGGTATAATTGAAAAACTAAAAGAACAGGGTAAAGCTATTGTATTTATAAGTCACATATTGGATGAAGTTAAAATTATTGCAGATAGAATAACTATACTACGTGACGGAAATAAGATTTGTGAACGTATGGTAAAGAATACAACAAAAGAGTTGATGGTTCAATTGATGATCGGTCGAACATTAAATAAGCAAATAACAAAAGAAGAAACAACTGTGGGAGAAACACTCCTCGAGGTTAGAAATTTAACTCTTCCTGGACAATTCAAGAATATATCCATTAAAATTAATAGAGGAGAGATTGTAGGTATAACTGGTTTGGTAGGTGCTGGCCAAACTGAGTTTGCCTGTTCCATATTTGGAATTACTCCGCCAGAAAGCGGAAAGATATTTATAAAGGGTAAAGAGGAAAAAATAAACAATCCTATAGAGGCTATTAGAAAAGGATTAGCGATGGTTCCAGAGGACAGATTGCAAACAGGGCTTTTATTACCCTTATCAATAAAACATAACATGACACTTCCCTCTTTAGATAAAATATCAAAATTAACTTGGATCAATTTTAAACAAGAGGATTCCCTTGTTGAGGCTTATATTAAGAGGTTGTCCATAATATTAAGTAATACAAACCAAGCTGTAGCGGAAATTTCAGGCGGAAATCAACAAAAAATTGTGCTTTCTAAATGGTTGATGACTCAACCAGAAATATACATACTTGATAAACCTACTCGTGGTATTGATGTTGGAGCAAAAGCTGAAGTGTACAATCTAATTAATACTCTAGCTAAAGAAGGAAAGGGAGTACTCATGATCTCAATTGAATTAGAGGAAATTGTTCAACTCTGCGATCGTGCATATATCATGTCTGAAGGTATAATAACAGCAGTACTTGAACGTAAAGAATTATCTGAGGAGAGAATAATCAAAGCCGTATCAATTACTAAGAAAGAGGTGGTACAAAGCTCATGAAAAACGGAGCACGATTACGTGCTAACAATAAATTCATGTTTAAACCAGAGTACGCAACAATATTTATTATAATTTTTATTTTGGGGTTATCAGCATTTTATAAACCTGAATTATTTACTGAGGCGGTTCGACGAAGTGAGTTTTTTCAAAGTATAATACTTGGGTTACCATTAATAGTAACAGTAGCCATGGGTATGATGATGGTCATCATTACTGGTTGTATTGATGTATCTGTTGGCTCAATTGTAGGTTTTACGGGAATGTTTGTAGGATTCTTATTTAAATTTTATAATGCACCATTTTGGGTAGGAGTATTAGCTGCAATAGTAGTTGGGATGATGGCAGGGGCATTTAATGGACTTTTTATTAGTTATTTTGGAATAAACTTTTTAGTAGTAACACTTGCAACTATGAACATCTGGCGGGGATTGGCATTTGTAATTACAGATGGTGTGGAGATTGGTGCTTCTTACATGCCCGAACAGATGAGCTTTTTAATCTTGAAAAGACCAATTCCGGGGATTGGAATACCATGGTTAATATGGATTGCACTTTTTTTTGTTATAATTATGGTTTTTTTTATGAAATACTCCCATTTTGGACGTGAAGTGTATGCAGTTGGTGGTAACGAAAATGCAGCTAAGTTGCGTGGCATAAATGTAAAGAAGGTTAAATTTGTAGTGTTTACTCTTACAGGAATGTTTTCGGGTATAGCAGGTTTAATGTATGGAGCACGCTTTGGTTTTTTTAGTCCAGGTGACACAGGTAATGGTATGGAATTAATAGTAATAGCATCAACGGTTATTGGTGGTGTCAGTATAAGTGGGGGTCGTGGTAGTGTAATAGGTGTAGTATTAGGTTGCTTGCTGCTTGGTACAGTACAGACTTTAATTCCTTCTCTTAGTTTTTCTAGTTTTTATAATATAGCTATATATGGATTAATCATTATAATTGCGCTGATCATAGACAGAGGAATTAAGATAAGGCAAAGTAGAGGGATCGTTGCAAAGAAAGGAGTAGTGGGTGACTAATGTTAAAAAGTAGTAATAATATTTCTAGTAATAAAGCCATAGGTTCAAATTACGGGCTTTTGTTAAGAGATTTTTTCTCTGGGTTGGAGATAAATTATTTTATTTTAATGTTTATCGTATTAACTATATTATTAATAACCACCCCAAACTATCGCAATGCTTCATATATTATAAAGGCGATTTCCAGAAATGTGGAATATGGCTTAGTTGCTTGTATGATGACTATTATTATAATTGCGGGAATGATAGATTTATCAGTTGCAGGAGTAATGACATTAAGTGCTACTATAACAGGTTTATTATACCATAATGCAGGGATTCCTATGTTAGGAGCGATTGTATTAGGTTTGATGGGGGGATTAATGTTGGGAATGATTAATGGTGCCTTGGTTGCTTATTTAAAAATACCAGCGATAATTGTTACTATAGGCACATTATACCTTTACCGAGGGATATCAAAAATTTTTATAGGAGATCATTCTCTTGGTCATTTTCCAGACTGGTTTAACAGAGTTGATAGGATATATCTAATTAAAATAGGTAACGTAAATATACCAGTAACAATCATTGGACTGTTAGTTGTCGTTATTATAATATTTTTTATCCTAAAATTTACTTCAATAGGAAGAAAAATATATGCGATTGGAACGAATGAAACAGCTGCTAAATTCAGCGGTATAAATGTTAAACGTTTAAAATTTTTACTTTTTAGTTTATCGGGGCTTGTTGCTGGAGCAGCAGGAATATTAACCACGTCTAGATTACTTGTAGTTCGTCATGATATGGCTCTTGGAGGTGAACTGGATATAATAACAATTGTAGTACTTGGTGGAACAAGTATTCTAGGTGGCAAGGGAAATGTAATTGGTACCTTGTGGGGTTGGTTAATAGTTATTTTTGTAAGAAGTGGCCTTAGTGTAGCACAAATTCCTATAGAACAACAGTTGTTTGTAATAGGAACACTTTTACTATTAGCTCTAGCTATCCCAAATATCATTTCTATATTAAAAGAGAAATATCTAAATATAGAGATTCAGAAAAGCTTGAAAAAAGTTATAGACTCAAAGAACAAAAAATATTAATCCTAATTAAATAAGAATAATTTTATACAGACAAAAGAAAACTGATTGAACTATAAAAAAGCATTTTATAAATAGTATAAAGATGGAAGGGGATATTGAAAGAGGGGGTGGTATACAATATGATAAAGCCGAAAGAATAAGAGAGAGGGGGGATATATTGACAAGAAAAAATAGAGTTGTTCAGATTTGTTTTGTGATGTGAGTCTATAGTTCTAAGCATCTAAACAAATCAAAAAGTGGATTTTGCTAGAAATTGTTCAGTAATGAAAATTTAAAAGTGTTATTATAGGAGGGAAATGAAATGAAAAAATATTTTTTAGGATTGATAATTATATCAATCATAGTAGTATTTTCTCTAACAGGATTTGGACAAGCACCTAAAGAGGCTAAAGACATCTCAATGGTTCTTATCGTTAAACAAACAGGGAATCCATACTGGGATGCATGCCGACATGGTTTTGAAGAGGCTCAAGCTGAACTTGGATTTAAGTTCGATTTCCAAGGTCCATTTTTAGGTACCGCAACTTCTCAGATTGAATACATTGAAGCTGCTGTATTAAATAAAGTTGATGTAATAATGATCGGAGCAAACAGTCCTGATGCACTAAACACATATTTTGACGATGCTCGTGCCGCCGGAACCCGTGTTGTCATATTCAATCAGGATATTCCCGAAAATGAAGAACACAGAGATATAGCAATATTACCAACTGACTTTGATCTTGTTGGCAAATATCAAGTCGAGTGTCTTGGCTCCGTAATCAACTATGAAGGAGACATTGCAATACTTTCAGCCACAACAGATGCTCCAGACCAGAACTATTGGATTGAAGGTATGAAAAAAGCACTTAAGGAAGATCCTAAATATGCAAAGATGAACCTCTTAGAGGTAGTCTACGGCGATGATGTGCCAGAAAAAAGTACAGTAGAGATGGAAGCACTGATAAGCAAATATCCTACCCTCAGAGGTGTTATTGCACCAACTACCGTAGCAGTAAAGGCTGCTTCTAAGGTTGTTCAGATTAAAGGTTTGGCAGATAAGATTGAGGTTATTGGTCTTGGTTTACCTAGTGAAATGCGTCAATTTATTAAGGATGGTACTGTCAAAANATTCCAGCTTTGGAATCCAGTGGATGAGGGTTACTTGGCTGGTTACTATGGTGTTTTGCTGGTTCAAGAGAAAGTTGGTACTGATATAGGTGAAACTTTTAAAGCTGGGAGACTTGGGGAAAGAACCATTACTGAGAATCCTCGAGGCTATGCGCAAATAATAACGCGTCCTCCATTTAATTTTGATGCAAGCAATATCGACGATTTTGATTTTTAATTGTTTTTAAAGTAAAATAGCCCTGCTGGTGGAAAATTGCCAGCAGGGGTATTTTACTTGATAGTATAACATCTAATGAACGATTGAGGCTCACTGTTTGGCAGAAATAACAAGGGATTCTTTGTTTAGTAAATGATTTTAATTGTTGGCATTAAATTAATAGGTAATGATTTGATTATTTTATTGATTTTTAAAAATAATGGATATCAGAATGAAAGGAGTATAGAAGAAATGAGAGGATTGAAAGGGAAAGTAGCTGTAGTTACTGGAGGTTCAAGAGGTATCGGTCGTGCTTGTGTTCAAAGGTTGCTTGAAGAAGAAGTCAAAGTGCTCTATAACGGCAGAAACCCCTCAACTGGTGAAAAAACAATGAAAGAATTCCAAGAGAAATTTGGGGCAGAAAATGTGTTATTTATTGCTGGGGACATGGAAAATGAAGAATTTTGTATAAAGACAATAGCTACAGCAATAGAAAAATTTGGTAAGCTTGATTATCTTTTAAATAATGCATTCCCATTTACCGCTAAGGCTTTAGATGCAACTAGGGAAGACTGGGTGCATACGATGATAGCTGGTCCTATAGCATATGCTACCATGATACAGAACTATGTAAAATTTAGGGGAAAAGATACTCCTGGCTCTATAGTTAATATGTCTAGTGTTTCAGCCCACATAGCTCAACCAAATAGGTGGACATACAATGCAGCTAAGGGCGCTGTCAGACAGCTTACACGTTGTGCTGCAATGGATCTTGCACCCAATGTAAGAGTAAATACCATAAGTCCAAGTTGGGTATGGACTGATGAGGTTGAAAAAGCTACACGTGGTGAAGGTAGAGAAAAGTGGGAACCAGTTTGGGGTAGATTCCAACTTATTAGAAGGCTTGAAGAGCCAGAAGAAATTGCTGCTTGTGTCGCCTTTCTTTTTAGTGATGACGCAAGTGTTATGACTGGTGCAGATTTGTATGCAGACGGTGGCTATCTTGCTATGGGTAGTGAAGGTCTAGGAGACACTTCTAGCTTTGCAGGTACTGATTGATAAGTTGGTTTTATCAATAATTTAATCAAGTATTTCAATTAATTTTATGGAAATAACTAGATTCTTTAGCTAGTAATATATTACCTGAATATATATGTAGGTAATATATTATAATCATTATAAATTTTAAAAAATAATTTAAAACTTAGGAGGGGATTTGGATGTTAGGAAAAATTGTAGATTTGACTGCTGAGATATATGATCGTGCTCCAACTATGCCCATGGATCCAAAGTGTAGTGTTATAGAGCATTGTAATCTTGATACGCTTGGCTACAATCTCTCGCGGTTAACTTTATCTACTCATCAGGGGACTCATATGGATGCACAATTTCACTTCTTTAACAATGGTGAAACTATCGATAAAATAAACCTGTCTAGGTGTATAGTGCGTGTATTTAAAGTTGATATCACATATAAGAAAACAAAAGAAGCAATTATAGTAGAAGACTTGTTAAAATATGAGTCTCTTATTGATAAAGGGTTAAGCCCACTTCTATATACAGGTTGGGATAAATTATACCCTAAAAAGGAATATTTTACTGATTTCCCATATATATCAAAAGAGTTAGCTGAATGGTTCGTTAAAAAAAAGATCAGCCTTTTAGGTCTGGATTTACCTTGCCCAAATATTACTGATTGGAAAATAATTCATGAAATGTTGTTAGGTAATTCAGTTATTATAGTAGAGGGACTAGTTAATATGGAAGAATTAGGAGATGAAGAATTTACATTATATACTTTACCTTTAAAAATAAAAGGTAGGGATGGCTCACCAGTGCGCGCAATTGCAATTAAAGATTCCTAAAATTAGAAATATATCAAGTTGAGAATATAAGTAATAGGTAAACTTTTTCAAAAATTATCAAATAATGGAGGTGTATAAAATGAAAATGCCTAAAAATATTTATGCTTGGAAATGGAACATTAAGCCCGAGTATATTGATGAATATGTAAGAATGCATATAAATGCATGGCCAGAGGTACTTAAAGCCCACTCAAAAGCTGGTATTAGGAATTACTCAATTTTTCAGAATGGTAATGAATTTTTTTACTATTTCGAAACTGAGGATTTTGAAAAAGCAATGGAATGTCTAAGCAAAGATTCTGTATGCAAGCGTTGGAATTCTATAACCAGTAAAATGATTAAATCAACTGTAAATTTTAATGATAAATCTCCCCTTCCATTAATGCCCCAGGTATTTTACCTTAAATAGAGTCATTTTGATAAATATAACGTAACTATTAAGCCATAAAACTCAATAAATAATAATTTAACTTCCAAAGAAAATCAATTCCTTAATGACTCATATAAAAATGTACTTGAAGGCTAATACGATGCCTCAAGCAGAGATGTACTCGAACCTACTTGAAGGTTTCGCATTTTTATTAACCCGAAGGGCAGAATACCGCGGGTTTATCCGTGGATGGATGTAAAATTCGCCCGAAGGGCGACGAGCAAAGCTCGAAAAGTGAAAAAGGTGTCACGGGCTTGCCCGTGGGGTTTCCACGGACCATATGATCTTTCACAATCTTTAGGGATTCCCGGAGAGGTAAACCATCCATTAGTAATTGAAAAGATGCAAGAAGTAGTTTCAAAGTGTAAAGAAAAAAATGTTGCCGTCGGAACTTTTGCAGATGATATAAAAACCGCCAAATCGTGGATTTCGTTAGGTGTTCAGTACATGGCTTTTTCGGTTGATGTAGGCATTCTTTATGAAACAAGTAAAAATATTGTTGATAATTTAGTTAATTAGTGATAGTACAATTTATATTATCCAGAAGAAGGGAGATAATATGTCAAATAAAAAAGATTACAAATTTAAAGTTGTAATTACCGATGCCGAGTATAAGAATTTTGATTTAGAACGAAAAGAATTAGAAAAAGTAAATGCTGATTTAACCGTTTGTCAATGTAAATCAGAAGATGAACTCATTAAGGCTACTAAAGATGCCGATGGTTTGCTTGTACAATATGCTGATATAAATAGAAATGTAATTAAATCATTAAAAAAGTGCAAGGTAATCGCTCGATATGGAATTGGAGTGGATACTATTGATATTCAAGCAGCAACCGCACATAATATTTGCATTGTGAATGTTCAAGAATACTGTTTAGATGAAGTTTCGAATCATGCGATTACTTTAGCTCTCAGTTGTATAAGAAAGATAGTTATGCTTAATAATGCTGTTAAAAAAGGTATATGGGATTTTAAAATCGCTATACCTGTTTTCAGATTAAAAAATAGAAAATTTGGATTGATTGGATTTGGAAATATTGCAAGGAAGGTAGCTCGCAAGGTACAGGCATTCGGTTTTAAAGTACTAGCTTATGATCCTTATATTTCTTTATCGATTATGAAAGAAAATAATGTTGAAAAAATGGAATTAGAAGAACTATTGAGAGAGTCAGATGTTATCTCACTCCATTTACCTCTAAATGAAAATACAAAACATATAATTAGTAAAAAAGAATTGAAATTAATGAAGGAGACATCATTTTTAATTAATACCAGTAGAGGTTCTTTAATTAACGAAGAAGATTTATATAATGCTTTAAATGAGAAATGGATTGCAGGTGCCGGACTAGATGTATTGGAGGAGATACCTATTAATTCAGATTATAAATTATTAAAATTAGACAATTTGGTCATTACCCCTCATATTGCGTTTTATTCTGAAGATTCTTTGAGAGATCTTCAAAGGATTGCCGCTGTAGGGGTTGCTCAAGTATTAAAAGGAGAAATTCCTTCATTTTTGGTAAATAAGGAAGTTTTAAAAGGTAACTATTTAAAGGCACAAGAATAAGAGATAAACGGAAAAAGAAAGAAGGGAAGAATATGAAAATCAGTTTTATGACTTCTAATTTAAAGCAAGGCCAGTGTGGTATGGGATTATTTGGCAACCTAAAAGTAGAAAGGGGCTTATCTTTATTTCCCGGTGAATTTAAAAAAGCATTTTCTGTTGCCAAGGAATTAAAATTTGATGGGATAGAAATATCTTTAGCAGATCCGGAAGAAATGTCTTTATCTGAATTGAAAGATTTAGTAGATAATTATCAGATTGGAATTTCGGCAGTCGCTACTGGAGGAGTAGCAGTTAGAGATGGACTAATATTTTCTTCTCCGGAAAAATCTATCCGTAAAGCGGCGGTTCAGAGAATTAAAAAGCATATAGAATTTGCTTCGCATTTTAAAGCAGTAGTGGTGATAGGATTAATAAAAGGATGGGTAATTGGCAATTATTCTCAATCCGAGGATTATATTACAGAATGTCTTAAAGAATGTAATGAATATGCAAAAGAAAAAAACATAGATATTGCCTTAGAGCCTATTAATCGTTTTCAAGAGGATTTTTTCTATTCTATTTTGGATTGCAAAAAATATTTAGACAAAGTTCAACTTTCTAATGTAAAAATGATGATTGATACTTTTCATATGAATATTGAAGATGCAAATATGTGGAAAAATATGCGTCAAGCTCGGGATTACATCATTCACGTACATTACTCTGATAGCAATCGCCTTGCCCCAGGAATGGGTCATTTTGATTTTGCTAAGATGACAGAGGTCTTAAAAGAAATAAATTATTCCGGATATATTTCAGCAGAAATTTTACCTATTCCAGATTCTTATACTGCCGCTAAGCAGACTGTTAATAGCATAAAATCTTATTTAAATCAATAAAAGAAAGAGAAAAAGGGAGATTAAAAAATGGAAATTATGGAAAATAAATTTAAACCGATAAAAAGCTATAATATAAACAAAGACGTACTTTTAAAAATGTACTTTACAATGATTAAGATCAGGGATTTTGAAAATGCTATTACCGACGTTTACTCCAGAGGTCTGATGAATGGCCTGGCTCATCTGTATATCGGTGAAGAAGCCATTGCTAGCGGGGTGTGCGCAAACATTACCTCCCAAGACTATGCAGTCAGCACACATCGGGGCCATGGTCACTTAATTGCTCAAGGAGCTGACCTTAAAAAGATGATGGCTGAGGTATTAGGAAAAAAAGATGGCTATTGCAAGGGTAAGGGTGGTTCTATGCATATTATGGATGCCAGCAAAGGTATTCTTGGAGCCATCGGTATTGTCGGTGCCGGTATTCCCATAGCAACTGGGGTCGCTTATTCGGCCAAATATCGGGGAACGGATCAAGTCGTG
>JGI24025J20009_10002572_pt1 | contig 12946 bp, 15 predicted proteins | sample Cruoilmetagenom3_FD_20009 | JGI IMG/M metagenome (IMG submission 20009)
AGATTGGCTTGGCACATGGCAGCGAAGCCAAGGCGTTTGAAGCAGCAGAGGCAAACCGGCACCAGCCTGTCACCACTGATAGCCATCACAAGATGAGCCCATCCAGCCGATCATTGTTCAGGCGGCCTGCAATCCAAGAGTTGAGCCGTATCGCAGGTTGAAAAGGAACAGCCCCACCAGCAAGGTAACGCCAATGATATTGATGATGATCGAAAACGGCCAGAGACAGGCGATCCCGATCGCCAGCGCCGCCACCCGAAGTGCCGGGTTCAACGGGCGTTCCATACAGCCCTGCAAGCCACCGGCCAGGGCATAGATCCCAAAGACAGCAAAGCCAAACACGATAAAGGCAGCGCCCCAATCGCCGGACAACAGCGGCGTATAGGCAAACAGAACCGGCACGATATACAGACCCTTTGCCAGCTTCCAGCTTTGCACGCCGGTCGCCATTGGCGGAGATTTGGCAATAGCGGCAGCGGTAAAGGCGGCCAGACAGACCGGCGGTGTCACGTTGGAATCCTGGCTAAGCCAAAAGACGATCATATGGGCCGACAACAAGGCCGTTGTCGCGGCTTCGGGCGGCACCGTCATGTCACGCAGCTGGGCCGACAATTCCAGCGGTAAATCGGCGACAAGGCTGGCGGCCTGATCATAGGGCATCGGCGCGTTCAGCAGCTGCATTATCTGCGGGTCCACCAGCATGAACATAACCTTGGCGGTTTCCGGCAATGTGCCTGCGGCGATCATGTCGATCACAAACAGATCGGAAATCATCCCCGCAAGGGCCGGTGCCGAAAGCGTTGCCAGAACGATATAGGCCGCCGTAACAGGCAACCCCATCCCCAGCACCAGCGAGGCAATGGCGACCAGAGCGATGGCAATCAACAGCACGCCGTTGGACCAGTCCGCGATCATCAGGCTAAAGGTATTGCCAACCCCGGCCGTCGCAATCACGTTCACAACCAGACCCACCGAACACAGCAGCACCGCCGAGGTGATCATGTTCTTGGCCCCCATCTCCAGTGCCTCCAAAATGGCGCGGAACCCCATCGGATTCTTGGTCAGCCAACTGGACGCAATCACTGTCGCCGTGGCGATGACAGCAGCATAGGTCGGGGTGAACCCCGATACCAGCATGCCGATCAGCAGGGTAATCGGGATCAGAAAACTTGCGCCGCCATCTTTGACCGCATCCATCAGGGTTCTGCCCTCGGACGGGATGGGTTGCATGTCCAGGCGCTTGGCCTCGATCCGCACAAAAAACGCGACCGACAGGAAATACAGCAGCGCCGGAAGGGCGGCGATGACCACGATATATTCATAGGAAATCTGGGTGAAACTGGCCATCACAAAGGCCCCTGCCCCCATGATCGGCGGCATCAGCTGCCCGCCCGTGGACGAGGCGGCCTCGACCCCGGCGGCGAATTTGCTTTTGAACCCGGCCTTTTGCATCAGCGGAATCGTAATCACGCCGGTAGAGGCCGTGTTGGCAATGGCCGAGCCTGAAATCGTCCCGGTAAGGCCAGAGGCGACCACAGCCACCAGCCCCGGACCACCGATAAACCTGCCGGCAACAGTGCGGGCAAAATCAATGACAAAATCACCAGCCCCGGACCGCACCAGAAAGGCCCCGAAAATGATGAACAGGAAAACATAGGTCGATGAAATCCGCGCAATCGTGCCAAACAGCGCATCATCGCCATAGATCGACCGAAACAGCGTGGTTTCCCAAGACAGGCCGGGGAAGGAAAACATGCCACCGATCCAGGCCCCCCAGGCCACAATATATGAGATCGCAAGAACGATCAGGATCGGGATGATAATACCGGCCGAGCGGCGGGTAAGTTCGATTGCACCGATAATCACGGCACCTGCGGCGATCCAGTCCAGCGTGGAAAATCGCACGCCCCGGTCGTAAATGCCGTTTTCGGCAAAGGCCAGGTAGATGGCGGCGGCGGCGGTGATGATACCAATGGCGGCATCAATTTTCAGCCCCGCTGGCGTCGTCGCAAACCATTTGTTGCGCGCCATCGGGTAGCTAAGCGAACATAGCAGCGCAAACCCGGCAAAGTGAAAGACATTGCGCTCTAGCTCGGACAAAAGCGGAAAGATCGCCAGAACCATGTGCGCCAGTGACAAGAATATCGCAAGCACTGTTATGGCGGTTTTTAATGCGCCCTCAAAACTGCGGTTCTGATACCTGTAAGTGTCGACTGCATCATCAGACATTGCTTTCCCCTCCCGGTAAATTTGATGCGATGCGGCAGTTTACCTGCCGCATCGCAAAGGCCTGATTATTTAGCGATCAGACGATCAGGAATGGTCACGCCTACTTCCTGATAGTACCGCGCGGCACCGGGGTGCAGCGGCAGGGGCAGACCGGCGATGGCCTTTTCGATGGCCATTGCCTTGGTCGCGGGGTGGATTGCCTGCAGGAACGGCAGGTTTTCATAAATGGTCTTGGTGATCAGATAAACGTTTTCGTCAGACAGATCCGAACGCGCCGCCAGAAAGTTGGGCTGTGCGATGGTGTTCACATCCGCCGCCTGGCCCGGATAGGTACCGGCGGGAATGACATAGCGGGTCCAAAGATCGCGACCACCGTCAGCCTTGGCCATTTGCTCGTCGGTGAAATCCAGCAGCTTCACGTCGTCGCCCATGCTTGCCATCATCTGGCTGATAGCACCAACCGGAACGCCGGCAGGTATCGAGACACCTTCGACCTGACCATTCTGCAGCGCTTCGGCCGAGGGGCCGTATCCTGCATGCACCAACGAATAATCGGTGTCGGCTGAAACACCCAAGCCCGCAAGGATGGCGGTGTTGGACCCGATGGTGCCCGAGTTTTGTTTGCCGATGGCAACATTCTCGCCCTTCAGCGCCAGAAAATCATCGACAGTGCCGGTTTTGACCGCATCGCTGCCGACTGCAAAATGCTCGACGTTCTGCCAAAGCATCGTGACCGACCGCAGACCTTCCTGCGGACCTTCGTTTGCCAATGGCCCGGTGCCGCTGGCAGCATAGAAACCGAACAGCCCCTGCAGAATGGCAAACTGGGCTTCGTTTTCACGCAGCAGCCGCACGTTTTCGCCGGATCCAGCCGAGTTGATGGCCGCCATGGCAATCTTTTGCTTTGGCTGCAGCTTGACCTTGACCAGCGTCGAAATAGCCACGCCAACCGGATAGTACGTCCCGCCCGTGGAGGCTGTTGCCAGGATATAGCCGGCCTCTTCGGCCTGTGCCGTCTGGCCGGTCAGTCCCATCGTTACGATCGCGGCGGTTGCCAGTGATTTGAAATTCATGTTCTTCATTCGGTGTCCTCCCGTTTTGGATCAATACGCCTACAAAGCAGCCGCAATGCTGCATTATCGGGCACGCCGGGGGCGACACTCAACGGGTGTTGAAACGGCAATTAAAGATGCCTATGTTTGATGTTAATGGTTTGATAACAGCACATTGCAAGGATGGGCTACCTAAGGCCCCTGCGGATATCCTCAGGGCGCCCTGCGGATATCCGCAGGGTTACATGCGTTGTAGCCCATATTTCACCAGCTTTTCATTCAGGGTGCGCCGCCCGATTCCCAGATGCGCCGCAACGTCGTCCATGTTGCCCTCGATCCGGGCCAGAACCTCGGCGATCAGCACGCGTTCATAGGCCTCGACCTGGGTTTTCAGCGGCAGTGCTTCGCGCTGGCCGGACTTGGTCAGCCCCAACAGGTCGGGTCCTGATGTCCCACCGCTTTTGGCCGAAAGCACATAGCGTTCCGCCACGCGGCTAAGTTCCCGGGAATTGCCGGGCCAAGGGTGACTCAGCAATGCGGCGATGTCGACGGGCGATAGCTGGGGCAGTTCCACTGAATACAGCTGCGCAAACCGATCCAGATAGGCGTTGAACAGCAGGATTATGTCATTGCCCCGTTCCCGAAGCGGCGGGATGGACAGGACGATCGTGCTGATGTCGTAATACAGGCTGTCGCGAAACTGGCCGCTGTCGACCAGTTGCTTGGGGTCGGTTTCAGCGGATGCAATCACCCTGACATCCACCGGAATTTCGGTGTCCGAGCCTACGGGCGTCACGCTTTTGCTGTCCAGAGCGCGAAAAAGTTTGCTTTGCTCGGAGAGCGGGCATTTTTCGATCTCGTTGAACAGGATCGAGCCACTGTCCGCCATGCGCATTGCGCCGCGTTTTGGCGCCAGAGGTGTGCCGCCTGAGGCCCTGGTACGGCCAAACAACTCTGCCTCGAACTCTCCGGCTGCGATGGCCGGGAAATCAACCGGCACAAACCGCCGCCCGGCCCGCGGGCTAAGGTTATGAATCGCGCGGGCAACCAGTTCCTTTCCGGTACCGGGTTCACCGATTACCAGAACGGAAACATCAATTTCCGCGACCCGGCAGATGTCTTCCCTTAGTCGCTGCATCCGGGGGCTTTCGCCAACCAGAACCGCATCCAACCCGGTCAGACGGTTCAACTGGCGCAGCAGCGTCATGTTCTGAACCCGCAGATCGGCGGCTTGGGCGGCTTGTTTGGCCGCTACCAGAATGCGTTCAGGATCAAACGGCTTTTCGATGAAATCAACCACACCCGACCGGGTTGCCTCAATCGCCGTTGGAATGTCGCCATAGGCGGTGATCATCAACACCGGAATGTCGGGGGCAATCCCGGTGATCTGGCGAAACAGTTCAGTGCCGTCCATGCCCGGCATATGAACATCCGTTACAACAACATCCGGGCGGCTGTTTTGAATCATCTCCAGCGCAGATCGAGCCGATCCTGCAACCTCGGCCACCCAGTCGGCATCGCGAAAATATTCGGCCAGCGACTCGCGGATTTCTTTGTCGTCGTCCACAATCAGGACCGTGGTATGTTGGCTATTCACCGGAGCTTGCCTGTGTTACCTGCAGAGGAAGAGTTATCTGGAACTCTGCGCCGCCTTGCGCAAGATTGTGCGCAACCAGAGTCCCATTATGTTCATGAACGATGCTTGTCGAAATGGCCAGCCCCAGCCCCATGCCTTCGCCCGATGCCCGGCTGGTGGCAAAGGGTTCAAATATTCTGTCGGCCATTTCTGCCGCAATTCCGTGGCCCTGATCCTGTACCGATATTACGGCGGTATCGCTGCCCACTGCCAGCGCGATGGTGATTTCCGACTGTTCCAAGTCTTGGGTGGCGTCCAGTGCATTGCCGATCAGATTGACAAGGACCTGTTCCAGCCGCCTTTGGCCGCCGGTGACGTGAACGGGATGATCCGGCACGGCCAGCCGGACCGTCACCTGCCGTTGCTTCAGCATCGGTGACATCGTTTCAACCGCCCCGGCGATGACGTGCAATAAATCCACCGTTTCCATCGGCTCGCCGCCACGGCTGGCAAAAAACCTCAGCTGTTTCACGATCGCCCCCAACCGGTCGACAAGGCGATCAATCCGGGCGGCGGCGTCCGAACTGGGCATATTGCCCCGCGCCACGTTGCGTTGCAGGCCTTTCACATGGGTTTTCATCGCCGTCAGCGGTTGCCCAAGCTCATGCGTGACCGAGGCCGCCAATTGCCCCATCGCCGCCAGCTTGGCCGAGCGTTTCAGGTCAGACTGGGCTTGCCGCAACGTCGCCTCGATCTGTTTGCGCTCTTCGATCTCGGTGTTCAGTTCCAGGTTAAGCCGTGCCAGATTGGATCTTTGCTGCTCTGACAACAGCAACCGTGACCCAAGCCGTTCTGTGCGCAGGATTACGATGATGGTTATCAGGATCAGAAACGCAGCCGCACCATATGCCACGGCCCCAAGCGCCCGCGTCGTGACCTCGGATCCGGGGACCATCACCCACAGCTGCCAATTCAGCCAGGGCAGAGGTTCAATTATCCGCAAATAGCGCGTGTTTTCCAGCCTAAGGTTTCGCCCGCCGTCTGTTTTGGCATCAAGAGGAACCAGATCGCGCCCCATGAATTGTCGGCGGTCCTGGATGCCCTGCAAAGTCGCGGCGTCAATGTTGCGGGTGCTTTTATAACGCCAGGATTCATTTCGTGAAATAACGACGATACCGTCCTGGTTCACCAGCAGAACTTCGTGTTTCGCATCAGACCAGATATCGTGCAGATCGGTTAGATCAATTTTGACGACCGCGACGCCCATGACGTCGCCACTGACACCCCGCAAAGGGTGCGAGTAGAAAATACCGGGCCGCCCCGTGGTCGCCCCAACTGCAAATTCGGCGTGGTTGCGCCCGTCACGGGCCGCTAGAAAGTACCGGCGAAAAGAATAATTCTGCCCCAGAAAAGACGACCCGCTTTGCCAGTTTGAGGCGGCAATCGCCTCGCCGTTCCGGTCCAGAATATAGACGGCTTCGGCTTTGGTAATGTCGGCCAGATCCGCCAGTTTTTCGTTCATATCAACAGACGAAAGCCCGGATACAAATTCCGATACATCAACATCCGAGGCAAGCAGCTCCGGCAAATGCCGCCGCCTGTCCAGCTCGGCCCTGATGCCCTGACTGTAGAGAGCCGCCGCTTTTGCAGCCTCGTCGGCCAGCGCATTCTCGACCCTGGACTGAGAGACAAGGTAGACACCCGCCAAAGTCGCCGCAAAGGCGACAAACCAGTATAAAAGAATTGAAAACTTCAGAGGTGCCAACTTTCCGGGTATCTGATCAGGCTATTGCACGTAGTTTAGTAACTTTGTTGGTATCGCCGCAAACAACATTTTGCGACGTCTAGCTAGGGTCTTAGTCAGGCAATCGGCGGCGGCGCGCGGGCAGCGGTGTTGGGCCTGTCACGCAGCTATATATTTGCGATTCCGCCCCCCTGCGCTGCCCTATCTGATCGGATATCCGGGCATCTGGCATGCCGGGGTCATCGCCGAANTTCTGGTTATGACGCTGACGTTGGCAGTGCTGAGGCNGCTTAGGGACGGCCCATTAAACCTGGCCCTAATGCCCGCCCGAGAACACCAAACTTGTGACCGGCAACAACAGCATCCGCAGGCGCAGACCGGCGGCGTGGACCACGCCAATGGTGTCAATCACATGCAAAAGCGCCCGCTTGCCGCCGCCCATCTCTTCGTTCTCGATCCGGTCGTGATTGCTGGTATAAGCATTGGCGATACAATTGCTGCCCGGCGGCAAATGATCGGTGCCACCGGGATAGAGTGGTTCAAGATAGGCAATGATGGACCCCGGTTCGGGGCTGTTTGCAGGATCAAGCAACCTATCGCTGGGGCGGAACTGACCGGAAGGGATGACATCCTGCATGCCGACAATAACCATGGGAATAACTGTGAACGGTTTGGCCATGCAACCGATCTCGGCCACCATCCCTGGGCGAATGATGCCAGCGGCAAGTTGATTGAACCCGGCCTGAAACCGGAGGTGGCCTGAATCGGACGGCACCAGAATGCCGGCAGGACGCAAGACCGGACTGACAAAATCGCCGACCCGCAGGTTGAACTGTTCCACCCGGCCAGTCACACCCGCGACAACCAGTGTCTTTCCAAGCTCGGTCTGCGCCTGCTCCAGTGCGGCGGTGGCGCTGGCCTTTTGCGCGGGCAGCAGGATTTCGATGTTTTCCCGGACGGATTCCAGGTTGGCCTGTGCGGCTTCAACCTGGCCCTCGCGTTCGTGCAGCCGGTTTTCCTGACGCTCCACTTCGGCCGGGTTCGCCGCAGGCGACCCTTTGTCGAGCAATTCCTTGTGGCGCAGATAATCCGCCTCGACCATTTCATAGGCTGCAAGGGCCTGATCAACAGCCGCCTCTGCCGCATCAATTTGCGAATCCGATATTTCAATCGAGGCGTCGATTTCCTTTACCTTGCTCTTGGCGGTTTCAACGGCAGCCTCTTGGCTGGACGCATCCAAGCGGAAAATCGGATCGCCCATCTGGACGGTCTTGTTGTTGTCTACAAACACTTCGGCCACCCGCCCACCGGCCTCGGGCAGGATGGTGACNGTGCGGAAAAACGAAGANACCGCGCTGGTTGAGGGATGAAAGAAAAACAGCATCGTGATGACCGTGGTCGCGGCCATGAAACAGGTCACAAGACCCCAACGCAGCTCGTACCATACGGAAAAGAACGTGATTTCATGCCCGATCCGCTTACCCTGCACATAGCGGCGGAACAGATAATCAGGCAACAGCGTGAAGACGGCGCAGATCATAGTTTCCAACATGGTCAGTGCGCGCCTTCAGCTGCGGGTTCAGGGGGGGTGGCCTTGTCAGCCCGATCGTCAGGCGGGTTCAGATCAGGCGCGACGTCAAGCGAACCGTCGCGCCGTGCCAATGTCGACAGCGACGCCGCGATCGACGATATCGGCGTCATAAAGTCCGGCATCCGGAAGGCCGCGACCAGAATGGCGATGATCCAGAATGCGTTATTGTGGGTAAATAGCGCCAGCAAGGCAAGAATACCCACGACCTGCAGCTGAGAATGATTGCCTTCATGCGCCATACGTTCAGGCATCGCATGAAGCGTCAGGTAAAAAATACCAATCAGCAGGATCAATCCAATTGTGAACACCGCCATGACATTGAGCAGATGATCGCTGCCATCGGCCGCCGCGATAAATCCGGGAAGGTGTTCAGGCGCCATCGGGTGCATTTCAACTTGGGCCAAATTGAAGATACCTTTGCGGTTGGTATGTTACTTTGCGGTGCAGTATGAGCCAGACCCACAAGACAGACAACTGATTTATTGGGCGTGTTTCAGGGATGATTTGGGTCTTTTCAGGCAGGTCACGACATGGCAGATTTGGCGTAGCTGTCAAAGGGTCCGCCGGGCCCGCCACCAGGATATGTAGGGGTGTTTCAATGTCTCGTTACCTTCCCGAAACGGCCAGTATCGCCCATCATGGCGAGGGCGAAAAGCTTGTTGCGCCGTCGGCGGCGCGCAATGTCGGCCCCATCTGTGACCTTCTGGAATTGATCGCGCCCACCGTCGGCACGGCTCTGGAACTGGCCAGTGGCACCGGGCAACACATCATNGCCTATGCCGCGCATTTCCCCGGGTTGCAGTGGCAGCCAACGGAAATTGACAGCAACCGGCGCGCCAGCATTGACAGCTATGCCGCCGCTGCGGGGCTTGAGAATATCGCCCCTGCCCTGAACCTGAATGCCGCGACGCCGGGCTGGGGCGCACAACACGGCGGACAGGCCCTGATCCTGCTGTCAAACCTTTTGCACCTGATCAGCGACAACGAGGCACAGGTGCTGATTGCCGAGGCCGCAATAGCCCTGGCCCCTGGCGGGATATTCGTGATTTACGGCCCGTTCATGCGCGGCGGCGAGCTGACCAGCGATGGCGACATCCGGTTCCACGCCAGCCTGACTGACCATGACCCCGAGATCGGCTATAAAGACGATTTCGACACAATGGACCTGTTACAAGACAGCGGGTTGGACATGGTTGACGTGATCGAGATGCCCGCAAATAATCTGGCGCTGATCGCACAAAAAACCGCTTTCTGATCAAGATCAAGGAACGCGGCATCCCGACATGTTCAGAGACCCGTGAAGTCAATAACACGAACAAGAGGTCTATGATGAACTGGTCAGACAAGCTGAGCGCGATCCGCACGGATCTGCGTGGATTAAACCGCACCATCCCCGACACCACCCGTGCTTTTAACGAACTGGGCAAGGCCGCCAAGAATGGTGGCGTGCTGGATGCCAAAACCAAGGAATTTGTCGCCCTTGGCATTTCAGTGGCCGACCGCTGCGAGCCCTGCATCGGGCTGCATATCGAGGCGCTGATCAAGGTTGGCGCCACCCGCGAAGAGGTGGCAGACGTTCTGGGCATGTGCATCCAGATGGGGGGCGGGCCATCATTGATGTATGCTGCCAAAGCACTGGCCTGTTTCGACGAATTATCGGCCTAAAGCGCGTCGCGTTTCATCGACTTCATTTGCCTGCGTCAGACTGTAGCGACGGCCCCCCACCGGCCCGTTGTTAAAGACATATCACAACTGGAATATATTGGAGAACCGCTATGCCCATCCGTAAAGCTATATATGTTGCTACTGCTCTTTTCATCGGCACGTCGGCTTTTGCCCAGCAAGGCCAGCCGGGCGCGCATTTCATTGAAAACTGGGATTTGAATGGCGATGGTCACGTGACGCTGGCCGAAGCGCAGGAAAAGCGCGGCGAGTTGTTTTACATGTTCGACAGCGATGAAAACGGGCTGTTGAACGGTGAAGAGTATGACCTTTTCGATGAAACCCGCCACGCGGACATGAATGAGAATGCAGGCGGCCATAAGAAGGGTGCGATGCGCGGCATCGATCAGGCCATGACGCGGCAGTTCAATGATGTGGACGCAGACGGCATGGTGTCAAAAGACGAATTCATCGCCAGGGCCGAGGCGTGGTTCACCATGATGGACCGCAATAGCGACGGCGTCGTGACTGTGGCTGATTTCGGGCGCAAGGGCGGCTAGCGCGATTTCCCGAACATCCTGTCTGCGCCTCACCTTTATCGTCGACTATCAGGGCGAGACCGAGGCAGAGTTCCAGCCCCTGCAGGGTTGGATGGACGAGGCTCAACTGGGTCGGGTTGGCTATTTTCAGTACGAAAACGTCACCGGGACGCGTTAAAACGCCCTGCCCGTCACGGTCCGGCTATGGCTGGTTGGGTCCTGCGCGCAGTCAAGCACAGTCGCTGTGCGGTCTTGGCATGCATTACCAACTTCCATTCAGGCGCGGCTGCAGTAACATCACCGCAGCCAACACAGGAGAGCCACCATGTCAGACCTGCCGATCATTGCCCAGAAAGCCCCCTATCCCGTTGAAGTGACGGAAGGAAAAACCTATTTCTGGTGCTCTTGCGGGAAATCCGCAAAACAGCCGTTTTGTGACGGATCGCACAAGGATACTGGGTTTAGCCCGGTAAAATACACCGCAGAGGCCGACAAAAAGGTGTTTTTCTGCGGCTGCAAGGCCTCGGCCAAGCCCCCGATGTGTGACGGGTCACACGCCAAGCTGTAATAGCACGTGCAAAAGTAAGGTGCGCAAATTGCGCATCTTACATAAGTTGCGCCAACATCTGCCGAAGGGGGCAATAATCTGGCGCGCCTTTTGGACGAGCCCCGGTTTGCGCCGCCAACCAGCGTTCACAGGCCTCATGGCACCCCCCGGCCTGGCAGGTCGTGACCATTTCGACATATCCATCTGACGTTAACCGATGTTCAGCCATCGCATCCGAAAGATTTACCCCGACCGCCCGCGCCACCGAGCGGGTCAGCCAGAAGTGCCGTTCAATATCCCCAAAGGCTGTCGGGCTGTTATCCATGTCAAGCGACCCTTTTGTACCGCTTAGCTGCGGCGGATTTCAAAGCAGTGAATCGGGTTTTGTTCAGGCAGGTTTGCGGGGCGCAGGCCACTGTTTCATGGGCCGCCAGCCACGCAGGGCAATCCAAGGCCCAGCTGCATGCCCGACAGGTTTGCACCATACCAGCCCAGTTTTCCTGGCTAAGATCACCATTCCGCACCGCGCCGACCAGATCGGTCCCGGTGGCCTGTGCCATGCCCGCCACCAAGTGGAAATGTCGCATCAGGTTTCCAAGTCTCTGCATCTCTTCCCCCTTTCAGTCTTGTCTATGAACGCCACGCTCACGCAAGCGTTGCAGTAACGCAGCGTTGCGGCAATAGTCTGGGGTCACCTCGGCACCATCGGCATGATCCTGCTGCCACGCAGTGCACTTATTCGGCTCGGCACAAGATGCGCAACGCAGGACAGCCTCGGAAATTTCGTCGATCCGCAGATCGCCGTGAATCGCGGTTTCCTGCAAATCCAGACCAAGCGTTTCCGCCATCTGATCCAATAGCGCTGCGTGGCGTTTGATGTCCTTTGGTACTGCCATATTCTGTCCCCCTTCTGCTAAAGTGGGTACAGAATAGTTTACCGCAAAACAGAACCCCGACTTTGATGCAGGTCAATCAGTGTATCGCAACGGTGGCGCCCGTGGGGTACGCTATTCGCCAGACAAGCGGCCCAGAATACCCGCATGTTGCGAGAACCCCACGCCACCCCGCTGGCGGTGTTCATAGCGCATTCAGCAGCGGCCAGTCGCTGACCGCGTCGCTGCCGTCGCCCATGCCGCCGTAGACCACCAATTAATGTGACTTTTCCACAACTTCCGGGTGCAAGTTATTGCATCGGGGCCTCTGTCTGCCAACTTTTAGCGGTCAGGTCGAGGCCAGTGGGCGGGAAAATATCATGCAGGTTGTAGCGACTATGGACCATTGCAGAACTCCGGTTTGAACGAGGTAGTCCAGGGCCTTGAGGATGTTTGACAAAAGTTGGCGCAAGTTGTCGGCGCGGGGCGTGTCGTAGGTCCATGGGGACGCCTCGGCCATGTCGGTGGATTGGGTCAACTCCATCTGAATGTCGTGGGTATTGGCCGTTGGCTGACCGTAATTCCGGGTGGTCCAGCCGCCTTTGAACCGTCCGTTCAGGATGGTGATGTGCTCTGTCGCAGCGAGGCAGATTTCATGCACAGTTTTCTCCACAAGGGGCGCGCAGCTTGTGGATGAATTTGGGACAATGTTGAAATCCGGCAAGGCCCTGTCAAAAACTTAGGAAATAGTGGAGCGGATTGGGTGGAAATCGTAAACGATAGCGCGGCCATATTGCGCCTGAACTCGAGGTAATTTTGTGGATAAGGTCGATGACAGGTTTGGCGGCGACGGTCGATCTCTGCCGCGTCTGGCTCATGGCCCCGACGATAGATTGGGTGCCCGTCGAAACCGGTGAGCGGGCACAGGCAGGCCGTGGCCTTCGGGGCGCGGTTGGCGTCGATTACATACCGATGGATTGGCGTGCGCACGGCGGTAACCTCTTCCAGCAAGCCGCTGTAAAGGCGCTCAATATGCCAATTGGTACGTTTCAACGCATGAATATAGGACCTCAACCACCTGAATAATCGACATATTTTTCAACCTTTTTGCAATCTACACGCGCCATATGCGAC
>JGI24025J20009_10002573_pt1 | contig 12942 bp, 10 predicted proteins | sample Cruoilmetagenom3_FD_20009 | JGI IMG/M metagenome (IMG submission 20009)
GCCCTTAATTGTCACTTCTTATTTAGTACTTGTTGGCTATTTGTTGCCAAATCAACTTTAAACCCTTTAAAACAGTACTTATTACATATTGTATTGGCAAATAAGAATGTCAGTCAAAGGAAGCTGAAAGAATTAAGTTTGCCAAAAAATTAATTTCAAGATACCGTAAATACGTGTTTATAATATGGCATTAAAATCAGAATTCAATAGTGTTAGTTATTTTAATAGGCAGTTAAAAAACATGAGTTAATTAATTCTACTCAATACCGCAAAGTAGTTAATCCGCAAAATTTATAACTTAAACTTTTTTTAATATTTATTATTACTTCAAGATTTATTCATTCCAAAAAAGAAATTAGTTATATCAAAAAAACAATTTACAAATATTTAAAAAATAAAGAAAAGTACATAATTCAACTTTATCTGTTAATAAAAAGAATAATGTCCGCAAATTAGAACAAAATGCTTTTGAATATCATTTAAGAACTATCATAAAACTTAAAAGCTTAAAAATTCTTGAACAACCATGAGAAAAGTCTAATTTTTAGAGCTAAAAAAAACCATCTACAATAACAAATTAAGGTTAAGCACTTTTTATTTAGGCTATATCGGATTTTTATAATAATATTCCTGTTCAATTCACTTTTAAAACTTGCGAAAAAATCCTATATCTTTCAAATCCTATCATTAATTATGCATTCTATTTTATCACCATTACTTATGAAATAACCTAAAATATACAATCTATTCTTATATATTCATAATTATTACAGTAAATAATTGCGAATACATTTTTTTTATATAAATAATATTATATATTTGATGACTGAGTAATTAGTCAGTTTTTAAATCATGACACTAAAAAAAGTAAAAACCAAAAAGAAAACAACCAAGGAAAAGATTATGTTTGTTGCTCTTGAGTTGTTTGCTAAAAGAGGTTATCACAGAACTTCTACTATAAACATAAGTAAAAAAGCTAATATCTCTAGTGGATTATTATTCTATCATTTTGGATCAAAAGAGGGTTTATTAAAATCTATTGTTGAAATGTTATTATCTAAATTAGATGATATTTTTGATCTAGAAAATTATAGCGACCCTAACAAAATGTTAGAAATTATTATTGATCGTTTTTTTGAATCTTTACAAAAAAACAGCTCATATTGGGATTTATATATGGCACTATTGTACCAGCCAGACACAAAAAAACACATTCTTGAACAAGTCATATCTCATTCAAAAAAATTCCGCCACAAAATATATAAATTAATGCTTAAAATGGGTAATCAAGACCCTGGAGCCAATTCATTTGAATTTGAAATTTTAAGAGTTGGGATATTTGCATCGTATTTATCTAACCATAATGACGAAGTACTTGAAAAAGCACGTAAAACCATGAAATCTAAATACTTATTATAAATCATTTTAATTAACTTAAACTATAAATTATGAATAAATCAACGGCATTTTATTTAATTTTCTTTTTCGTCTCTAATTCTATTTTTTCTCAAGGAGGTGTAAAAGGAATAGTGACCAATGAATTTGGTGANAANATTTCTCAAGCTGGAATTTATATTGAGAACCTTTCTAAAGGTGNGGCTTCAGACTCAAATGGTAAATTCGAAATAACAAACATTAATGATGGNACTTATACTATTGCTTTCTCATTTATAGGGTTTACTACATATAAAAAAGAAGTAACTATTAGTGGAGACATGGTCGATATGGGGATTATAGTACTTGAAACTAGTAGTCAATTAATGGATGAAATTGTAATTTCAGGTTCCAGAAAAATAGAAAAAATAACTGAAGCACCAGTAACAATAAATGTGATTTCTGTAAAAAAATTAAATAATTTTGTTGGAGATCCTGGAGAGTTGATTGCACAACAAAAAGGAATTGACTTTGTTAAAACAGGTGCATTTGTTAGTGGTTTTAATATTCGCGGTTTTAATTCAGCTTTTAATCCTAAAATGCTTCAATTAGATGATAATAGATTTTCATCGTTGATTGCTACTGGGTTACCAATGGGACCATTAAGCCCTATAATTAAAGAAGATATTGAGAGAATTGAAATAGTACTTGGACCATCTTCTGCTTTATATGGCCCAAATGCACATAATGGTTTAGTAAATACTATTACTAAAACTCCTTGGAAATATGAAGGTACTGAAATTGTAATAGGAGGAGGTTCATTTAACACAATCAGCACCCGTTTTAGACATGCAAAAAAACTAAATGACAAATGGGCTTATAAAGTAACAGGAGGTTATACTGAAGGAACTGATGTAAAATGGACAGACTCTGTATATGTTGGTGGAATAGCACACCCAGAATTAGAACTTGACCGTAAATCTAAATTTTTAAAAGGAGAAGCTTCAGTTTACTATAAACCTACATCAACTAGTGAGGCAAAAGTAGCATACGGTACAAGTAAAAGTAGCTATTTGGCTGTAACAAATGTAGGTAGAAATCAGATTAAAGATTGGGGAATCCAGTACCTACAAGGTACTTACACCTCAAAACATCTTTTTGCTCAATTATATAAAACTTGGAGTTCTACAGATGATACTTATGCAATTACAACTCGTACAGAAAATTATCATGCTCTAATCGGTGCGGGAAGCACACATGAGGAAGCTTTGGAAGGATCATTTGGAGGGATAAATCCCCCAACTTTTGTTGATAAATCTGATCGCCTAAATGCAGAGTTGCAATATAATAATAGTATAGGTCAATTAGATTATATATTAGGTGTCCAATATCAAAAAGATAAAGCAGATAGTAGAGATACATATTTATTAGACGCTAATGCACCAATTGAACTAGAACAAAAAGGATTTTATAGCCAATTAGAGTACAAATTTAATGACTCAGGCGTTAAACTAGTGGTTGCAGCCAGAGGTGATGATCACGATTTATATGGTTTTAATTTTATTCCTAAAGCGGGTATAACGTATACAAAAGATAAAGGAACTTGGAGATTAACCTATGGAAAAGGTATTGCTTCACCTACAATTTTAAATTTAAGCGGAGATTTATTCGGTGGTATTATTTTGGGTAATGGGGAAGGTTTTACTTTATCCGATGGTTCAAAAATTGATCCAGTTGAAGTAGAAACCATCCAAACATTTGAATTTGGATATAAAGGTAGTTTAGTTGAAAATAAACTGTTTATTGATGCAAATGCATATTATAATATATCTGAAAACTTTTTAAGCCCTCTTACTAATATTGTACCAGGAGGTTTAGCTGGAGGTGCAGTAGTTACCCACAGAGGAGATCAGCCAATCGAAGAATTAACAGCTGGTTTAGCACCAGGTTTTTATGATGCAGGTGGATATATTTTGACATATTTAAATTTTGGAAACGTAGATACCTATGGTTTTGATTTAGGGCTTAACTATTATTTTAATGAAAAATATAATATGTCATTTAACTATTCATACTTTGATTTTAGTTTAGACAAAAATGATATGGAAAATGATGGTAATGGTGATGGAGTGGTAACTGTCTTAGATTTGCCTATTAATACACCAAAACATAAAATAAGCTCAGCTTTAAATTTTACTAATAATAAACTTTATGGTTCTTTATTAGCTAGATGGATTCAAAAATATGACTTTTTCTCAGGTAGAAATGTTGCAGCAGAAACAAATACANATATTATTATTGGTGGAGATCCAGTAATAGAAGGTCAGCGTGTTGGACNTAAGTTTAATTACGGTCAATTGGGTGGTTTCTTTTTGAACTTAAATGCNGGATACAATATTAACGAACATTTTTCAATTGGAGCATATATTAATAATATATTGGATACTGCCAATTATGAATTTGTAGCTTCACCTCCAAGTCAAAGAGCTTTTGGTGCAGAATTAAAAATTAAACTATAGTCTAGTACTGCTAATTATAGCATAAGATAAGAGCATTAACATTTTTTTTGCTCTTATCTTAATTATTTAAATTATCCATATGAAAAAAAAATTTATTGAATCCAATGGTATTAAACTCCATTATTTAGAAAAAAACAAAAATCTTAAGCCTGTGCTAATTTTATTACATGGTTTAAGCGCTAATGCAAATTCTTTTGAAAGTTATATCAATTTAATTCAAGATTACAGGGTGATTTCAGTTGATTTACGCGGTAGAGGATTAAGTGATAAGCCTAACTCAGGTTATACTATCAATGAACATGTGTTAGATATTATAGGTTTAATGGATAGTTTAAAAATTGATAATGCAATATTGGCAGGTCATTCTTTTGGTGGTCTCTTAACAATTTATTTGGCTACTCATTTTTCAAATAGAGTATCTAAAATAGTTTTAATTGATGTTGCAGCAAAGATGAATCCAAACCTCAAAGAGATGGTTACACCATCTGCAACTGGTAGGTTATTTAAAAGTTGGGAATGTTATAATGAATATTTAAACGATATGAAAAAAACACCTTTTTTAAAGGGAGAATGGAGTTCAGAAATTGAAACCTTTTATAAGGCAGATTGCATTGAAACCAAAAGAGGAATTGAGCCAAGATCAAAAGTAGCACATATTCAGCAAGCAATAGAGGCAGTTTTAGACTCTAATAATAATTGGGAATTATTAATCTCACAAATTAAACAACCTACAATTGTTATAAATGCATTAGATACATTTATTAACGATCAATACATAGTATCCAAAAAAAATGCAACAGAAACAGTTAACATAATTTCAAACTGCAAACTCGTTCTTGTAGAAGGTAATCATGTAACTATGTTATTTGGAAAAGGCGCTAAACAAACTGTAGATGTAATTAATAAATTTATACTAAATTAAAAATGGGATTAGCTTGGATACTCTTTACTATTTACCTTTTAGGAACTTCTTATCTTGGTTATGTAGGTTATAAAAAAACAGAAGGATTTAGCAGTTTTGCAATTGGTAAAGGTGATCTATCACCCTTTGTTGTAGGAATAACATTAGCTGCAAGTACAGCATCTGCATCAACATTCATTATTAACCCTGGGTTTGTTTATGTAGATGGATTATCAGCATGGATTAATATGGGACTAGGAACATTTTCTGGAATCATGTTCATGTTAATTGTTCTTTCTTTTAAATTCAGAAAAATTGGAGCTACAAATAATGCCTTAACAGTCCCTGATTGGATTGGTAAACGTTATAATTCAAAGGGCTTTTCTTTTTACTTTGCAGTTATTAATTTACTCTCATTTGCATTTGTGGTTTTATTAGTTGGAGGAATATCAATAGTTATGCAAAAATCGTTAGGCGTAACCAATACTACTGCATTACTAATTACTTTAGTTTTTGTTACTGGATATGTATTTTTTGGTGGTACCTATGCACATGTTTATACAAATATGTTCCAAGGTATTTTAATGGTTATAGTTAGTATAATTATACTTTGGTCTGGTATTGAATTAATGCTGAAAACTGGTGATCCTGATTTTATTCAACAAATTTATAATGAAGACCCCAATTTATTGGCCTGGATAAACAAAAAAGGAGCTCTTTTTAATGACTTCTTCTCTATTTACATTACTGGTTTTTTTATTGGAGCGGCATTGGTTTCACAACCACATATACTTACTAAAGCTTTATATGTAAAAACTGATAAGGATGTTAAAAAATATCTATGGGTTTTTGGTGTTATTTTACTGTTGTTTATGTTCTTAGCCACTGTAGGCTTTTTTGCTCATATAAATGTAGCTCCAGAACAATTAATTGATAATAACACTGGAAAGTTTAGACAAGATTTGGTCATGATAGTATATCTCGCAAATACATTTCCTGATTGGGTTTTTACAATAATCAGTGTAGTTTTAATAGCAGCAGCAATGTCAACTTTAGATGGCTTATTAGTTAGCATTTCAACAATAACCGCAAATGATCTAATATTAAATATCATTGATAGATTTTCTAAAAAGGAATTAACCGAAGAAAAGAAAATGAAGATTGCCTTTAAAGCAAGCCATCTTATTTTGGTAATAATAGCTGTTTTAGTATTCTGGGTTAATATTAATCCACCAAAATTATTGGGTATATATGGTCAAGTTGGTGTTTATGGTGGTGTATTAGCAGCTTTAACCCCTTTAATAGTAGGTGTATTATTTAAAAGTACACCCATAAAATTAGTGTGGACATCTTCAGTAATTGCGGTTTTAATACACTTTACATTATATTTTTATGGAAATAAACTATTTCCAAACACATCTTTTACATTTGAAAATCCTGCAGTAACAAGTACTCTAGCTATTATAGTTGCAGTATTACCTGCATTAATAATAGCTTGGGTAGCTAATAATAAATACATTAAAACAAAAAAAAATGAATAATAATACGCACATTATTGGTGCTTATAATACAAAATTTGGAGTCCTAAAAGATGAAACTATTTATAGTTTATATGCAGAAGNTGCTAAAGGTGCAATTAATGACGCTGGAATTGATATAGCTGATATTGATGCAGTTTTTTTAGGTAATTATAGTGGAGGAAACTTTAACAACCAAGAGCATATTGCACCATTTGGTGTTAATATTCTACCCGAGTTACGATTTAAACCAATGTATAGAGTTGAAAATGCTTGTGCATCGGGAACATCAGCAGTTCATATGGCTGAAATGGCAATTAAATCTGGGAAAGCAAAAAAAGTTTTAGTTGTTGGAGTTGAAAAAATGAACTCTTTAGACACAAAAAATACTGCAATTACATTAGCAAAAGCATCATATTGGGAGAAAGAAGGAGCTAATGGTTATAATACTTTCCCTGGATTATTTGCTGAATATGCTAAAGGATGGATGAAACATTACGGTTATTCTTTAGAACAATTACAGAAGTATTTAGCAGAAATTTCGGCAAAAGCATATAGTTTTGGTGCACAAAACCCATTGGCTCATTTACAAAAAACACGAAGTAAAATAGATATTTTAAATTTACCTAATGAAAAAAACCCAATAATAGCAGACCCCTTGCGTTTACATGATTGTTCCTTAATATCTGATGGTGCAGCAGCAGTAATTTTATCAGCCGAAAAAACAAATAATTCAGTTGAAATAGCTGCTACAAGTTCTGCAAGTGATTATTTAAATATCGTAGACAGTAAAAGGAGTAATTATTTTCTTGATGGAGCTTCTGAAGCAACAAAAAAAGCTTTAAAACAAGCTAAAATGACTATTAATGATATTCAAATTGCCGAAGTTCATGATTGTTTTACCATCACGGAATTGTTAATTTATAGCGCTATTGGATTGACAAAAAAAGGTAATGAATTTGAAGCCTTACTAAACAAAGATGTTTATTTAGGAGGAAAATGTGTTGTAAACCCATCGGGTGGGTTAAAATCCAAAGGACATCCAGTTGGAGCAACTGGAGTTTCTATGCATGCGTTATTACACAAACAACTTACAAACAATGCTATTGGTGTTCAAGTAAATAATGCCAATGCCGCTTTAGTATTAAATATTGGTGGCTCAGGAGCAACAAATATGGTTTCAATTTTAAAACGTAGTTAATAAAATTACAAATATAAATATGAGAAATGCAAAAATAATAGGTTCGGGAATGTATGTACCTAAAAAAGTAATTCCCAACAGTTATTTCAATGAAATTTTAAAGGAAGATGTAGGCACTTGGCTAAGCGAAAATGTACAAATTCATGAAAGACGTTGGTGTGCTGATGATGAATCTACTGCTGATTTATGTGTAAATGCAGCAAAAGAAATATTGAAAGATGCAAATGTGAAAGTCGAAGATTTAGATTTAATAATTATATCTACAGATACTCCGGAATATATTTCACCTTCAACAGCTTCTGTAGTTCAAGACAGGTTAGGAGCAGTAAATTCAGGAACTTTTGATTTAAATTCGGCTTGTTCGGGTTTTGTGACTGCATTAGATGTAGCTGCCAAATATATTCAGGCTGATACAAATTATAACACTATTTTAGTGTTGGGAGCTTATGCAATGTCTAAACACTTGAATAAAAATGACAAAAAAACGGTTACATTGTTTGCTGATGGTGCTTCAGGGGTTATTTTAAAATCAGATGAAAACGGTGCTGGAATATTAGCGTCACAATTAAAAACTAAAGGAGAGTACAGCAGTTGGATGGGTATATATGGAGGTGGAACTTTCAAACCCACAACTGAAGAAAGCCTAAATAATGGTGATCATCAATTAAAATTTGTGAAAAAATTTCCAAAAGAATTGAATTCGAAAGTATGGAGTACCATGGTAAAAGATATGTGTAAGAGTATTGGAAAAATACCAACGGATATTAACCATTATTTTATTACTCAAATAAATATAAATAGTATTAAAGAGACCTTGGATATATTGGGAGTAGGAATGGATAAAACCACTACAATTATGCATAACTATGGTTATACAGGCTCAGCTTGTATACCTATGGCTTTTTATCACGCCAAAAAAGATAATAAAATTAAAGAGGGAGATACTGTACTATTTATAGGGTCAGGTGGTGGTTTAGCTTTTGCAGGAGCAATTTTTAAATTATAAAACAATGAATATTTTGCAACAAGATTGGATTTCAAAATGGGCTTTGTATGCACCAAATAAAATTGCTATTAAAGAATTTGAAAGCGGTAGAACCTTAACTTATAAGCAGCTTAATAAACAAGGTAATAAGTTGGCCCATTATTTAACCACGAATTTAAATATTAGTAAAGGTGATCGAATCATTTTTGTGGCTGAAAATTGCTTGGAATATCTTTTGTTTTTTATGGCTGCTCAAAAAACTGGAATTATCTTAGTTCCACTAAATTATAGACTTACATCAAGTGAATTAGATGGTTTAATAAATATTTCTGAACCTATATTATTAATATACGATGAAGGAAATAAAGAAAAGGTTAAAGGTACAGAATTCAGTAAAAATAATGTTGATAAATCTTTTGATATTGTTGAATTTTTTAAACTTTTAAAATACGCTAATATTGAAGATGAAAATTATTTCCCTATAAATAAATTGGACGAAAATCATCCAATTTTTATTCTGTTTACCTCGGGAACAACAGGAGTTCCAAAAGGTGCAATATATACCCATAAAATGTTATTCTGGAATAGTGTAAATACCGCTATTAGTTTGATAATTAACACTGATACGAAAACCATTAATTGTATGCCTCCATTTCATACTGGAGGTTGGAATGTATTGGTAACTCCGGTTCTTCATCATGGCGGGAGTTTGGTTATAACAAAATCGTTTTGTGCCAAAACTACTTTAAAACTAATTGAAGACGAAGAATTTACATTGTTTTTTGGGGTTCCTACAATGTTAAAAATGATGTCTGAAGAATCAAGTTTTGAAAATACTAATTTCTCAAGTTTAATGTATTGTATAGTTGGAGGCGAAGCTATGCCAATTCCTCTTATTGAAATTTGGAAAAAGCAAAGCGTTCTAATTAGACAAGGATATGGTTTAACAGAAGTTGGACCTAATTTAACTTCACTTCATCATGATGATGCTATTAGAAAAAAGGGGTCTATTGGTCGTCCTAATTTTTATGTACAAACGAAAATTGTGAACAATTTAGGCGAAAAAGTTGGAGCCAATGAAAGAGGGGAATTATTATTAAAAGGTCCTATGGTTACACCAGGGTATTGGCAAAATAAAGAAGAAACCAATAAGTCAATAATTGATGGTTGGTTTCATACTGGAGATGTAGTAATAAGCGACAATGAAGACTATTTATACATAGTTGACAGAATAAAAAACATGTACATATCAGGAGGTGAAAATGTATACCCTGCTGAAATTGAACGTATTTTACAAGCACATGAAGAAATTGTTGAAGCTGCAATAATAAATGTACCTGATAATAAATGGGGAGAAGTAGGAAAAGCATTCATTGTTGTTAGTAATAATAACTTAACAGAAAAAGATATTATTGACTATTGTAAAACAAAATTAGCCAAGTTTAAAATTCCAAAACATATTGAATTTCTCAAAGAAATTCCAAAAAACGATACTGGAAAAATAGATAGAAAATCATTAAAACAATAAATTATGAATATTAAGAATAAAGTAGTAGTTATTACTGGTGGTGCTAGTGGAATTGGAGCAGCAGTTGCAATAGAATTAGCAAAATTAGGAGCTAAAATAGTTTTAGCAGATATGAATGAAGATGGCTTAAATGAAAAAGTAGACGAAATAAAAAATAATGGAGGACAAGTCATTGGAATTCAAACTAATGTAACTAAAGAAGAAGAAGTTATTAAATTAATGGATACAGCTATTGAAAAATTTGGGTCAATTAATATAGTGATTCCATCTGCTGGAATTTTTAGAGATGCATTTATGGTTAACCCAGATCGTGAAACAGGAAAAGTATTTAGATCTATGAGTACTTCTCAATTCATGGATGTTATAAATGTTAATTTATTAGGGACGTTTTTAACATTAAGAGAAGCCTCAATAAGAATGATTGATAATAAATGTGAAGGTATATTGTTTACTATATCATCTATTAATAAAGAAGGGCAGTTAGGCCAACTAAATTATAGTTCCACTAAAGCATCAGTAGCTTTATGGCCAAAAATATTATCTGGTGAATTTCATGCTAAAAAGGTTAATGGAATCCGTGTTGTAGGTATTGCACCAGGATATGTAGAAACACCAATTTTATTAGGTATGAAACCAGAAGTTTTAGATAGCATTATTAAAGATGTCACTATAGGGAGATTGGTAAAAACAAAAGAAATAGTTGGAGCAATTGTTTTTGCAATTACTAATGAAGCTGTAACAGGTACAACACTTGAAATTACTGGAGGAGTTGTTTCCAGAGGACTTGTAAAATAAAAACCTTAATGAATTTAATTATGTACTTAAAAATTAAAAAATACCTAGGAATAATTCTGTTATTTCTAGGCTTTCAATTAATAGGTCAAAACCACTGGGTTGAAATTACTAATTTTGGTTCTAATAAGGGAAACTTAAAAATGTTAACCTACAGACCTAAAAATATTAAATCTCAACTCCCTTTGATTGTGGCTTTACACGGATGTGGACAAACCGCTAAAGAATTTGCAATTCAAAGCGGTTGGAATACTTTAGCCAATTCTAAAGAATTTATAGTTATCTACCCTGAACAAAAAGTTGAAAATAATATAAATAGCTGTTTTAACTGGTTTTCTCAAGCTGATTTTTCTAAGAATGATGGAGAATCTCATTCTATAAAAGAAATGATCCAATATTCTGTCAATAATTTTAATGTGGATACAACAAAAATATTTGTTGTTGGTCTTTCAGCAGGAGGTGCCATGGCAAACATAATAATGGCTAATTATCCTAATTTGATTAATTCTGGAGCAATTTTATCTGGGATTCCATTTAAAGCAGCTAATAATTTACAAAGTGGATTTGCCGCAATGCAAGGAAAAATTGAAAAAAATCCAGAAGCTTGGGTTTCAATTATAAAAGAGAATAATCCAAAATATAATGGAACTTATCCCAAAATTGTTATTTTCCAAGGAAAAGACGATCCTTTCGTACATTCTAAAAATGCTGACATAATCGAATTACAGTGGAAAGGAATTCATAAATTAAATAATGAATCAAAGGTAATTAGAAGGTTTAATGGAAATAATGATATAACCAAAATTATTTATAACCAAAAGAATAACCCTATAATTGTTAAATATGAAATTAATAATTTAGGCCATGCAATGTCTATAGACCCTGGTCTTGAGGAACACCAAGGTGGAATTATTGGTAAATTTGCAATTGATAAAGATTTTCATTCAACATATTGGATTGCTAATTTTTTCAAATTGGTTGAATAATAATATAGCATTAGATTTTTTTACTTCCAAGAATACGCAAAGGACTATAAAAATAAACTATTATTATCCACCTATTTTACACCTAAAATCTATTTAAATATTTAATTATAACCCGTTGTGCATTTTAAATAATGCTAATTTTTATGTTGTTAATGTTCCTACCAAAAATAAACTTGTTTATGTATTGGACTACTGTTAATGCAGTAATTTTAGATATTATTCTGGTTTTAAATCCTTGAAAAGACTTTGCGTAGTTTCGTTTTATCATAAATTGGTCACATAGTTGGGAAAATAAAGTCTCTATTCTTTTTCTCTTTTTCCTAAAAATATAAGGTTGTTTTTTGTAATTTTTTTGATTGTTTCTCATAGGTGTGTTTAGTTTTATGTTACAGGTTTCAAACAAGTTTAGTTGTATTTCTGCTGACAGATAACCTCTATCACCAATTAAAGTACAATCGCTTATTTGCGACCTAATATCTTTGAGATAATTCACATCATGCACAGATGCTGGACTCAAATCAATACTCTGAAAAACACCATTTACAGAACAAACGGCATGTAATTTATATCCATAATAATTAGTACTTTGAGAAGCACAATAACCTTTGTCAGGAAAGGCATAAGTATCTTCTTTACATATTTTTGAGCGAGAACTTCGTGATAATTTACAGACCTCTAAAGGCATACTATCTACAATATAATAATTTTCAAATTCATTAAAATAGGTAGCCAATTTTAACCGAATAGTGTCTATATGATTGACTAATCTTCGTCTTCTTCGGTTGTAAACACTTCTTTCTATTTTTGAGGAAATAGTTTTTGGTAGTTTTCTAAATAAGTCATTTTCACTATCTATACCCATAAATTCAGCAGTAAGACTTAAACTTACCAATTCTAAATCCTTCAATTTAGGTATTCGCCTTTGATAGGTTAAAAGCTGTTCTTTCGATATTTTTTGTAATACTTCCAATATTCTTTCGTAATTTGCATTTAAGTTGTTCATAATTAATGTTTTATAGCTAAAACAATTTACTGATCATCAGTAAGATGAACAACTTTTTTCTTTTAAATCATAATGCACAACGGGTTAAATAAACTTATATTTTTGTAATGTTCATTAAAATAATCACACTTAAGGG
>JGI24025J20009_10002575_pt1 | contig 12941 bp, 12 predicted proteins | sample Cruoilmetagenom3_FD_20009 | JGI IMG/M metagenome (IMG submission 20009)
CGCCGGGTGAAGAGGTCAGTGACATCGGAGAAGCACTGAAACTTATTCGTGAGGGCAAGGAGATAAACTATCAGGGCGCTTCCGGTGAAATCACCTTCGATGAGAATGGCGACGTGTTCGGTGTTTACTGCGAATTCTCAATCGCAGATGACGGAAGCGTTGCGCTGGGAGAGAGTATTCCGCTTGAAGGGGAAGTAACGCCAACGCCTACGCCTAAAGAACCTGGCTTCGAAGCAATATTCGCCATCGCAGGAATTCTCGGCATTGCATATTTGATAGTGCGGAAAAGACGAGAGTAAGTAAACTAAAAAATTGGAAAACGTAGAGGGGTTATTTAAATTCCACCCTTCTCTTTTATTCTTAATGTTTGATCAAAATGAGCAAAGTATATTTCATACCCGCAAATGCAAATGAGAACGTTCTACTTATAGAGAAGCTCGGAACACTACTGGAAAGAGTTGGCGTTGGGAACTTGAACGGGGTTGTTGCTCTGAAGATGCACATGGGCGAACGAAAGAACAAGACGTTCCTCAAGCCTGTTTACGTGAGGAAGATAGTGGAAGTGTTGAAAAAGCACAGCGGGGACACTTTTGTTACCGATACTACGACTATGTACAAGTTAGAAAGGCATCGTGCGATAGATTATTACAGAACAGCTTATGCTCATGGATTCCTACCGTCTTATCTCGGCTGCCCGGTGATTATAGCAGATGGCTTGAAAGACGAAGGTGTGCAAGTGAACGAGAAAGTGGAGATTGCGAGGAGCATATACGACAGTGACGCGATGCTTCTTCTTTCACATGCTACGGGGCATGGATCTGCTTCATTTGGTGGCGCGATAAAAAACGTTGCAATGGGCTGTGTGACTAAGAAGACAAAAATGTATCAGCACGAAGTGACAAAGCCGGCATACGATAACGAGCTGTGTACTCAGTGTGATGCGTGCATAGAGGAATGCAAATTCGATGCAATAGAAATAAAAGAAAATGGGGACCGGGAATTGATAAACGAGAAATGTGTTGGTTGCGGATGTTGTATCGCGGCGTGTGAAACGGGCGCATTGCATTTGCAAGTGGGAGCAAAAGAGAATTTGCAGCTCCGAATTGCTGAGGTTGCGAATGTGGTTCTGAAAAGCCTCCCTTATTCCAATTGCATCTTCATCAATTTCCTGATTGATATTACGCCTTTCTGCGATTGTGAAGACCTCTCGCCGGAGTACATGTGCCCAGATATAGGTATTTTAGCCTCTAAAGACATAGTTGCAATAGACCATGCCACCATTGATTTGATAGGTAAGCACTCCTTTGAAGGAGACCCCACCATTCAAGTTAAAGAAGCACATAGATTGGGCTTGGGTGAACTGGAATATGAGATTTGCAGGGTTTGAAGCAGGGGTGAGAAATGAAGTATAAAATACATTACGTGCCACTTTTCAGAGGGAAGGTAAAAAAGGCAGAACACCTCTATATGCATCGCAATTTCGATGATGTAATAACTACTACTGGCTACGTGTGGTACATCGAAGGAGCAAGGGAGAATATACTGGTAGATTCCGGTGGTGACCCAAAGCTACTATCTAAGTTGGGTTATCCCGCAAATAAAGTTCAAAGTATAGAGGAAGGGCTGGGAAAACTCGACTTGGCTCCGCAGGACATGGATGTGGTTATACAAACGCATCTTCACTTCGGGCATGTGGATTTAGCTTACAAATATACGAATGCGAGGTTCTTTCTGCAAAAAGATGAGTTAGAATTCGCACAAAGCCCACATCCCGCAGTGCGCACCTGGTATAATCTGAAGGCAATAGAAAGACAGGATATAGAAGTGATTGATGGAGATAAAGAGATATTTCCGGGTTTGAAGCTTTTGAAAACACCCGGACACAGCCCGGGGAGTCAATCTGTACTGATCAATACAGAGCGAGGGAAGGAGGTAATAGATGGTCTATGCGGTATTAAGGAGAACTTCGAGCCCAGAATCATCCCTCCTGCTTATCATACCAATTTACTCGAAGCCTATGACAGCTTAGTCAGGCTAAAAGAAATCGCTGATTATATTATTCCTATGCACGAAACTTTTTTCTTTTAGCACAGGTTTTCTTTTCTGCGAAGCTGCGAAGCATTTTTGGTCAAACTTTTTCTAAAAGTTTGTTGATAAAACTTTTCTTAAAAGTTTTAAAGAAAAAGTGTGTTTACATCCTCTCCACATACCTCTTCAACATCTTATCTACCGTTTCTCTGTTCAAAAACCCGTTCATGCTCTCTGTCTCAAACAACCTCTCCGGAAAACTTAACTTCTCATATTCAAACCCACATGTACACTTTATCTCCTGTTTTATCTCGAATATCTCTCCTCCAATTTCAAAAAGCTCTTCTTCGCTTTTATCTATCCCTATCGCATTAAGTCCTTCAGAAATTGTCTTGAGGTCGTAGACGCTTATTGCGAACAAACACAGCCCCATAGAATTCATCAAACATCTCTTCTTCTCGTCTGAAATGAGCTCATCCACCACTTCTTCCGACGGATATTTCTCAAAATCCAGAAACCATGCGTTATTATCCATGTGTGAATGCCGCTGCCCTACAGCTTGACCCAATATCAGTGCATATCCCGTGTGGTAACCGGCCATTGCATTCTTCCCCAGTGTGAGAGCAAAATCCTTTCCTCCATATATCGCAGCAGCCTCCTCTGTCCCCTTCCTCAAATCCTTGTAAATCCCCTCGCCTTCTACAAGCTTATCTATCGTTTTCAAATAGTTCTCCGTGGCTCCAAACTTCAAAGGCACAGGGAGTCCGAGCATTTCCTTTTCACAGGCTTCCGTCGCCCATGCTAATAAGTTTCCTATGGCCATTGCATCCAAACCGTACCTCTCAACTCGTTCCACCAGCTCTAAAATCTCCTCCGCTTTCCCGATCCCTAACAGTGGGCCAAAGGAGTATATCAGTTCATAGTCGTAAGCTATCTTCGGCGAATCTGCATCCCGCTTCGCTACATTTATACATCTTATTGGGCAACCTGAGCATGTCTTTTTCTCTACCAGAAACTTCGCGAATGCATCTTCTGTTATGCCCTCAACATCAAACCTGTTCGCTTGAAGGTTTTCCGCGGGTAAACCACCTACTTCATTCATCATCGCGGTATTCTCTGAAGTGCCATAGCCCTCACTGTATTTCTTAAGGTCGTTATCCTCTTTTATTCTCTTCAGTATCTCCTGATAATAGCTGCTCTTTACTCTGATTCGCTTTTTACCTGAGATTGTTATCGCTTTCAATCCTTTTGAACCGAATAAAGCGCCCAAACCCAATCTGCCGAAGTGTCTATAGATATCCACAGTAACACAAGCGAAAGGAATCTGTATTTCTCCTGCCTCGCCAATATACAGTTTACTTCTTCCATCCAACATGTTTTCAACTTCAAAACATGATAATCCCCAAAGCTTATCCGCTTCTTTTATCTCTATGCCTGATTCATCTATTCGTATACGAACCGGCGTTTCTGATGCTCCTTCGATAACGATTGCATCTAATCCTGCACTCGCCATTGCGTAAGAGAGATTCCCTCCTGCATGACTCTCGCCCAGTTCCCCGGTTAGAGGCGACTTGAAAGCCGCTGCAACTTTCGTTGCACATGGGTAAATACCGGTAAAGAACCCTTTTGAGAATATTATAGGCTGCTCAGGGTGTAGTGCATCTTCTCGCAATACCTCTTCATATTCGCTTAACAGCTTAAAAGCTACTCCTGCACCTCCGAAATATCTCGATAGGTCACTTCTATCTCTCACTTCTGCTTTTTCTTTGCTTAAATCTATGTACGCTACTTTCACTCCGTCTGCACCCATATACTCTTCACCTCTTTATGTCTGTTAAAGCTGCTCCAAACGGGAAATAATGTGACAGCATATAACATCTCGTGAATTTCGGTTCGGCAGCGAGTTCGATATATCGCACTTTTTTTGCTATCTCTTCTGCATGCGCGCGCTCTTCTCTGGATATTAATGCAAGTTTTGCACCAGAACCCGCTGCATTTCCCACTATCTTCACTCGCTCCAAGTCCACTTCCGGATACATACCTATTATTCTCGCATTCGCGGGTTCAACGTAACTCCCAAATGCTCCTGCGATGTAAAAAACGTCAATATCCTCTTCTTTTATCCCTTTTTTCAGCATCAAAATCTCCGCACCAGCCCGCATAGCTGCCTTTGCCGATTGTAATTCCCGTATATCTCGCTGCGTTATCACCACGTCCGAGTCTATGTCTGTTTCTCTCTCCCATGCTACCACGAATTCGACTTCATCGTTTCTGAAATTTGTTGTTATTCTGTTTGACTCGATTTCTGGATTTAACTTCCCCGTAGAGTCCATCATACCGGTTTTCAGCAGTTCTGCAAGTAAATCTATTAAACCCGAGCCACATAAACCTCTTGCTCGCACTTCATCTATCGTTCTGTATCTCACGTCAAACGTCTCAGGATTTATCTCCACATGCTCGATTGCACCTGACAATGCACGCATTCCGTGTTTTATGTGAAATCCTTCAAATGCGGGACCGGAAGCGCAGGAGCATGAAATCATGTCCTCTTTGTTTCCCATTGCTATTTCCGTGTTCGTTCCTATGTCCATTAGCATACCCATTTCTTCCGACTCGTTCATCTTAGTAGCTAAAATGGCGGATACGTGATCTCCTCCTACAAACCCTCCTATTACCGGGAATGTATGGAGATAGGCATTGGCATTTGCTTTTAGCCCTATATCTGATGCCCTAAAATTTCCACTTCCTAATACAGCACAATAAGGCGACCTGCCCACGTATTTTGGACTGACACCAAGTAATAAATGTTGCATAACGGTATTTCCAACCACTACTATCTCATAAATGTGTCTTGTTTCCACTCCGCCCTCAGCACAAGTGTCTTTTATGAGTTGCTCGATAGCCCCAATCACGCTTGTTTGCAGTCTCTCTATATTTTTATCAGCATCCGTCGCGTAACTGATCCTGGAGACAACATCCTCGCCGTATTTTATCTGTGGATTTACTATTGCCTCCTTTCCTATAACTTCACCATTCCTCAAATTCAAAAGATACCCGGCTATTTTCGTCGTCCCTACATCCACCGCAACACCGTATGCATGTCTAACTACGCCCGGCTCAACTGACAATATCCTCTTTCCATTCCACACCGTCACTGAAACTGTCCATTCACCATCCCTCATTGCTCCCGGCAACTGTTTATATACTCCGTATTCAATCTCCAGATCGAGTCCGAACACTTCTTTTATTCTCTCCAAAATCCTCTCTTTATCTGTTCTTACATCCTCAAGTGTCGCTACGGGAAGTGCAACTGTATACTTACGCACAGCGGGATCCAAACTTACAGTTTGCTCAATTCCATCTATCTGCAGCCTCTGTTCCCTCATTCTGCTCGCCATCGGCACGGTTATAGTTACATCTCCCTGAATAGTCGCAGCACAGGCTAATCTATATCCCTGCTCTACTTCTTCCTCCGTTAGCAATCGCAGCTCGTCCTGTGTTAGTTTACTTAAATTACCCGTAGGAATGACTTTACACATGCCACATTTTTGCTGCCCGCCGCAGGCAGATTCTATCTTTAGATCTATACTTTCCGCAGCTTCTAAAATGCTAAACCCGCGTTTAAATTCTGCTCGTTTACCTTCGGGCAGGAAGACCACTGTACAAATATCTCCTTTCATTATCCTAATAGTTTATGTGAGGGTTATACACTAAAAACACAAATGGAAAGCGAAGCAAAGCAAAGGAGAGGTGAAAAGACGATGAAAGTGAAAGGAGTGAAATTCGGAATGTATCTATCAACCCCTACACCAGCGACGAGCGCTTACATTGTAGATGCACAAAGAGCAGAGCAGATGGGTTTTGACTCGTTATGGGCGGCGGATCACCTGTTAACCGTGCCTTCAGGAGGAAAAGTTCCCGAAGTTTGGACGATGTTCACCGCTATCGCCGGAAACAATCCCTTACTTCAGAAATCGGTAACATATCATAGATCTACATGAGGATATTTAATCTCTCCCTTATTCTTTTATCTACTTCCGGATCTATACCTGTGGGCGTATGCGTATTAAGTGCCTCCTTTGCTTTCGACTTTGCTAATTCCCTTATGCCCCCAAGTCCTTGTATAGCCTTATCTCCTCGCTCTTCCCTGCTTGCGAGCATGGGTTCAAAGAACTCAGTCCTCATGTGTCTACGTGTGTGTTTAGAACGTAAATAATCCCCACCAGGTCCAACCTCCTTTATCTCGTCCAGAGCCAGTGTGTCTTCGTTCACTTCTATCCCCCGCACACCCCTCATAGCCATTCCTATTATCTCGTTATCTATGACGTACAGTCCATAATCCACGGTGAGCAAAGATTCAAGCATACCTGCCGCATGGTGGATAAGATTGGACCCTGAGAGTGCACACTGGCATATAGAATATGCTTTCTCGTATACTGCCTGTATGTCGGGTATTGAAGCGTCGGTAATTCCTGCAGAATTGTAGTTGGGAAGCCCGATAGATTGAGACAATTGAGATATAGCCGCGTTCATCATCCCAAACTCCACACCCCCTGCTATAAATCTCAGATTATGCATATCCACCATAGAGGGGATTCCGCCGTAAACCACGGGCGCGCCCGGATTTATAAGTTGCGTTAATACAATCCCTGATAGTTCTTCAGCATGCAACTGAGTCAGAGTTCCTGCAAGTGTAATAGGAGATGTCAGTCCGGTCATTGGTGCCGAAGAAAGAATCGCGGGTAACCCCTCCTTCACTACTTCAATCAGCACTTTTGTAATATCCGTGGCGAAACAGAGAGGACTGTCCATCCAGCTCGTTATGAACGATATAGGTGGGCGGTCTCGTAATTCTCCGCCAGCTATGAGTTCCGCTATCTCCACTACTTCTTCCACTTTCTCCACTCTATCACATCCTGACATCACGTGCTTGGTGGTGTTAGAAAGAGCAGCATAGAACTGGTTTACAATTAGATCATCAATAGGTATATCTTGCGCTATACAGGGTCTTACGAAAAAGTGTATATTATCGAGGGCATCCGTCAGCTTTGCTATATCTGCTATATCCCTGAGTGTCCCTTTTCTCTTTTCCCCGCTGTCCACATCAATAACATTCAGTGCTGCACCACCGGTTCCCATGTGTACACGTGTGCCCTCGAGCACGAGATCGTTTTCCTTCTCCCGCCCACCTAAAACAATCTTTGAAGGAGCTGATCCCACCATCTCTTCTACTAATTCAGAGGAGATCTTCACTATCTTCTCTCCACGATCAACTTTTGCTCCACCACGCTCGAAGATATCCAACGCCTCTTTCAGCTCCACCTGAACACCAATCTCTTCTAAAATCCTGAACGCAGTTTCGTGTATTCTTCCCACATCATAGGCTGAGAGCGGTTTATATTGCCCTCCCATAAAGCCTTTCTTTATCTCTCTTGCCATTATTTCACCGGTAATCACGTAAGTAATGACGGCAACGCTTATCCATTCCCAAAACCGCTTCCCCTGCCTTCAACACGGACATCACCTGCTTATCCAGCGGATTCAACATAACCGCATCCAAATGTCTGAGGCATGACACGAGATATGCAGCCTCTAATAAACCTCTATTTGGCAGGTCTTGAGATATATTCGTCAGTCCAATTGTTGTTTTCATCCCTTCTCGCTTCAATAACTCTAATGTCTCCAGAGCTATCAATCCGTTCTTGCTATTTACCGATACCGGCAAAACCAGAGGGTCGAAATATATCTTGTCTTTCTCTATTCCTTCTTTTGAAGCCGCATCAAGAATCTTCTTGCATACTTCTAATCTCTCTTCTGCAGAATCCGGGATTCCTGCCTTTTCATCTATTGCCAGTGCCACGCATTCACATTCATGCGCTCTTATCAGCTCTAAAAAAGGCTCCAACCTCTTCCCCAAATCTATCGAATTCACTATCGTCTTGTCTTTATTCTCATCACATCCAGAAAGAGCAGCTTTTAAAACCCCCGTATCCGTTGTGTCTATACAGATACCGACATCCATAGCCTCTTTTATTGTTGCTATTGTCCATTTCATCCTTTCTGCATCTTCAACATGGACATCTAAGCAACTCGCTCCACTCTCTATCTGTTTCTTCGCAAATTCCTGCACGTAAGTTCTATCTCGCGCTTTTATCGCTTCCCCTACTCCCTTTATTAACTGATTTATCCTCTCACTGATGACCAGCATAAGCGCACCAGTAATTACTAAACCTCCAGTAGCTTTAAGTATAAGTAAATATCCACAGAATTTTAAGTAGGTATGTGCCGCTCAACTTACATTCAGTATGGCAATGAAGCCGTGAGCAGCACCAATACCCTCTTGCAAGTCAATTTCAAGTTCTCTCAGCAAATAGCCCAGTTGCGGTTCTATTAGGTTAGCACGTGGATTGCTATTTCCTACCCACATCTCGCTATCTACGATTTCTTCTATCTTCTCTTCCGCTTCCGAGCACGGGCTTACTACTCTACTATCTGGAGAAAGCAACTCGTGCGTATAGCTTATCACGCTATTCCAGCGCATACAAAACTCTTCAAAGAATCTGTTCAACCTATTGAAGCCCGCACCCTCTTTCTTGTGATAGTCTATCAACAGTTGCTCTAAATCTGTTACGACATTCCTCTCAAACAACGAGTTCACCACTCTCCGTATTGGCACACAGTATCGGTTGTATTCCCCGGTCTCCATGTGCCTGCCAACTAAAATAGACCGGTCAAAGAAGCCTTTTATCCTTATTCTCCTTGACGAAATTTCATTCGCCCTTTTCACCACCTCTTCTACCTCTTCCCTGCTCATTAGCCTCAATGGGAAACTCTTAACATTCCTGTCACCGAAATACGAAATCCTGTAATCTATCCAATCTTCTTCTCCTGTATTTTGGTCGCCCTTATCCGCCCATAAACTCTGCCATTCATAAGAATATCTTCCCAGCCAATCGCATACAATTGTGCTCTTACAACCATTATTACTGCTATGCTCCGCAATATCTGCTAATAGCCTTGCATTTGCCCCATCTTCATTGTGCGATAGCGAGCCATACGACGTGAAGTAAATGTCGTATGATTCATCGTCTTTTAAGGAAAAACCATTGCTGAAGTCTGCAACTTCAAAGGATGTGTTTTTATGCCCCTGGTATCTTCCACTCGCTTCTTTTATAAAACTCTCATTTATGTCAAATCCTTTGTATTCTATCTCTTCATCTGTAATCAAATACTTGCAATTATCTCCATTTTCTTCCCTTATACCCCTCAACAACTCATATCCGTCCCCGTATCCACAGCCCATATCCAGTATTCTTATCTTGTCTCTTCCTCGTATCAATCTCTGGATATGTGTTTTCAAGACCATCCTCGTTATTTCATCTTCCCACAAAACTCTCACATTATCATATTTCCCTATCATCTCACTTCCATGCGTATATCTTCCACTTCTTATCGCATCATCATACGCGTCACTCACACCCATTTCTATCAACCCCTTTTCGCCAACTCCTTAGCCTTATCTACGCCCTCAAAAGCATCAGCACAGTAAATAGCACAAATTTTATCTGCATACTCATTTGAAACCGCTACTCCACCAACTAAAACCTCTTTCTCCAGCTTTTCTTCTCTTAATTTCTCTATTACTCCTCCCATGTTTTCCATCGTCGTAGTCAGCAAAGCAGAAAGTCCTATACCCACAATTTCTGCATCTTCGTTCTTTACGGTCTTAACGATCTCATCCGCAGAGACATCTGTACCCAGGTCTATCACATCGAACCCCGCACCTTTTAGCATCATCGCGAATATGTTCTTCCCGATGTCGTGTATGTCACCTTCTACGGTGGCAACAACAAACTTCTCCTTCTTTATTCCTCCTTTCGAAAGCTGGGGCTCTAAAACTTCCATACCCTCCGATACCGCCTCTGCCGACGCCAGCATATCAGGAACAAAGTATTCACCCGTATCGAATTTCTTGCCCACCGTCAACATCGCATCGTTAATGCACTCTATTAATTTTTTAGGCTCAATTTCTCCTTCCAATGCCTCTTCTATGAGTTCCTTTACTCCTGGTTCTCCAACACTACCCCCTTCAAGGTCCTCGTCTTTTTCATTCCTCCTTCCTTTTATCACGTTCTCTTTTATCTTCGCAAACAATTCCTCTGAAATTTTTATCACCCCTTTTTCTTTATCTTATACGCTCCAGCACGTCGAATTCCTGAAATATCCCCCTCTTTATATCCTCAGGAATCTCTTCCACCGGAGCAGCGAGCAAATCCCCCTTCCTCTCCCTTGCCTTTATCAATGTCTCATTCGCATCTCCATCAAAAGGATAGAAAGGGATAACTTCGCCAGCACGCATATATTTCCTCGCATATCTAGTGAACATCTTATGGGATGTACCCATTACTTCTCTGATCTCTTCCAAACTATCTCGCAACTCCTCTTCTATCCTCTGTCCCCTTAACATTGATTTACAAAACCCTACATGCAGGTCGTCCAGTATGAGCTGTTCAAAAGAGAGAGTATTCGTCCCTTCAAGCAATCCGAATGCGTAATGCACGTATTGAGCACCGGAGAGTGAGCTAAATAGATGAGACATCATCTTTTCCGCCGTAGCTTCTATTCCCGGAAATTTTGAATCTCCAACGCCCGCAGCCGAATAGCACGGTATCCCGTAGAACCGAGCCATTTGAACGCCGCCTATGTAATATTGGTTTGTTTCCGGTGCTCCATACATATTATCTAAGTTATCCATCCTCACGCGAAGCGGATTGCTGCCGTATAATACGGGAGCCCCCTCACGCACTAACTGGCTGAGCACAACCCCTGCTAAAATCTCCGCATTCTGTTGTGCTACCATTCCAGCCTCTTGAATGGGTGCTGTGGAACCTCCCTGGGGCGAGACTGAGATCACCACCGGATAATTCCGCCTTGTCATTTCTATCAAGTTCTGCGTGCTTTCCTTGATGAATTGTAGCGGACTCTTAGTTACACAAGCGATGAAAGATATTATCGGCTCTTTCCTACCACCTGAAACAAGCTCTGCCATCCTTATTACATCATCCAATTTTTCCAAATTCGTCAATCCCGCCATCACGTGCTTCGTCGTATTGTTCAACGAAGCATAGAACTTGTTCACGTCTTTGTTATCATCCGTGATGTCATCGTCCTGTATATTCACGTTTCGGAGAAAGAAATCCACGTTCTCCAAAAGTTCGCACAAATGCGCTGCCTTACAAAGGTCTTTAACAGTTCCTCTTCTTCGCTGAAAAACCGGGAAGCTTCTTTTAATTCCTGTTCTCTCGCTTACAAAATCCTCTACATCCATATCCAGAATCACATTCGCTTCTGAGCCAGTGCCAAATCTCACCCTTGACTCTTTACCGTCCAGAATTAGACTATTCTCTTTCTCTCTCGCACCCAATTTTACCACTGAAGGCGCGTGCTTTACACTTTCCTCTATAAGCCCCTCAGGAATACTTATTCGCCAGTAGCCATTGTTGGAAGAAATCTCCGCTCCGTTATCCGCGAATATTTCCGCCGCTTCCCTGTTATATGATATTATTCCGGGGTCCCTTAAAATAGAAAGGGAGGCTTCATGTATCTTCTCTATCTGTGCTTTTTCCAATCTCTCATACGGCTTTACTAAAACTCCTTCTCTCATTTTTCCTTTTCCATACTCTCCAAAAATTGCAGATATTCATCGCATACACGCTCTGCCTTAAATTCTATCCAGTCATCCGGGAGGAGTTCCCATGGAAGATGAGGATCCGCAGAAATAATGCGTGAAAAGTATTCATTCAATTCAATTCCCTTCAAGAACGCATAGCTTGGGTCTATGCCATCTCCTTCTTCTACTTTCTTTTTTAATTCTTCCAATTCAGGCTTGTAAATCGAGATAAATTTCTTGTACTGCCTCTCCAACCACTTAAGATCCCATATTTTTGGAACTAAATCCTTTATATCCTTGTTACTTTCGTATTTCGCGGTAAAAAACTCCACATAATCTTCAATTCCGTATTCACGCACCGTCTCCTTTATCTCTTCTCCTCTATCGTATGGGGAGATCATAACAGAGGCATGCAGGGTTCCATAACCCAGTGAAAGAAGCATCTTTCGCAAAACATCCCTGCTGTACCTGAATCTCTCAGGTATGTCAAAGGTTACGATGTGCCACTGACCATCCCAGTTCCTATCACGCATGAGCAGCTTGTATTCTTTAAACACGATTGCATCCTTTCCGAGGCCGGTAAGGGAATAAGAGGCTTTTTTACCGCTCTTTTTACTTTCTACAAATCCTCCCTTCTTTAATCTCGATAAGGCGGTTCTTACTGACGCCTCGGACTCTTTGAAGTTCCTTAGTATCTTTATTAGTCTTTCTACCAGTACTTCTCCCTCTCTCAACAAAAGGCATAGGATCTTCTTTTCTAACGACAACATGATTAAATATTACTATACAATACATATATAAATAACTTAACAATCACTAACGGGATGTAATATATATATGTATAGTTTCAAATCCTCCGGCAGAGGATGCGGAAAAAATCGTATCTAATGTTTACACTATTCCACCTTGACTTTCTCCTTCTTCTCTTCTTCTTTAGTCTCGAGATCTTCCTTATACTGCTCTAACAACGCTACCTCTTTCTCTACCGCCTTTGTTATTGTTTTCAATGTGCTTATCCGCAGATCAATGAGACTTGAAGCGAGCTTCGATGGCTTCGGAGCATAATCCCCCAGAGAGCTCACTACGTCACCCGCTATATCGGCAGCAACCTTAAACGGAATAGCCGTTGTTCCAGCAAGGACTTTCAACGCCTTCGCTAAATCATCCTCTTCCCAATTCATTTTCTTCTCTTCTTCCATCGCTCATCAATAAAGTATATGTGCAGTTCATCATTTAAAAGTTT
>JGI24025J20009_10002578_pt1 | contig 12938 bp, 10 predicted proteins | sample Cruoilmetagenom3_FD_20009 | JGI IMG/M metagenome (IMG submission 20009)
AATTTTAAGGCCCGTATAGCATGACGCAACGGTTACACCCGCTCTTTCCCTCTTTTTCTTACCATTGCCATTCTGCGTGCTTTCCCCATAGAGAAGGTATCTTTATCAACGAAGATCGAACTATGTCATCTTTTGAACAGTTAGAAGGCTAAATAGTGTAATAAGGCTTGCCCCTGACAAGTTCCCCGAAGATGTATTCGAAAAGACCTCTGTTTGGTAAGGAGTTATAAAATTATTTACTAAAAATTTAAGAAAAATTTCTAAAGAGAGAGTGTAATGTATTCTAACAGTTCAAATTTCCGAGAAAGAATAATGGCTACTTATACGAAAAAGAGAGCAAACAAAATAGTATGGCAGCCAAGAATTGAACATTGGTATGACGTGAGGAAGGTTAAAGGAACTCTTCCTGAAAAGTATAAAAATAAAGGGGTTCTTGAAATCTATGATGATCTCAGTGCTTCAGTAAGGTACTATTACGGCTCTACAACGGATATTTCGTCTCCCAAAACTTATATAAAATTTGAGCATACAGAAAGAGTAAAAGTTAGAGAGGTAAGAAAAAATAATGATATACATCTGACTTATGAAACCCCTATCGGACAATTAAGAGGAAAAAAGAGATTAGGGGAATGGGGAACTTCTTGGCATTATGTTGAACACCCTGCTAAAAGCATCTCGGATTTGAGAATTTTAGAATGTATAGTAAAAAACACAAAAGCAAGGTTTGATTATGAATTTTATAAAGAAGCAGAGAATAAAGTTGGCCATAGAGGTGTTATTCAATTTTATTGGGAACGAAGTCCTTTCCAAAGGCTTTTACTAGAATATATGGGAGTTGAAAATACTATATACGCATTCCAGGATTATCCTAAAAGAATGAGAGAGTACTTGAAAACAGCTGAAGAAGCAGAGAACCAATTGTACGAAGTATTAGCGAAATGTCCTGTTTTTTCGTTAAATTTCGGAGAGAATATCGATGCTCGCTTTGACCCACCTAAGATTTTCAATGAATATCTTCTCCCCTATTATAAAAAAAGAGTAGCGCAATTGCATAAAGCCGGTAAATTTTGTTTTATTCATATGGATGGTTCATTAAAACCTTTGTTGCCTTATATTAATGATGCTGGTTTTGATGGAGTAGAGGGCGCTACTTCCCTTCCACAAGGAGACATAACTTTAGAAGAATTGAAAGAAGCTCTGGGAGATACCATACTCATAGATGGAATTCCTATGCTTTTATTTTTACCTCATTATTCATATAAAGAATTAGAAGAATATACTATAAAAGTGCTTAATTTATTTTCCCCTAATTTGATCTTGGGAATTTCGGACGAGATTTCTCCACCAGGTGATATAGAGAAAGTAAGGTTTGTCTCGCAAATAGTAGAATCATTTAGGGTGTAAAATAAACAAAACTAAGGGTAATTTAAACTTTTTTGCTATACCAGAAATAAGAAAAAATGAAAAGCAGAGAAAGAGTTCAAAAAGCTATTCATTTTGGAAAGCCTGATAGACCACCGATATCACATGCTATTCTCCCTTCCGCGCAGTTTAAATATGGCACTGCCCTGCAGGAGATCCTTGATTCTGTTCATGAGGATTTTGGCTGGCATTTGTTACCCGACCTGCCACGTGAGAAACTCCCTCCAATGTACAAAAAAGGGATAAACCGCGACGAGTTTGGTACAATATGGAAAGTTACCGTTGAGGGTAGATGCGGTATCCCCATTGAATACCCTATCTCAGATTGGTCACGTTACGATGAATTTGTCTGGCCAGAATTTGACGCCGGACCACCTAAATGGAGGCTTTATAGTGGTCATATGGCGGGTAAAAATGATGATTACTATGCTCGAGGCGGATGGATTACCTTCTTTGAGCAAATGCAGCAATTACGCGGCTTTGATCCATTGTTAGTAGATTTAATTGAGGACCGTCCGGAGGTTTACCGATTGCGAGATGATTTGCTTATGTTTAACCTTCGTTGGATTGATCGCTGGCTTAATTACGAATATCAGGCTCTACATTTTGCTGATGATTGGGGTACCCAAGATAATCTTATGATCTCACCCCGTATTTGGCGATCATTTTTTAAGCCAGTATATAAGGAGATGTTCTCAAAAGTAAAGTCTGCAGGTCTTGATGTCTGGTTTCACAGCGACGGAAATATCACCAAAATTTTGCTGGACCTTATAGACCTTGACGTTGATGTACTCAATTGTCAGTCGTCAGTTATTGGGTTGGAAATAGCCCATGAGTATGCTGGACGCATTTGTTTCCGTACCGACCTTGATCGCCAAAAAATAATGCCGTACGCCTCGCCTATTAGAGTCAAAGAACATGTCTTTGAGGTTTTCGAGGTTCTTGGAGCATCGGATGGTGGGATTGTTGCTTGTGGCGAAATCAGCGAAGATGTGCCTTTGGAGAATATTCGTGCAATGTACGAGGCATTCATGGAATATAAATATTAGATCATTTAACCTAAATTAACGTCGTCCAGGGTGGTGTCCAAGCTATGTCCAAATGATGTCCAAGAAGTGTCCAATGGGACGGGATTGAACAGTAAAAATACTGGACTAAAACCAAAAACCTTATCTGGATGACCCACATACCGGGTTCGCACTTTGCCTAGCATTGCATAGCCCACCTGGGGGGTATTAAGCCAAATCTGAGCACTTGTCAATTTAGGTAGAAGGCTCTTATGTTATAAGATTATGTCTAGGGAATCGGGTCTTTACCCTGGAATTCTGGTTCTCTAATCTCATCCGTCTTTGGTGCCAAATTAGTAAAAGGCCAGAAACAGTCGGTGATGAACCAGCCAGATGACGAAATTGAGAGAAGGTGTAAAAGAGAAAATAATTTGCATATTCTCTCGGGCTTCGATATGATTTGTCTTTAACAGTCTCTTGATTGTTAGTAAAAATTGAATATTTTGGTTAATAGGATTCGCTCATGGCTGGATGGCATTCTTCAAAGCTAAAAGAGGTTTTTGATAGGCTTGGAACGGATCAGGCTGGTTTAACGCAAAAAGAGGCAGAAGGAAGAGTATTAGAATATGGTACTAATGAGATACAGGTAGGGGAAAAGATCTCTCCTTTAAGAATTTTTGCTGAACAATTCAAAAGTTTTTTAGTCATTATTTTGATAATAGCTGCTGTTGTTAGTTATCTCATTGGGATTTTTCCTGGACAAGAGCCGAGAGTTGTTGATTCTCTCTTAATCTTGTTGATAGTCTTGGCTAATGGCATTTTTGGGTTCTTGCAAAACTATAAGGCAGAAAAAAGCATCGAAGCATTAAGGAGACTGGTTGCTCCCAGAGCAAAGGTGGTAAGAGATGGGCTAGTGCAGGAGATCGCTTCAAGGGATGTAGTCAGAGGAGATATAGTTTTGATCGAAGAGGGAGATGAAGTTCCGGCCGATGCAAGGTTGATAGAGAGTAAAGATTTAGCTATTGATGAATCAAGCCTCACCGGAGAAAGTGAAAGCGTAAAGAAAGAAGCTAAAGTTTTGGAAGAGGATGTACCTTTGGTGGAGAGAAGAAATCTCCTTTTTATGACCACCGTTGCAGTAAGGGGCAAAGGAAAAGCAGTAGTTGTGGAAACCGGGATGAACACGGAGGTTGGGAAAATTGCTGAGGAGATTAGAGAAACCAAAGAAAGGCCAACATCCTTTCAACTAGAATTAAATGCTCTGGGAAAGAAAATAACCTATGGAATAATAGGAATAATTACTTTTATTTTGCTGGTGCAGTTTCTAATAGGTGCCGCTGATTTTGCTACTATTTTTCTCACAGCTATAGCTTTAGCGGTAGCATCAATTCCCGAAGGTTTGCCTGCTGTGGTTACAATTGCTTTAGCTTTAGGTACAAAAAGAATGGTCAAAAGAAATAGCCTAGTCAAGAAGCTGCCGGTTGTAGAGAGCCTTGGTTCTGTTGATACTATCTGTACTGACAAAACAGGAACTTTGACTGAAGGTTTAATGACAGTAAGAAAACTGTACTTTGATGGTGAGATAGTAGATGTTACCGGTGTTGGTTATAGTTTGGATGGAGATTTTCTCATCAACGGGAAAAAGATAGATGCAGAGAAAGTTTCACCTTTGCTCAATTGCGGTTTGCTTTGTAATAATGCAGTTGTGGGAAAAGATGAGAATCAAAAGAAAAAGTACATTGGAGATCCTACTGAAATTGCTCTCCTGGTCTCTGCCAGGAAAGCTAGCCTTAAACCTGATGAATATGTAAGAGTAGATGAGATTCCTTTTTCTTCTGAGAGAAAGAAGATGACCACTGTTCATAAAAAAGATAAGGAGCTTTTAGTCTTTACAAAAGGTGCCCCTGAGGTAATTTTAGAGAGATGTAGTTTTATTCTCGAAGATGGAAAAGTGAGAAGACTCACCAAGGGAGACAAAGAAATTATAGCGTCAAGAAATAGGGATTTAGCCAGAGATGCTTTAAGAGTTCTGGCTTTTGCTCATAAAGTACTTAATGAAGAGGAAGAGAAGAAGAAGGAAAATATTGAAAATGACCTCATTTTTCTTGGTCTACAGGGAATGATAGATGCTCCAAGAAGAGGGGTCAGGAGAGCTGTTGAGACTTGCAGGCGAGCAGGGATAAGGGTTGTGATGATAACTGGGGATAATAAAATGACTGCACAGGCCATAGCAAAGGAGATTGGTATTGGTAGCAATATACTAGAAGGAAAAGACCTGGACGGTATTTCGAAGGAGGAGCTAAGGGCAATAATTAAGGATATAGATATTTTTGCCAGAGTTTCTCCAATGCATAAAGTAGGGATTCTGAAAGCACTGCAAGAGAATAAACACGTAGTCGCTATGACTGGTGATGGTGTGAACGATGCTCCTGCCTTAAAAAGTGCAGATGTTGGAGTGTCGATGGGTATAAGGGGAACCGATGTCGCTAAGCAAACATCTGATATGGTTTTACTTGATGATAACTTTGCAACCATTGTAGATGCTGTGAGGAATGGGAGAACAATTTTTGATAACATAAGAAATTTTGTTAGGTATTTACTTACAACTAATTTTGCTGAAGTTCTTGTGGTATTCTTTGCTTCCTTATTTGGGTATTTACCCATAATGCCTGTGCAGCTGCTCTGGATTAATTTTCTTACAGATGGCCTCCCAGCTTTGGCTTTAGGTATCGATCCTACAAGAAAAGGCACAATGCAGAGAAAGCCAAGAAAAAAAGCAGAGGGTATTATGAACAGAAAATCAATTTATTGGATTGCGGCTATCGGTGCTGAGTTGACTGTTGTTTTGTTGGCCATATTCTTTATCGGGCTTAAGAATGGATTGGCAACGGCCAGGACTATGGTCTTCACTGGTTTCGTTTTGTATGAATTTGTGAANCTCTCTGTCATTAGATATCAACAACAGCTAAGTTGGTTTTCAAATAAATGGTTGGTTTTGGCAACAAGTGGCTGCATAGCCCTGCAATTAGTGATACTCTATACACCATTGAATCGTTTGTTCCATGTTGTTCCATTAGGCCTCTTTGAATGGTTTATTCTCTTGCTAGGCGCTGGACTAAGTTGGATATTCGCAGTCTTAATTACAAAATATATAGTGCGGTATACCCATTAATTAGTCCGCATTGTTTACGGCTTATCCCATATACCGAGCTACTCTTCTTTCCTTCTCTGGTTGGATGACTCCCCGGACAGACGATGTTGATAACAAATCCATCATGTTTTGAAAATTACATAGAATGGCTCCTGACAGGACGATGTTGAAGATTTTTATGAGGATATGGCGCAGGAGAGTCAGCTTCCAGCCTATAGTTTTTCAGTCTAGCTACAACTGAAGACCTCCCGAAGATTGAAAGCCATCCTTATTTTGCAAGAGAAGTCGTAAGCAAAATGAAAAATCTGGTCTTGACAGAGTACGCTGTTTTGAGTACAATTGTACTCAAAAAGGAGTTCAATTTATGTTAGAGAGTTTATACATTACAAAATCAAAAATCAGGCAAGATATACTCACTCTTTTCTTCACTAATATATCTCAAAAATACTATTTGAGGGAACTTCAGCGTATATTAGGTCACTCTGCTGGTAGTATACGCAGAGAACTTTTGAAATTTCAAAAAGATAACTTATTTAATACGGACAGGGTTGGAAACTTACTTTATTACACCTTGAATACCAAGCATCCTCTGTTTAAAGAACTCAGAGCTATTGTCTGTAAAACCGTGGGGATTGACGCAAGTTTGAGAAACGCTTTATCATCCGTTAAGAAAATAAGAATAGCTTTCATATACGGCTCTTTCGCTAAAAGGAACGAAAAGGGCACTAGTGATATAGACCTTATGACGATAGGTAATCCTGACACATCTTTATTAAATGAGAAAGTTGCGGACCTGGAAAGAAGATTACAAAGGGAAATAAACATCACAGTGTATTCATGGGAAGAATATATACAAAAGAAACTAGCAAAAAGTGGTTTTATTATGGATTTATTAAAGAATCCAAAAATAATGTTGATAGGTAAAGAAGATGATCTATGCCTATAATGCCATGTTGCGCTCAGGGCTGGCTTTAATGTTCAGCGAAGGATTCAGGCCTGAGATTAAAGATAAACATCTGACTATTGTAAAGTTTGCAAACTCAGTATTGGGCAATAAGTTCAAAAAAGTTATCAATGACTATGATTTTATGAGAAGAAAAAGGCATCGCTTTATTTATGAGCCTGATATCCCCTGTTCAAGAAAAGAAGCAGAAGATGCTTTAAAAACTGCTGGAGAATTCATAGACATAATTGACAAACTGATAAAAGAGAAGAATCCTCAGGCAGAATTTGACTTTTGAAGATATTACTATGCGCTGTGCAATTCATGCAGGACAATCAAGGGGAAATCCTTTCCAAGATCTTTGTGAGCGAATATGGCTCCCCGGACAGGACTCGAACCAAGAGGATAGTACGTCAAAATGTAGACAAACAAATTGGTGGGATGTATTTCTATGTTGAAGATCCGTCGGAAAGAATAGATTATGCGGGGTAATCGAGAGTGTTTAAAGAATAGAGTGGATTGTTATTGATTTTACCAATTTTTTACGGGAATACCAGACCCTTAATAGCATTGTCCTTTCGGTCTCTAATGGTTTTCAATCCAGCCAGAACATTATCCAGAGAAAATCTGTGGGTAATTAAAGAGCTAACATCGACAAGTTTCGTATCGATAGCCTGAAGAGCGGTGGCCCAGGTAAAAGGTGCCAGCCAGGAGAATCGGATGGTCTTATCCCATAAAAGTGAGTCAAGAGCGGGAACTTTGAGAACATCATTAGGGCCGGGAAGGCCAAAGTAAACTACTACAGCCCTTCTTCCAGAAATCGTGAGGGCATCCTGCATTGGCTTTAAAGCTCCGGTGGCACAGATAACTCTATCAGCCATCCTTCCTTCAGTTAGCCCCTTAATTTTTTCTTTTAAATCATCAACGTAATAGGGGGAATTTTTTTCCTTAATATTTAAAATGAAGTCTGCTCCTAGCTTCTTTCCCAGTTCGAGTCGATAGTCCCTCGTGCCGACCAGCACTACAGTTCCTGCTCCTCTTGATTTGGCCATTTGAGTCATCATCAGCCCTATGGGACCGGGCCCAAAAATTACGCAGAAATCACCCAAAGAAATGTTCAGATTATTAATCCCATAGGTGGCGCAGGATAATGGCTCGGTAAAGGCTGCCTGCTCAAAGCTAACCCTTGAGGGAAGTTTATGGATACCGGTATATTTAGATTTAACATATTCGGCAAAGGCACCATTGGTAGAAACTCCAATCACACTTTTATTTTCACAGAGATTAACCATTCCTCTGGCACAAACTCCNCAGGCNNTNCANTACTGAACNGGATCTACGGTGACTCGGTCCCCAGCCTTGAATAATCCTTTTTCCTGAGGAATTCTTCCCANTTCGGCCACCTCTCCAGAAAATTCGTGGCCTAGAATCAAGGGTCCCTTACCGGTGGGTGTTTCCAGAGGGCTTAACCCCCAATAATAGGCAATATCCGATCCACAGATGCCACAGGCTTTGACTTTGATCAGAACTTCATCTTCTAATAAAGGAGAAGGAATGGGGACCTGTTCCAATCTCATCTCTTCNGGCTCATAAAAAACCTGCNCTTTCATCATTTTAGGCATGAGGTCTCACCTCTTAAAGGATTTATTTCCATTTGAGCTTTATAAAAAGGTTATCCAGGTATCTTTTGCAGTGGGCAGTAATCTCCCAGGCGTTTGGCCAAAAGCAAAGATCAATAGACCACCATCCGGAATTATAGCCAGCCTCAACCAGGGCTGTCAGAAGAGCCTCAAAGTTCAGTAACCCTTTACCAAAAGGTACATGGGTACTGGTCTCGTTGTCGTGAAGGGTATTGTCAGAGTCAATTAAGTGGACGTGTCCGATTTTACCCTTTAATAGACGGACAAACTCCATTTCCCCACCAGAGAGCTTATCTAATGGAGGTTTCTGTTTAGCTGCTACTACCGAGCACATATGAGCATGACAGCTATCAAAGAGAAACTTAAAATTCGGCCGATCAACTTCGTTAAGTAGTCTCATGACCTCATGGGGCTTATTGAAGATAAAACCTGGTTCAAATTCCCAGACCACCAGAGTATCTACCTTGGCAGCCTTATCGGCACAGCTTCTGAACATGTTAACTACTCTATCCCAGGCAACCTGGTAATCAAGCCATTCCGGGAAAGGAGTGTGAGTGACAGTATCTACCCGAATAGCTTTGATGCTGCAATCCACACAGAACTCCAGGCTTCGATCAAACATCTCCTCGTACTGCTTGACCACTTTGGGATCACCCTCGGCAAATGGAAGCGACCAAAGATCAGCGGCATAGGCAGGAACTTCCAATCCCTTTGATTTTAACATCTCCATTAGCCCTTGTCTCTTCTTTTTGTTGGGATAGAGATCAGGATGAGCATGGGGTTTGAATCCACCTAATTCAACTCCATCAAATTTAAGAGCCTCCAACCGGCGAGCTACTTCTTCGAGTTCTACTGGATGATCAGCATAGGGCCCGATGGCGTAAGCCCAGCTACCAATAGAGATTTTTGGAAAGATCATATCTTTTTACCTCCTTAAAGCTAATTAAACCACTGCAACTAATCCCAAAACTGCTCTTGAATCATCTTAGCATATCCTTCACTCTACGTCAATTTTCCATAAAAAATTCTTTTGCTCCAGGGTAATATAGTAGTTGAAAATTAATTTAACAAGCTTTAATCTAAAAGAGTGAATATGTTAGACCAAGGGAATCTTTTAGGTCTTCGAGAAAAGTTCTCCAGGTTCATCCATCGCGCAGAACGTGTCAAATCATTTAACCCCCTAACCCAATTGAGGGTGGTTGAATCATATAATTTCTAACCGAACGAGGTCTTTGTTTCTTAGAAGGAAGAGCTTCTCTTCCTTTGTTTTTCTCCTCATAGGCTATGTAGAGCCTGTGGGTTTTCTCCTCAATCTTTCTTTTGAGCTCTGCGGGATTGAGACTGCGGTAGATGGCTTCTAGTTCTTTCTTTGCCTCTTCGGAGATTTGTCCTGACTCGATGAGTCTTTGATAAGGAGTTTTGGGAATATCGTACTTTCTTTTGACCTTACCTGCAATCCTTTCTTTCTTGATGAGTTTCATCACTGGAGAAAAGAAGTTTTTATAGAGCCTAAGTTCATTCTCATAAAGAGAATTCATCAGGGTAAGTTCTTTGTCAGTATCGTATCTTAGATAACCAACTGTTTTCCTTACGTGGGTCCAGTTCTTCTGTTCAATATAGGCGTTATCATTCTTCTTGTTGGGTCTGGAGCGGGTAAACTCAAGATCTTCTTTCTCACAATATCTTAAAAGATGATAATTAATGAACTCCGGTCCATTATCAGAGTCAATTCCTAGCCACTTAAAAGACGCTCTTTCTCGTATTCTTTTGAGAGCCTCGAAGGTGGGATCTTGCCCCTTTCCCATAATAGCTTCTGCTTCCCACCAACCAGAAGATATCTCTACAGTATTTAGGGAACAGATATACAGACCAAGAGTAGAAGATCCGCAGTGATTCACCAGGTCTATTTCCAGGAAGCCTACTTTTGAGGTGTCCCAGCTGGTAAGCCTTATTGGTATTCTCTTGTAGAGAAGCGAAGAAGGTTTGGGTCTTGCCCTTTTTCTTTCTAGATGCAGGACCTCTCGCTGGTGTTTAAGCTTTCGATCAATAGTAGCTGGACTAATCTTTTCTAGTTTCTCAGCCACTTCATTGAGAACAAAGATCTCTTCTAGTTGTCTTAACCTATCTACTTCGGTCTTTAGTAGCGGAGCCAGTCTTTGTCCACAAGGGTAATCAAAAATCTCCCAAACTTTTGCGAGAGCCTCTTTCACATAACCATCGTAGATCTGCTTTCTCTTTTTTCTCTTCTCAGGCTTTGAAGAAAGGGAAGAGTTTATCTTGCTGATAATATATTTCCTATTCTGATGAGTATTTCGGCAATACTCGTCTAGAATAGAGGACTTTTCTTTTTTGGATCGAGCCTGAAAGTACCTTTGTTGCAGTTCCTTGAGATATTGGTTCCTTGAATGCATATCCATTGTCCTTTCCTCCTTGACTTTTCATTAAGTCAAGGAGTATGATACCAAATTTCGGTTAGATTTTATATGATTTAACCTATTTTCGGTAATTCAAGATTTTACTCTTTGAAAAAATCTAATAAAAAGTAAAGAATAAGGCAGTTTAAATTTGACTAAAACTCTCTCTTGATGTATAATAGAGAAAATTCATTGAGAACATCAGGAGAAAAAAATGCGAGAGATTAAAGCCGATCTTCTCCCCGTTATCTCAGAGAAATGGGGTCAAGAAAAAGAAGGTGAAGAAATTCACTATCTGAGTCCTCTTCCCAAGCGATGTCATAAATGGATCAAAATTCAAAGAGAGCTTTTTCAAAAGAATAATCCCATTAATGCCTGTAATATAGAGGGAAAGATGAGCCCCTATAACACAAGAGTCTACTTCAATCAGCCAAACTTAACTGGCTTTGGGGGAATGCCTCTTCTCATCTCTTTTATCGAAAAGATGAGAATTGAGGAAAACCTGGAAGATGTATTCGATCATGAGGGATATATTTACTCCACCAGTGATCTCCTCCTCTCAGCAATAACTGGAATAACCGTAGGGGTAGACAGGCTCTACCACCTAAACGCCATCAGGAATGATGCCGCTCTCACGAAAGCCCTGGGCCTGGATCAGCTTCCAGAGGAGTCTAATCTTAGAAGACAGCTCACCCAAGCATCTAGTAGAGAAGTAGAAAGAATGCGCCAGGTTATCTCAAGAAATCTTGCCCAAGCTAATCAGACCAATAAGGTAGTGGAGATTGGTCTTGATATCGACTCAACGGTAGCTACAGTCTATGGCAAACAAGAAGGAGCTGAAGTTGGCTATAACCCTAAGAAAAGAGGCAGACCCAGCTATTCAATAAAGACCGCCTTTATTGCTAATAATGGAGACTGTGTGAATCTTAGATTAGATGGAGGAAAATCCCACAGCAAGAAAGATTTCAAAGAATTCTTCCAGAATGCCCTCTCTCTTCTTCCCTCAAATTACAAGGTAGTTTTCGTTAGACTAGATAAAGGCTACTTTGGAGAAGATACTTTCCAGTATCTAGAGGAAGAGGGGATCAGATATGTAGCCGCTAGCAAGAATACTCATCCCTTAAGGAGGAGAACATCTTCAGTGCCCGATAAGGAGTGGCAAGAGGTAGAAAAGAATAGTCTTTACCTTGCTGAGATAGAGTATTCCTATGGAACATGGAAGAATGAGCGCAGGATGATCATCAAAAAAAGCCTTTTGCCCAATCCCAACTATGATGAAAAAGAGAAGGACATCTTTGGTAATCCCGTTGAATCTCCTTATACAGTTGAATACAGCTTCTATGTCACCAATATTTCAAAGATCGAGCTGGATAAGTTATCCTGTTATAGATTCTACAACAATCGAGCCACGGTAGAGACTAGAATCAAAGAGCAAAAGTTAGGCTTCAACCTGGATAAACTCCCCGTGCATAACAAAGAAGGAAATGAGGTTTATATCCTTCTGGTAGCTCTAGCCTATAACATCTTAAACTGGTTCAAAAGGTTTCTTCTCCCAGAGGAGTTTAAGTCTAGATGCATTAAGTGGATCAGAATGTATCTATTGAATCTACCAGCCATTATTCAGAGAAAGAAAAAGCAGTATTTCATCAAGTTCTCTAAGTTTTATCCCTATAAGGAGCTTGTAAGCTACATCTTTAGAAAACTTGCCCGGGGTAAACCTTATTACGTAGTTTAAGTACTCGGCTCATTGAGACGATAGTATAAGTTTCCTTCCCTCACAGGGAAGGTACGCCAAAAATCGCTTAAATTTAGACAAAAAACAAATCTTTAAGAACAAGGAGTAAAGATTGCCACCTTAGCTTGCGCCTTAGGATGAAATTATAACTCGAAAAAAGTCCAAAAATGAGTTCTTGGCGCAAAACAGTGTAGTTTACCGAATCTGGGTTTAACACTTACCCCTTTGGTTAGATTATAGATGATTTAATTCGGGGGCTTGACAAAAAAATTTTTCTTGCTAACATTTAGCAATGAATTTAGATCTTTTTGACAAGCAAAAGCTAAGAATAAGTCTAGAAGGAGGTGAGGGAGCAGGTAGAGCTGTTAGTTGGGAAATAAAGGAAGGCTTCCCAAGAAAGTGTTGAAAAATTATTTTCTGTTTTGGGAGCTTTCCACAGAAAAATGAACCAAGTCCGAAATATGGAGGTAAAGGAAATGAAAAGAATTAGTTTAAGATGGGTAAAAAAAATGGCGAAAAGGAATATAAATACCGTTTTAGCCGTAGTCATTACAGGGATCATCGCTGTGGCAATTGCAGTCCCTATAGCATGGGGCTCTTCATCGGCAACTGAAGGGATATCGACT
>JGI24025J20009_10002579_pt1 | contig 12936 bp, 12 predicted proteins | sample Cruoilmetagenom3_FD_20009 | JGI IMG/M metagenome (IMG submission 20009)
AAAATTCCTGAGGTAAAAAGAAAGCCTAACCCAAGATACTTATAATTTTCGGGAGTACAATTTAGAGTAACTATTTTTTTTCCATTTAAAAAAATAGAAAAGGGAATTTCCCTGGCTACTAAATCAAAATTTTTTTCTTTTCTACCTTCACTGATTCTCGTTATACTTATTTTTATTCCTTTTCTCTCTTGCACTAATTATTAAATCCTTTTTTAATTCTTATTATTTCTTCTCCCTTTTTAAAATCATATTTAGAATTAAGATTAAAAAATGAATAAAATTTGGGATCAAATTTTTTTACTTCTTCCTCTTCAATAAATTTTATCTTTAAGTGAGGAAATATTTTCCGAACCGATAAAATTCCAGATTGTATATTTTTCTCCATAACTTCTAAACATTTTTTACTATAGATCGCACACAAAGGTTCAATATACCCTCTATTATAACGAGGAATGATAATATCATTTGAATCAATCTCTTCTCTCATATATTGAAGTAATTTTACTTCTAAAAAAGGCATATCGCAAGCTACTACTAAATTGTACTGGGAGTTAGAAGCTTTTAAACCGGAAAATATACCGCCTAAAGGACCTTTTTGAGGGAAGATATCCTGTACTACTTGCTTAAAACGAGGATATTTTTCCTTTTGACCCACTATGATAATATCTTCTTCTGTTAAATTATCAAGAGAAGTAAGTTTTAAGATAACCCATTCTATTAAGGGTATATTAAATAATTTAATTTGAGCTTTATTTTGCTTTAAACCAATTCTGCTACTTCTCCCACCAGCTAATATAATTGCGTTTAAAGGAATATTTCTTTTATTCTCTTCGATTTTCATAGTATTATATAATACCACTTTGTTATTAAAAAATATAGCTATTATTAATTCGTATCTCGTATCTCGTGAATCGTATCTCGTTGAAAATCAGTTAGTTGGAAATTTAGTTACTTGGTTTAGAAAATAATCTTAACACAAATAACTAACTAACCAATTATATTGTCTGTTATCATATAATATACAATATATGGTAAAAAAACAAAAGTTATAACTATTCTTTTTTTTAAATATCTATAAATTTCATACTAAATCATTTGTTTTAAAAGGGTTATAATTAGGGGTCAAATTTTATAAAAAATATGACCCCTAATTATTATTTATTTCATTAACTTTATTTTAGCTTCTTTATATTTTTTCGCCTTTTTTCAAATATACTAACCAATAAACAGTTGCAACACAAATTGATCCACCTACAATATTTCCCAAGGTAACTGGAATTAAATTATTTATAAATAATCCTTTTAAAGTAAGGTTCCCTAACTTATCAGCTAATCCAGCTGCAGCTATTACAGAAGTATTTCCTTTTAATAATAATCCCATTGGAATAAAATACATATTAGCAATGCAATGTTCGAATCCACTAGCTACAAATGCCATAATGGGGAAATAGATTCCAAAAATCTTTCCAATTATATCTTTAGATGCCACTGCCATCCATACAGCTAAACATACCAACCAATTACATCCAATTCCTCGAGTAAAAGCTTCCCACCAGCCAAGGTTGACTTTTCCATTGGCAATTGCTAAAGCTTTTGCTCCTACTGCAAAATTCCCTGTCTTCCAAAGTCCTGTTCCAAACATAATGTAAACTAATAATAAGGAACCAAGAAAATTAGCAATATACACCCAAAACCAACTCTTAAGCATTCTGCTTAGCTTACCTTCTCGACTTAATACTTTTATTAAAATTAAATTATTTCCAGTAAAAAGCTCTGCACCTGCAATTATAACTAACATTAGTCCTACTGAAAAAACACTTCCAAATATAAATTTAGTAAAACCTACTCCAAGATATTTTGGCATATCATAAGTAGTTATGGTGGCTAATTCTGAACCAAAACCGATAAATGCTCCAGCTAATATTCCTAAAAGAAGCATACGATTTATTGATAAACTAACCTTAGCTTTACCTATTGCAATCATTGCATTTGCTATTCCTCCAGGTGAAAGAAAGCCCGGTAAAATATATCTGATATGTTGAGTTGTCTCTTTTTTTGAATCCATTTTTTTCTCCTTTTTTAATTTATTTTACATTTTTTTAATTTTAACAGCGCATACTTTATATTCTGGAATCTTAGATACTGGATCAAGAGCAGCATTGGTAAGTAAATTTGCAGCAGCTTCATGGAAATGAAAACTCATAAACAGCACACCTTTTCCTGATTTTTCTGTAACTTTTGCCTTAGCCTTAATTTTTCCTCGACGAGAGGTTACTTCTATAAATTCTCCCTCTTCGACCTTTAGCTCTTGCGCATCTTGAGGGTTAATTTCCACTAATGCTTCTGGATAGATTTCATTTAAACCTTTAGATCTTCGACTTACAGTTCCGGTGTGAAAATGGTATAATACCCGGCCAGTGGTAAAGAGGAAAGGGTATTCCTTGTCTGGTAGTTCGGCTGCTTCTTTGAATTCTACCGTAGAGAATTTTCCTTTTCCGCGACTAAATTTATCTTTATGAAGATATTTAGTTCCAGGATGATTGATATCTAAGCAAGGCCATTGCAATCCTGCTTTTTCTAAGCGATTGTAATACATCCCGCCATAAATAGGAGTCAAGCTAGCAATTTCTTCCATTATTTCCGCTGGATTACTATAACTCATATTGTAGCCCATCTTTTGCGCTAATTCACAGATAATTTGCCATTCCGGTTTTGAATCCCCTACAGGTTCTATAGCTTTTCTTATTCTCTGAACTCTTCTTTCAGTATTAGTTATAGTCCCATCCTTTTCGGCAATACTAACTCCTGGTAAAACTACATCAGCTAATTCAGCAGTTTCGGTCATAAAAATATCAGAAACTATTAAAAACTCGGTCTTTTTAAGTGCTTCTCGAACATGATTTAAATCAGGGTCGGACATAGCAGGATTTTCAGCCATAACAAACAGTCCTCTAATCTTGCCTTCATAAGCAGCATTTAACATCTCTACGACAGTTATTCCTACTTTATTGGACAAATTTACTCCCCAGGCTTTAGAAAACTTCTCTCTAACTTTAGTATCTGTAACTTTTTGGTAACCAGAATAAACATTGGGTAATGCTCCTAAATCACAGGCTCCCTGTACATTGCTCTGTCCACGTAAAGGATTAACTCCTGTACTCTCTTTTCCGATATTGCCAGTGAGCATGGCAATATTCGCAGTAGATAAAACATTGTCTGTACCCGTAGTATGTTGAGTGATTCCCATTGAATAGATAAGGGAAACAGTAGGTTCATTAGCATAAATCCTGGCAGCTTTTCGGATATCCTCCGCTGGGACACCGGTTATTTTTTCTACAACTTCTGGAGTGTATTTTAATACAGTTTTCTTCAGTTCTTCATATCCTTCAGTTCTTTGAGCAATAAATTCTTTATCTTCTAATCCTTCACTTATAATTACATTCATCAACCCATTAAATAGAGCTACATCAGTACCAGGACGTTGCCTTAACCAGAGAGTAGCGTATTTGACCAGTTCAATTTCTCGAGGGTCAGCTATAATTAATTTTGCGCCATTTTTAGTAACTGCTTTTTTAATTTCCAGAGCAATTATGGGATGATTTTCAGTTGTATTAGAGCCAGTTAAATAAATTGCCGAAGCATCGGCAATCTCTCCTATTGAATTAGTCATTGCTCCACTACCAAAGGCTTGGGCTAAACCAGCCACCGTCGCTGAATGACATAAGCGGGCACAATGATCAACATTATTGGTTCCTAAAACAGCACGGCCAAATTTCATCAGAAGATAATTTTCTTCATTGGTACACTTTGCAGAAGAAAGAACTGCTAAACTATCACTTCCACTCTCTTTTTTGATTTGGATAAATCTATCACTGATTAACTTTAAGGCTTCTTCCCAAGAAGCTTTTTCTAATTTCCCATTCTTCCTGATTAAAGGATTTACCAAGCGGTCTTCTCTATGAATATAATCATAACCAAAACGCCCTTTAACACAGAGATTAATTCCGTTTACTACACTCTCGGGATTAGAAGTAACTTTTACTACTTTTCCATCTTTAATATTAAAATCAAAATTACATCCACACCCACAATAATTACAAGTGGTTTTTACTTTTCCAAACTCCCATGCTCTGCCTTTCCCTTGAGCTGCTTTATCAATTAAAGCGCCAACCGGACAAACTGCCACACACTGCCCACAAGAAACACAATTTGAATATTTTATTTCAGCATTAAAACCGGACGTCATTTTCGTCTCAAAACCCAATTTATTTCCTAATCCTGCTATAATTTCTGTTTCAGAACCCCTATTACCAAAATCAATAGCGTGAGATTGTTGAATTTCATTACATATTTCTACACACCTACCACATAAAATACATTTATTTAAATCCCTTACTATAAAAGGATTACTATTATCTAAAGGTAATTCTTTATCATTTCGACCAAACCTTGATTCTTTAATGTCTAAATCATAAGCAAGATTCTGTAAGTCACAATTACCATTCTTTTCACAAGTCATACAATCTAAGGGATGATTAGAAATTAATAATTCTACTACAATTCTTCGTGCTTTTATAACCCTTTCGCTATTAGTATGAATTATCATTCCTTCTCTTACATAAGTCATGCAAGCTGCTGATAAAGTGGGAGTACCTTCAACTTCTACAACACAAACTCGGCATGAACCTGGAGTAAACCCTAATTCCGGCATAGCACATAAAGTAGGTATTTTAATCCTGGCTTGTTCAGCAGCTTCAAGTATAGTCATTCCTTCCTTGGCTATTATTTCTTGACCATCTATGCTTAATTTTACATTCTTCATTATAGCATTCCTTCCCTTCTCTCTTATAACTGAAATATGTTCAATATCTTAAAAAATAAAAATATTATTTTATTACAACAAATATATTATCAATCTCTACATACTTTTAAAGGACAATCCTTCTTTCGAATGTGTTGATTATATTCCTCAGGGAAAAGTTTTAAGGTATTTAATAAAGAATTGGGGGCACTCTGCCCTAAGCCACAAAAAGAAGTATCTTTCATAGTTTCTCCTAACGATTTTAGAGTTTCTAAATCAGTATCTTCCCCTTTTCCTAAAGCTATTTTCGTTAAAAGGCGGTAAATTATATTGGTGCCTTCTCTACAAGGAGCACATTTACCACAAGATTCATGTTGGAANAAGCGAGCTATATTTCTTACTATATCTACAATACACCTATCTTCACATAAGACTAACACNACACCTGAACCAAGGGTTAAGCCAGCTTGAGATAAAACCTTATAATCTAAAGCTATNTCTATCATATCAGGAGTTAAACAACTTCCTGAAGGACCACCTAACTGAACCATTTTTAATTTTTTCCCTTCAATAATGCCACCACCAATANTATAAATAATATCTTTCAAGTTTGTACCTAAGGGAACTTCAACTGCTCCTTGTTTTTTCATATCTCCTAATAGAGTAAGTACCTTAGTCCCTGAGCTTTCAGAAAGTCCAATCTTATTAAACCAATCTGCTCCTTTTAAAATAATAGAAGGGATATTGGATAAAGTTTCAACATTGTTTATTACTGTTGGTTTATTCCAAAGCCCTGAAGTAGGCGGATAAGGAGGCTTTGATCTTGGTTCTCCTCTTTTACCTTCGATAGACTCCATTAAAGCAGTTTCATCACCACAGATATATGCTCCTGCTCCTTCTCTAATCTCTATATCAAAAGAAAATTTAGTCCCTAAGATATTTTCCCCTAAATATTTTTGTTCTCTTGCCTTATTTATAGCTTGTTTTATTCTCTTTTTAGAAAGGCTATATTCTCCTCGAATATAAATATAACCATATTCTGCTCCTACTGCGTATCCGGCAATAACCATGGCCTCAATAATTTTATGAGGATCATTTTCTAAAACTAAACGATCTTTAAAGGTTCCTGGTTCTCCTTCATCTGCATTACAAATTATATATTTAGGTTTTTTTGTTGCACGAGAAGAAAACTCCCATTTTAAACCCGTGGGAAAAGCTGCCCCTCCACGACCTACTAATTTTGAATTTTTTACTTCATTAATTACTTCTTGTGGGGTCATCTCTTTAATTGCTTTAGATAAAGCAGTATATCCGCCTTTTAATTTATAATCTTCGATTAATTCAGGATTAATAATTCCACAATTTTTTAAAACTACCTTGTCCTCTTTATTGCCTAAAATATCTGCTCCTAAGCTTGTCGATTCCTTTATTTCTATTTCTCCTCTTTTACATTTATCTATTATTTGATCTAATTTCTTTATATCCAAATTACCATATATTTTATCATTCACCATTATTGCTGGGGCAACCGCACAAACACCCAAACAACTAGTTAATTCTAAAGTAAAAAGTCCATCCGTACTAGTTTCTCCTTCTTGAATTTTCAGTTTATCCCTTAAATAATTTAATAAATTCTCACTTCCGGCCATATAACAAGGAGTACTGGAACAAATTCTTAGCACATATTTTCCTTTTGGTTTTGGGCTTAACAATGTATAAAAAGTAGTAGCTCCATATACTCTACTTAAAGGAATATTTAACTTTTGAGCTACTTCTTCCAACTGTTTAGGAGTAATATAATTTTGGTCTTGGTGAATTTCTCGAAGTATTTGTATTAGATTTTCCGGTTTATTCTTATAATAATTAGTAACTTCGTTTATCTTAAGATCTTCCATTTTTTACCATCCCTTCTTAATTCCTTTTTTAATATTTTTATAAATCTTATTTAATAATAATCTTTTATCTAAACTCATATTTTTTCTTGAAAAATATGATTATCTGATAATTTTATATTAATTAAGGTCTTTTATAATTTTGTGAAAAAAAATCGCAAAATCAAAACAAAAATAATTTTATTATAAAGACAAGTAATAAGTCAAGCTTTCAAATTCAATAGATAAATCAACATTATGTAATTTAATTTCTGAGGGTAATATCAGGCGGGTAGGGGCAAAATTTAAAATGGCTTTAATCCCACTATTAACCATTTTTTCTGCCACCTCTTGAGCCGAAGTATCGGGATTTGATCACATCTTCATCTTTTAAATCTTATGCTCACTTTTTTTATTATTTCGTAGTTAAGGTAGTTTCTCTTCTACAACGGGCACAAAGAATTTTTACTCGGTCAGAACGTCCCTCGTCTTTTAATACTGACATAATATTTTCATCTATAATCCCAAGACTTTTTAGGCGGGACAGATAAAGGGTAGGATTTGAATAGGTTAATTCACCTATTTTTTCAGATATCCACTTTAAATGGTCCTTACAGGCAATTGGCTTGCCGCAGATTTCACAGAGCTGCAGCTCTTTTTCTATCCTCTCATCGGATTTGCTTCTATCAAAAAATGAAAGTTCCCATTCATTGGATAACTTAATTCCTTTGTGATCAGCAATACATACCGCCTCACACTCTCCACAGAATATACAGGTATCCGTATAATGTATTATAATTCTCTTAGCATTACCATTCTGATCTACTATATCTTTATGGTCAATTGCTTCTACAGGACATACTTCCTCACACGCAAGACAACCAACACACTTTTCTTGATTAAATTTAGGTTGACCCCTGAAATTAGGATGAGCCGTATGGGGTTCTTTTGGAAATTTAGAAGTATACGGTCCCTTGATAAACGCTTTTATCGCCTCTATTAATTCTCTTATTTTTGGAAATTTCATATTACAACTCTTTTCTTATTTAATTCTTAATCCTGATTTAAGCTTCTCCCTCTTTATCTTCGGCATATTTATCAACACTACTACCTTCCCAGAGTTTTACTCCTGCTCTGTGTGCACCTCTGGCTATAGCATGTGCGGCTACCGGAGCTGTTAGAGCAAGAAATATCATACATAAGAGCGACTTTATTCCAGCAGCAGTGAATCCTACTATAAGAAATGTACCAAATAGAATACTGCAGGTACCCAGAGTAACGCACTTTGTAGCTGCCTGCAGACGGCAATATACATCCGGNAGACGTACAAGCCCCAGACANCCAAAGACATCAAAAGCTAGACCTATACTAATAAATATCAAACCTATAATGTTAATCATCAAACCCTTTCCCCTCTAAATATTTAGAAAGCGCNAGTGCGCATATAAAACTCTGAAGNGCCCATGCTATNCCTATATCTATNTACCAGGATCTCCCTGTTGAAATAGTCAAAACCGCACATAGCCCAATAATCATAATACCCAGAATATCGATAGCAACTATCCTGTCAGCACTCGTTGGACCTCTCCATACTCGGTAAAGGCATAAAATACATGCTAAAATAATTATGTAGAGAACTCTACCTAAAAAATTAATATAAGGAAGGTCGGGATAGAAAAGAAATGGAAACGGGCGTATTATAATTAAAATAACTATCCCAACTAAAAAAATCATACCTATAAACCATCTAAATATCTTCATACTCTATCCTCTAATCAAAAATCTTTTTTAACACTTTCTCGAAACGGTCTACGATAATTTTTGTAGCTGATTCAACATCTTTTGTCTTTACGTCAATCCAATGTATATACAAAATACCATTATCTTTATCTATATCAACACTCATAGTGCCTGGTGTTAAGGTTATGGAGTTGGCTAAAAATGTCAAGGCCGTATCTGTCGTTAATTTAGTCCTTACTTTAACTATCCCTGGACATATAGGCAACCGAGGATGCAAAACACGGTATGCAACATCCAGATTAGCCTTAAAGCATTCCCATAAGAACATAGGTAAATAATAAACAAAGAAATACCAGTACCGCGATGGATGCATTAACACGTGTGGTCGGGTTATAAATAAATCTCCTACCATAAAGGTAACAAATACAGAAACAAATCCACCAATAATAAGATGCTGCCAATCCGGCACCCAATTTAAAAGACACCATACTATAAATGCTACGAAAAACATACTTATTCTACTCTTCATCTATTGTATCCCCTTAAAGACTATATCAGCATATTTTGTACCTTCTAAAAGTACGTCAGAAGCAGGCTTAAGAAAAACCTCGTTTATGTTATAAATAAGCAAAACTCCTCCAACTACACAAATAAGTGCTAGAATTACCATCGCCAGTTTCATGAAAACAGGAACTTCCTCTACCTTATTCCATTTCTCCCTCAGTTTACCAAAGAAGGCATACTTCATAACCTTCATAAAAGATGCTAAGGTTAATATACTTGCCAGTACAGCCCAGAAAGCATATCCTAAGCGATTAGCCTGCACACATGCAATTATAATAATCAATTTACTCCAGAAACCGTTAAAAGGAGGAATACCTGCAATCGACATAGAGGCAATAAGGCTTGTAGTGCCTGTGATAGGCATTTTCGCCATTAGCCCTCCCATTTTTTGTAAATCGCGTGTGCCGGTTGCATATTCCACTGCTCCTGAATTTAAAAATAGCAATGACTTAAATACAGAGTGGTTAAAAAGATGGAATAAACCTCCTATCATGCCAAGCGGGGTACCCAGACCAATTCCCAGGATAACATACCCTATCTGGCTTATGGAGTGGTATGCCAGAAGTCGCTTAAAATCCCACTGTCCAATAGCTAAAAATACACCGATAACCATTGATAGGGTTCCTAACACCATCAGTATTAAAGAAAGGGAAGAGTTTATTCCAATTATGTTGTAGAAAACCCTGCACAACGTATATACACCCAATGATTTAATTAATATCCCTGAAAGCATTGCTGATATAGGTGCTGGTGCAGATGGATGGGCATCTGGCAGCCAGGCATGAAAAGGAACAAGCGCTGCCTTAAGCCCAAACCCCATAATAAATAGGACGCTCACCATGATGGTAATATTGCTTGCACCTTTTTGGGCCAGGATATTTGCCATATCCGCCATATTCAATGTAGAGGTATAGCTGTATAAAAACACGATTCCAAGAAGGATAAAAAGTGAACCTACGGTACTCATTACAGTATATTTAAATGCTGCTTCAAGTTCATGACGTTCCGTACCAAAAGCGACTAAGGCGTAACTTGCCACAGAGGCAATTTCTAAAAATACAAATAGGTTAAACATATCGCCAGTTATCACCACACCATTCATCCCAGCCACCATGAGTAGGAATAATGTATAAAATTTCCACTTAGAGGTAAATCTCTCCATATAGTTTATTGAATAGATGGCAATAAAAAACGCCATCAGATTTACGGTAATCAGCATAAAGACCGTCAAGCCGTCTAATACAAGAGCTATTCCAATAGGTAACTTCCAGCTACCAACGCTATATACAAGGATTCCCTGTGTAGCTACTATTCGCACAGCAATAAGAGAAAGACCCAACAAAATAAATGTTGTTACGCTTCCCATTAAATCTGGTAGCCATTTTAACTTCTTGCCAACTATTGAAGTTAAAAATGCTCCTGCCAGAGATATGCCAACAAAAAGTGGAAGTATATTAGATGTAGCTGTCATCCTCGTAGCTCCTTTATTTTGGTAATATCAAATGTCTTGTATTTTTCATAAATTCTCATCGCTAAAGCTACCAGCAATGCTGTAGTTGCCAGCCCGATTACGATTGCAGTAAGGACAAGCGCCTGAGGAAGAGGATCAACCATGTTAACAATTTCAACCTCAGATGAAAGAATTGGAGACCTGCCTTCCATACGATAAGCTACTAATATAAAGAAAAGATTCACAGCATATTCTGCTATGATAATTCCCAAAATAATCTTGATAATATTTCTTTTTCTTAAAATACAATAAAGTCCGCAACAGAAAAGTATAAGACAAAGTAGATATATTATCATTCTTTTTTCTCCCATTCAAATTTTAATAATACCAATACAACAAATATAGCAAAGAGCCCGGCACCAACTTTAAGACTTATGGCTATATTGCAAAGGGGAATAATACCTGCGCTAAATAACCTGAAAGGCTCTCCCTTTGATATAAAATTCAAAAAGAAGTAGCCACCTGTAAATCCTAATAATGCTATACTTAAGAATAAAATTGCACCCATACTTTCAAAAAAAGACATTGCCGTTTTAGGTAATTTCTTTAAAGCTACATCTTTACCATAAGCAAGAAAAAGATGTACAAAAGAAAGCGCTATAATTACTCCGCCAGCAAATCCCCCACCGGGTGATACATGACCATGTAAAACTATATAAATTCCATAAAGTAGTATAAGCCCCACAGTAAGACGGGTAATTACTTTTACAATTAACGACATACCTTTATCATGTTCTTTACTCATCGTCTTCCTCCACAACTTCATCCTTTTTCTTTCTACCTATGCGTCGCATAATAGCCAGAACACCTATTACGGCAGTAAATAAGACCGTGGCTTCTCCCAGGGTATCATAAGCCCTGAAATCGAGTATTACTGAAGCAACAAGATTAGAAGCACCTGTCTTAACTAACCCTTCTTTCAGATATGTGTTGGCAACTCTCATAATAGGATAACCGAATTCAGGTAAATCCTTAAAGGCTTTTATTGCCACAAATAAGAATACCACAATAAAGCCTGCAGTGATAAGTGAATTAAGAAGCCACCTGCCTGTTGTCGAAAATGGAAGATCTTTCTTTAAGGTCGCTCTTATTAAGATGATAAGACACAATATCTCAACAACAAGTTGTGTAATAGCTACATCAGGCGCTTTAAGTATTAAAAGAACTATCGAAAGCCCCAGACCGACAGCTCCAACAGCAATCACAGAAGAAAGTAGGTCCTTCATCTCAATTGCGACTATCGCTCCAATAATCATAAATATTAATAAAACATATAATTCTATCATCTTATTACCTTAACAAAATATAAAATAGTATTATCATACCTAAAAAACACCAGGCCAGATAGGTGAGAAGTATACCATTGTGTAAATAGCTCAAAATCTTATTAAATCCAAAGGTTATTTTAGTGCCAATGTCGTAAATATCGAATACTTTTCTCTCGGCTAATCCATAAATAGTACCTAAGGGAGTTATGTCTTTTATTGTATTATAAAATTCGGTTCCTGAAACCCTCATATTTGGTTGTTTTTCCAATATTTCCCCGCCAACAAATGCTTCTGTCTCTCTTGTTTTTGTTATTGTACCCAAAAAATAGATTATAATACCGACTGCAACCCCTACAATTATCAAAATAGTAGCAAGGTCTGCGTTCCATATACCGAAGAATTCTATTTTTTCTCCTAAGCTTGGAAAGATAAACATTTTAAGAGGAATTCTGTAAGCAAATACCCCAAATATAACGCAGATAACTGCAAGAAAAACTTGTGGAATCCACATGGTTGCAGTGGTTTCTCGTCGCTTGTTAATCATTGATTTCGCCTTTGTCAATACTTCGTTAGACCGAGGTTGTTTGTTGGTCGGTTGTCCTAAAAATACAGCATGGATTAATTTCATAAAACTCGCCAGGGTAAGGGCACTACCGAACATAGCTGCAATAAGCCATATTATCCAGAGATGATTACCATTATCAGCTGTCTTTATTATACCCTGGTAAATCATCCATTTTGATGCGAACCCGTTAAAAGGAGGTATACCTGATATTGCTAATGATGCTATTAAGAATGCAATAAAGGTAATAGGCATAATCTTACCAAAACCACCCAGTTTCCCAAGATCAGTTGTTCCTGCTTCTTTCTCAACTGCCCCTCCCGAAAGAAAGAGACATGATTTATATAAAGTATTGTTTAGCATGTGAAATAGTCCACCTGCTATTCCGATAGGATTGCCAGTACCAATTCCTAATATCATATATCCTACCTGGCTTACAGCATGATATCCTAAAAGTCTCTTTAAATCATGCTGTATGAGAGCCATCATAACGGCAGCCACAATAGTAAAACTACCTATCATCATTAAGACAGTATTTGAAGCTGGGTTCATTTTAAACATATACAGGGAAATTCTAACAAGGAAATATATACCTAAAAGTTTATCCAGAGATGCCGGTA
>JGI24025J20009_10002583_pt1 | contig 12926 bp, 12 predicted proteins | sample Cruoilmetagenom3_FD_20009 | JGI IMG/M metagenome (IMG submission 20009)
TACAGCTACAATAGGACGGGATTCTTTTTTTGCTTTGCATATATTACGGCAAGAAGCCTGGCTTATAAAATATGTTTCTTCGAGCATCTTGTGGTCTTCTATTCTTTTTACTCTTACTGGCTGGAAAGTTGCCAGACCGACATCTAAAGTTATTCGAGAGATTTCGACTCCTTTTGTCCTAATCTGTTCAAGAAAACGGGACGTGAAGTGCAGACCAGCAGTAGGAGCAGCAATTGAGCCTTCTGTCTCGGCAAAAACTGTCTGATACCTTACTAAATCCAAGGTTTTCAGATCAGATTGTATTTTCTTGCGCTTGATGTAAGGAGGAAGCGGAGCATAGCCAATCTTCTTCAACTCAGATAGAACATCCCCGGAAGGAAACCGAAGTACTCTTTTGCCCTCAGGCCCTGCTTCGATCACTATTCCCTTTAGTCTCTGGGAAAACGAGATTACATCGCCACATTTGACTTTTTTTGCAGGCCGGCAGAGAACCTGCCATGTCTCGTTTTCAAATCCTTTAAGGAAAAGAAACTCTATTTCTCTTCCCCTTTTTCTGCCCCATACCCTTGCAGGAATAACCTTAGAATTATTCAAAACAAGGACATCGCCTTTGTTGAGAAAATTGACAAACTCCTGAAACCGCGAGTGGATTATTTCACCCGTTCTGCGGTTAAGAACCATCATTTTTGACAGATCTCTTTTCTCAAGGGGCATTTGAGCAATAAGCTCTTGTGGGAGGTCATAGTCGAAATCGGAGAGTAACATTATGTTCTACCTTAATTTTTTCCTGCCCTATTTTAAGCCAGATAAGCAATACAGGCAAGAGAGCACAACTACGCTTATTCTTTAAACAGTTTGTGCTGAGAGGATGAAAATTTGGGCTTAAGACCGAGATGTTCGTAAGCTTTGATTGTTGCTTTTCGCCCACGAATTGTTCGATCCAAGAATCCAATACGCATAAGAAAAGGTTCATATATAGATTCAATTGTGTCCTTTTCTTCATCAACAGCCGCTGCGATTGTATTGATTCCTACAGGACCTCCATTGAAATTCTCTATAATCATCATAAGGATCTTTCTATCAACCTCATCCAGACCGAGGGAATCGACTTCCATCATATCCAATGCTTTATTTGCTTCCTCTGAATTGATCTTCCCTTCCCCGATAACATCGGCATAATCCCTGACTCTTCTTAATAACCTATTTGCCACTCTTGGAGTTCCTCTGGAACGAAGTGCAATTTGATAAGCACCTTTATCATCAATGTCTATATTCAATATTGAGGCAGACCTCTTAATTATTTTCTTCAAATCTTCTTCGCTATAGTAATCAAGGCGATAAATGATTCCAAAACGTCCCCTTAATGGAGCTGTTATTCGGCCTGCCCGTGTAGTTGCACCAATAAGAGTGAATTTCTTAAGCCTCAGCTTGTGGCTTCGAGCACTCGGTCCTTGTCCAATAACAATGTCCAGGTTAAAATCTTCCATAGCCGAATAGAGGATTTCTTCTACTGAAGGATGGAGGCGGTGGATCTCATCTATAAAAAGGATTTCTTTTTGCTGCAGGTTTGTTAGTATTGCTGAAAGGTCACCGGTCCTTTCAATTACAGGCCCTGCCGTTGGTTTAATGCCAACTCCCATTTCCTTGGCAATAAGGTAAGCGAGGCTGGTTTTTCCAAGACCAGGCGGACCATAGAGGAGCACATGATCCAGCTGTTCATTTCGTTTCTGTGCAGCTTTTATAAATATCTTTTAAGTTTGATTTTATAATTTCCTGTCCGATAAACTCATCAAAATTTCTCGGCCGAAGGTTGTCTTCAAATAGAAGGTCTTCTTTTGTCCGTACCGGGGTAAGTACTGCAGTAATTGGACTGTCTTTCATTTGCTATTTTACTCCCGTATATTCGGTTTAAGATTTACCATCATTCATTATTAAGAAAATACAAGTTAGATTCTAGCAAGTTGTTTTAATCCCTCCCTGAGGAGTTTTTCAAACCCTGCATCAATTGAGAATAGTTTTATTGTTTCATCTATAATTCTCTCTACTTCTCTTCTTTTAAATCCCATGTTTATCAGGGCTGAAATCAGATCTTCCCTTTCCTTAGTACCTTCAGCTCTAAGGATTTTTTCCTTTTCTGTTAATTTTTCCTGAAGTTCTAGAGCAATGCGCATTGCTGTTTTTTTCCCAATACCGGGAATGAAAGAAATACGGGCCACATCACTCTTCTTGATTGCATCCTCAAGGTCTGAGACCTCGATTCCAGAAAGGATATTCAGGGCTATTTTGGGTCCTATTCCTGAGATGCTTATCAATTTCAGGAAAATTTCTTTTTCTCCTTTTGTGAAAAATCCGTAGAGAGTAAGAGAATTGTCTGTTAAATGGGTATAGATAAAAAGCTCAGTAGGATCGCTAATGTTTCCCAGTTTTAAATAAGTGGAGAGCGGAATTCCGGCGCTGTAACCGACACCGCCTACATCTAGGACAACCCGATTATGGACCTTGTCAATCAATGTGCCTTTAAGATAAGCGATCATTTATACTTTTTTCTCCTTTGTGAAGATAAAAGAATAATATAACAAAACCCAAATATCAAATTTTAAAACAACTTAATTCTATAATTTTTCTATTGCAGTCCAGTGCTTGTTTTTTATTCCGTAATTCTCTGCTGGAAGATTCTCGAATTCATATGGCAGAAGGCTACTGCCAAGGCGTCTGAGGCATCTGTACCAATCTTATCATCCTGGATATCAAGGAGTGTTTTGATCATTACTTTGACCTGCATTTTATCTGCCTGCCCATAGCTTGTTACTGCCTTTTTTATCTCTAATGGAGAGTATTCAAAAAAAGCGCAACTGCTGGAAGCCACGGCTACTAATACAGCTCCCCTTACCTGACCCAGAGTTATTGCTGTCTTTACGTTTCGTGCATAAAAAAGATTTTCTATTGCAACTTCATCTGGCTTAAAGGTTCTGATAAGCTCTTCCACACGGATCCTTATCTCGTTTATCTTATGATGAAGCAGTAATTTTTGACTTGGCTTTATGGCACCATAAATTATAGTTCTATAATGACCTTGAGAATATTCAATAATGCCATACCCTGTAGACTTAAGGCTGGGATCGATTCCAAGAACCCTCATTTTCACTAATCTTAAAAGCACACAATTTCATGCATTGTGCTTTTTATCTGCGGCAATCTCATGGTAGATTTAATCGGCTAATGAATAATCCAGGCTAGATGGAAAATTTTGCGATCTCTTCTTCATCGATGTCAAAATTGGCCCATACATTCTGAACATCATCATGATCTTCAAGCTCTTCCATCAGGCGAAGAAGCTGCTGCGCCTGTTTGCCTTCTACTTTTACATAATTGTTGGGAATATACCCCAAGTTTGAAGCAGCTAAATCTATCTTATTTTCTTTCAAGGCATTAATAACTGCTTCGTAATCCTCGGGTTCAGTAAAAATCTCGTAATTGCTGCCATCTTCCCTCAAATCTTCTGCTCCGGCCTCAAGGACAACTTCTAACAGGTCATCTTCCTTAGCTTTTGATTTTTCTACGACGATATATCCTTTTCGGCTAAACATCCAGCCGACACATCCAGATTCACCTATATTTCCATTATTTTTTGAAAAGATATGCCTGATTTCAGAAACAGTTCTGTTTTTGTTGTCTGTAAGAACATCGATATATATAGCTACTCCGCCAGGACCGTATCCTTCATAGTGAATTTCTTCGTACGTTGTACCTTCAAGCTGCCCTGTTCCCTTCAGGATTGCTCTCTTTATGTTGTCTGCAGGCATGTTCACAGTTTTCGCATCTGCTATAGCTTTCCTAAGTCTTGGATTGATGCCCGGATCCCCTCCATCCATTCGCGCAGCTATAGATAGTTCCCTGATGATTTTCGTGAATGCTTTACCCCTCTTGGCATCCTGTGCAGCTTTCTTATGTTTTATGGAAGCCCATTTTGAATGCCCTGACATTTGAACTCCTTATACTATATATAAAAAAATTTTATCACATCATATCTTAAAACTCAAATTATAAAGTTTTCAACTCCAAACCACAGGCTAAAATGCACAAGGATAAAATCTAATCACATCCTACCAAAATGGAAATCACCTATTCTCTAGAAATACTCCGGTTATAAAAACCCTCTTCCCTTCAGCCATTCATCATTGTAAATAGTACTTAGATATCGATTAGCTGAATCAGGGAAAATCGTGACGATTCTGCACGGACGGTCAATTTCATGCGCAAGTTTAAGCACTGCCCAGATGGCAGCTCCACTGGATCCTCCAGCCATGATCGATTCTTTATTAGTAAGTTTCCTAGTCATTAGAAATGCATCTCTGTCTGTAATTTGATAGATATCATCAATACAAGTAAAATCAGCGCAACCGATAAGAAATTCGTCACCTAGGCCCTCAATAAGATAAGGAGAAGAGGTTACCAGTTTTTTCGAATGAAAATAGTCAAAAAATATTGAACCCAGAGGATCTACAGCTATTACTTTTATCCTAGGGTCTTTCTCTTTAAGAAATTTTGCTGCTCCGCAAATTGTTCCACCTGTTCCAATCCCAGCTACAAAATAATCTATCCTACCCTGCATTTGATCCCAGATCTCAGGACCTGTTGTTTTATAATGAGCTTCATTGTTTTCCCGGTTATTGTGTTGGTCTAGATAATAACTATTAGGAGTCTCCCTGGCAATCCTCGGTGTAATATTATTATAACTGTCAGGAGATTTGGGAGGGAGATTATGGTCAACCATAACAATATCTACATTCATTGTCCCGAGTAATTTAATTTTTTCAGGGCTAAGGTTATCCCGCACCACAATTTTTAGTTTGTAGCCCTTTACAGCACAAACCATGGCAAGGCCCAATGCCGTGTTACCGGAGGAATTTTCGACAATTGTTGCACCGGGCTTTATTCTCCCATCCTTTTCTGCTTTTTCTATCATATACTTGGCAATTCTATCTTTTACACTCCCCATGGGATTTAGGAATTCCAGTTTGGCAAAAACATCTGCCTTTATATCTTCTGTAATTTTATGGAGTTTAACGAGCGGTGTATTACCTACGCATTCCAAGATGCTGTTGCTATATTTTTTTAGGGCCACTTTGTTATTTCTCTCCTTCCCAAACAAAATCAGGCATTGAGCTCTTTTTCTTTTTCTCAAACAAGACAGAAATGTAACTTATAGCAACGTAATAACTTTCTGTCAATATGCAACAACAATTTTACTTAATGCAAACTGAGGACCATCGCAAAAATGAAAACTGCTTCTTTGATCACCCTTAATTTTTCGCTATAATACATATGATTGCAAATATCATAAAGTAATAATGTAATAAATTTCATCCAGAATGACTTAACCTATTAATAGATGAAAAAAGTAGCAGTAGCTATGAGCGGAGGAGTGGATTCTTCTATAGCCTGTGCCCTCCTCATTGAACAAGGCTATGAAGTTATCGGTATCACAATGAGCCTTTTTCCCTTTGTCCAAAAAGAAAATAATTTTAAGAACTACTGGGGCAATGGGGCCATTGAAGATGCAAGACGTATTGCCACCTTCCTAAAGATCCCGCATCATGTTATTGACCTGAAGAAGCAGTTTGAAAAGATAGTAATTCAGAATTTTTGCGATGAATATTCTAAAGGCTTCACTCCCAACCCTTGCATCAGATGCAACCGGCATATCAAGTTTGATCTAATGATAAGGAAAGCCGTAGAACTTGGGGCAGAGCATTTTGCCACAGGCCACTATGCAAATGTCTTTTGGGATCCACAATCTAAACATTATCTCTTAAAAAAAGCCAAGGACAAGCAGAAAGATCAGTCATATTTTCTATATTCTCTTACCCAGGAACAACTCAGCTGCACACTTCTGCCTATCGGCAGCCTTTCTAAAACAGAGGTCAGAAAGAAAGCAGTTAAGATGGGTCTTCCTGTAGCACATAGACCCGAAAGCCAGGAAATATGTTTTATCCCTGATAACGATTATTCAAGTTTCCTGCATGAAAAGATTCCAAGTGCTTTCAGGCCAGGCTATATTCTAGACGTTAACAATCGAATCATCGGAAAACACAAAGGAATTGTCAATTTCACAGTCGGCCAGCGTAAAGGCATTGGAATTGCGGCACAACATCCCCTTTATGTGCTCGAAATCAGAAGCGATGAAAACTCAATTGTTGTTGGCACAAACAAAGAGCTTTATAAAAACAAGCTGATCGCATCCCATATCCATATCATTTCAGAGTCTCAGATAACCGAACCTGTATCACTCAAAGCAAAAATCCGGTATAAACATAAAGAAGCAAAGGCCCGTATTTTCCCTGAAAGATCAAACTTGTTTCGTGTGGAATTCGAAAAACCACAACGGGCAATCACACCCGGCCAAGCAGTCGTCTTCTATGATGGAGATTTAGTAATTGGAGGAGGCACTATCATAGGGCCTCTGAAGTAGGAAAATCCAGCATCATTCGTTGAATCTCTTTTGTTAAACGAAGAGCATCTTCGTATTTTCGCTGCCACATGTTCCTTCCAAAAATCAACCCATCTACACCTGCTTCAAGACATGTCCGCACTTTACTGAGAAGTTCCTTATCACTCATCTTACCTCCTCCAGAGACAAGGACTCCTGTACGGCCAGTTGACTGAACAACCATTTTTAAAGCATCTTTCTCAGAAATATCCTTGTATTGATTGTAAGCTCTGAATGGACCTTGATGGTCATATTCTCCTTTCCCTGGCTTTTGAGGCACGTTTATTTTTGTCAATGCAGCACCGAGTTCATTAGCTATTCTGGCAGCATAGTCCACCATTGCAAGAGAATTTCTCCCTCCTCCTCTAGTTTCCGCATAAATTCCTCTTGGATAAGCCCACATGATTACAGGCATGCCGAATCTTTTGGCTTCCTGCCTGACGAAAGTGAACTGAGCAATATCTTCGGATTCCCTCGGTGAACCTACAAAAAAAGTATAGCCAATTGCATCCGCACCCAAACACACAGCCTCTTCTACACTTGCATCCAGAGGAGAAAAAGCTTGGTCATCGGGCGGGATAGAGGTTTTCCCGTTGATTTTAAGGACAAGAGGTACCTTCCCTGCATATTTTCTTAGATGCTTCTCTGCAAGTCCTATATGACACACTATCCCAGAGTAGTTTCCTTCCTCGGCAAGGGAAAGCTGGAATTCAAAATTACTGCTCGGTGGGTTTGGGAAGAAATCTCTCGGGCCATGTTCAAGACCCTGGTCTACCGGAAGCAGCAGGATCTTACCATTACCCGGGCCGTGAGCATACATGAGTTCATAAAGACGTCTTTTCTCTCCAGCACCAAAGCAGTCAAGGTCTAGGCTAAATTTTTCCATTCTTTCCCCCATTGCCAGTTTTTCTTCAATGGCATTTATTCCCTCTTTCATCAATTTTCCTCCTTATAAATAAATTAATATCGATTCACTTGCGGAAAAGTTCATCGAATGAAAAATCAATCCATGGCATATAAGGAGCGTCCCACATGTCGGTTTTCAAATCATCGACAGCAACAAAAATGTGTCCTGTGTTAGGCAGGAAAATAACAGAATATTCGGTGCTTCCATGAGAGACCGTTTGTAACAGCCTTTTTGCCTCCTCTATGCCGAGGGCTTTTCCCTTTCTTGACCATGCTTCCAGCATATCCATCGCTGCCTCATATCGCCAGCGCGAAGAGAAAGAAGCCGGCCTATTGAAATAATAACCAGGCTTTTCAGGATCAGAGCCATAGATCATATAATGATTTGCTGCTAAGATATTTGTTGGCTCATTTGGTCGGACCTCTGTAGGTCCTCTCATGTCCCACCCAAAACGATCGCCTTCATATACAAAAGCCGGTATATCTTGGGAGTGATAGGGAACAGCCCAGAGGATAATTGATCCGGCGGCTGTCGCTCCCCCTCCTTCACACTTAAATTTATTCATTTCCCTATCGATACTTTCAAGTGTGGCTTTTCGTCCCTGCTTTTCCAGAATATAACGCATAATCCATGAGCATGGGACAATATTGCTCACAATAGGGCCAGGTCCAGTTCCGCCTGCATTTTCCATACAGTACAATCCTTCTTCATTAACACCCGAGATAGTACCGACAAATCCAGGCCACATTGCAGAAACCCAGCGCTTTTGTCCTGGTTCTGAGGGACGGACAGCAAAGAGAATGAAGTGGCTGACAGTCACTTTTCGCACATCGCATTCCCCATCCATATTGCGTGCGGCAACTAACCTTCCTTTAAGCTCGCTTCCTTCTGTTTGAGTACCCCAGAAGGCAAATTGTGTGCACGAGGAGGGAGAAGAAACCGGGAAAGCGGCTCTCTTTTCGATGTAATTGTTAATAGCCATCAGATCNGTCCGGTTAAAATTGCGGTCCAGAAAATCCAGTTGCATATCAACTCCTGAAGCTTCCATTCCNTTTATAACCGCACTACATTCACTCAGAAATTCNGGTGGATAGTTGAAGTGACTTTGCAGAAAAGGAACATATATTTTCTGGTATCTCTGGGATGAGCGCCAGTTATCCTCGATAATGTAGAATTGAAAAAAATCGATAATCTGTTGTGCCAAAAGATATCCATGGGCAAACCCACGTTCTTCAGCCGTGCCCCAGAGCTGCAGCACAGGAACACCCTTGATCCAGCGAAGAGCCCCGTGTTCTGCATGCTTCTCATCTTTGGGAAAAGGGGTAGGGACAAGGAGTTTTAGTTCAGCATTGTTTACGCTTGAATCTATGATGTCAATAGGATCATAGCTTGCTCCTGGACTGCTCGAGAACCATCCGAACGGTTCTGGAGGATTAAAACCCAGCTTGTTATCTTTATTTATGTCCATGAAAGCCAGAACAGAATAGTATCCGGGAGGAAGGCCCGTAAATGAGTAAGAGCCCGGCTTTTCGAGTTTGATAACTTTAAAAGGGAATATTGAGCCGTAAATATCTCGTTTTTGAAGCCTTACCGGGTTTCCTTTTGATGAAACACGAAGATTGTGTAATTGAAGGATAATGTCTCCTGATTGTCTCCCATTGTAGATTACTTTGCCGGAGATTGATCTTGTCTCATTGGATAGTACTGCACAGGTCAGGGCAAAGACAATAACCGGAGTTAAGAGGATTAAATATTTTCTCATTTTTCACCTCCTAAGCTTTCTATAAATATCTTCTTTAATACACTAGTTTCTCAATGCTTGATCAAAATCCTCAATAATTTCTTCTGCAGCCTCGATGCCAACAGAGAGACGTATTAAGCTGTCCGTAATTCCAATTTTCTCTCGGTCCTCAGGGGTCATGCCTGAGTGGGAGGTTGTAGCTGGCCTCGTTATGAGTGTTTCAACTCCTCCCAGACTTGGAGCAATGGTTGGAATCTTTACTTTGTTTAAAAAATTTTTCGCTTCTTTGATGTCTCCTTTCAACTCGAAACTCAACATTCCGCTGAATCCATCGAAAAGTTTGCATGCCCGTCTGTATTGTGGATGATCTTTGAGCCCAGGATAATTCACACTGGCTACGGCCGGATGTTGTTTGAGAAACCTTGCAATTTTAAGAGAACTTGTATTTTGATATTTTACTCGAACCGCCAGAGTTTTCAGTCCGCGATGAAGCAGAAAACAAGCATGGGGGTCAAGGGTTGCTCCCAGATGTTTCAGTTTATAATCGATTTTCTCGATGAATTTAGCTTTACCTATAATGGCTCCAGCAACGATATCAGAATGCCCGTTTAAATATTTTGTGCCGCTGTGTATAGAAATATCATACCCCCATTCCGGAGGACGAAAATTTACAGGACTTGCAAATGTGTTGTCGATAATAGAAATAAGACCGTATTGTCTAGCAAAATTCACCACTGCTTCAAGGTCATCTACCTGGAGTAAAGGGTTCGTCATGGTTTCAACATAAATCGCTTTTGTGTTTGGCTTTAACTTTCCTTTCCACGAGTCAGGATCATCAGCATTAATGAAATCATAGGAGATCCCAAAATCTGCAAAGTCCCTAGTGATAAATCCATATGTACCACCATAGAGACAATCCTGGGCCAGCAAATGATCTCCGCTTGATAGAAAGGTTAAAAGAGTCGCTGAAACCGAAGCCATACCACTTGCTGTCACCAGGCCAGCCTCTGCGTTTTCGAGAGAGGCCAGTTTTTTATGAAGGGCCACATGGTTTGGCGTATTGTTCCAGCGGATGTATTTAAGTACTTCTTTGTCATTTTCCCCAGTATAATCAAATATTGACGATTGGAAAATTGGCAGGCTGACCGCTCCCTCTATATGGGGTCTTGGCTCACCAGAATGAATGAGTTTTGTCTCGATGTATTTGAAATCTTCTTTCATGAATTTCTCCTTTCATTTCAAATATGGAGGTTCAGTTTATCTCATTATATAAGAAAAAAAATAATAATTTAAGTATTCAAACCAAATCATTTAAGACCCAACTGCTGGCTTATTCTGAGTACAACCGGCAAATTTAGCATTTTTCCCAAAAAAATTCTGTTTGACTGAAAATTTGAATTTATTTAGACTCTTATTAATGGATCAATTTATAATAGAGGTAATATAATGGCAAAATGTAATCATTTATGTATTCCCATGATTTTTCTGTTCTTTTCTTTATCTGCTTTCTCTTTTTCTCACACAGAGAAAAAACCCCTCACTGTTGCCGAATCGAGCAATTTTACGGCAACTTCCAGATATGATGATGTCATAAATTTTATCAGAGAGCTTCAACAAAAGAGCCATCTGATAAGGGTCGAGACTATTTGCGTAAGCCCAGAAGGGCGAGAAGTGCCTCTCCTTATTATAGGAGACCCTGTCCCGTCTTCTCCCCTGGACCTTAATTATGATGATAGGGCAGTTATTTATTTCCAGGCAAACATCCATGCAGGTGAAGTCGAAGGCAAAGAAGCGGCCCAAATGCTTGCAAGAGATATTATTCTGAGTGAACATCCTCCCTATCTCGATAAACTTGTCGTGCTTATCGCACCTCTTTTCAATGCGGACGGCAATGAAAAAATAAGTCCTAATAACCGCCGGAACCAGGTAGGGCCGGAAAATGGAGTTGGGATTCGCTACAACGGCCAGAATCTCGATTTGAACCGTGACGGGATGAAGCTGGAAAGTCCAGAAGTTCAAGGTCTCGTTCAAAACGTAATGACTCGATGGGACCCTGCGCTCCTTTTAGACAGCCATACACATAACGGTTCCTATCATGAAGAAGTGGCAACATATGTCTGGTCTCTAAATCCTAATGGTGACAGTTCGCTTATCAGCTATATGAGCGACAAGTTCATGCCAGGCGTAAACAAAATAGCTAAGGAAAAGTATAATACTTTATTAATTCCCCACGGAGACTTTATGGATGTAAGGAATCCTGAAAAGGGCTGGAAACCACTCGGTCCACAGCCTCGTTATATAAGCAATTACATCGGACTACGAAACCGTCTTGGCATACTGAATGAAAATTACCCTTATGCGGATTTTAAAACCCGTGTACTCAAATGTTATAATCTTTTCAGTTCAATTCTGGATTACTGCCATGCAAATAAAGATGAAATCCTCAAGCTTATAAGTAAGGCAGACAGGCGGACAGTACAGAGAGGTTTGAATCCATCAAAAGATGATATATTCGCAACCGAATTTGACGTAAGGCCGATTAAACAGAAAATTACTATCCACGGCTATGAAATGGAAATCATTGATACTGACAGGGGCTGGCCTCGTTCCAAAAAGACAGACAGGAAAAAAACATATACAATGCCTTTCTACAGCGATTATTTCCCGAAAAAATCGGTCAGTTTTCCTTATGGCTATCTTATCCTCGCTCGTGTCCCAAAAGTTAAGGAAAAACTTCTTCAGCATGGAATCACAGTAGAAAAGCTGGTTAAGCCTGCAAAACTAACAGTTGAAGCATTCACAGTCAAGGAAATCAAGGGCTCACAAAGGGCATACCAGGGCCACTATATGAGTTCGATTAAAGGAGAGTATAACGTAGAAGAGAAGGAATTCCCTGCTGGAACGCTTTTTGTCACGACTGCACAGCCTCTTGCCAATGTAGCGGCCTATCTTCTGGAACCAGAAAGTGACGACGGCTTTGTGGTATGGAACTTCTTTGATCGCTACCTTGTTCCCCAGTGGAGCCGCAGACCTCAGATTTATCCTGTATACAGGCTCATGAAACCTTCAGCCCTGGCTAAAGAAACTGTCCGCATGTATTAATGTCGAATGAAGTTCTTCAGGTATCTGGATAAATCTCTGGCAAAACATTATAAAACCAGAAAGGCTGAAAGGAAATTAAGCTTTCCTGAGAGCTTCGAGTTTTGATTCGATCGACGATTCCCTGTCCAGCCTATGGTCAATATGAAGGTCAGCATGAATCCTTTTGACTCCCATATCTACAAGCATTTTGTGCGTTTTTTCAATAACATCGAACAGCGTTTTGATATCAGGAGCTTCGATTGTTGTGGCCATTCCTCCTGTTACACTCTTAAGACCTGAGTTCTCGATGACTTTTATGACTTCCCTAACATACTTGCTTACAGAGGTGCCTTCACTCGTAGGGAATATGGCAAATTCAGCAATAATCATCCTTCCCTCCTTAATAATATTCTAACCTGGGTTATTCATAAAAATTGCTTCATGTGCTGTGCCTTGCATCTGTGGCAAGCTTGACTCGTGAATAACCCATGTCTACCTGGATTATTCATAAATAATGCCGATACCAATATATATTCTAACATTATATCTGCCAGTTACGTTGATTATTCCTTAAGCATAACATTTAACTCTTTCTATAATATAAAGTAAACTCGGACTTTACTGGAAAAGCTTGAGTGGAAAGACTATTCGTCTTCTGTAATAAGTAATGTTTTCAAGTCTAGTTTAAGCGGCAGTTCTCCTGGCAC
>JGI24025J20009_10002584_pt1 | contig 12924 bp, 12 predicted proteins | sample Cruoilmetagenom3_FD_20009 | JGI IMG/M metagenome (IMG submission 20009)
GTGACCCACAGGGTGTTTCTTGAGCTTATTGAAAAAGCGCAGCAATTACCCCTGGATGTTTTGGCAGAGATTGTCCACATGGGTAAGCCCCTGGACTGGCAGGCAAATTGGCCGCTGCAGCAAGTGTTAAGACAGCGGGCAAAGGAACCGGTTCAGGCGAAGAAAGCGCAGGGTGATACCCAGGGTCCGCTGTTTGAAAAGCCCATGGACGAAGAAGGCGAACGTGTGGATGCCGCCAAGGGCACAACCCCCCTTGATGTGGATGATGTGGCTGCTGTTCTTGACCTGGGCGGGCAATTTGCCAGTTGTTTCAACGAGTATGAATACCGTCCCCAGCAGGTAGATATGCTGCGATCGGTGACAGAGGCTTTAAGTCAGTCCCAACATTTGATGGTAGAAGCCGGTACTGGCACGGGGAAATCCTTTGCTTATTTAATCCCTGCAGCTTACTGGGCTTTGAAAAATAACACCCGGGTTGTTGTTTCGACCAACACGATCAACTTGCAGGACCAACTGATTAACAAAGATATTCCTGATTTACGTAAGGCACTCGAACTCCCTGTCCGGGCAGCGGTTTTAAAGGGGCGTTCGAACTATCTCTGTCCTCGCCGGCTGGCAGCTATGCGACGCCGAAAACCGGAAAACGTTCAAGAAATGCGCGTTTTGGCTAAGGTGTTGGTATGGCTTCTGGAAAGCAAGACGGGTGATCGGACTGAAATCAACCTGAATGGCAATATTGAACGTATGGTGTGGTCGAGATTGTCTGCAGAGGACGANGGGTGTCGACTGGAGGTGTGCTTAAAGCGAACCGGTGGCCGCTGCCCATTTTATCGGGCAAAAGTCGCTGCAGATAATGCCCATATTCTGGTCGTTAACCATGCCCTTCTTTTAGCGGATACAGCTACGGGTAACCGAGTGCTGCCACCATTTGATTACTTGATTGTAGATGAAGCCCATCATCTGGAGTCCGCCACAACCAATGCGATGTCCTTCCGCGTGCGGGCAGTGGATATCACACGTTTGATACGTGAGCTGGGCGGACAAAAGACGGGTGTACTTGGGCGTTTTGTAGATCTTTGTGAGGATTTGTTAAAACCTGCCCAGATGGCGGCATTGACACAGCTTGTGCAAAAGGCAGCTGATCTGGCTTTCAGGTTTGATAACCAGATGAACCAGTATTATCAAGCCCTGGATGCTTTTTTGGTTGAGCAGCGGGATGGGCGTCCTTTGGGTACTTATCCCCAGCAGGAGCGTGTCTTGCCTTCAACACGGACACTACCGATATGGCTGGATGTGGAAATTGCATGGGAATTGGCAAATGAGACTTTGAAAAACCTGCTGCTTATTTTGCGAGAATTGCGCACCCCAATGCGTGAGCTGGCAGACCAGGATAATGAGGAGGCTGAGGACATGTGGGGCAGCCTGGGGAATATGTTCTCTCAACTGGAAGAGATCCAAAAGAACCTGGACGGCCTGACCATGGAGCCAGATAAGGACACCATTTACTGGGTGGAAATCAACCCCAAGTATTTGGAAATCAACCTGAACGCGGCGCCGCTTCATATCGGCAATTTGATGGAAAAGCATTTGTGGTACCAGAAGGAATCGGTGATCTTAACCTCTGCGACACTCACGACCAATGGTGAATTCGAATATCTTCGCCGGCAATTAAACGCGGAAGATGCTGACGAACTCCTGGTAGGTTCGCCTTTTGATTACGAGACTTCTGCCCTGGTTTATGTAGCAACGGACATTCCAGAACCTTCGGATTATAACGGTCATCAGCGGGCGGTTGAGATGGCCATCAGTAATGTGGCTAAAGCCTCCGGGGGACGGATGCTGGCTTTATTTACCTCTTATGCCCAACTCCAGCGCACTTCCAACAGGATTTCCCCTATCCTTGCACAGGACGAAATACAGGTTTACGAGCAGGGTGAGGGGGCATCGGCAAATACGCTGCTGGAAACATTTAAGGAGACAGATCGTGCTGTTTTGCTTGGAACGCGCGCCTTTTGGGAGGGTGTAGATGTACCCGGTGAGGCCCTGTCAGTTTTGATGATTGTCAAATTGCCCTTTGATGTTCCATCTGACCCGATTATTGCTGCCCGTGCGGAGACCTTTGAAGATCCCTTTTATCAATATGCTTTACCTGAGGCAATTTTACGTTTTCGCCAGGGTTTTGGCCGCCTGATTCGCACTCAGACGGATCGGGGTGTGGTAGCAGTGTTGGATAAACGTGTATTAACGAAGAAATACGGCCGATATTTCATCGAATCCCTGCCAAAGTGCACTTTCAAACAGGGACTGCTGGCAGATTTGCCAAAGGTCACAGAACGCTGGTTGAATTTGTAAGGGATAGGGAGTAGGGAGTGGGGATCAGTGAAACGGTGCATCAAGATTGGTAGGTTTGAGAACCTGTAAGATTATTGGGTAACAAAAGATTAGGCTAATGTCGTAGAAATTTGATTAAGGGTTTAAGTATCCCTCCTGCACCGCTTCATTCAGCATATCTTCAACCAGTTCCCAAAGGCAGGATGACCCATCTTTTATGATGCTGGCAATCTCCCACACCTGGGATTGGGAAACCTTATAGGGTTCCCAGGAATAGCCGCGATTGGCGATATTACTGTAAAGGGGTAAAAAGCGGTCAATCGCCTTGGCAAATTTTGCTTCGGGCGTTTCTCGAGTTTCAAATTCATCCCATAAATTTTTTAGAATTTTTCCCTGTTCATCCGGCAATCGGCTGAAAACTAACTCAGCCGCGTCGCTTTCGGTGTTTACTTGTTTTGCGACTTCTTGTTTATCATAAACAAAGGTGTCCCCAGCTTCAATTTCAACCAGGTCGTGAATCAGCAGCATTTTCACGACTTTATTAACATCAACAGGTTGATCAGCATAGGGAGCTAAGAGCAAACCGCTTATTGCTGCATGCCAGGAATGTTCGGCGGTGTTTTCTTCTCGAGAACGGTCATGCAGACTGTTCTTTCTTGTTACATTTTTTAATTGGTCAATATAACCGATGAAGTCAATAATATTGAGAAATAGATTATTATCTACCATAATTTTATGCTATAAAAAATGCGTTCTAACCTTCGAGTGGGGGCACATAATCCCCGGGACCGCAGAATTCTGTGGAAGAACGGATTTCTCGTTCGAGGAAGTAGTTGAGAAGGATACGGAGCAGAACAATTGCAAATAATATAATGACATCGCCGGTGGAGGGGGAAACTGCCAGCCTCAGGATGTCGCTGCCCATGGCAAATTCCAATCCGAGATTGAGCATATGCCCCAGCCGCAGCCGAATCCGTTCTGTATAATTGATCTGCTGAGTCATCCCATCAAAAAGATGCTGCACGTAGCTGATGATTGCCCTGATGACAGCAGCGCCGATCACGAAGGTGGCAGCAGCTTCGGCAGCGATGATTATATAACCTGCGACCACATTCAGCCATTCTTCCTGGGGATGATAGGTTGTAATTCTTCTGTAGGATGTTCTGCCATAACGATTAATAAGGCAACTAAGCCAGCAATAATCGCCACAGGAAGAATGTAGCTTAACCAATGCTCCCCACTGCGGGTGGTTTGTGGTGACTTTTCGGACATGGATGGTCCTTTCAATAATCAGATAATTTCTAGTCCAATTATCTCTTATTCAATAAATTCCGGCAAGATTTTAAGATGTTTAGTTTTATTAAAATGGGTATTTTAATGCTTCTTTTTACTGCGTTCACGGATATTGCTTTGAACTTCCAGCACGTCCTGCGTAATCTTTTCCTGTCTGATAGTATGGTACTGGATTTCTAAATCTGAAACCCTTTCATCTAGGCTGCTTATGGCGGAGTCCATCGTCTGCAAACGAGCGCTGTGTTCGCTGATCGTGGATTCAATAAAGGATAGATAAAGTTGTGCTGCCAAATGTTCCCAAAGCAGGAAGGAGGTCAATTGGTTCGGGTCACTGTTGATCATTAAGGTTTTATCAACCTGTACGGGACTTGTGTATAGATCTGATAATTTCGGTGGAAGAATCTGGATCGCTTTGGGTGTATAAGAACCAAAGTAATTAAAACGATTGTATAAAATATTCAATTCATCAATTGCTTTTGATTCATAAAAAGCCCGGATGTGGGCGATGACTTTACGCATGTTAATAAAGGACACCACCTGGGAGGTGGGAATTTTTTCTGAGTAGAATATCTCGTAGCCCGCATTTTGAAATAATCGTTCACCATACCCTCCCAATGAAATAATCTTGACCTTTTTATGTTTCTTGTTCAAAATATCCTTCACGAACATCGCTTTTGAGATCAGTTCGGTGTTGAAGTTCCCGCATAAGCCCCGGTCAGAGGTCATTGTAATCAGACCGACATTAACTTCCCCGCCTGTCTTATTTTGCATTTCTCTCATACTTTGAGGTAAGGACGCGCCTGTGTGGGTGAGGATCGTCCCAAGTTGGGCATCAATACTGGCAGCGTAAGTTTGTGCTATTTCAAGGTGTTTTTTTGCTCGCCGCCATCGAATGGCTGACATCGCCCTGACCGATCGTAAAAGATGTTTAATATCCTCAAGGCCTTCGAGGCGAGTTTGGACCTCAGCGATCGATTGCATTAAATTTCCATCTCCTCTTTTTCTTCAAGAAAGCCCGATTCGTAGAGTCGAGAGATGAAAATGTCTAATGTTTCTTTGAGTTCTTTCTCTAACTGGTCATTCCAACGGCCGGCGGCGAACTCTGTTAATAAACCTGCTTGATACTGAGTCAGGTGCTTAATGAAGCGTTTTTCGAACTCAGGAATTTGTTCTATGGGTACCTGGTCGAGATAGCCTTCTGTGGCAGCATAAATAACAGCCACCTGGTCGGCAATTGGCAGTGGTTCAAATTGAGGTTGGGTTAAGATTGTACGAATTCTTTCTCCACGATCCAATTGCTGCCGTGTTTCCGCATCTAATTCTGTACCAAAACGCGCAAACACACGTAATTCAAGATACTGGGCAACATCTAAAGACAGGTTCTTCGACACAGCACGCATGGCATCATTCTGAGCTGAACCGCCCACACGGGAAACAGACAAGCCAATATCAATAGCCGGCAAAATGCCCTCGTCAAAGAGTTTGGTGCTGAGGTAAATTTGTCCATCGGTAATTGAGATCAGGTTGGTGGGTATGTAAGCGGAAATATTACCAGCCTGGGTTTCCACCACGGGCAGAGCTGTCATACTGCCGCTGCCTTTTTCTTTGGACAGGTTTGCTGAGCGTTCCAGCAGCCTTGAATGGAGATAGAAGATATCCCCGGGGTAAGCCTCGCGACCTGCAGGGCGTTCTAACAACAGAGAAAGCTGTCGATAAGCGATGGCGTGTTTGGAGAGGTCATCATAGATGATCAAGGCGTCTTTGCCGTCAAACATGAATTCTTCCGCAAGGGCACAACCCGCATAAGGCGCAAGATAGATCATGGAGGGAGAATCCTCTGCGCTGGCAGTGATTATCGTGGTGTATTCCAGTGCGCCATACTCACGGAATGTCTCGACGATTTGGGCGACCGTAGACATCTTTTGACCAATACAGACGTAAATACAATAGACATCCTGGCCTTTTTGGTTGATGACTGTGTCTGTTGCGATGGCAGATTTGCCTGTTTGGCGATCGCCAATGATCAATTCCCGTTGACCCTTCCCAAGAGGGATAATGGAATCGATAGCCTTAATACCCGTTTGTAATGGCGTGTCAATGGGAGAACGATAGATGAATCCTGTGGCAGGAAATTCAATGGGCCGATAACCATCTGCTTCAATGGGGCCCAACCCATCAATAGGTTGTCCCAGGGCGTTAACAACACGGCCAAGAAGTTCTTCACCAACGGGGACATCAACCACTCGACCTGTTTCATAAACGACATCACCTGCCCGGATATTTTCACCAGGACCCAGGATGACGCAGCCAACATGGAATTCATGCAAATCCATGGCTAAGCCGTAAGTGCCATCAGGGAAAAGAATAAGTTCGTTTTCCATCACACCGCGCAGCCCAGAAACAATAGCAACACCCCCCCCAACCTTTTTGACCGTGCCAGCGTTTTGGGTAAGCAACTGGTAATTGGTGTTGCTCACCGATTTTTGAAGGGAATGTAGATATTCGGTGGACCCCAAGTTTAAGTGTTTTTTCAGTCCAGCAAGGTTTGTTTCTTGCTGGTCGATGAAATGCTCGAAATCTTCACGAATTTCATCTGTGTGAAGCTCAGGCCCATCAAAGGGCTCTTGTGGGCCACCTGCCGAATGCAGATTCCTTTGATCACTCATACTGCTTCCTGGTATTTTTTCTTCAGTAATTTAATCTGTCCCATTAAACTGCCATCAATAAGTTTGTTCTCAAACCTCAAAATACCGCCAGCAACCAGGCTGGGGTCAATCTCATAGGACAGTTTGATTTCCCTGGAAAGTTTTTTATCAAGGATATCTGTGAGTTTTTTCTCAAACCCCTCAGCAGGTTTTGAAGCCATGATCACTTTTATAAAATTTGCCTCTTCTGTTGTTGTGCCTTCTATGTAAGCAGAAAGGTCCAAATTGCTAATTTGATCGAGGAATTCTTGCTCGAAATTTTTCCGAAGCTGGTTCGACATCAAATCAGATAAGATCCCTTTTGAGAATTTTGAGGCTAATTCGCCAATCGTTTCTTTATGCTGGTGGATCGCTTCTTTTTGAAGTTTTGTCAGGGTTTCTTCTGTTTGTGCTTCGATTTGTTCGACTTGAGATTGAACATTACGCAGCATTTGCTGCCGGGTGCGCTCAATCACAATTCGGGCCTCATTCTTACGGGCAGCGATTTCCGCATCAATGTTGTTGGATTTCTCCTCGTACAATTGGCGGGTTTCTTCTGCTTCTATTTTAGCTAGCTGTGCTTCATCCATTGCCCCGAGAATGACATCCTCACGTTTTTTCAACACCTTTTGAAGGGGTTTGAAAAGAAAACGATACAGGATTAAGGCCATAATGATGAAATTGGCCATTTGTAACAATATTGTACTGACGTTTAATTCAAGCATAATCGTCTCACACGGTAGAAGGGAAAATGGGTTTTAATATCCTTTAGCAGCTTATCCACCCAGCATGAAGGTGCGCATTGGGTTGGCAAAGACTAAAATCAAGATCACTGCCAGAACATAAATTGCCAGGGACTCAAGCATGGCTAATGAAAGCAGCACGATGCTGTTTATCTTGTCGCCAGCTTCCGGTTGACGGCTGATTGCTTTCAAACCGCTAAAGGCGACGATCGCCTGACCAATTGCCGGGACAGTAATGCCTAAAATAATCCCGGGGCCTGCGACAAGCACAGTAACGATAACAAAGATTTTATCCCAAGGTAAAGTTGACCAGTCCATGTTAAATACTCCTTAATTTATTAAGATTCTTGGTGGGCTTTTACAGCCCCTCCGATATAGACACAGGCAAGCAGCGTAAAAATATAAGCTTGCAAGACGCCGGTAAAGATGCTGAACAGCATCATGGGCACCGGAACAATAAATGGCGATATGATGAACAAAATCGCAATGATAATTTCTTCACCGAGAATGTTGCCGAATAAACGGAATGTCAGCGAAAATGTGCGGGCGATTTCGCTGGCAACCTCGATGGGCAGCATCAAAAATATGGGCTCGACATAATGTTTCAGGTATCCGCGTAAACCATGGGAGCGGATGCCAAAGTAGGGTACCGAAAGGAAAACGATCAATGCCATGGCAAGCGGCGTGTTGATATCCGGGGTGGGGGAGTGAAGTCCAGGTATCAAACCTAAAAGGTTGGCGACGCCAATAAATATGGCAAATGTGGCTACAACTGGAAAGAACAGGTTTGAATCATTTGTGCCAATATTTTGGGTGATAATTCCCTGAATCGCATTGACGAGCCATTCAATCGCGTTTTGAAACATACCCGGTCTGACTTTGAATGTTCTGCCCAAAAAATAGGAACCAATGCCGAGGGCAAGGATCATGATCCAGGTATTTACCACGGTTGAGGTGATCTGGATCGGCCCAATGGCAAACACCAAATGTGGTGCTATCTCTTCTGCAACAGGTTTTGCTTCGTAGCCTGTATTTTTCCGGATCTGAAAACTGATTAAGGCCAGGGCGATGACCACGCCAAATACCAGAAGCATTGATAGCGTTTTCTTATTCTTTTTGAGCATGGGCTCTCTCATCCTCGTTTGTTTTTTGTTTTTTCTCGATTTTTTTCTGTCCATGTTCAATGTACAAATTGTATAAGTTGATGAAAGCAATCATCACGCCCAAAACAAGCAGGCTGAGTGACCATGTAATCCCACTGCCGTTGTGGTTATCCAGGTAATGGCCCAGCATCACACCACCGACGATTGGTATGACCAGGTTCCATGCCAGGGTGGATACTTCAGCCAGGAGGCTCATGTTGCCGGTCATATTTTGTCCCTGCTTCTCGGGACCTGTGTTGTCAATGGCTTCCTTCCTTTCGACAGGATTTTCATGCCTCGATAAACTCATGCGCCAATATCCGAAATATCGGCCCCCTGTAAAGCCTTCTCAAGAGAAAGCCTGATTTGGTTGAACTCCAAATTTGCTTCTTTGGCTAATTTTGCAAGCCTTGCTGCTTGTTGATTCAGGTTGCTTTGCACTTTTTCAAGGTCGTCGCCTTCCTCAGCGGCAGATGTCAGGATCATCACGTTTGTGCGTGTATCAGGGTCCGGTTTTACCTCAATTGTCCCCTGGTAAAGTGCGATAAAGCGTTTTGAATCGCCCCTGGTGTAATGGACGATGCCAGCCTCAATATACGAGATCATGGGTGCATGCCCGGGCAAAATACCCCACCAGCCGTCAGGGAGCAGAACTCTCATGGCATTAATGCTTGTGTCAAGAACGAATTTATCAGGTGTCATGACCTGAAGGGCCATCGTTTCTGTCATGCTGCCATCTCGCTTTTTTGTTCTTCGGCCTTTGCTCCACTTTCTTTTTGGTATGCTTTGATGACGTGGTCAATGGCTCCTGTCATGTAGAAAAATCTTTCAGGTACGTTATCAACTTTGCCGTCCAGGATCATTTCAAAGCCGTGCAGGGTGTCTTCGATAGCGATATAAACACCTTCCCTGCCTGTAAAAGCTTCAGCGACAAAGAAGGGTTGGGTCAGGAATCGTTGTATTTTGCGGGCACGCTGCACAAGCAAGCGGTCTTCTTCTGCTAACTCTTCCATTCCCAGGATGGCGATCACGTCACGCAATTCTTTATATCGAGCTAAGGTTTCACGCACACGGCTGGCCACTTTATAATGCCTTTGACCAACAATTCTTGGTGTCAATAACCTTGATCCCGATTCAAGGGGATCCACAGCCGGGTAGAGTCCCTGGCTGGCCAACTGCCTGGAAAGCACCACCGTTGCATCGAGGTGAGAGAAGGTCGATGCCGGTGCCGGGTCGGTCAGGTCATCAGCGGGGACATAAATTGCCTGGATGGAGGTGACTGCGCCTTTTTCTGTAGAAACAATACGTTCTTCCAACTCACCCACCTCTGTGGCAAGGGTGGGCTGGTAGCCAACAGCACTGGTCATCCTGCCTAAAAGGGCTGATACCTCGCCCCCCGCCTGGATGTAACGGAAGACATTATCGATGAACAGCAAAACATCCTGATTTTCTGTATCACGGAAATGTTCTGCCATGGTGAGGGCTGTGAACGCTGCCCGGAAGCGCGCACCAGGGGGCTCGTTCATCTCACCGAATACCAGGATAGCATCATCCAGTACATCAGATCGCCTCATCTGTAAATATAAATCGTTGCCTTCCCGGGTTCGCTCCCCAACGCCGGCAAACACCGATATGCCTTCATGAACAGCGGAGGTATGACGGATCATCTCCATAATAAGCAAGGTTTTACCCACACCAGCACCACCTAAAAGGCCTACTTTACCGCCGCGCACAAAAGGTGCTAACAGGTCAATTACTTTTAAACCGGTGACGAACAACTCGCTGGATGGACGTTGTTTGACATAAGCTGGCGGTGGTTGGTGGATTCCTTTTCTTTCGATATCTTCAGGAAGGGGTTCACCATTATCGATGGTTTCTCCCAGGATGTTGAAGGCTCTTCCCAGAGTAGCTTTTCCAACAGGGACCTGAATTTGTGAGCCCGTATCATAAACAAGCATATCCCGGCGTAAGCCTTCTGCAGATTCCATTGCGACACCACGCACAGTTTGCTCATCGAGATGCTCCAATACTTCCAGTGTAATAATTCGATCATTTAACGGAATGGTCAGCGCTGTTTGCTGGCTGGGTAGTTTTCGATCTGGAAACCGAACATCAATGACAGTGCCAATCATACGGATGATTTTTCCTGTGTGCTGGTTTGGTTGTGGGGCGGGAGTCATTTTAAATTGCGTCTTTCAATAATAACAATGCATTTAGATTGAGGAGATATGGCTAAGGCAGGATAAAAGCCTGTCGCAAAACCGTTAAAGCCTTTTCGAGATCATGGGCGCTGATCATGCAGGTGACTGAAGAAACAGATGTGCTGATCCCCTGAATGTTGATACCGTTGTCACCCAGGGCTCTGAACATGTGCCCGGCGATGACCTGGCTTTCATCAAAATCGAGGCTTGAAATGCACACCAGGGCAACCTGGTCATCGTGGATGACGGCGTGGCTGTTGACTTCTTTGTGGATATTTTCGGTGATTTCCACTGCCGCATCGAGGTGGTTTCTGTCCACACACACAAGGATGTGATCGTATTTATCGCCATCATAAAGGTTGACGATCAATTCTACGTGAATGCCGGCATCGGCAAGTTCTGAGAAGTAACGACCGCCAATACCCGGATGGGTGGGAATGGCGATCAGCCCGACCATGCCGATATGATCTTTATAAATTAATCCACCTGCTTCAACTCTGTTATTTTCAATCATCTTTTCTTTACCTAATATAAAAACTTCTGAATACATTAAATACAATTCAACTCATGCAAAATGAAGTTGGGGTTATTGTTATTTTGTGTCTGGAAAATGGGGATTGCGTTCGGGGTCGTGAGGACTTGTGAACGTAATTGCCTGCGATCAGGAGCGCAGTGAAGGGTATTTTGAAGACACCATTTAAAATTGACAATTCAAACAAAATAATCTCGGTTCTATTTGTTTGGCGGCAATCGTAGTGGTTTCTTTAAACTTGCGGTTGTCCCTAATAATTAAAAATCAAGTCATTTATTCGTTATTTACACCATTGATATTACCAGAAATTCATTCATCGTGCTTATTTTTAGAATTTTTCCATCTAAAAATCCCTTTGACACAATCCCAAAATAGGTATCTAAGGGATTATTTTAGACCTGAATTTAGACGCATCATAAGATTTTTCAGGCAATATCCAAGAAACGAATTTTACTATCGCAGAGAAAAATGTCAAGACAGATTGTCGAGATGTTATTCGCGAATAAAAGGGTCGGGTTTTGTACGTTGGAAGATTTGGTAGTAATATCACCTTTTGGTAGAATTAAAGACAGAAACAAAAATGGTAACAAAGTAATGGAGGCAAAAAAAATGGATCGTAAATACATTTTTTTATTCGTATTACTAATTTTGATGTTGACCGCCTGTTCGGTGGCAGAAGTTACAGATGAACCCACACCGGGAGAAACCGTTGCAACAGATAATCTGGGTCCTGCAGAAGATTATCCTGTTGAAACAGAGACGGAAGAATCTACAGCAGCTTATCCAGTTGAAACAGAAACACAGGCACCAGAGACAGCTTACCCTATAGAAACTGAAACGCAGGCGCTTGACTTGCGCGGTACTGCCGAGCTTGTCATTAACGCATTAGCGGAAAAGGATATGGCATTTTTGGTGAATTTTGTCCATCCCGGAAGAGGCCTTCGTTTTTCGCCATATGCTTTTGTCCGTGAGGAGCACCAGGTTTTCATGCCAATTGAATTACCTGCCCTGGTCAGCTCGGTAGAAGTTTATACCTGGGGTGCCTATGATGGGACGGGGGACCCCATCGAATTGAACTTTGATGATTATTACCAGGAATTTGTTTATTCATCAGATTTCGCCAACCCGGAACAGATGGGGGTGGATGAACGGATCGGTCAGGGAAACAGTATCAACAATATTGATGAGTTTTATCAGGGCAGTTCCTTTGTTGAATACCATTTCAGCGGCTTTGAAGAACAATATGAAGGGATGGATTGGGAAAGCCTGCGTTTGGTATTCGTGCAGGAGGATGGTGCCTGGTGGTTGGTGGGGATCGTCCACGATGAATGGACGATTTGATTTTGGGTTAAGTAGAAGGTTGCGATTTAGATGTCAATTATTGATTTGTGACAAGGCACAAGTGTCCGTTGAAATCAGCATTCATCTGGCCTCACGAAAAAACATACCCCCTGCCCCCTCCCTGAAGGGAAGGGATTTAAAGTCCCTTCCTTTTAGGGAAGGGATTTAGGGTTAGGTAGGAATTTAGATGTCAATAATTGAAATGTGACATGGCTGAAACCTGCGGCAAAATCTGCATGTATCTGGTTTCGCGAAAAATCCGATTACGACCTACCCCCTCCCTGAAGGGAAGGGGGGAAATTTTTTCCTTTCATCGTTTTTGTAAGGTGCGGTGCGATCCTGCCTGGAGTACAACGGAACACCTTTAGGTGCAGAGCCTAACAGGCGTGAGAGTTCACCCGCATTATTCATAACATGGAGATTCAAGACCTGAAAGATAAGGTGACAGTTATATCCTTTATCCCTCATGCTAATAACTACAATCTACATCCTTTCAACTTTCAGCTTTGAGCTTTCAGCTAACAGCTACAAACTACCAGCTACCAGCTGCAATCACTCACCCATATCATCACTCTAAAAAACCTCATCTTGACGAACTTCGCTTTTCATGATAAAAACAATCAATTTGGGTTAACGACGGAAGGCTGAAGCCTATGA
>JGI24025J20009_10002585_pt1 | contig 12914 bp, 10 predicted proteins | sample Cruoilmetagenom3_FD_20009 | JGI IMG/M metagenome (IMG submission 20009)
CAAAAAGTATGCAGCAGTTATTGCGATTACTACAGCTCAATTTGTTTGATAAACGCGACCTAATGGCGCTGTTAAGGGGTGATCCGCCTGATGGCAGCCTGCCTGATGCTAATCAAATGCACCTCATATGAAAGTTAACGGGACAGCAGTGAAGCCGATACTTAAATTATCTTTAATTCCTCCTCACGAAGACCGAAGTGACCCTTCATTAACAAAATCGTTTTCAATGTGAAAGTTTTTATTTGAATCCCCGATGCTGACCTTTTGTTGATCTTTGTCAATTCATTGAATAGCAATATTGTGGACTTACTCTATACTTCTGATGTTGCTTTATTTTATTGCAGACAAACACACCAGGAGAATGAAATGGCTGATAAAAAGTCCAAGGATGTAGACCTTAAGAAAAGTGGTGACGTTGAAAAAGTGAAGGCGACACGTGCATTGAGTCCCTTTGAGGAGATGGATCATATCGCCGCGCATTTTTTTCCCCACCGTTGGATGCGACCTTTTCGCACTGACTGGTCCTCGTTACCCGATATGGACAGCCTCTTTGAAGGGAAAATCCCAAAAGTTGATGTCATTGAGCGCGACGACGAGGTGCTTGTTCGGGCGGAAGTGCCGGGTGTGGACAAAAAGGATCTGGATGTATCAGTTACCGATAATTCAGTTTCCATTAGTGGCAGTACCAGCCATGAAGAGAAGGAAGAAAAAGGCGATTACTATCGCAGTGAAATTTCTCGCGGCAGCTTTTCACGGGTGGTAGCACTGCCCAGCGATGTCGATAGTGATAAGGCAAGGTCTAACTTCAAGGACGGTGTTCTGGAATTAACGCTTCCCAAGATTAAAAAAGCCAAGAGGAAGAAAATTACCATTACTTAATTGGCTGTTTTTCTATCAAGTTAAAAAACCACTACGCGAATTGACGATAGTTTCGATTCGCGTGTTTACGTAGTGATGGGTGCAGTGTGAAGGGCGGTGGTGCACTGCCTCTTTGAAGATAGAGCAAACCCTAAAAATGACGTGATAACTCTCTTACCTATCCTGGTAAATTTCTGTTAAGTGGAGGTCGTGTGATGAATCTGCAAAAGCTCAACCCCTGGAACTGGTTTAAACATGAAGAAAGTGGCAAAGGAGGTGATCATCAGATTCCGGTCACGCGGGCTGAGGCAGGCGTCGTCGCGGCCCCGGTATCTTATCCAAATACACTGTTAAGGCTTCACCGTGAGATGGATCAGCTCTTTGATGGTGTGTTTAATCGCTTTGGTATGCCGTCTATACAATCCGGCCTGGGGTTCGCTTCCCCATCCGCCTATCAGCAGAGTGCTGACGCAGCCAATGGCTACCGGCCTCTTATCGACGTATCGGGTAATGAAACAAGCTACGCAATCATATTAGACGTGCCAGGCCTGTCTGAATCAGATTTGTCTATCGAGGTTAAGGGCGATGCCCTGATCATAAAAGGTGAAAAGGAGGAAAGCAGTGAGCACAAGGACAAACAGTTCTATCGCGTAGAGCGCAGTTACGGTTCTTTTCAAAGAACCTTGTCCCTACCGGATGATGCCGATATCGATGCTATTAAGGCTAGTCTCAATAAGGGTGTACTCAACCTGATTATTCCACGTCGAGAAGCCGCAGATGAGGATGTTAAGAGCATCTCCATCACCTCCTAACCCAGCAAGAGCCTGGCCGCTCCACAATGGTCAGGATCTACTTGCTAAGCCATTGGTCAGTATCAAAGGTTTTTAAGCGCTACGCTTAGGTGCGCTCAGCATGCCAGACTCCTGGCAACAGGGACTCGTTATGAATAAATTTGAAGCCTTAAGAAAACAAATGGTCGACTGTCAGCTGGCCGCTCGTGGCCTGAGTGACCAGGCTGTTCTCGATGCTGTTAATGCTGTGCCCCGAGAAGAATTCATACCTACTGAGCTGGTTGAATTTGCCTACCGCGACTCACCTTTACCGATTGCCGCGAGCCAGACAATTTCCCAGCCCTATATTGTGGCGCTGATGACAGCTGCACTCGAACTAAAGCCCAGTGATCGCGTGCTGGAAGTAGGTACGGGCTCTGGCTACGCCGCAGCCGTACTAGCCGAAATTGCTGACGATGTGTATACCATCGAGCGGCATAAAATCCTCGCCGATACGGCACGTAAACGCCTTGGCAATCTGGGTTTTAAAAACATTCAGGTATTGTATGGCGATGGCACTCTGGGCTGGCCGGAACACGCGCCTTTCGATGGCATTATTGTCGCTGCTGGCGGCCCGGAAGTACCCGAAACACTGAAACAGCAATTGGCTATTGGTGGCCGCCTGGTGATTCCGGTTGGCACTACTTTGCAAACACAGAAACTCGTTCGTGTTCGACGTATTAGTGAAGATAAATACCAGGAAGAAGATTTGGGCGCTGTCCGCTTTGTGCCGCTGATCGGTGCTGCGGGTTGGGAGGATGAAGGTGCTGCTAAACCCAGCGATGGAAAAGTCGAGTTAACTTTGCCCGAGTTAATTTATCAATCGAGTGAACACTTTGCCCGTATTGATAGGGTCAAACTGGATAGTTTACTGGAGCGCATTGGCGAATAGTCGCGTGGTGTTACTGGGTGAGGCCTCCCATGGCACCGCCGAGTTTTACGAAATGCGTGCACGTATTACCCAGGAATTAATCGAGAAAAAAGGCTTTACTATTATCGCAGTGGAGGCCGACTGGCCAGATGCTGCACATCTCGATCACTATATTCACGGTACCGAACCAGACCCTCTACTGGAGAGTAAACCCTTTTCCCGTTTCCCAACCTGGATGTGGGCCAATCATTCTGTACTGGAATTTAGCCACTGGTTAAAAGCACACAATGAAATAATTAGTTCTCCCGACAAGCAGGTGGGCTTTTATGGCCTGGATCTGTACAGCCTGTTCAGCTCGATTGAAGCGGTACTGAGCTTTCTGGAAAAGGTTGACCCTGAAACCGCAGAAGTAGCACGAGTGCGTTATGGTTGCCTAATGCCCTGGGCTGATGATCCCAGCATGTATGCTCGGGTTACCATGACCAATCAATTCCGAGAATGTGAGGGAGAGGTGGTTTCCACCCTGCAGGAGCTGTTGCGCAAACGCATGGAATATTCAATGGCCGACGGTGAGCAGTTCTTCAATGCCGAGCAAAATGCCCGTCTGGTCACCAATGCAGAGCGCTATTATCGCACCATGTACTACGCTGAAAATAATTCATGGAATCAGCGTGATCAACATATGTTTGATACCTTGCAGTCCGTCCTCGCGTTTAGAGGGCCGCAATCGAAAGCGGTAATCTGGGCCCATAACTCTCATATTGGCGATGCCCGTGCCACGCAAATGAGTGCTCGTGGTGAATTAAATATCGGTCAGCTTGCGCGTCAGGCCTACGGTGACAAGGCTTATAACATAGGTTTTGGTACTGATCATGGCACCGTTGCCGCCGCCTCGGAATGGGGAGGGCCGATGGAAATAAAACAGGTGAGGCCATCGCATATCGATAGTTACGAGCGTGTATGTCATGAGGTCAGTACCGATAATTTTTTCTTGCCCCTGCGCCAACCACTACGAGAAATAACCCGTAAACAATTACTTGCCGAACGTTTGGAGCGGGCAATTGGTGTTATTTATCGGCCCGATACAGAGTTACAAAGTCACTACTTTTATGCCTCGCTGCCCAATCAGTTCGATGAATATATCTGGTTTGATGAAACCAGAGCGCTTGAGCCATTGACCAGGGAAACAATGGTGGGTATGCCAGATACTTTCCCCTTTGGCCTTTAATTTATTTGGCATTAAAGCGGTGTTGGTGGGGATGTTGAAGTACGGAGTTTAGCCTTATGCGACAGGGTATCAGTGCTCAGACCATTATGAATGACTATGCAGCTTCTACAGGACTGTGCGATAGCTCAAAGGAGCCGCGACGCTATCTGTGGACCGACGCTTTTGCTGTTTGCAATTATCTGGAGTTGTACGTTAAAACCGGAGAACAAAGCTTTCTGCAGCTAGCCCTGAAGCTGGTTGCTCAGGTTCATTTGACTCTGGGGCAGCATCGTAAGGGTAGTTTACACAGCGGGTGGATCAGTGGCCTTAAGGGAGAACAGGCAGCGCAGCATCCAACGCAAGGCGGCTTGAGAATTGGCAAACAGCTAGATGAACGACAAGCCGGCGAGCCTGTCGACGAGGCCCTGGAGTGGAATCGGGACGGTCAATATTTTCATTATCTGACGAAATGGATGCATGCCCTCAATCGCCTCAGTCGCGTAACGGGTAAAAGCCGCTATAACCAGTGGGCACTGGAACTTGCCAAGGTGGCCCATGCCGCGTTTACCTACATGCCGGTAGGGGGTGTTGCCAAGCGCATGTACTGGAAAATGAGTGTTGATCTCTCCCGTCCCCTGGTGCCGTCAATGGGTCAGCACGACCCCCTGGATGGTTTGATTACCTACTGGCAACTGCAGGCCACGGCGCAAGATTTTGCCACAAGTCCGTCTGCTCTCAGTCTGGACACAGAAATTGCCGAGTTGCTTGTCATGTGTGCGGGCCAGAACTGGGCTAGCGATGATCCGCTGGGCATTGGTGGACTGCTCAGCGATGCTTGCAAGCTGGTGCAGATGATCGCTGCTTATAAACTGGATGAAACGGTTTTACTTGAAAGCTTATTGCGTAATATTCAAAGCAGTCTAGAATCATTTACCAGACATGACTCCCTAAATCACCCGGCTGAATACCGCCTGGCCTTTCGTGAGTTGGGGCTGGCGATTGGCCTGCATGCAATTCATAGAATGCAAAATAAAATTGCACAACAATCCGAGGACTTTGCCAGGGCCAGGCAATTGCTCGCGGCCCTGGACAAGCTCTCGAGCTTTTGTCGTCTTCAGCAAGCAATTGAAGACTTCTGGTTAGAGGCGGATTATCAGTCCGTTAAAAGCTGGCGGGATCACCACGATATTAACAGTGTTATGTTGGCGACAAGTTTGGCGCCTGATGGGTATTTGCAATTATAAAAGTTATTTTTATATGTTTGTTTGTCTGTAAATTTAATCATTAAGCTAAACCCTATTTTTTATCAATGCAGCTAATGCGTATTTATTTACCTTTGATATTTAATAGAAAGACTGGATTGAAAAATGGAGAGAGAGATATGAACGATGTTAAAAAACATATCAATGAGATGCTAGATGAGCTTAAGCAAGAACGCGATGAGCTAAAGGTTAAGCTACACCTGGCTAAACTAGAGGCAGGTGATGAATGGCACAAGCTTGATGCCCAATTGGTGAAGCTAGAAGCCAAGGCGAAGGAGCTGGGTGGAGCGACGGCTGAAGCTTCACAGGATATAGGCACAGCGGCAAAATTGTTGGGTGAAGAAATTATGGATGGTTTGAAAAAAATTGGCCGGCATTTTTAGAAAAGTTTCTGACCGCATTATAAGAATGGAAGACTAGGTTACTCTACTTAGTTACGGTGTCGAATTTGATAGAAGACTGCTGTGTTTATTGTTTTGCAGCGCTAAGGCTTTTCATAATAAATTTCTCCAGTTCCACCAGTATAAAAACACTGGCGGCAACCAGTGTTATGATGCCCCATACACGGAGTTCCAACTCCTCAGTGCCGAACAGCATTTGCAGCGGCTGCAGATAAGTAAAGCCAAGTTGGAAAACCAGCAGGGCTGTAATGGCGACCAGAATCCAGGGGTTACCCGAAAGCCCTTGCCAGTTCAGCACCGATTCGCTGATGTAGCGCGAATTAAATAAATAGAAGCACTCAAATAAGACCAGGGTATTTACTGCCACTGTGCGGCTGTGTTCAATACTGCTGCCCTGCTTCATATCCCAGAGAAACAGGCCGAAAGTGCCGCTCATTAAAATGGCAGAGACAAAAAATACGCGCCATAATAAAAGGCGGGACAATATAGCCTGGTCTCGACGCCGAGGTAAACGCTGCATCACACCTGCTTCGCCGGGTTCAAAGGATAAGGCCAGGGCCAGCGTTACAGTGGTGACCATGTTGACCCAGAGTATTTGCACCGGCGTCAATGGCAGGTGCTGAAAACCAAAGACAATTGCCGCGATGATAATCAATGCTTCGCCGCCGCTGGTGGGCAGGATAAATAAAATGGCTTTTCGCAGATTGTCGTAAACCGTTCGTCCCTCTTCTACTGCTGCGACAATGGATGAAAAGTTATCGTCTGTCAGCACCATTTCAGCAGCCTCTTTGGCAGCTTCTGTTCCCTTCTGGCCCATGGCGATACCGACATCAGAGCGCTTTAATGCTGGTGCATCGTTGACGCCATCACCCGTCATCGCGACGATTAAGCCCTGCTCCTGAAGCAGTCGAACCAGTCGCAGTTTATGTTCGGGACTAACTCGGGCATAGATAGCGACCTCTAACACCTGCGCACGCAATTCGTCATCGCTCAGGGTCGATAACTCCTGACCGCTGAGTACCGCATCGGCATTGTTAAAGCCGAGTTGGCGGGCAATGGCACTGGCCGTTACTGCGTGGTCGCCGGTGATCATCTTGACATCGATACCTGCAGCGTGACACTGACGCAGTGCTTCGATGGCCTCGCTGCGCGGTGGATCGATCAAGCCAAACAAGCCGAGCAGGACCAGGCTCTCTGTAAGATCATCGAGGTGCAGGCTTTCTTTCACGGAAGATGATGACCTAGTGGCAACGGCTAAAACTCGCTGCCCTTGTGTGGCCAGTTCAATAGTTTTTGCCCGCCAGTAGTCTCGTTTTAGAGGCTGGTCGCCATTCTTACCCCGCTGTAGATTACACATCTCCAGTAGTTTTTCTGGTGCACCTTTAAGTAAAATTAAGCCTGTTTGATCCATGCCTTGATGTAGCGTGGCCATAAACTTATGTTCAGACTCAAAGGGGATAAGATCCTGGCGTGGCCAAACCTCGTTTTCTGCGTCGTGGCTCAACCCCCCTTTGAGACCTGCTACCAGTAGCGCACCCTCCATGGGGTCGCCATGTACGCGACAGGTTTGCCCCTCGGGCTCAATACTAGCGTCATTGCACAACACGGCCGCCTGTAGTGCACTGGCCAATGGAGGATGATCAGCGACATCAATCACCTTGTCTGCGTGCAAGATATTACCCCTGGGTTCGTAACCAATGCCCTCGATTTGATAGTCGGCATCGGCGCTGACCAGGCTGCGTACGGTCATTTCGTTACGAGTCAGGGTCCCGGTCTTGTCTGCGCAGATCACTGAGACAGCACCAAGGGTTTCCACTGCAGGCAGGTGGCGAATAACCGCCTTTTGTCGAACCATACGCTGTACGCCAATCGCCAGAGTAATGGTCATAATGGCGGGGAGGCCTTCGGGAATCGCCGCAACTGATAGTCCGACAATGGCAAGAAACATATCGGTAACAGGGTAATCTCGAATCCACACACCGAAGGCAAAGGTCACAATAGCAGTGGCTAGAATTGCCAGGGTTAGCGAACGGCCAAACTTGCTTATCTGCCGCAGGAGTGGTGTCGATAACGGCTCAACATCAGCGACTAGGGAGCTGATTCGGCCAATTTCGGTGTCGTGCCCCGTACCCACTACGACCCCACTACCTTGTCCGGCTACGACCAGGGTGCCGCTGTAGGCCATACAAAGACGGTCGCCCAGTAGCGCTTCAGGGGTGACTGGGTCGATGGATTTTGTCACTGCAATAGATTCGCCGGTAAGCGCGGCTTCCTCTATCTCCAAATTTTTGCTTTGCAGTAGGCGTAGATCGGCGACGATCTTGTCGCCTGATTGCACCAGTACGATATCACCTGGCACCAGACACTTGGCCGCGATACTGATGTGTACGCCATCCCGTAGCGCCCGGGCCTGAGGTGCGAGCAATTGACGAATAGCTCGCAGTGCATCATAGGCTTTGCCCTCCTGTACAAAGCCAATCACTGCATTGGCAAGCACGACACCGAAAATAACACTGGCATCTAGCCAATGGCCCAGCAGGGCTGTGAGTCCACAGGCCAGTAATAAAACGTAAATCAGCACATTGTGGAATTGTTCGGCGAAGCGTCGCAAGGGGCCTCGGGTACTAGATTCGGGAAGTTCGTTTGGCCCATATTCAGCGAGCCGGTGATTAGCCTGCTCGGAAGACAGGCCGCTAGTATCCACATCCAGTTGCGTCAGAACCTGTTCGCCGCTTAGGGTATGCCAAAGGTGATTATTTTTTTTCATATCAAAAACTTTAGGAGCATGCAGGCTTATGTAGGGCCGGTGTTACGAGCTAATCAGGCTTAATACCTGATGTTTCCATATGGTAATTGAGAATAGAGGGCTAAATAAAGACAATTTTGCACTGATATTTAAGGGGGCTCTAATCAATTTGTCAGCTCGTGTCTTACACTCAAAACCCCAGTATTTTTGCTGGCTTAAAGTTGGGGTGGCACTGGGCCGTAGCTTCTTTCTTAACACCTACACGCATAATGACAGTAATTCTCTGCGCCCATTAGTCAGTGTCAAGTCTACATTTATCCACCCAAGAAACTGTATATTTTGATCCCATAAAAGCCGTATGTCCTATCAAAAAGCCAGTGTGCATTATTTGTTGTTGATGAGAATCAAGTGCCCACGACCTTGGCTATACTGTTCTGATGTTTTCAACATTTTATATGGTATAAGTAACCCTAATCAGGTCAAAGGAATCATTGTCCCTGGCGCGTTTGGCCTTGTCGTCTTATTTTGGTTTCGTTACCTGGCAATGGGTGGTTTATTTGCCTGAATTGGACTGCTTTACGAAAGGAGGTTTATCAAGATGAAACGGATTTATTTTTTAGTTCCAAATATTATTTCTGCAAAAAGTATCGTCAACGAATTAATTGATAACGGCACTGCGGAAAAATACATTCACCTGATTGCAAACGAGGACGTGTCACTTGAAGGTCTGCCTGATGCGACTTTACTACAGAGGAGTGATTTTATTCCCGCGGTGGAACGAGGTATAGCGATAGGTGGCACTACAGGATTGTTAGCGGGGCTTGTTGCCATGAGTATTCCAGGCTATGGCGCTATTATGGGTGGTGGAATACTCATAGCGACTACTCTGGCCGGAGCAGGCGTGGGAACATTGTTGGGTAGTATGGTAGCACTTGACATCCCCAATTCTCGCCACAAAGCCTTTCAAAAAGCCATTGAAAGTGGCGAAATTTTGATGCTTGTAGATACGCCAAAAGCGCAAGTTGGCAAAGTGACTGAGTTGATTCTCCGTCACCATCCGGAAGCTGAGTTGGAGTATATTGAGCCACGGTCTCCATTGATACCCCCAGGCTATTAATTTACTGTTCCGTATAGCTAGCCTGACGCTTTTTACCGATTTAGAGCAGAGATAACCAGCAGATCACGGCTTAGTTTCAGTCATTCACCGAGCAGGACATAAAGCCTAATGAGGGTGAAATCTTTTAAGCAGTGTTGGTCATCTCGCCATAGGGGTTGGCGTAGGGGTGTAAATTGCTAGCGTTTCACTTTCTCCTGTCTTCGTGGCTTTTTATCGGCGTTAGTCCTACTTTTATTTTTAGTGTTTTCACGCTGCTCTTTCTTTTCACTCTCAAGACGCTGCTTTGCCAGTAATTCAGCAAGCTCTCTCTCGACCATCTCCGGCGTTTCAAGACTGATGCGTCCAATCGTTGCAGTGCGAAATTCGTGAATTAGCCGGGTTGATATTTGCTCTAAATCAACGTGACCACCGGCGCGCAAACAGCCCCGTTGGCGGCCGAGGGTTTCCAATAGTTCAAGTTCGCTTTGCGGTAAAGTGTCGAGTTTATAGCGGGTGCAGATAAACTCGGCATAGTTGTCGAGTAAAAACTTTGCGGCGTAAAAGGCAATGTCGGTATATTCCAGTGCGGTATCTTTTATCGCGCCGGTGATGGCGAGGCGATAGCCGCTGTCGATATGTTCGATCTTTGGCCACAGCATACCCGGTGTATCGAACAGCACTACGCCATTTCTCAGATTGATACGCTGCTGGCTTTTAGTCACAGCAGGCTCATTGCCGGTTTTGGCAATAATACGCCCGGCGAGGCTGTTTATAAGTGTCGATTTGCCAACGTTGGGAATGCCCATAATCAAACAATTGACGGGGTGAACACTATCTATTTTGTCGGGCACCAACTCCCGACACAGGTCGAGCAGTAGGGGGCTTTTGTCACTTTTGTCCGTATCCAGTGCCAGGGTTTTAATCGCCGAGTCCCGCTCTAAATAGGCCTGCCACAGCGCGGTGGTTGCGGGGTCTGCCAGGTCGCTTTTGTTGAGGATTTTGATACAGGGCTTTTTGCCCCGCAGATTTTCCAGCATCGGATTTTGGCTGCTAAAGGGAATACGCGCATCGACAACCTCAATTACCAGGTCAATTTTTGGCAGCAGTTGTTTAAGCTCTTTACCGGCTTTGTGCATATGGCCGGGGTACCAGTTAATTCGCATGGGCAACCTGTCGATTAAGGGTGGGGCGGCTGTGGCACGAGCCACGAAGCCTTGATTGGCTGGAGTGATTATAACAAGCCTGCTAACCTCTATTACTGATGTTTAACTGATAATAATGAACCCTGTTGAGGAGAACACCCGTGAAATTTGGACTTGCCTTTGCCACCGCCGGCCCTTTGGCCGACCCCGATTTATTCGAAACCCTGGTTACCACTGCCGAAGAGATCGGCATGGAATCCATCTGGGCGGTCGAACACGTTGTTCTGCCTGCCGGCTTTCAGTCGAAATACCCCTACAACAAAGATGGCCGCTTTCCCGGTGGTGAGAAATCGGCGATTCCCGACCCCATTGTTGCGCTGTCGTACGCGGCGGGCATGACCAAAAATATTCGCCTGGCAACGGGCATTATGATCTTGCCCCAGCGCAATCCCCTGTATGTGGCCAAAGAGTGGGCCTCCCTCGACGTACTGTCGCGGGGGCGGGCGATGATGGGTATTGGTATAGGCTGGCTGAAAGAAGAAATGGAAGTGGTGGGTGTGCCCTTTAAAGAACGAGCTGCGCGCACTGAAGAGTCTGTGCAGGCGATACGCTCCCTGTGGCGTGATGAGCCGGAGGCCTTTAATGGCAAATATTTCAACTGGGAGCCCTTGCACTCCAATCCAAAGCCGATACAAAAGCCCGGTGTACCGATTATTGTCGGTGGTAACGTCGAGGGCGCAGCGCGCCGTGCCGCTCGGGTTGGCGATGGCTTTTATCCCGCCTCAGGCAGTCTTAAAACACTACCGGGCCTGCTCGATGCCATGCGTGACGAGTGTACAAAGATTGGCCGTGACCCTAGCGAGATTGAACTAACAACGGCGGCTGGCCCCCTCGACCCAGGTCGAGTACGTCAGTACGAAGATATTGGTGCCTCGCGCATGATGATTAATCCACCGGCCTATGATGCCGAGGGCATTAAGCGCGGGCTCAATGAATTTGCCGAGTCGGTGCTTGCCAAGGTATAGCGTTCGGTCTTCAAGTGGATTGAGTAAAGCCCCATGAGTCACTTCCTGGGGCTTTGTTATTTTATGAACAGCCGCGAAGTCCCCACCGTCTGTGTTAAAATTTACGGATCTAACTATTAAGCAGTAACTGCCCTTTTATTATGAATGCCCCCACACGTATTTCCGTTGCCGAAAACCCTCACTTCCGCAAATTGGTCGAACAGCATCTCGACAAGGTTCAGCTTGCGCCCGAGGAGTCGGCGGCAGAGCAAGAGTTCTATCGCGAAAAAATCAAAGCGCTATTAGTCGAGCGCGATGCTGTCATCGTCGCCCACTATTACACCGACCCGGCTATTCAGGCTTTGGCGGAAGAAACCGGCGGCATTGTTTCCGACTCTCTGGAAATGGCGCGCTTTGGCAAGCAGCACCCGGCATCAACCCTGATGGTTGCTGGGGTGAAGTTTATGGGAGAGACGGCGAAAATTCTCACGCCTGAGAAAACCGTGTTAATGCCGACGCTGGAGGCGACCTGTTCCCTCGACATTGGCTGCCCCATTGATGAATTTAATGCCTTTTGCGACGAACACCCCGAGCGTACCGTTGTGGTTTACGCCAATACCTCGGCGGCGGTTAAAGCGCGGGCCGACTGGGTAGTGACTTCCAGTATTGCGCTGGATGTAGTTGAGCATCTCGATAGTGAAGGCCAGAAAATTCTTTGGGCGCCCGACCAGCATTTAGGGCGCTACGTACAGAAGCAGACCGGGGCCGACGTATTATTGTGGGACGGCAGCTGCATTGTGCACGAAGAGTTTAAGGTGCGTGGCCTGCTCGACTTAAAGCAAGTGTATCCCGATGCGGCTATTTTAGTGCACCCCGAGTCACCCGAGTCAGTGATCGCCATGGCAGACGCGGTGGGCTCAACCTCGCAGTTGATTGAGGCGGCGCGAACCCTGCCCAACAAGCAAATGATTGTCGCCACCGATGAAGGCATTTTTTACAAAATGCAGCAATCGGCCCCCGATAAAGAATTAATTATCGCCCCCACCGCTGGCCACGGTGCGACCTGCCGCAGTTGTGCCAACTGCCCCTGGATGGCAATGAATCATCTGAAAAACCTGGCCGAAAGCCTTGAGCAGGGTACGAATGAAATGCAAGTTGATGGAGACCTTGGCAAAAAAGCTATGCTGCCCTTGCAGCGCATGCTCGATTTTCGTGAGGCGCAGTTGGTCTAATACTTAATAGGGGCCACTTAATAGGGTCCCTACTTATGGGCGCTGATCGCGGCATAGCAAAAAATAAATAAGGTTGAATGATGAGCAGTTTAAGTGGTGATATTACTTACGAAATAAAAGACGAAATTGGCATTCTGAGCTTTAATCGGCCAGAGGCGCGTAACGCCTTAAATACCGATATTCGCCTTGGCATCACCCAGGTCATGCTTGAAATCCGTGAAAAGATGAATATTAAAGCGCTGGTGGTTACGGGCAACGGTGGTAA
>JGI24025J20009_10002588_pt1 | contig 12884 bp, 13 predicted proteins | sample Cruoilmetagenom3_FD_20009 | JGI IMG/M metagenome (IMG submission 20009)
TTCTTCGTCAGCAAGGCCCAGCCAGCTGGGCAGGCGTCTGGCATCCGCCTCGAAGAGCGGCAGACTGTGAGCGCCAACCCGTGAGAATAGTTCATAGTGCTCAAAGCCCAGGTGCATGGCCCAGGCTGCACCGCGCGACACACCGGCGATGGCCCGATAGTCCCTTTCAAACAGGGTTTGATAATGTTCATCTACCCAGGGGATCAGGTCTGAAACTAGTGCGTTGCCAAACTGGGAGATCTGGGGCGCGGTGAAAGGTGATTCTAGCGGCATTACTGCAATGAAAGGCGGGATCTCCTCTTCGGCGATCAGGTCGTCCATTGTTGAAACCAATCCCAACCGCTGCCATTGGTCCTGCCGGTAGGATAGCCCGTGCAGCAGGTAAACCACGGGATAGCGAATATCGGGGTACTTGCTGTAACAGGGGGGCAGGTAGACATCATAATAGAGGGTATCACCCAGCACCTCGCTGGCCATCTGCTCGTTGGCCACCGTCCCGCCCTGCAGGTGGCAATCCGGCGTGGGCGTTGCTTGGATGGGTTCCGCGGTGACCTGTTCGGTGGCTTCCGGAGTGGGTGAAGAAATGGCCGTGGCGGGTGCCTCAGCGGTTGTCGTTGGCGTGAACGCAGGGATTTCGGATTGCGTCTGGCAGGCACTGAGCGCAAGCATCAACACCAGGAGGGTGAGGAGTTTCAGGAATAAGGGGGTGGCTTGACGTTTGGTCATGGTTCGGATTATACTCTTATCTGCCGGGGTGTAGCGCAGTCGGCCAGCGCGCCGCGTTTGGGACGCGGAGGTCGGCGGTTCAAGTCCGCCCACCCCGACCTGCTAAAAGAATGGGAAGGCGAGCGGATTAATAACGTTCTCCTTGCCATTTTTTATACTAAATCGGCTGCAAAATAAAGGGTGACATTTTGACCATTCCTTTCCTGTCCATTGTTATTCCAGCTCATAATGAAGCCCAGCGGCTGCCGCCATCGTTGGATAAAATCAACGCGTTTCTATCCCGGCAGGATTTTACTTATGAAGTTCTGGTGGTGGAAAATGGCAGCACGGATGATACCCTGGCGGTGGCTGAATCCTTCATCGAGAAGATGCCCTATCTGCGGGTGATCCATGAGGAACAGCGCGGTAAGGGGCTGGCAGTGAAACGGGGTATGCTGGAGGCGGATGGCGAATATCGGTTCTTTTGTGACGCCGACCTTTCCATGCCGATTGAGCAGGTCCTGCGGTTTATTCCGCCGGAACTGGCTGATGGTGAAGTTTCGATTGGCTCCCGGGAGGTTGCCGGTTCGAACCGGATTGATGAGCCGACCTATCGCCACCTGATCGGCCGCGTGTTCAACACAATGGTGCGCTGGATGGTGCTGCCCGGGCTGCAGGATACCCAATGCGGTTTCAAATGTGTTCGGGGGGATATTGCCGACAAGGTTTTTCCCTTGCAGACTCTAAGCGGGATGTCCTTTGATGCGGAAGTCCTGTTCATTGCCCGCAAAATGGGCTACAAAATCCAGGAAGTGCCGATTGACTGGACCTTCAAGGCGGACAGCCGGGTGCGGCTGGTGCAGGATTCGATGCGGATGGCCTGGGATTTATTGGATATCCGGTTGAAATCTGGCCGGGGAGCTTATGACGCCCAGAACGAAGTTTGACCTTTCCCTGATTCCGGCTCGACCGGACTTACAATTTGAAGAAGCGCTTTGGGCGCAGGGTCTGCGCCTGGTTGCCGGCGTGGACGAGGCGGGACGCGGCGCCCTGCTGGGGCCGGTTGCGGCCGCCGCGGTGGTTTTACCCTCTGACCAGGTGGATTTGTTTTACCGGCTGGAAGGTGTGCGCGATTCCAAGGAAATGACGCCCCAGGAGCGGGACCACTGGGCCATTGAGATCAAGGCCACGGCGCTCGCCTGGGCGGTGGGGTTTGCTTCAGCCGCAGAGATTGACCAGATTGGGATTGCCCCTGCGACCCGCATGGCGGCTGGCCGCGCTTTNGGGCAANTTACCATGGAAGTGGAACATATCCTGATTGATTACATCACCCTGCCCGAAGTTGCCAAGCCGCAGACGCCCCTGGTCAAGGGCGATGCTCGCTCGCTCACGATCGCGGCGGCCTCAGTGCTGGCCAAGACTGGCCGGGATGCGATCCTGGTGGCGATGGACACCGAATTTCCCGGGTATGGCCTGGCGCAGAATAAGGGCTATGCCACCAAAGCGCATCGGGACGCGATTGCAACCCTGGGCCCCTGCCAGCAGCACCGGTATACCTTTTCACCGATTCGGGTGGAAGAGGAAGAAAATCAGAAATAGTCAGCGCGTTTGAAATGAAGAAAAAGCAGTCCGTGAAGGGCTGCTTTTTAATTGATTAATTATGAGATTGTCACGCCTCTTCCAGTGATCACAATCGCGCGGATAAAGGTCTTATTCCAACTCGTCTTTATACTGTTGAATTTACGACCAAACTCTCCAGCGGTTATGGAGTGCAGCGGAATTGCCGTCGGAGTGAAGCGATTTGTTAGGTTTTGTCGTTATGCACCACAGTTATGACCACATTTCCCAATGGGTGATATTGGCAGGCTTATGCAGCAAGGTGAACAACCCTTATTCTTTAGACACCTTGCTTTGGACGACTTCCTGGAAGATGGCAGGTACTGCATTTTTCACGATGCCCATCTGCCACCCATCAGTGATATTCGATTTCGTGGTCCAGGGAAGGTCGATATCCAGCGGGGTTTTTCCACTGTTATAGAGTTGAGCGCCTAATTCACCCAGGTTGTCATCCGCCGGATGCAAGGTTAACGCAATCTCCACAAGTTTATCCCGATGAGAAGGTGATATATTCTGGGTGGCGATGGCACCTTGCAAACACATGGTTGCCAATGCTGTCGGGGGATATCGAACTGAATATTGAGTTTTCCCCCATTGCCAGACAAGGCTACCATCAATGAGCTTATGCTTCAACCATGGAATAAAACCGTCGTTGAAAGAATCGGGGTCTGCAGCCAAAACTGTTGTGCAACGCTCAAAGATGGCGTTACGGAGAAAATCCAGTTTGAGAATATCATCATCTGGCTCAATTGATCGCCACATTAAATCCAATTCCTGCTTGACTTCTTGAGGGTGTTCCTCTGCCCATAGGATCAAGCTTTCCAGTGTGATTGGATCGAGTTCTTTGTAGTTATACTCTCCATTTCCATTGAACCGCAAGTATTCCGTAAATTGTTGATCCGCAGGTGTGTTTGGACGATAACTGACATATAGCGGGTTGCGTTTGAGATATTCTTGGATAAGCTCATCAAATGTTATGCCTGAGCTGAACAGCGAGCCCCAGACCCCCTTCTTTTCTTCTGCCTGCGCCTCAGAAACCCACATACCACCTGGTAAGCGTCGGGAGCCTTCCTGTGTAATTTCGCGCAAGAAAGCGATACGCTCTTTCTTGTCCGTCCTGAAAATCGTTTGGGCAACAAAATCGCCCTGGATATCTTCCGGTTGAATGCTCTCTGCCGCCGCTTCTGGATGGCTCGACAACCATGCCCTGCAAATGCGAGGAACCAATTGTTGGTTTCTGGGAGAATCTTTTACCAATTGGTAGGCTTGTTCACCATAACCACGCTGGGTTGCTAATACCAGAAACCATGCCTCAGCCTGTTCTATTTTCGAAACAGATTTCATGACTTCAGACATATTCGATTGAAGATTTTCAGCGTTTGATATAAGCGCATAGCACGAGCTAAACCCAAAATCGACCATATATTTGGGGAGATTCTGTGCAAAACTGCTGGCATTCTCTTTGTTAATGACATTCAGATTAGCACCCAGGATGACCAGATTGAGTACCGCTCTGAATTTTTCAGGCCATTGATTGGCAAGTGCCGATGAATTGGCAAACCTTTTTGCTGCACTTTTAATAGCATCAAAAACTTGTGGCGCTGATTCTTTGTGGGTGACCATTTGTAAGAATTTATTAATTAGATTGAGGGTGTTACCGAGTTGTGCTGAATTGGCTAACTTTCCCGACAAACCTGAAACAATGGGAACAATATATTCTTCAGGGATGGTAAATTTTGTCTGTGGATCCTCAAGGATGGATATAATAATCCGGACAGCTTCATTTTGAGAATTCTCTTCTGAAAACCGGTGCCATTCTTCCACGGTCAGAGGGGTTTCCTGATTCATCTGCCGTACCTGCATCTGGCGTTTTGGATGCGACAGTTTGGAAGTCAAACCCAGCGCTTGTTTACGGTCGAAAGTTTTCCAAACCTGGATGAGATATTCTCGCACGGCTTGTTTGCCCCCTGGCCAGAATCTTTTCTCAACTTCCTCAGTCATTTGTTCGAGAAATTCTCTTAACGCCAATTCCGTCAAATCTGGCTCAGCTAACTTTGCTTTTATTTCAGCGATCTTCTCCCCGGCAAATCCTTTTGTGGGATCCTCTTCCTCTTCAAGTGTTGATCTTATTTCTTCCATCAAGGACTTATCTTCATTTCCCAGGTGGCGTTGCAAGGATTGCAATTGCTTCCAGTAAACTTCAGCTTTCTCTGAAGACAGCAGGGTATGTACCTGGCACAGCTTCAGCAATAGAAAGGCTTTGGCTTTTGGTCTTAGTTGTTCGGACTGAATCAGTGCATTTGCTCGGTCAACCAAAGTTTGATCTGACATAAGAAATCTCCTTTACTAGCTGAATCAGGAATGGGGTTGTCAACCAATTGAGGTTGTAAATAGACTTTTGATCAAATTAGCCAGGCTGGTTATTTAGAGGATAACAATAATTGTGATTTATTTAGTAAAACAGAATCCTTGAAATCTATATCCTCTCCGCAAACTGCACAAAGATGCCCGCTAAAAAATTATATCATCAACAACAAATATTTCAGTCGCCTAATCCCCTGGGGGGAGGACAGGATGTTCTTCTAAGATGACTATGATGGTATTTAGAGACACGATCAAAGATTAAGACCACTAGCTGAATAAACTTGAAATTTTCACTTGTTAATTAAACAAGTAAATTTGCTTAGAAGGTGAGCCCGGCACACCCTTCGGGCAGTTCAAACCTACGACCGAGTGGATAAATGCGTTCTTCCAGTTGGGATATAATTTCGATCCCAGATGAGAGATGTTTAACTCTTGAGGTTATTCGAAGTCTATGCAGCAATTAATAACATCTTGAAAGAGAGGATCAATACACTCCTTTATTTGGTATTTGTCTATAGGTTTTCTTATCCTTAAATTCTAAAGACAGATGTTAGCCACTTCATACCATTTTTAAGAATGTATGAAGTTCCCTTATGTATTACCACTTTAACTTTAGTAGTAATCGGCATTGTATACCGGGTTTTTACTTGTAAAAACGTTCCATCTTCTTCCTGTAGCGTTTTTTATTACTCTGGAAGAATAATTATTCTAGAACCCTAGAAACTGACGACAGCAATACTTTGGGCTTGAAAAAAAGGGACAATCGGTAAAGAGGTCTTGGGTTGAGAAGTTGTGTGGATTGCCAGGTAACATGTGCCGGGTTCGCCCCCAGATGCATCAGCGTAAACCAAGAAACTCGTACCACAGGAACAAGTGCCCATACATTTGCTAGAGAAATCCAATACGCCATTCATTCGCACTAAAAGATCACCATCTGGTGTTTTTTGGGTAGGATGGGTCATTTTTACAAGTCCATCACATCCCAACCCCATTATTTTTCCATCACACTCGGCAAAAGCATTTCTGATTAACAAACCATTTTTGGGTTGGATAAATTTCTTCTCTTTTGCTACGACACGATAGAATTTCCGGTCATTAATATCACGTTTAGAAGAGGCAAGCCCCATATCGATCAGTTTTTGATGCTCCTTGAAGAAGTCAACCATCTCAAATGTCAAATTATCTTCGAGTATCGTCACATTTTCCATTGTTTTTCTCCTTGTGCAAAATAATGTAATTAATTGTTCTTATGGGTTAATTGCGTAAGGGTAAATACAAAAATGGTCAGCCCAGCGTGCCCTGCGGGCAGGGCGAACCAGCGATCGAGTGGAGAATAAATCAAGTCCGATTCGGTTTAAAATTCACTAAATTCTTGGGATTGGGTAATTGTGAAAAACTCAAATAACCGAACTATTTTATAATTATAATATAATTTCTAAAATAATAGTGAAGAGAAAAAATGCAAATCAAACCTTACCTTATCCAGTACCAGGCATACACCCATAATTCCCCTTGTAAAACCTTTGCCACGGCCATCGGCTTTATGGGTTTTACTACGCCCATATAAGTATGTGTGATGCCCCGTTTTAACAATAATAAGTTGGCGTGTGGCAAACAGGAAAATCAACCCAAAATTATAGGAAGGATTCATAATGTCCCCAAATGAAGATATCGGCGAGCTGGTTAAGGCTTTATCTCATCAGGAGCGGAATGTTCGGATAAATGCTGTCATGGCGCTTAGAAAGATTAGTAATACAGAGGTTGTAGAACCGCTTATTGAAGCCATGAAAGATATGGATTTTGGTGTGCGGGCTTTTGCCGCAGAGGCTCTTGGAGAGATCGGGGATATGAGAGCATTAGAGCCACTGATCAAAGCCTTGAATGATGCTTCTTATAGTGTCAGGCGAGATGCAGCGACAGCGCTGGGCGCTTTAGGAGATGAACGTGCCATGGAAGCACTCACAAAAACCATGAATCGTCACAATACTGGTTTTTGTTATGAAGATGACCGTGTGTATGAGGAAGCAAAAAAGGCTCTGGAAAAAATCCGGGGGGATTGAACGCAGTTTTTATAGTTTGTCATTGATGTAAATGACCATAATACTAACATCGTTTATTTAAGTTCAATCACTTCAATATGCCATAAAGGTAGGACATAATCCACGCCATCGTGTCAAATTAATCAAGTTTACAGGGTAAGTTTACGTCTTGTGGGCAGTTTAAACCTTCGATCGAGCGGATAAGCGTTCAATTCCCCATGGGCTATGTTTTGCCAAAGTTGAAATGAGTAACTTTATCTTATGTCACCTTTTGAAAAAGATAAAGGGTTGCAGTCTTGGTATATCCGATCCCTTTTTTACTTTCCAGCAATAATTCTCGGGTCACAGTGATGTCTTTCTTTGGGATGAAATACTCTTCCAGGGATGCTGTCGAAAGCCGATATTTTCCGTTTCGTCGATGGATAGCAGCAATCAATCGGTAATCGCTATCGATGGATGCCATCCCAGCATCCCCATGGCTGTTATTAACAAGCAAATAACCGCCAACCCTTAAATAAGGTTTACAAACCTCTGAAATATATCCCGCATATTGTGAAATGAGAAGATCAAATTCTGATCGATATTTATCAATCAGTTCCCGGTAGTCAATACCGTGAAAAATAATCTCAGGATCTTCTGGATATTCTTTACGAGCCTCAATAATCTCTTTCAGTGAATCACTATGAAAAAAACGGATTGCATTTTTATCGGAATCAATATAGACCACAGTGGGGAAAACAAAGGATGGTGAGATCTGAATGTAGCTACCAGGATAAATTGCGCTGGTGATATCCAACTGATATTTTAACAGGCGGAACAAATCAACCTGCTCATAATCTCGGTCAATATAATATTTCTTATAGGCTTGGTAAGCTTTATTCGTTGGATTAGGCACTATCTCTCTAATGGTTGATGGATGATGTTGAGGTTCTCAGATCCAACTACTTATGTTCCCCAATCCCGTAGATAGAGAAAATCGTACCCAATTGTCCGCTGGGAGAGCTTGGCGACTGGAGGCATCACCCGCTTGAAGTGGTTCCGGCGGATGCGCTGGACGACCTGATCCACAAATTCAGGGGCGTAGCCCTCGGCCACGCAATCTTCCGGGCGGTAACGCTGATCAACAAGCAGGTACAAGAGCTGGTCCACCTCGGCATAGGTGAAGCCCAGGTCGGCCTCGTCGGTCTGCCCCTGCCAGAGGTCCGCCGAGGGGGCTTTTTCGATCACCGAGTCCGGCACACCCAGCGTTTTGGAAAGCTGGCGCACCTGAGTCTTATAGAGGTCGCCGATCGGCTGGATGGCCGCAGCGGAATCGCCGAAGATGGTGGAATAGCCCAACAGAAGTTCGGTCTTGTTGCTGGTGCCCATCACCAGCCCCTTGAAGGCAGCCGATTGGTCATAGAGCACGATCATCCGCATCCGGGCCATGATGTTGCCGGCCCGCGTCCGGTCCATATCCTCATAGCGCTGGATGAGGGGGTCCACCATGTCGGTGATCTCAATGGTCAATGATTGCACGCCCAGGTCGTCAATCATGGTCTGGGCATCGGAAAGGGTGTCCGGTGCAGAGCTCTTATAGGGCATCCGCACTGCCAGCACGTTTTCCGGCCCCAGGGCGCGGGCGGAAAGGTAGAGGCTCAGGGCGGAATCGATCCCGCCGGAAAGCCCCAGCACGGCTCGGCGGATTCCCACCCTGTGCAGTTCGGTGCGGATGAAGCCTGTGAGGATCTTTTCGGCCAGTTCGGTATTGATGGTCAGGTCAGTTTTCATGGTTTCCCAAAATTCTTTCCAGTTCGCTTTGGACGAGGTTGGTGCGTTCATCCCGCAAAAGCGGCAGCCGGGCGCGAGAGCGATGGAACTGATTGAGGTCAATCTCAGCTATGGTGAGTGAAGTCTCAAAATCCGGCGCACGGACGATCAGGTTGCCGTCAGGGTCAAAGATTGTGGACCCGCCCCAGAAGTTCAACCCGTCTTCATAGCCCACCCGGTTGGCATGGGCAACAAAGACCGTGAACAGCCCGGCATAGGCCCGGTTGGTATGTTCCACCCAGGCGGAGCTGCTCAGGCGGGGGTCGGCCGTCAGCCCGCGGCCGGGCGAAGCTGATTGGAACAGCAGGATATCGGCGCCATCCAGCCAGAGCAGGTAGGGCAGAGAGGCATGCCAGAAATCCTCGCAGATCAGCATGCCCATCCGGCCGAAGCGGGTGTCAAAAGCCCGGACCGAATCACCCCAGGCAAAGAACCGCCCCTCGTCAAACATGCCGTAGGTGGGCAGGTAGACCTTGTTGTGGATATGGACAATTTTGCCCTCAGCGAGATAAGCGGAAGCAATATAGAATCGATGACGCCGGTCTTCGTGAACGAAGCCCACCATCAGGTCAATACCTCGGCTGGCATCCAGCAGGGTGTTGAACACTGGGTCGTCCTGGTCGGGCTGGATGGCCGTGGTCACGGCCAGGTCCTGCAAGACATAGCCCGTCAGGGAAAGCTCGGGGAAGATCAGCAGATCGGCGCTTTTTTGTTTGGCTTCAGAGATCAACTCAAGATGGGTTTCCAGGTTGGCCTGGACTTCACCCAGTTTGGTATTGAATTGCGCCAGGGCAATTTTGATTTTCATCGTAGAACCTATCACTAGGGCAGGTGGTCAGTATGCTCTAATTTTACTTTCTTTTAGCGTGACAGACCCACCGGATGAGGAAAAAGAAGATAATAGGTATAATGGGGGTAGTATTTTGCATCGATTTGGACAAAGAATTCCTATGATGATGACCATAACCAGCGAATTTCAGGGTGAAGCCTCGGAACGGGAGAGCCGTTGGGCGATCCTGGAGGCGGACTGGAAAGACTATACCCAGTTGAACCAGCTGGAGAAATCCTGCTTCCGATCAGAGGACCATTGGCCTTTTTGGGACCTGATCGGTGTGCTGACCCTTCCCGGCGTGATCAGGTTCAAGGCCTTGATGGATGGCAGGCTGGTCGGTTTCATCGGCGGTGAAAGGGAAATCAGCAAGAATCTGGGCTGGATCACCAATCTGGCTGTGGATCCGCATTACCGCAGGCGGGGAATTGCCCAGGATTTGATAATTAGGGCTGAGGCTGCACTTAAAATGCCTCGAATCAGATTGAGTGTGCGGGCATCCAACACGAGGGCGATCAAGCTGTATGAAGTCAATGGCTATCAGCAGGTGGAGCGCTGGAAGAAATATTACACCGGCGGCGAAGATGCACTGGTGCTGGAGAAGGACCGACGTAAAAAGTAACCGCCGGTCAAAGTATGATTGACTTTGAGCCTTGTTCGGGATATACTGAATCAACTTAAGGCAAGGATAAATGGAGTAAATGCAAAGACCTGTAGGACTTATAATTGACTTCAAGCACGCCGGGTGAACCCCGCGCGTGCTCTTTTTTATATCCAATCCGAGAGAAAGGAAAAGTGCATCATGGACTACGGTTTGATCGGCAAAATTGAAAAGGCGAAACGTTATGCAGAGGAACGCGGCCGGATCACTTTTACGAACTTCACTGCTACCTTTGAAGGCGAGAACAATGACCATACGGTGACCTACGATAATGGTCAATGGCATTGCGATTGTGATTTCTTCCAGACTCGCGGCCGCTGCTCCCATACCATGGCTCTGGAGATGATCCTTGAGGGCATGGTTGATATTGCCGACGTGGACTAGTCCCTTTTTGACCGATCAGTAAACAGATAAATACAAATTTCAGGCCGTGGTACAGCCACGGCCTTTTTTAATGGATTTATTCTTCATTCCAGGATGGCGGCGCCCAGGGAGGATTGATCAGGCGCTCATTTCGGTTCAGTACATCAAGTAAATCCAAATCCACCTTGTCCAGCTCAAAGAAGATATCCGCATTTTCCAGAATGCGCTGGTCATGGACGGATTTGGGGATCGCGACGATGTCATGTGAGACCAGCCAGGCCAGCATCACCTGGGCGGTTGATTTGCCATGTTTTTTCGAAACCTGCTGGAGGGTGGGGTGATTCAGGAACTTACCGCGGGCCAGCGGGCTGTAGGCCTCCAACTGAATATTCATTTCCTGGCAATAATCCGCCAGGTCTTTCTGGTAGAGGAATAGGTGAAATTCCACCTGATTCACCGCAGGCACAACATTAGTTTGCTCAACCAGGTTGTCGATCAGCGCGGGCGTAAAGTTGCTGACGCCAATGCTCCGGACCGATCCTTCCTTTTGCAGCTCGATCATGGCCTGCCAGGTTTCGACTGTGCGGGAGAAATTGCCGACGTTGGGCCAATGGATCAGGAGCAGGTCAACATAATCCGTCCCCAGTTTCTTCAGACTTTTCTTAAATGATCTCTTGGTGCTCTTAACTCCCTGATTCATATTCCAGATTTTGGTGGTGAGGAAGAAGGACTCACGTGCGCGGCCGGATGCTTTCCAGCCTTTACCGACCCGGGATTCGTTGTTGTAGGCTTGGGCGGTATCAACCATGTCATAGGCATGGTTAAGTGCGAACGATACAGCCTGTGTGCAGTCACTATTTCTGGATTGCCAGGTCCCCAATCCTAGATAAGGGATTTTTTGCCCATCATTAAGCGTTATGGTTGAATGGATGTCTTTAGGCATATTTTTCCTTTCCATCGATTCCCTTTTCTATTCATTTTACCCAGTCTGGTCAAATAACCGCCATTAACATGGCAAGCAGCCGGTCAATTACGGAAAAAGGTATACTTAACGCTCCAATGAATAAGAAAAATGCTATTCGATTCTTAAGCCTTCTTGCCATTGCCGTTCTGACCAGCGGCTGTTTGCGGCTGGCATCTTCGACCACGGTTGATCTTACGCAATTCACTTCTCAGCCCAGCCCGTCAGCCCAGGCAGAAACCATATCAGCTGTCCCGACACTCACGGCTACCCCTATGTTAGACCCCGCCACAATGAACACATTGCGGACTTTTCCGCTGTGGGTGGGCAGCACCTGGGTCTATGATTATCTGGGCTATTCCCAGGATGAGGAAGTCCATTGGCGGGTGACAGATGCCGTTGTTTCAAGCAGCATGCTGGAAGGATATTATATTGTGGAGGTCGAGAGGAAAGCGGACCTCACCCTGGGCAGTCCGGCTTTAGATTTCCCGTCTGCCCCGCTGACCGGTACATTCTATTACTTGATTGATCGGGAGAAAGTCTACCGGTTTGAAGGCTCGGTGGCTTCCGATCTGGATGCAGCCTGGCTGGAATTGGTACTGCCGTTCCCACCCGATGAGGAAGGCTGGTATCCGGACCCCGCGGTTCGGTCGAGTGCTGATCCATCCGAGATCGGGTCACGGTTTGCCGATGGCCCTTTCGATCAGGTCGTTGCCGAAAGCGGCACCCGAATCTGCTATAACGTGGTTACCGTCGTTAGGGCGGGATCTGAAGAGGCGACTTTCTGCGAAGGTATTGGCTATGTTTTTTGGGAGGCAGATAATGGCAGCGGTGTCGGCTCTCGCGTGGAAATGATTGGATTTGTGCTGCAATGAGACTGCTCCACAGGCTCCCACGCTGGCTTCAATTCAATCTGCGTTATCTGGGCAGCCCGCCCTGGGATACGGGCGTTTCTCCACCGGAGTTATTTGAAGTGATTGGGGGGATGAAACCTGGCCGTGCGCTGGACCTGGGCTGTGGCACCGGCACTAACCTGCTGACTCTGGCTGANCTCGGTTGGGAGGTGACCGGTGTGGACCTGGCCNTTCTCTCTGTGATCAAAGCTCGCCGGAAATTTCGCCAGGNTNGCGCTCCAGCAGAGTTTCTTCAGGGGGATGTGGCTGGCGAATTGCTNCCAGGCCAGCAATATGACCTGGTTTTGGATATGGGTTGTTTCCATAACCTGCTGCCCGAAAACCGGACGAAGTACCGGGAAAATATGCAGCGCTGGCTGGTGCCGGGTGGCATTTACCTGATCTACGCGCATAAGAAACGATTCGCTCAAGGTCTTCACGGTGTGGATGAACGGGATTTTCAGGCCTTTCAAAGCTTCCTGCACCTGAACTGGCAGCGCCAGAGTGATGAGCAGCGGCCGGATGGTGGCGGTGGGTGGCCGTCTGTTTGGGCGCGGTTTGATCGATCGTCCGAGGTGAATAATGCTGACTAATCCTATTGAAATACTGGCCCATAAAAGCCATATTGCAAGCATAGCTTTCA
>JGI24025J20009_10002591_pt1 | contig 12866 bp, 15 predicted proteins | sample Cruoilmetagenom3_FD_20009 | JGI IMG/M metagenome (IMG submission 20009)
TTTTAACAGATAAAGGTGAATTTTTCTATTCAGAGAGGCTTTAAACATTATTTATTAACATATTTTTGTTCTTAAAAGGTATTAATCCACAAAGCAGAAATTATGATAGAATTAGCCTGGGAAATTGCTAAAAAGATTGATTTAAACGAGGATAATTTACGATNATTTTTAAATGAAACTTTTAGTGAGGTGGCAAGAACTCATGGCTTGGATGGGACACATTTTCAATATAGAGCTAAGTTAATGGGAGACGCATTTGAGGCATGTTTTGAAGTTATCATGAAGAGTTTTTATCCTGAAATAGACCTGAAAAGCGGGGTTGAATTACCTGAAGCGTGTATGATGAGACAAGGAAAAGCTGATTTTGTAGTTTACCAAGGTAATTCTTCAGACTCCTCAGAATCGAGATTAATTGCAATCATAGAAGCAAAAGGGTCAGCCGATCATATTGTCGCTAAAGATGGACGTAGAATCAAAATAAAACGACCTGGAATGACCCGAACTGATACGGTAAAGAAAGCCATATCTAATGCATATCAGGTGTTTAGGGTATATCCCGATGCTCTATTTTTTATAGTAACGAGCCATAAACCCAATAGTGGGAATGCGAAATGTATGTGCGATCTCGCGGAAGGTGATATAGTTGATAAAATTATGGATGTTACAAACATAGAAGAATTAAGTGAAATGATATCACTCATTCAAGGGATAGATCCAGAATTTCAGAAAGAGTAATTTCCTTTTTAGTCTTCGTTTCGAATAGCAAAATGACTTCTTAATCTTTCTTTCATGAAAATTCATTTTGGATATAAATAATAATCAATAACTGATCTTCGTCGCGGTCGTCTCCTTTCCGAAGGCCCGCTGTGCCGCCTCTCGAACCGCCTTCCTGTCCTGTGCCTTGGCGTAGACGCGCACGATGTCTAGGTAGCCGATGAGGGGCCCGACGAGTGGGGAGAGCTCGCTGAAGGACCGGCGTGTCCTCGAGCCGTCGGGGCCGCGGCTGAAGACGGGGATGTCGGCGGGCCCTCCCTCGGCCGCGTAGTAGGGGACGGAGGACGCCGTGGAGACATCGATGGCGACAAAGCTCCTATCGACGCCGGCTCGCTCTGCTATCTCCTCCTCGAGGCCGGCCCTGATATCGCCGTGCGTCAGCAGGTTGACGATGAAGGGGTCCCGCCTGTGGACCACCCTCTCGTAGGCGCACTTGAGGAGCCGGCGGTCGCGGAACATCCTCCACAGCTCATATGCCGTCCTGGATGGCCCGTCCCTTGCACCCCGCAGCGTCTCCAGCCGCACCAGCACGTGGGCGTCATCGAGCCTGAGGTAATCCCCGACCGACTCGAACGAGGTGAAGCCGAGGCGCTCGTCGGCGTACTCCATCGCCCGGACGAGCATCACCGCGGCGGCCCGAACCGTCCTGTGGAAGTAGACTGCCTTGAACATCTCGTACCGGGCGATGACGAATGCCTCCAGGGCGTAGAGGGCCGTCGTGTCCATCGCGAGGCCGCCATCGAGGAGGTCGAGGGAGTTGATTAGCCTGTTGATGTCTACCCTGCCGTACTCGACGCCGGTGAAGTACGAATCCCTCATCAGGTAGTCCATGTTGTCGGCGCTGAACTGCCCCGCCACCACCTGGTTCAGGAAGGGCTTGCCGTCGAGGCGGCCTACGGCGAGGTCCGACAGCTCCTCGGAGTCGAAGCCGTGCTCCACGAGGGCGTTGGCGACCTCGCTCTCCCTGATGATGCGGCGGCTCATGTCCTCGTGGGTCAGCCCGCGCCCCTCCATCACCTCCTCGAAGAGGTGGCTGAAGGGGCCGTGGCCAATGTCGTGGAGCAACCCCGCGAGGCGGAGGCGCTGACCCTCTCCCCCGTCGATGAGGCCGAGGCCTTGGAGGCGGTCGGCGATGCGCCCCGCGACGTGCATGACGCCGAGGCTGTGATGGAACCGTGTGTGCTCGGCGCCCGGGTAGGTGAGGTAGGCGGCCGCGAGCTGCCTGATCCTCCTCAGCCTCTGCATCGGCGGCGTGTCGAGGACGGCGCGCTCGGCATCCGAGACCTGGATGTAGCCGTGGACGGGGTCCTTGATCTCACCCCAGCGCTTCGAAGACATGGTACGGACATATGGATTGGGGTGAAAAGTAATTTATCATTGTCGCTCCACCCTTCTCTGGGATGGCGAGGCGGGGGGCGTTCATCGTCTTCGAGGGGATCGACGGCAGCGGCAAGTCGACCCATATAAGGTTGCTCTGCCGAGAGCTGAGGGATCGGGGCTACGATGTGCTCCAGACCTCGGAGCCGAGCGAGGGGCGCATCGGAAGGTTCATCCGCGAGTACGCGGAGCGCCGGAGTCACCGGCTCCCGCCGGAGACCGAGGCGCTCCTCTTCGCGGCCGACCGATTCGAGCACCTAGAGCAGGTCATCGAGCCCGCCCTCCATAAGGGCCGCATCGTCGTCTCAGACAGGTACCTCCACTCGTCCCTGTCGTATCAGGGGGCGGCTGGCGTCAGCCTAGAATGGATCAGGGAGCTGAACCGGTTCGCCCTGAAGCCTGACCTCTGCATACTGCTTGATGTCGAGCCCGAGACAGGCCTCAGTCGGATGGGGAGGCGACGGCGGACGGTCTTCGAGGTCTACGCCTACCAGCGGAAGGTCAGGGATCTATACCTCCAGCTCGCCGAGGAAGGGGAGCTGGTGAAGGTCGAAGCGGACAGGCCCGTCGCCGAGGTTCAGAGGGACATCTCCGCCCTCGTCCAGGACCTCCTCGGGGATCGAGGGGCCGGACCCAGGCCATGACGACGTCTGGAGGTCTTAAATAACCTCCCCGCGCATAATCTCGAAAGTCATATGTCCGTGGAGCGCCTCTCCCTGTTCACGGCCTTCTGCTACGGCATCAGCGCCGTCCTTGCCCGCAAGGGGATGAGGGACTCGAACCCCCTGACTGGCGCCCTCGTCGCCGCCTTCGTCCAGGCCCTGATCCTGTCGGGGGTGCTCCTGGGATCGCCGCCTCCGAGGCTGGATTGGGTGGCGGTCGCCTACTTCATCGCCTCGGGCATCCTCGCCTCCACCCTCGCCCGTCTCTGTAACTACATGTCCATCGAGCGCCTCGGCGTCCCCGTCAGCGCCTCCATCATCGGATCGAGTCCCCTGTTCTCGACCCTCTTCGCCCTCCTCCTCGTCGGCGAGGATGTCGCCGCGACCACTCTGCTGGGGTCGGTCCTCGTGGTCCTTGGCATCGCCCTCACCAGCAGAGGAGAGGGCGGGGTGTTCAGCCTCAGGAAATCCGCCGTCGTCCTGCCCGTCCTCGCGGCAGCCTTCTACGGGGCCTCCTCCGCGGTGAGAAAGGCGGGGCTCATCATCCTCCCCGAGGCGACCCTCGGCGCGTTTGTGGGCGCCGCCTCCAGCCTCGTCTCCTTCGCCGTCTACCTCGCCGCCACCCGCAGGCTCGGCGATGTGAGACCCAGCAGGAGCAGCCTCATGTACTTCGGGGCCTCGGGCGTCATCGTCAGCCTAGGCTGGCTCAGCATGTTCAACGCCCTCGCCGTCGGAGAGGTCTCCGTCGTAGCCACGCTTATCGGGACGAATCCCCTCTTCTCTCTCGTGTTCAGCTGGCTGTTGCTCCGGGGCTCGGATCGGCTTGGTTGGAGGGTGGTCGCCGGCTGCCTTGCCATCGTCTCGGGCGCCGCTCTCGTTACCCTTTTTTAGAATCAGCCCTCTCTGATGCGCCTAAGCCTCTCAAAGGAGGCGAGTAGGGTGGAGGCCGTCTCGGCGAGCTCCTTCACCCGCCCCGGCTCCTCCTCCACCGATAGGAGCCGGTTGACAGAGGAGAGCCTATCGATGATGGTCCGCTCCAGGGACTCCCAGAGGAGCTCCCTCGTCGCGGTGGACTCGTCCTCGCCACGGCGGACGATGACGACCCGCCGCTGACACTTGGCGCACCATATCTCGCCCGATTTCAGCCGGAATAGTGGGGAACCGCATTCGGGGCAGTTGTAGCTGAGCATCCTCGCCCCAGACCGGAGGAGATCCGCCATCCCCCTCATCTCCTCCTCCGTCATGCCTCCACCGCCTCAAGCTACGGCGAGCGCCCCTTTTAGCCTTGCGCTCAGGACGCGTGGGTTGTTCTCAGGCATAAGAACCTCGGCTCGGATGAGGAAAACNCCTAATATNGCGGGGGATGGTTTAGGGAGCGGTGCGTTCCACGAGGGTGCTCCANCTCCACTGCTCGNATTTCAGCTACCAGGTCCGCAGNGAGACGCCCGTCGCCGAGCGGCCTCCAGACCCGAGGGGGGAGGCGCTGGAGGATGTCCTAGTCTGCCTCGTCTGCTTCGAGAAGGGGGACGAGCCCCGTGTCGAGGAGCTCCTCGATCAATTCGTAGAGAGCGTGAAGGTCGATGTCTCCCGGCTGGGGTGCGGGCGCGTCCTCCTCTATCCCTACGCCCACCTGTCTAAGAGGCTCGGGTCGGCCCGTCTCGCCAAGGGCTTCCTGAACCGGCTGAGGGACCGGCTGGCGGACGAGGGGATGGAGGTGCACAGGTCGCCATTCGGTTGGTACAAGGCCTTCAGCCTGAGCTGCATTGGTCACCCCCTCTCCGAGGGATACAGGGAGTTCTAGATGCGGCTGCGTCACAGGCTGGAGGTCGAATCGATCGGGATCCACGGAGATATCAGTGTCCTCTTATTGATCCTCGATCATTTCACTTAGGTATGGTGTCCAGGGGCGCCTACTGCCTGTGCATCGCCATAGGGACCGAGGCCGCCGTGGAGGTGGGTGCCCTCGGCAGGATCGTGTTCGCCCCTGGCCGATACATCTACGTCGGCTCGGCGATGAACGGGCTGGAGGCGAGGATTCGGAGGCACCTGAACACGAGCCGCGGAGCCATAAGGGCAGTACACTGGCACATAGATTACCTGCTTAAGGAGCCGGGGGTCAGCGTCGAGGGCGTCTACACCCTCACCTCTGACGAGCGGATGGAGTGCTCCATAGCCGCCGCCGTCTCCCGTAGGGGCCAGCCCGTCAAAGGGTTCGGGTGCAGCGACTGCCGATGTGAGAGCCACCTCTTCAAGGTGAGGGGGTGCGGGTTCCTCTCCAATCTCGGACTGAAGCTGCGCCCTGCATCCGACTTCATTTAACTGGACGGGTTCGATGTCAACCTATTAATATGAACACACCATTTCAAGGTTAAAGGAAACGAAGACTTGTGGAGCTGCTGAGGGTTGGATGCGTTTCTGAACGATGTCGAGGCGACGGTCAAGAAGATGAGGGGGGAGCTAGAACCGGAGGAGTACTCCAAGCTCCTGCACCTGAGGGACAGGCTCTTCGAGCTCCACGGGAAGAATGTCGTGAAGATCAACCACTCTGTCATGGAGCTCGTCTGCGCGAGGTACCTGATCCAGGGCGGATTCGAGGTCGAGCTGGAGCGCACCCTGAACGGCGTCTCCTGCGACATATACGCGGTCAAGGGCTACGGCACCCTCATCGTCGAGGTGGAGACGGGCTTCGTTCCGCCCGAGCACGCCCTGGACCCCCGGAACTACCTTCGCGCCCGCGTCGCCAGCAAGATCACCCGATACAGCGGATTCGCGAACAAGTTCTGCCTCGCCACTCCGCCCCATTACATCATACAGGTCCCACCCGCGCTGACACAGCCGCCCAGGTTCAGGACGGAGGAGGAGGTCGCGGCCATCAAGCGGCTCTGCGACCTCTACTACACGAGCCCACCCGTCACCCTGGAGGAGGTCAGGAACGCGAGGCTTCACTCCATCTACGTCCTCGATGTCGACAACGTCTCGGTCAGGGAGTGGGACCTCAACGAGTACATGGGGAAGACGGCCCTCTGGGGCGTCTAGCCTCCGGGCTCCTGTGAGCAATCTTTAAGACCTAGTGGTATTTCTATGTTGGAAGGACCTGAAGATGGTCGTCTCCACCCCCGTGCTCGCCCTTGGTCTGGCGCTGACGGCCGTAGGAACGGCTATGCTGCTCCTCAGCCTCCGACCCAGAGGTAATAAGAGGGACGTGGAGCACCGGGGGATGGGCGTCATCCTCATAGGGTCGATACCGATCATATTCGGCGGCAACAGGAGGTTGTTGGCGATCGGCATCGCCGTCGCGGCGGTGATCGCGCTGCTGCTCCTGGCGGCGTCGATGTACCCAGACCTCATCGGATGGTGATTCCATGGGACGACGAGATACGAGGGGGGGCGTGACCGACTCCCGCGCCATCTCCACGGGGGGGCTCAGGGCGCTGGGCATGATGCTCATCGTCATCGGGCTACTCATCGCGTCGATGGCCTTCATCCCCGATGGTGAGGGCATCGTTATCGTCTTCCCCTTCGTTTTCGGAAACGTGGGCGGATGGGGCGCCGCCGTCCTCACCCTCACCTTCTTCGCCCTCTTCATCCTCTCCTCCCTCCTCCCCTGGTACATGATCCAGAGGCGGAGCCGACTCAACAGCGGGTTTGAGGCTATCAAACGTGAGGGAGGGTTCCGTGGCAGAGACCCAAACACCATGGATTACATCATAACGACCGAACTCCCGGAGAGACTGAGGAGAGATGTCTACATCGAGGCTGGCGAGGAGGCGATCCACCTGAGGAGCCCCGCGGACGAGGCTTTCCTCAGGTCCTACACCCTGCCCAAGGGGTTCGATGTAGACGAGATCCACTACGACTACGAGGGCAAATACCTGATCATGAAGCTGCTCCTCAAACGCAGCGTCTAAGGCAGAGAACATCCTGGAAGGGGCCGCCATCGAAATAATTAGCGATACGGCAGTGGGGTTGGAAGAAATAAGGGCGAGAACCTCTGATTCCAACTAGCGTACTGATATTTTAGATGCTGTGCTCATTAGATGGCTGGTGCCAGCACTCAGAACCGGACATCGTGCGTTCCTCCGCTGTGGTCGAAGGGGATTCTAGATGTTCTTCGCAGTGTGTTTGTCGGTGGATAGGCAAGACATCGTAGTCCCCCCAAGGGCATTCGTAGAGCATGGGCTCAGTGGAAGAGCGTGTAAAGCTTGGCGATGATTCTCTCATGAGGGGTGGTTCACATGAGCGTTGAGAGCCTTTTGGACCTTTTAAGGGGGCGTAAGGTCCATTTTCACCTTATAGAAGGCGCCACAAGCTTGTCGATTCCTCGCTCCATCCGTTCAAGGCCAACGAGGTTCCCCTTCAATGCATTTTCGCGGAGGGCGCGTTTCTATTTAGGTCTCAACCTGCGTTGTGCTCTCCTTTAATAGCATGATATGTATTTAGCTCATGAAATTGATTCTCCCATATTTGGTGCTCTTTCAATGAAATAAGCTTGAATCATGGAGCTTTCCCTATCTCCATTGAACGCGTAATCAGAGTCAAAAAATCTCCCTTTTCACGTTTTAAACCCGTTTCTAAGTTATTGATAAATATGAGCTAAATACATACATAGCATGATATCGCCCTTTGAGTTGGGCTGAGCTGTGTTGATGAGGCTGAGGTCCCTCGGGGGGCATCTGGCCCTGGAGGGGAACATACGGGTCCTGGCGGTCCAGACCCTCGTCTCCCAGGTCGGCTTCGGCATGTTCTACGCCGTCTGGCAGCCCTACATACTCTCGACGGGCGTCGGCGTCGTCGATCTAGGTGTCATCCAGAGCGTCATCAACCTGAGCTCCGCGGCCGGCCTGTTCGTCTGGGGTATCCTATCCGACAGGTTCGGTCGGAAGCCGGTAATACTGGCCTCGAACGCCAGCCGGGTGGCGGCGCTCGTGGCCCTCGTCCTCTCCGGCAACTTCGCCTTCCTCCTCGCCTTCGCCTTCTTCGTCGGCTTCTCAGCCCTCTTCATGCAGGGGAACCCGGCGAGGAGCGCCCTCGTCTCGGAGTCCGTCGGACGGGGGAGGCTGGCGACCGCCTTCAGCACATTGATGGCCATCTCCCAGATCACGACCACGCTGACGGCGTCGGTGGGCGGCTACATCGCCATCACGGCGGGGTACCTCCCCATCTTCTACATCTGCATAGCCGGCGATATCCTCGGGCTGGTCCTGATGGGCCTCTTCCTCAAGGAGACCCGTGAGGGACATGCGGTCGGTGGTGAGAGGGCGGAGAACTCGGTCGGAAGGCTGATCGACCTCTTCAGGCCAGATCGCGGCATCGGTACCCTCTACCTGATCACAGTGGCGATAGGCGTCGGCTACGGCACGGGCTACTCGCTGCTATACGGCGCCCTGACAGATAGGTACGGGTTCACACCCTTCCAGCTCGGGCTCCTCTCGACGGCCTTCAACCTCACGTGGGGCATCTCCTCCATTCCCTTCGGTAGGCTCTCGGACCGATTCGGGAGGCGCCCCCTCCTGATGGGGTCTGTGGCGATGGCGGCGATCACCGCCCTCGGGTTCATCGCATCCCGGAGCTTCGAGATGTTCCTCCTCTTCGAGGTCACCAGCGCCCTCGACCCGGCCCTCTGGATCCCGGCGTGGATGGCCCTCGTCTCTGAGAAGGCCCCGTCGAGGGGGCTGTCAACCGTCATGGGGAAGCTCGATGCCTACTCCAGGGTGGCCAGCATCCCCGCCCCCTGGCTCGGAGGCCTTCTCTACGTCAACTTCGGCTTCTCGGCCCCCCTCGTCGTCCAACTGATCTGCCTGATGGTGGAGGGAGCCCTCGTCTTCTCCCTGAAGGAGGCCCCGGTGAAAAGAGTATAGGCGGGCGAGGCACTAGCCAGGTCTCAGCGGGCTGAGAAGGGCGCTACTCCCTCAGGCACAGCGATCTTCTGATCTCCTCCTCGACGACATCGATCGGTCTATCCGCATCTATGATCTTCCAATTGCCCATCGAAGCCAATGAGAGCGCCTTACCTCCAACCCTTTTTAATTCCTCCATGCTCTCGAACATCTCTCGATCGTCGCGCCCTCGCGATAGCCTCCTGTGGGCCTCCTCCGGGCTGACGTTGAGGAAGAACATGAGGTCCGAGGTCGGCACGACGGAGGCGAAGAGGTGATAGGCAAGCCTATGCAACGGCGACGGCAGGTAGGCGGTACCCATCAAGTAGCGGACGAAGATCACGTAATCGTATCTCCGCCATGAGTAAAGCAGGATGGAGCGGATGACATCGAGCATGTAGAAGAGGGCGGCGGCGAGACGCGCGCCCCTCCCCTTGGAATACAGGAACTCCCTGGCCTTGACCCCGAAAAGGTTGTCCTCTGAGGGGTGAAAGCGGAGGAGAGCCGTTTCTCCCCGACCCCTGAGGAAACGATAGAGGTTCAGGGCCTGGGTGCTCTTTCCCGAGGCGTCCAGCCCGTCTATCACCACGAGGACCAACCGCTCAGACGCCCCCATTCAGCAACAGGAACGTAAGGGAGCCGAAGGCGGGCACGGTCAAGTTGTCAAAGCCCATGGGCGAAACGCCCTCAATCAAGGGCTGCCACGGCGGCGGTCGCGAGGGCGGGGAGGATCTTTTCCCAGATCGAAAAGGGATAGAGCGCGGAGAAGAAGATCAGGCCCACCGTCAAGCTGAAGAAGCTGGCGAAGAACATCGCCGCCGTGCCTTCCAGGCTCTTCTCGGCGATGAGCCTGTACCTCCTCCTCCCGTATTTTTTGCCCACGATCGCGGCCGCGCTGTCGCCATAGGCCATGGGCAGGATGCCTGCGGCGATGACGTAGGGCCTGGAGGTGAAGAGCAGCGCCAGAACGGTGTAGGAGATCGCGTACAGGACAAGGCCCAGGGGATGGCCCTCCTCGGTTATCTCCGCCAGCCCCTTCAGCCCCTCGCGGATCCTCTCAAACGGGGAGTAGGGCGAGACCAGAAACGTCACCAATATGAACGGGGCGGCGACCAGGACCGGGTAGATCGCCGACGTGAAAAAGGGGATTATGAAGGGGAGGTTCCCGATCATCATGTGCAGGAACTTACGGGAGGCCCTCTGTGATATGGATGAAACCCTATTCATCCTGCTTGATAGAAAAATTATGAACAGCGTGTAGATGTAGCAGGAGAGCATCAGAATGCCATTCCATAAAACTTTGCTAAACATTGCCCATCCCCGTCCACGATTGCCCGATTGTTCCCTGATAGAAGCACGGAGTATTTCAGTTTCGCGCGGATTTAGAGGGAACCTATCTTCTTCCCCGCATACGCTATTCCCCATCGAATCTCAATCTACCAGAGTGCTGGAATATCGCTAACTGGGCCAAGGGGGGTTCAACGCCGTCGGGTGAGCGCTTCAACCAGCTCGCATCTCCGCTTTTTTCCTGTTCAAAAGGACATCATCCAGGCCGAAAACGAGGGTTGAGGTGCGTGATGACCGCCTCGACGACGGCGGAGCTAAGTGAGGAAGGCGACTCGCTTGAGAACCGCACGCGCGAAACGCCTTAAATGGGTTGGTCCCTAAAGTAGTTGAGGTGCATCCAGTTGAGGTGGATAACGAGAGCCCACGCGATGGTCGAGCGGATCGCCTGCCCCTGGCTCATAGAGAAGTTCGTCGACTCCGAGGCGGAGTTCATCTTCGTCGCCCCCGACCTTGTCCTTGGGATGGCGGAGGAGCTGAATGCCATCCCCTTCGATGTGAAGGGGGCCGAGCTGGGGCACAGGGGAGATAAGTGCACGTTCGACGCCATCATCGAGAAGTACAACCTGAAGCGCCCCGCGCTCTTAGAGCTGGCCAAGATCGTTAGAGGCGCCGACACGCCCGCGAGGGACCTGACACCGGAGTCGAGGGGGCTCCTAGCGGCGGCCGAGGGATTCCGCATCATCAGCTCCGACGACTGCGACAACATGGATAGGCAGTTCCCGCTCTACGACGCTCTCTACGCACACTGCGTCCGCAAAGTCGCAGGCAAGGGCTGAGCCGATCGACATCCCCTTTTTCTATCGTCCAAACCCTTGGTCCGAGGCCGACATTAGCGTGTGGAATGGTCTTAAAGAGGCCACAACCCTTTGCCCTCTACTTTGACCTTTATCCGTTCTTACGATCAATACATCTTCACGCGTGAGGATCGACCTCTCTCACTCTTCCTCAGGTGGCTTCACATCCCTGAAGGTGAAGTAGAGGGTGAGGTCATATACTGCCTTCAGACCGCCGGCGATGAGGAAGGGGAGAGAGAGACCCATGAACTGCATGATGAACCCAGCCAGGCTGGGGCTGATCGCCCGGGTCAGGCTGCGCGGCAGGTTAATGAGTCCCGCCACGCGGCTACGCTCCTCGGGCTTCACGATGGCCATCACGTAGGATTGCCTCGTCGGCACGTCCATTTGCGATAGCAGGGCTCGGCTCAGGTATAGACCAGTCGATGCCGCCAGGGTCGGCATGTACGGGATGGCCATGGTCATCATGTTCGACGGCAGGTGGCTGTAGACTATCGTGTTTATGAGGCCTATCCGCTCGGAGATGCGGGCGGCGAGCATGAAGGACGCGGCGGAGAGGAGGCTTGAGACGGAGAAGATGACGCCAATGAGGTCCATGCCGAGGCCGAACCGGGCGAAGAACCAGTAGGAGACAAGGCTTGAGGTGAGGAGCCCGCCACCGAAGGAGTCCACGCTGAACAGTAGGGAGAGCTTCAACACGTTTCCCCTCGTCTCGGGCGAGAGCGGCGGCACCTCATCCTTGGTCAGCTCAACCTCCGCCTCTTGGGATAGCAGCGAGTAGAGGACGACCGCCCCGAGGTTGAGGAGGGCGTAGACCCCGAACATCGCCCTGTAGGACGCGACCTCCGAGATCGCGAGCCAGCTCTGGAGCAGGACGACCATCCCGGTGAAAAGCGACCCCGCCGAGGTGGCCAGGGAGCTCAAGGTGCTCCTGATCGAGTACATGCGGGTCCTCCTCCCGGCGGGGCAGGACTGGGCCAGAATGACCCTCTCTAGCATGCTGGCCGGTCCAAAGCCGCCCCTGTAACCCAGGGTCGATATGATGGCGACTGGGATGAGGACGGCGAGGTTGGAGACGAACGCGAAGACGGCGCCGGAGAAGGTTGCGATGAGACCGAAGAGGACGAGCATCCTCCTGCGGCCGAGGCGATCGGCGAGGAAACCCGTGATGAGGTTGAGGAGGGTGGACGAGATGAGACCACCGGTGAGCACGAGGCCTATCTGCCACAGCGGAAGACCGATGATGCTCAGGAAGACCGCGATGAAGACGGAGACGAAGCTGCTCGCAAACGACTGAAGCGGTCTCACCGCAAGGAGGAGCTTACCATCTCTGGAGAGCCAGCTCAACATCACAGATCATCTACTCCAATAATCCTCCTACCATCGATGGCTTTCCTTCGCGAATTGAGGGATATAACCTTATTTCATCCTTATGAACGCCTTGAACGACGAGGCCAGGTGCATATACGAGCGAAGATCCTCGTCAACGGCGGGGGCACTTCATCGTCGACCATACCCAGCGTTGCCGATCGAGCGCACATGGGATGGAAGATCGCAACATGATCATCATGGTCGAGTGCATCTCCACGGTGCGCACGTGACGCGACCGGTCTCGGAAGACGAGGCGATATGGAGCGGATAGAGTTGACGAAAGCGTCGGATGAGAGGTCCGCCCTAACTGGGACCTTCCTCGCCCTCTGCGCGCTCACCCTGGCCTTCGGCGCGGGGGAGGCGATGGTGACCTCCTCGACGGCGGCGATGGCGGCTTAGCTGAGCAAGGCGAGGTGACACGGAACTTCGATGGGGATATTCGGCAGCCTCTGGGACATAGGGCACGCGGAGGGCCCCCTCGCTACGGGCCTCCTCCTCTCTCGACTCAGCTACCTGCCCGCCTTCGAGGGGGGGGCTGACCCCGGTCTAGCTCTCTGCCTCCTCTGGCTCCCTCACGAAGAGGAAGGTCAGCGCCAGGCAGATCACCATGGCGACGGAGAAGATCATCCAGAGATAGGTGGTGTTCATCTCGTAGATGTAGCCGC
>JGI24025J20009_10002592_pt1 | contig 12862 bp, 13 predicted proteins | sample Cruoilmetagenom3_FD_20009 | JGI IMG/M metagenome (IMG submission 20009)
GAACTTGTGTTGTCAGGAGTTACCTCCCATATCCATACGGATCCGTAGGGACGAGTCTGTGACCTGACACAGAAAACTGCACGCCGGAAAGTTGCTGAAAGAAGCAATAAGAATAAAATTTAGTGTCAAAACTTTTACAATTCCCTTATATATATGTTTATTGTGGGATAGGTGTCTTCGGTCTCTTGTCTTTTTCTACATTGAGGGGGTTATCTCACGCAGGCGATCTTGAATATGAAGGTGTGTTTGCCCGATCTGAGACGGCAGATATATACACCCGATGCCACATCCTCACCGTCCTCATTTCTGCCGTTCCAGAATATGCTACCTCTCTCTTTCTCCACATCGAACTCTCGCATCAGATTTCCCGATAAGGTAAAGATGGAGAGCTGTCCATCCTCGGGTATATCATACACGATGTATGTTCCCTCATTGAATGGATTTGGATAATTATGGGGAGGGAGGTAATTTGTAACTGCCACTTCCATCACCTGACTCCATTTCGACGCATTTCCGTTTCCATCGGACGCTTTCACACGATAGTAATACTTACCATTTGGTCTATTGCTCACCTTGTATGAGTTATCCGTTCCCCTGTATACGACCTCCTCATCACCAAGGGAGAGAACGGATATATCATCTATATACACCCAGGAATTATCACCNGAGAACTCGATTTTAATATAACCTTCTGTATCTATATCAACCGCTTCATACANCCATTCTGTATTGTCTGAAAAGGTTGCAATTTCACTCCAATAAACCTGATCANCCGAGGAAAGGATCCGGAGACTTCCTCCTCTCTGATGCCTGAAAAAGCTGAAGCCTCCCCTGTGAAACTTATCTTTTGATACAAGCCATCCACCCTTTGTGCAGAAGCATCCCTCACCAGAATGAGGTAGATGGGTCGACACCGCAAATCCCTCTCCCTCGAAATTATAAAAATCCTCACATCCGTCTTGCAGAACCACATCAACATCTTCGATCTCCTCAAGCACGTATAGCGAGACACCCGTCAGGTCGTAGGATGCCTCCCATCTCATCGTGTAGGAATTGTTGTATACCTCTGCAGACAGCGGATGGGGAACTGTGGGAGGAATGGTATCGGGAACTCCGTAGTACGAAAATAGGAATTTTTCCCACCCCGTGGTCGTTGCATAGACAAGCTTTCTATATTTCGAGTAATCAAGGCAAAATTCGGGATATGTATAGGGAAACCAGACAGATAATCCCCTTGAATTCTTGAGGCTCTCGCCCGTGTATCTCAAAAAAGTTATGGAGTGAATCAGGTCAACCACCTCTTCCGCGGCAGATGCGATCTCGCCGTCAGCTTCACAGACGAGCTCAGCAAAATGGCATATATCGATATACCTGTCCCGTGGCAGCGGCGGCGGCAGGGTGGCAAAATTAAAGGTCTGAACACTATCCCTTGCCTCAATGATTGCCGAATTCTGCGGGTCATTTCTCAATAGTGCGGTCAGACACCCGATGGACTGGAGGAGATCTGCAAACGAGCTAAGCCCCACACTCGATGCCTGGGCATCAGTGCTCTCTTCTCTGCAGTACTGCACATAAAAACTTGCGATACTATCCGAAAGTGCTCTCCCCTCTATGTATGGGTCCGATGTGAGTGTCAAAAGTATCCTGTCGTATGGGAATCCAAAGTCCGGAACGAGCTGTTCAGAACCCACCACAAAATCGACAAAGGGATAAATCTCCGATGCAACCTCAACCATCTGCATAAGACAGGCATCGAGTAGAAGAATATCTATATTCCTCCCCAGCGATGAACTTATGGACTTTATTGCCTCTCTGAATTCTCCCCCGGCAATGGATATGAAACTTGAACCCTCGTAACATATACCCTTCTTCTCCCATCCGTTCCCATGGTCCCATACGACCAGAAGGTAGTGTTTCGCTGGGAAACACTTTCCCAGCCACATTCCGAACTCCTTCAGGGTTTCTGGGTCACCCGAATTTACATCTCCCATCTCCTGCAGTAGAACAAGACTGTCCCTTTGCACGAGATATCTTTCTGCCGCACCTAATCTGTCTACCTGTACCACCACCCTAACGGACGGGGTGGAGCCCACACTTGTCAGTTCTTCCATATCGTCCAGAACGACATAATCAAGCCCGTTGTCTGCGGCAAAATAGCAACCAACGGTCCATTCCGGTATGGATATGATAAAAAGGAGGAAAAGCATTAAGGAATGTTCACATTGGGACAGATACGCCAGAGATTTGGGTCCTCTTTCTTTCTCCTCGCCACATAATTATTTACATCGAGAAGGGCATCTACCGATGCACCGGCATCTCCCCAGTATCCCTCGAAGATTTCGTAGGTCAATCTCCCTTGTTTTATATACTCGTTGTTGACATCTGTGACCTCCAGCTCCCCCCTCTCCGATGGCTTGAGTTTTCGGATGATATCAAACACCTCACCTGTATATACATATGCACCAATGACCGCATAGTTAGACGGAGGTTTCTCCGGTTTTTCAACTATTCCCTTTACCTTCTTCCCATCCAGGATTGCAACTCCATATTCTCTCGGGTCATCTACCTCTTTTATGAATATCATAGCCCCATCCACGAAGTTCGAGATACACTCTCTTATGGAGCCGTCGAGTATGTTGTCCCCGAGTATCACGCAGAAACTATCGTCTCCCACAAACTTCCTCGCAAGATAGATTGCGTCGGCAATACCCCCTTCCCTCTCCTGATATGTGTAATGGAGCCCCCTCAATCCGAACTTTGTTCCATCTCCCATCAATCTCAAAAACTCACCCACCGAATTTCCACCCGTAACCATGAGAATCTCATCTATGCCCGCCTCCCTGAGCGTCATAATGGGATAATACACCATGGGTAGGTCATAGACCGGAAGAAGATGCTTGTTTGTGATCTTCGTCAAGGGGTATAATCTCGTCCCAAGTCCACCCGCAAGCACAACACCCTTCATAATCCCCCCATTCAAAAGTAATCAATGACTAATTTCTAATGCCGAATTTCTAAATCCTAAATCTCGAGATCTCATACGAGCCGTATGGCCGAATGGACAATATCTAAATCCCAATTTTCCAAATTCTTTCAGACAAGTCGGGATCGTTTGGAATTTATAATTTGGAATTTGTCCGCAGGATCCTGTGGATTTAGAGTTTAGGATTTCGAATTTAGAATTTTTGAATTTCAATTTGTGAAAATCTGTGCAATCCCTGCCTGCGGCAGACAGGTGTGGCTATTATTTTTACATTTTTTCATCACCCAGGAGTGCCCTCGCGTGTCTTCTCGCGCTCTCCGTCACTTTTTTGCCGGCAATAAGTCTGGCGAGCTCTTCTTCCCTGTCTTTTCCCCCGAGTTCTTCCACGGTAACCTCGGTCTTTCCTTCCCGTAAAACTTTGTCCACCCTTATGTGTACATCCGCCTTTGCGGCGATCTGTGGCAGGTGGGTTATGCAGATGACTTGATGCCTTCTCGACAGCTCTTTCAATTTATCTCCAACTGCATCCGCCGTCCTGCCCGATACACCTATATCTATCTCGTCAAATATCAGAGTGGGAATCCTGTCGACCTCTGCGAGTACCTTCTTGAGTGCGAGCATACACCTCGAAAGCTCACCCCTGGAGGCAACACCGGAAAGGGGAGCCATCTCCTGGTCGGGGTTGGCAGAAAATATAAAATCCACCGTATCCCTGCCAGTATCCCTCATCCCGGTTTGCTCTATCTCTATATCAAACCTCGCCTTTTGCAGGCCGAGGTCCATGAATTCAGACATCACGAGCTTCTTAAATTTCTGCACGGCGGATATCCTTCTCTTTGACAGGTTCTCCGACCTCCCATCCACCTTTCTCTTTACCTCCTCTAACTCCTTCTCTATTTTGTACCTCTCCTCCTCATTTACGAGAAGTCCCTTCAGCCTGCCCTGTAATTCGTCTCTTTTCCTTATCACATCCTCCAGATTTCCCCCGAACCTTCTCTTCAAATCCTTCAATTCCATTACACGGTTTCTGATCTTTTCAATTTCCTCGGGGTTGAGGTTTATCCTCTCCATATAGGAAGAGAGAAGGAAAGCTATATCCTTTACCTCGTAGTAGATATTCTCCATCCTTTTACCCAGCGTATTAACCTGAGCATCTATCCGAATGAGTTCGTTCATCAGTTTAGAGACGCGCGTAACACCGTTTTCAATGCCTCCTTCCTCGGTGAGAATCGCGTGGCATTCGCCCGTAATTTGCAGGAGTCTTTCGGCATTTTCGAGCACCCGCAGGCTCTCCTCAAGTTCGATATCCTCACCCGGCTGGGGATTCAGACGCTCTATACTCTCCAGTTCCCACCTTATAAATTCCCGTGTCCTTTTCGTCTCCTCTATCTCCTTTTTCAGCCTTTCGAGCTTATCGGAAAGCTCGCATAAAAGCCTGTATAATTTACCAAAGGAGTCAACTTCATCTTTAAGTCCCGCAAAATCGTCGAGTAGTTCAAGCTGAACATTTGCGGAGAAGAAAGATTGATGGGAATGGCTCCCTACCATATCGATAAGTCTTTTTCTCATCTCATTTATGACCTTCAGGGGCGTGAGTGAGTTGCTGAGGTAATATCGTGTCCTATCTTTCACATCCGCTCTGATTATCACTGTGTTCTCCTTAATTCCAAGTCTGGATAGAGACGCACCGCAATTCTCGAAGGTGGATCCAATACGGGTATCCTTCCTTATTCCCCTCCGACGCTTTTCACCGAGGGAGAATCCAAGTGCATCTATTATTATCGACTTACCCGTACCCGTCTCACCCGTGATCACGGTCAGACCCGGAGAGAAGGTGAGAGAGAGCTCCTTTATGATGGCATAGTTATTTACGCGAAGTCCCCTTAACATATGACACCAATTATAATATAAAAAAGGGGAAATGTCAAGGAAAAATGACATTCATCACGAAGGCAAAAAGAAGGGAAAGACTTCCGTGTCTCCTGCCTGCGGAGGGGCAGGTTTGTGGTTGAGAAGATATGTTTTGCAACAGGAAGGTTGCTTCTATCAATGATTAAAGGAGGTAGGAGCAGGTTTTACCTGCGACAAAATAAATCATACTTACTTAGAACGAGACGGGTTGCTCTTTCACCCTCAACTATACCTTCTTTGCCTCTATAAAATTCGAGCGGCTTGATGAATCCCACTTCGGGCTCTATTAGAATATCCGGCTTCGAAGATTTTAGTTGAAGATTTAGTATCTGATGCTCTGTAATTGCTATCGTCTGAAGTATGACCGTGAAAATACTGGGAGTCTCCCGGATTGTCTTTAGTTTGCCTGTTAAGGTTATAAATGGGTTCTCAATGACATTCTTAACGGGCCTAAGAAATTGAGAGAGACGGGTATTGACGATTTCCGAAGTAATAGGAGAAGTGGGAAATTGTTTCTCTTCGCCTTTCATCCTGAGTTTATGGGTTCCTCTTTCTGGTGAAGGAAGGACATTAACAGCAATTATGAAATCTGCACCCATTTCTCGAACACAATTCACCGGAACAGGATTGACAAGGCCACCATCTACGAGGAAATTCTCGTTATACTTGCACGGTGTAAATATACCGGGAATGGAAATGCTGGCTCTTACGGCTTCAATTGTTGAACCTTTTGTGAATATTACTTCTCTTCCGCTCATAACATCGGTGGCAACAGCAGCGAAAGGTATCTTTAAATCCTCGATATTTGGGTTGCCAATTATTGATTTCATAAACTCCGTTATTCTCTTGCCCTCAACTAACCCGGAGTATGGAAGAGTTGGAGTGAAGAAAGAGGTGGTTTTTCTCCGGTCCAAATTGAGGACGAGCTCTTCCATCTCTTTTGCGCTAATACCTGAAGCATATATCGCACCCATAAGCGCTCCGATGCTCGTTCCCGCAATAAAATCTATGGGGATTTTCTCTTCATCGAGCACTTTAAGTACGCCGATATGGGCATATCCCCTTGCAGCTCCTGCGCCAAGGGCGAGTCCTATCTTTCTCTTCATATAAACTCCTACTTCTTGGTCAATTTCTCAATCTTCTTCATAAAGGCATCTATATCGGTTTTTGTGGGAACATTGAGTTTGCCCATTACCTTTGTCACTGTTTTCTCAGCTATCTCTTTAATCTCTGCTCTCGAAGCCTTGCCTCTATCCAGCAGCCTCTTGACAAACTCCGGCCGCTTCTCTTTTGCGCTCTCACCCTTTTTTACGAGTTCCTCAATGGTCTTTTCTGCCCTTTCCCTCGCGAGGCTAAGAGACCCGAGTCCCATAAGGAATGCCTTCTCTATCGGTCCTCTCATATAAGTCACCTCCCTTTACCATTTTATATATATCTTCGTATTTCTCTATGCTGCTTTTTAGGGAATGATTCCTTGCAATTTCCAGGCTTTTCTTCCCCATTTTAATTATCTTCTTGTTTGAAAGCAGTTTAATAACCTTATCTGCCAGGTCCTGGTGGTCACCGGGCTCAAAGAGATAACCGTTCTCCCCCGCGTGTACCAGTTCTGGAAGGGCATATTTTTCTGCCACAACAACTGGAAGTCCAGAGGCAAGTGCCTCCAGGGTAGTTATACTCTGTAATTCACACATAGATGGCATCACATATATATCCGCGATGGAATATACATTTGGGTAATCTCTGGTTTTGAGAAAACCCGTAAAGGTTATGTGCTCTCTCACTCCCAGAGAGCAAGCCAATCTCTCGAGGCTCTTTTTGTGAAGTCCTTCACCAACAATTAAGAAATGGACATTAACCCTTTTCAAGACATAGGGAATGGACCTAATGAGAACATCCACCCTCTTCTCCTCTGATAATCTTCCCGTATAGAGAATTATGGGCTTAGAGGGAAGGGTATATTTATCTCTCAAATATTCTCCATCATTTTTTTGGCTGAACTGTTTGGGGTCGATACCATTAGAGATGGCAATTCCCTTTGGCTTGAGACCATGTAGCTTGAGAATGGCAAGTCCACTCTCTGTTGGAGAGATAACCGCATCAGCTCTATTTAAAAAACCAATTATGAACTTCCATGTGAGGTCAAGGTTCTTTCTATATCTGTCAAAGCTATTTGAAATTGGAAAGAGCATAAAAAAGGATTCGGGAAGCATGTGATTGGTTGTGACTGTGGGGATATGAAGCTTTTTTGCCGCCATAAGAGCCGATCTTCCGATGATGAACGGATGATGGATGTGAACAATGTCTGGTTTTATCCTCCTCATTCTCTTAAAAATGGTGATGGGGGTGACAGATGTTCTTGCCTCTTTGAAATAGGGCACGGGGATAGATGTAAAGCGATATATCTTTATGCCTTCTGTCTCCTCTATACGAGAGAAACCCTTATGTGATGGAGCAAAAACCGCTACCTCATACCCCTTGCTTACAAGTCCCCTTGCAAGGTTATATACAACGGTTGAGCTCCCTATTATCTGTGGTGGAAAAACATCTGTTGCAATGACAATCCTCATAATTATGAATTTTTTCCCTTTATCCTTTTTCTTTTATCTTTCATCCCTTCTCTCCACAAGTTTGGTGATTTTAGTAACGATAAGCTCAGCAGTTTCTCTATCGGTTGCTTTTCGCAGAATCCCGTGGACAGGATAGATTGGCTTTCCAATATTAACAACTATCTCCCTATGAAGAGGAATTTTCCGAAATGATGAGAAGAGGTGATTAGTTCCTTGAATACCCACAGGAATAATTGGCACATTTGCCCTATGGGCGAGAAAAAAGCCTCCTCGCTTGATTCCCTGCATCTCCTTCGTTAATCTCACCCCGCCCTCGGGGAAAATTCCTATTATTTCTCCATCTTTTAACAATTTAAGACTTTTTGTGATTGCTTTTCTTGTTTGCGCCTGTCCAACGGGAATACACCCCATTCTGGATAAGAATGCTCCAACTATCGGCTTTTCAAACAGATAGGATGCAGCCAAAAAGCTAATTCTCTCCTTAAACAAAGCAATTAATACGAAACCGTCAAACCAATTGATATGATTTGCTACAATAATATAGGCGCCTTTCCCTGAAACATTCTCTGCTCCACTTACCTTTAATGAGCTAAATATTGTAAGTGTCATCCGAGTAGCCAGACGAACCGTATAATAAAAGGCTGATTTGCTATTTTGCTGTCTCACAAACCTCTCACCTCCTGAATAGCATAATATCAATAATTTCCCGCATCTTGCTTCCAAGCCACTCAAAAGCGACTGCTAACGCTGAGACTATTTTTCTTAATATATCCGTTGTAGGCCTCCATTTGTACTTTCCTCTCCCTATAAGTCTCTAAGGTACTACATAGAGCGTATCAATGTCTATACCCGTGAGGTCATTTCCCTCAGTAACAGCAACGGGAGCGGGTATGGTGAGACCCGTTAGAGTATCCCCCTCTCCATACCATCCAAACATATCGGTATCCTTGTCGTATTTCCAGTTTCCATTCTCGTCCTTGATTGCGGGAATATAATAAGTTCCCGTCTCCACTCTTATAATCTCATATTTCCCTTCCGAATTTGTAATCGTACCATTTCCAAGGGACATCCCCGCCGTAAGTAAATCAGACTCAAGGAGGAGAACTATCGCCCCCGATACGGGACTACCTCCATTGGTCACTGTCCCAGAAATCGTGGTCTTCTTAATCTCCTTGCATCCTAAGACCGCCACTAGAAGAATCATCGGGACTAAAATCTTCTTCATCTTTCCCCCCGATTAACCTGCATATCTCTTCAAGGCATACCTCGGCATCTGCCATTCCATGTCCAAAGTTCTCTACCCAGACGAGTTTCTTTTCCTTTGATTTGATTCTCTTGTATATATAGGCTGCGCTCTTTGGGTCTACTATGTTGTCAAGAGTTGAATGAATTAACAAGACTGGCACAGTTATGTCTGGTAAGATCTTCTTCAGCTCTTTTGGGAATAACGCCATCAGGAAGAGATTCGATACAGGAAAGTTATGGTAGACAACTCCTTCATTCTTGTTCTTTTTGTTTTTTTCATGCAGAAACTTTACTGCTCCCGGTCCAAGCGCGGTGAGGAAATTCAGTCCCTTATTCAGGAAAATAGCTGCTCCCATTGAGATGATGCCATCTACTCTGTATTTGGTAGCCAGATCGAAGGCAAGGTTTGCTCCAAGTGAAATTCCACCAACATAGATTTTGTCTACTCCTTCTCGTAGTTTCAGGAATGACTTCTCCATACCTTCCTTCAGCTCGGCAGGGGTCACCCCAACCATATCCCTCCAGCAGGTCTCATACTTGCCCGGACAGGTGCCGTGTTTGGGCAAAAGTGGACAATAGACAGTAAATCCCCTTTCTGCCAGTTTATCTGCCAGCTCCTGTAACTCCCCGGGAGTCTTGGTGATCCCGTGTATCAGAAGGATACCGGTATTTCCTCTCTGGAGAAGGATGGAATTATCTTTCTTACAATTCGTAGCCACCTTTGACATAATTATAAACCTCTTCGTACTCTTCCACTGTTCTCTGTGAGGAGTGCAATTTTACGATCTCAAGACTCTTCCTTCCCATTTTTTCTTTTAAGACACTATTAGATAAGACCCTAAGTGTTTTATCTGCTGGATCTTCGCTGTTTCCTGGTTTAAACAGGAAACCGTTTTCCCTATATCTACCCTACTATTTGCTTGCTACTTCCAATCCATCTGAAACACATACCATTGTGTGGGGTATGCAAGAATCTCTCTCTCCAATCTTTTAGCTATCAGCTGGGTCAAGTTCTGAATATCTTTTTCAAGAATCCTGCCTTTTTTAAATTCTATGGGGGGCTCTATTATAGCTATGTACCTTCCGTTATGCCAAACAAAGAATGTTGTGACAATGGGGGCCTCTGTCTTAAGTGAGAGAAAAGCGGGACCCTTCGGAAGGAAAACCTCCTGCCCTAAAAAATTGACTTTTACTCCATTTCCCGTAATATCTCTATCTCCGAGTAACATAAGAACCTCATTTCTTCTTAATGCCTTTAGTGCCTTCACCCCACTCCTTGCATTTTCTAAACGTATTACTTTCATGCCGGTCTCAGTCCGAAGTCTTGAGTATAGATTAAAAAATCTTTCTCCAGGGCCAAGGGATTCTGCAATACCAACGGTCTTGTATCCAAGTGCAGTAATATAACATGCTTCAAGCTCCCAATTGCCAAGGTGCGCACTCAGCAATACCACACCCTTTCCAGCTGAGAGTGCTCTATCAAGATTTGTGCGTCCACGAACTTTTGCTATTCTACGAATCTCCTTGCTCTTCATCGAGGGCATTGCCAGAAAATCAGCATAGGTCAATCCAAAGTTAACAAAAGTCTCTCTCACAAGGCGAGTTTCGCCTTGTGCTATATGTCGCAGATTTTCTGCTAAGATTCTTCTTCTTTGTCTAAGAAGAATATATGAAAGGCATGCGAGTATTCTTGCTACCTGGTAGGACACAAATCGTCCGCTGATTTTTCTTAAAATAATGGCTATTCTTATAGAGTGATATGTAATTCCATTAAACATTTCGGCTCTCTATTCATGTTACTTCCCTTGCAAATACTCCTTCTCCCAGATACCCTTTGTCAATTCTTCTATTCTCTCCCCATACGCTGTAAGCTTTTTCCTATACTCCTCATCGTTCAAGGCATCCCGGGCATCCTTATCTATGGGATGAGGCTTATGGCACTTCAGAACTTCGTGATACATCCCATAGTGGTCTCTGATAGCACAGGTTCTTATGAGATTTCCTTTTTTTTCTTTGGGCTGTTTATAAGCGTATTCATCTTGCCACTTTCGTATCGCTTTAAAGAACTCAGAATTTAGCACGGTATTCAGGTTGCCGCCATTTTTATAAACCTCATTGATATTGTGGACAGCATAAGGAGCAAACACACAAGGAGCACAATCTCCATTCCAGTTTATGTAAAAATACCCTCCCGTTCTGCCCGCCGATATGCACCCATCTGATACGGTCCCGTCATTCCAGAAGTCCGCAATGAAAATCTTTCGTTCTCGCACTATTTTTCTGTTTTTCTCCCACATAAAAAGTCTCTGTTCCGGTGTTGGTATAAGCTCAATCGTATAACTTCTGCCTATGGGCATATACGAGTAGTTGCAAAAATTATACTACTTGCTGCTTGACTATTTCTCTCTCCAGGGTTTTGTGTTTCCTATGGTTAGCTCTCAAAAATTCGTAATAATATTCTCTGTTGAATATACACCCCGGGTCAGCTCCCTTGAGGTCGCCAAAGTAAGCATAAGCTCTTGCTCTGCATCCACCACACAATGCCTTGTATTCACAGGTTGCACAGTGACCCTGAAGGTCACTTCTATCTCGCAGGCTAATCATAACAGGTGATTCTTCCCATATCTCCTTGAAAGATTGTTTCCTTAAATCCCCAACAACAAGCTTTGGCATGTAGACACAGGGGGTAATCTTTCCATCAGGCTGAATGGCACAGTATGCCCTGCCAGCACCACAACCTCCAATAATCTCGGCTATTGCTCCAAGTTCCTTGTTCTTTGCGCTTCCATAGTGTGAGAGTATAACAGTATCTGCATTGTACTCCTTGCAATATCTTCCCATTTGAGGGGCAGTTGAGGCTACTACCTGGTGACCTGCCTCGAGTTCGTCATACATCACCTTATAGGCTTCTTCCCTCTGTTCAGGAGTGGGATCCATCTCAAAGCTTCCTCTGCCAACAGGTACATAGTTATATACAATTAGTTTATAAGCACCGAGCTTCTCTCTCAGCTTAAGCATCTTTGGTAATTCATCAGCATTATTACGAGTAAAGGTATATTGAATACAGGTCGTAATCCCGGCATCTAAACAGTTCCTTATTCCCTCTACGCTCCGTTTCCACATTCCAGGGACTCCTCTGAACTCATCGTGTTTCTTTGGAGTAGAGGCATCGAGCGATATAGCTATATACCCAAACCCAATATCCTTTGCCTTTTTTGCCATCCCTTTTGTAAACAGGGTTCCATTCGATGCTATGGATAGATACATCCCCTTCTCTTTTGCATATTTTGCAACATCCCAGAAATCCCTTTTTATGATTGGTTCACCACCAGAGAAGAATATAGTGGGTATATCATTTGAGGCAAGGTCATCAACTACCTTAAATTTTTCCTCGGTAGTAAGTTCGTTGGGGCTTCCCTTCATTAGCATTCCAGCATCCTCATAGCAGTGCTTGCACCTGAGATTACATTTGTAGGTGAAGTTCCAGACAACCATCATCGGCATATAAAAATTCTGAGGCAATGTTAATCCGTATTTCTGTAAAGACCTGAAGGAATTCAAAAAGACCTTTCTGAGAGTTGGGTCTTTAAGGGATTTTTTGAATTCCTCTGGAGTTCTATTGAATCCACGGCGCACAATATCCAGAACCTTAAGAATGGGAAGAATTTTTACTCTCTGAACGAAAGAAATCTCACTCTTCTCTCCATAACTATCAAGTGCATTCTCCAGCCTTGTTTTGCCATTTTCCCCTATAATCAAAGCGCCACTTATAATCTTCTTGCTCGCGGCGTTTTCAAGGAGGAACTTCAGCCTGACTACATCAAATTTTTTCTTTGACACCACCCATAAACCCATAATACCCCTTTGTAAATATCAAAAATCAAATATCAAAGTTAGATATTAAAATGTAAACTTATGACCGAAAACATAAGATTAAAGAAAAAAAAGGTTTTTGGTCTTTGGTTCCAAATCTACAGTCTTTCTTTTTGAATTTTGATTTGTAATTTCTTGCCCCGTGGAACAAAACTTTGTATTCCACAGGGTGAACATTTTAATTTTTGGGAATGTCCCAAAGTGTTGTGATAGCAATAGAATAAATTAATTGATACAGGCTTTTTAACTTCTTGTTCATTAAATTCCCCATTATGTTTTTTAG
>JGI24025J20009_10002593_pt1 | contig 12862 bp, 12 predicted proteins | sample Cruoilmetagenom3_FD_20009 | JGI IMG/M metagenome (IMG submission 20009)
CGCCAGGATGCAGTTGAGGAATATGTCATGGGTCAGGATTTCGGGGAACGGCCCGCCACTGGCGGTTTCGGCCATGTCCCATTTGGTGAGGTTGACCCCCAGTGCTGTGCAGAGGTCAGCCGCACCTGTGCCGACACGACCCAGCGCGCCGATGACAATGGCGCGGGGGCGGGCAGTATTTGTTGCGTTTAGCTTTGCCAGCAGATCTGCGCGCAGGGCGGCGGAGTTGGGATAGACTGACACGGGCCCGGCGATGGTGCCGCGTTGTTGTGCGGCCCAGCATTTCAGCGCCACGGCGGCACCGGCGTAGCCTGCCCAATAGCCAAAGGCGGCGACGCGGCGGTTGGTTTCGTCCACCAGGTATTCCAGGTCATACATCGTGCCACCCCCGGCAGCGAACCGGTGCAGCAGGATTTTCCCCGAAGGCTGGCCCTTGTAGGCATGGCCAAACAGGATGTGGCGATGCGTTAGCGGGGTGCCGTCTTCGGGCAGTTCTTTCAGGCCAAAGATGATGGCATCGGCGGGGGCGTCTGGCCAGCTGTTTTCCGGGGCAATCTGGCATCCGGCGGCACGGTAGCCGTCGATCGAGATGGCGCGGACCGAGGATTTCTCGACCGTGACCTGAAGGCCAGCCGCCAGCAGTTTGGCCGCGCCTTCGGGGGTCAGGCCGACCCGGTCTTCGTTGGGGCGCTGTTCGGCCCGGATCCAGAGATGTGTCATGCTATACTCCCTTACAGAATACCTGCTGCACGCACGGCCTGGACCGAGGCGCGGGTTTCCATCTTCGCCATGAAGCGGGCGATCTTGTCAAATGCCGCGCAATCGACCCCATCGCCTTTTAGCCAGGTGCAGATGGTGAACAGGTAGGGGTCGGCCAGGCTGAAGGCCTCGCCCAATACATAGGGGCCGGTCAGGCTGTTGGTTTCGATATAGGTGCAGCTGGTGGTCATGGTTTCGGTTGCCTTGGCGGTCATGTCCCGGTGCGACGCGGGGGTATCGGCCCAGCGGTGGCCGCGCAGCTTGTGGGCGTGGTTCACATGCATGGTTGAGGCAAGGTAATACATCACCTCGCGCATGCGGGCGGCCTGAAACGCATCGTTTGGCACCAGACCGGAGGCGGGGGCCTGTGCTGCGATATAGTCCAGAAGGGCACCGGTTTCAGTGAGGGTGCCCTGATCTGTGACCAACGCAGGCACGCGGCCCTTGGGGTTGATGGTCAGGTATTTGGGTTTGGTTTGTTCGGCGGTGGCGAAATTGATCTTGATCGGCTCAAACGGCAGGTCGGCTTCGTGCAGGGTGATCGCGGTGGCCACCGAGATTGTGTTGGGCGCGTAAAAAAGTTTCAGCATGTTTGGCCTGACTTTCAGATCACAGGTGGGTCTGGGCGTGGTGCCGGTCGGGGGATTCCAGATGTGGGACGGCGTTGAACAGCACCGGGCTGAGGTGGTCGCCGATCGGGAACAGGCGGTGCATCGAGGTGTTCATCACCGCCAGCGCCATTCGCGCCATTGCGGCGGTGTCCAGTCCCAGCACCTGGCGCATCACCATGGATATCAGCCCGCCCGAGGTGATGACCAGCGCCGGGCCGGGGCCTTGGGCAATGTCGGCCATTGCCTGATCGACGCGGGTTTCGAAATTGGCAAAGCTTTCTGGCGGGGACTGGATTTCGTCTTTCTGCCAGGCGGTGAACACGGTTGGCAAATGGTGGATGAAGCCTTCGCGTTCGGCGGGGATTGCGACGCCTTTCTGGTCTTTCAGCAGTTCTGCGAGGGTGAAATATTCCAGTTCGTTCAGGCGCGCGTCCTGGATGGCGTTGTCACCCATGCCCATCGCAGCAACGGTTTCGATATGCCGGGTCAGGGTGCCGCAATAGACCCTTGGGTGGTGGCTGGCGGAGTCGCGCAGATGGTCGCCCAGCCAGGCGGCCTGTTGGTGGCCCAGGGGGCTGAGTTTGTCATAGCTGATTTCGTCCCGGGCGCCGGTATTGGCCTGACCGTGGCGGATGAGGGTGATGTGGGACATGGCGCAAACTCCTAGGTTGGAGCCTGTCTTAGGCGAGGTCTGCGGGCGTGGCCAGTGCGGGAGCCTCCGGCGGGGATATTTAGGGTCAGAAAAAGCGGCGGGATTGGTGGATTTGGGTTGGTCGCGGCAAAGGTTGGGGGTTTTGCCGCGACCGGTTGGTGGGGGAGGGTTCTAGCCGAGTAGCAGGATCTCGGTGTGTCCGGCGCTGCGGCGCAGGTTGTGCAGGGCGGCAAGGTCGGGGTCGTTGATCCAGGTTTGGGCGGCGGTTTTGTCGGGGAAGGACAAGAGCGCGGCAATGTCGGGCAGGCTTGGCGAGCCGTCCAGCGCGGTGGCGGATGGGGTGGCGTGTTCGACCTTGCCGCCATGTTTGGCAAGGGCGGCACCTGCCTGTTCGCGGTAGGCGGCCATGGCGTCGGGGCGTTTGATATCGGCTTTGAAGAGGGCGTAGATCATTGGGGTGTCTCCGGTGTTTTTGTGTGTGGGAAACAGATAGGGGGCGGGAGGAGGTGCGAAAACGCGTGTAATTGCACGTGGGGCATGCGAAAACGCATGTCATGGATGCTGGGTGGGATGATCTGAGGACGGTTTTGGCGGTTGTGCGCAGCGGGTCGCTGGCGGGCGCGGGTGCGGTGCTGGGGGTGAATTACACCACTGTGGCCCGGCGCATTCTGCGGCTGGAGGCTGCGTTGGGGGAGCCATTGTTTGACCGGCTTCAGGGCGGGTATCGCCCAACCGAGGTGGCGCAGTTGGTTGCGGCCCATGCCAGCGAGATGGAGGTTCAGCAGAACGCTTTGCTGCGCCAGCTGCGCGGGCGCGATCAGTCTTTGAGCGGGGGGCTGGTGATTACGGCGCCGCAATTGCTGATCGGGCCGTATGTGGCGCCGGTGCTGGAGCAGTTTGCCGCGACGCATGGGGATGTGGATCTGAGGATGCGTGCCACCAATGACCTGCTGGATCTGACCCGGCGCGAGGCGGATCTGGCGATCCGGATCAGTCGCAATCCGGGCGATACGCTGACCGGGTTGCGGCTGTGTGCGCAGCAAAATGCCAGTTTTGCCAGCCCGGAAGTGGCGGCGAAGATCGCGCGCGATCCGGGGGGGTGTATCGACTGGATTGTCTATGAACAAAGCGGGGTGGTGCCAAAAGCTTCGCTGACCAGGTATCCGAATGCCCGGGTGGCGATGCAGTTTGACGATATGGTGGCGATGTCGGGCGCGGCGCAGGCCGGGTTGGGGGTGGTGCGGATGCCGATGTTTCTGGGCCGCGCAACGCCGGGGTTGGTTCAGGTGCCGGTGCTGGCGCCGCAGCCCTATGCCGATATCTGGCTGGTGGGCCATCCGGATGTGTGGCGATCGGCCAAGGTGGCGGCGTTTCGGGCGTTGTTAGTGCCGCATTTCCGGGCGCATCGCAGTGATTTTGTGGCGTGATTTTGTGGCGTGATTTTGTCGCCTGATTTTAGCCCCAGCTGACATCGCCCAGAAAGATATAACCAGCACCATATATGGTTTTGATCAGGCGTGGGTTCTTGGGGTCTTCGCGCAGTTTGGTGCGCAGGCGTGAGATGCGCACATCCATCGCGCGGTCGAAGCTTTCGCTTGCCGCCCCGCCCAGGTTTTCCTGCATCTGTGCCCGGCTGATCAGGCGTTTGGGGCTTTCGAGGAACATCCGCAGCACTTCGCCTTCGGCATGGCTGAACGGGGTTTCCGCGCCAGTGTCATCTTCAAGCGCGTAGCGGTCGAAATGCGCGGTCCAGCCGTTGAACCGGGCGGTATCGCCTGATTGGGCCCCCGAATGTGTCATTGTGCGGCTGGTGCGCAGGCGGGCGCGGATGCGGGCGATGACCTCGGCCGGGTCAAAGGGTTTGGTGATGTAATCATCCGCCCCCAGTTCCAGCCCGGTCACCCGGTCCTGCACCTGCGCGCGTCCCGAGATGATAATCACGGACGCGCCCTGTTCCAGCGCCAGCCGGTGCACCAGCGCCAGCCCATCCGTGTCGGGCAGCGACAGGTCCACCAGGCAGACATCGGGCGTGACCCGTTTCAGCGAGGCCTCAAATTCGCGGGCGCGCGCAAAGCTTTGGGTGCGGAACCCGGCCTCTTCCAGGGCCTCTGTCAGGATTTGGCGGATTTCCGGTTCGTCATCCAGAATGGTTACAAGCGGTTCGGTCATACGGCGGCCTCGGACTGAATCAGCGCCGATAATTGCGCGGCGGTGAAAGGTTTGGGCAGGACCGGCGCGCGCAACAGGGCAGACCGGTGCAACGGGTCAGATTGGGGGAGGGATGTCATCAGGATGCAGGGCAGGCCGGTGCCTTGCATCCGGTCCAGCAGGTCCAGCCCGGTGGCGCTGCCTTGCAGGCGGATATCGCTGAGGATCAGGGTGATGTCCGACAGGTCGGCCACCAGTGCCGAGGCTTCGTCGACCGATGTCGCCTCGATCACCGATTGGCCAAGGTTGATCAGCATATCGCGGAACAGGGCGCGCAGGGTATCGTCATCTTCGACCAGCAACGTCAGCCCACCGCTGATTTCAGGTGCCGCGCGATAGGGCAGGCGCAGGGTGATGCTGGCGCCGGTGGCGGTATTGCCCAGCCGCAAATCGCCCCCCGCCAGTTTGACCATGTCATAGACCATCGGCAGGCCCAGCCCGGACCCTTCGCTGCCCTTGGTGGTAAAGAACGGGTCGAGCGCCTTTTCCTGAACCTCGGGGGCGAAGCCAGGGCCGGTATCGGTGACGGTGAATTCGATCCAGATGTCGCCAAGGTTGTGGGCGCTGACGGTGATCTGCCCGTGAACGCCACAGGCGTCGCGGGCGTTCAGGATCAGGTTCAGCAGGGCATCCTGCAACATCCCCTGGTCCAGCATCAGCGCGGTATCGGGCGTGTGATCCAGCACGCTAAGCCCCATGCCGCGTGGCAGGCTGGGCGAGGCCAGGATTTTCAGGTCTTGCAGCAGGCCATGCAGGTCGGTGGCTTGTGGGCGCAGGGTGCGGTTGCCGGTCATGTCGGCAATCCGGTTCAACAGGCGCCCGCCGCGCCGGGCGGTGGCCTGCGTGGCGCGGACCAGTTCGCTGGCCTCGTCATCCAGATCCATCTTTTCCAGCTTGCCCTGCATCCCCAGAATAATTGTCAGCAGGTTGGAAAAATCATGCGCCAGTCCGCTGGCCATCTGCGCCGCCATTGCCCGCCGTCGCGATTGTTGCAGCGCTACACGCGCCTGGGTTTCGGCGGTGATGTCCATTGACAGGATGTAAACACCCCCTGCCTGATCCGAGTTAAAAGCGGTTCTGATGCGGCGTGAATCGTGGTCTTCGGTGAACTCGAACACAGAGTTTTCGCCCTTATAGGCGCTATTCAGGTGCGGTTCGATCCGGGCAAAGGCGGACGGGCCGAGGGCCTCGGAGATATGCAGGCCCAAAATTTCGGACGGGCGGCCCGGGATCACCGTATTCAGACGGCGGTTGGAATAGGTGTAATGCCCGTCGGAATCCACATGCGCGATATGGGCCGGCATCATTTCCGTGGTCAGGCGGGTACGGCTTTCGATTTCGGTCAGCTGGCGCTTGGCCTCTTCCAGGGTCGAGTTTGTTGCGGCCAGTTGGCGGTTGCTGGCCGAGAGATCTTCGGCGTGGGACAGGACCTGATCGGACAATTCTTCGGATCGGGTGCGCAACAGCTGTTCTGATTGCTTGGTGCGGGTGATGTCGGTGTAAACTGTGACCCAGCCACCCTGCGGCAGCGGCGCGCCTTCGACTGAAATAGTGCGCCCGTTGGCGCGGGTCCGCTCCAGGTAATGCGGCGCAAATGCCTGGGCCTGATCGACGCGCATCTGAATAAAGGCTTCCACGTCGTTCACTTCGCCATAATCGCCACGCTCTGCCATGTTGCGGATGGTATCGACAAACCGGGCGCCGGGTTTCACCAGATGGTCGGGCAGGTCGAACATTTCCTTGAACCGATGGTTGCAGACAGCCAGCCGCAGATCCCTGTCATAGATCGACAGGGCCTGGGCGATCAGGTTCAGCCCGGCGGTGATCATCAGCTTTGTCTGTTGGTCGGTTTGGTTCACGGCACGTCCCTCTTGTCTCATGGCTATCACCGCCAATCCCCCAAGGCCAAGGGGGCATATTGCGGGTTGGCAATTCAAGTGTAACAATTCGTAAGGTTTGGGAAAACATCCAGACAAAGTTAAGCGCGACTGCTTGGCTAAGTTGAGATTGGGAGAGATTCGCAAATGCGGATCGCACCGGACTGCCAAGCAGTCCGGTTGGGGAGGAAAACAATTGGTTCAGACGCAATCTGGTGCCGATGGGCATCGGTCCATTCCGGCGCTGCTTGACCGCAACGCAAAGCAGTTTGGCACATCACCTGCTTACCGGGAAAAAGAGTTTGGTATCTGGCAAAGCTGGACCTGGGCCGAAACCGCCAAAGAGATCGAGGCGCTGGCGCTGGGGCTGATAAACCTGGGTGTGAACGAGGGCGACTTTATCGCCATCATTGGCCGCAACCGTCCCTATCTTTATTGGTCGATGGTTGCCGCGCAGTCGGTTGGCGCCATTCCGGTGCCGCTGTATCAGGACGCCAATGCCGAAGAGATGGCCTATGTGCTGGACCATTGCGGCGCGCGGTTTGTGATTGTGGCCGATCAGGAACAGGTCGACAAGGTGATCGAGGTGCAAGACCAGCTGCATCAGTTCGAGCACCTGATCTATCTTGATCCACGGGGGTTGCGCAAATACGACCATTCGCATCTGCATGAATACAGTCATGTGCAGAATCAGGGCCGCGCCGCCTATGACGAGTTTATCAATGAGCTGACCGCACGGCGGGACAAGCTGGATTACGACAGTACCTGTGTGATGATGTATACGTCGGGCACCACGGGCAAACCCAAGGGCGTGGTTCTGTCCAACCGCAACGTGATTGAAACCGCCAAATCATCTTCTGAATTTGACAAGCTGCGCCAAGACGAAGAAATTCTGGCCTATCTGCCGATGGCTTGGGCGGGCGATTTCATCTTTTCCATTGGTCAGGCCTATTGGACCGGGTTCTGTGTGAACTGTCCCGAAAGTCCGGACACGATGATGGCCGACCTGCGTGAGATCGGCCCGACCTATTACTTTTCCCCGCCGCGGGTGTTCGAGACCCAGTTGACCAATGTGATGATTCGCATGGAGGACGCGAGCAAGCTGAAAAAGCGGATGTTCGACTATTTCATGGCTCATGCGCGCAAGGTTGGTCCGGCGATTCTGGATGGGAAGCCGGTTGGTTTCCTGGACCGGTTGAAGTACCGGATCGGTAGCTTCATGGTGTACGAGCCCCTGAAAAACTCTCTTGGGTTTTCGAAAGTGCGGGTCGGCTATACAGCGGGCGAAGCGATCGGGCCGGAGATTTTTGATTTCTACCGCTCGCTTGGGATCAACCTGAAACAGCTTTACGGCCAGACAGAGGCCACGGTGTTCCTCACCGCCCAGCCCGATGGGGAGGTGCGGTCGGACACGGTCGGGGTTCCCGGCCCGGGCGTCGAAATTAAGATCTCCGAGAATGGCGAGGTGCTTTACCGTTCGGCCGGGGTATTTGTTGAATATTACAAAAACCCCGAAAGCACCGCCGATACCAAGGACAGCGAAGGCTGGGTCGCCACCGGGGATGCCGGGTTTATCGAAGAGGCAACTGGCCATTTGCGGATCATCGACCGGGCCAAGGATGTGGGCCAGATGGCATCGGGGGAGATGTTCGCGCCGAAATACGTCGAGAACAAACTGAAGTTCTTTCCGGACATTCTGGAGGCCGTACTGTTTGGCAATGGCAGAGATCACTGTGTGGCGTTTATCAACATTGACCTGACGGCTGTTGGAAACTGGGCAGAGCGCAACAACATCGCCTATGCATCCTATCAGGAACTGGCCGGGCATCCCCGGGTTCTGGACACTATTCAGGAGCATGTGGAGGCCGTGAACAAGTCGGTGGCCGCGGATCCGATGTTGTCGGGCTGTCAGATCCACCGTTTTGTGATTTTGCACAAGGAGCTGGACGCCGATGACGGCGAAATGACCCGCACCCGCAAGGTACGCCGTCGCATCGTGGAAGAGAAATTCGCTGATATTATCGACGCGCTTTATGATGGGTCTGCCACGGTCAGCACCACCACGGAAGTCACCTATGAAGACGGGCGCAAAGGCGCGATCAGTGCGACGCTGGACATTCGGGATGCAGCCGTTGTGGCAGTGACACAGAAAATGGCGGCGGAATGACCGTGCCGGGCAGAAGAGCCGCTTTGCGGCGAATTCAGGCCTCCGGCGGGGATATTTGCAGCCAGAAAAAGGGACTGGTTTGGTGAAAGACATGGACGAGGGCTATATCACCGCAGATGGGCGCCAGATTGGCGGCGTGGTGATGGAAATGAAGAACATCACCCTGCGATTTGGCGGCGTGGTGGCGATCGAAAACATCTCGTTTGATATCCGCGAGGGTGAAATTCGCGCGATCATCGGCCCGAACGGGGCGGGGAAGTCGTCGATGTTGAACATCATCTCGGGGTTTTATGTGCCGTCCGAGGGCGAAGTCTGGTTTCACGGTGCCAAGCGGCCGCAGATGCGACCCTATGAGGTGGCGCGTCAGGGGATCGCGCGCACCTTTCAGAACATCGCGTTGTTCGAGGGCATGAGCGTTCTGGATAATGTGATGACCGGGCGGCTGACGCAGATGAAATCCGGACTGCTCGCGCAAGCGCTGTGGAAGGGCAAGGCCGAGGCGGAAGAGACCGCAAACCGCGAAGTGGCCGAGAAGATCATCGACTTTCTGGAGATTCAGAGCATTCGCAAGACGCCGGTGGGGCGGCTGCCTTACGGCTTGAAAAAGCGCGTCGAACTGGCGCGTGCGCTGGCGGCAGAGCCGAAACTGCTGTTGCTGGACGAACCGATGGCCGGGATGAACGTCGAGGAAAAAGAGGACATGAGCCGCTTTATTCTGGATGTGAATGACGAATTTGGCACCACGATCGCCCTGATCGAACATGACATGGGCGTCGTGATGGATCTGTCCGACAGGGTGGTCGTGATGGATTATGGCAAGAAGATCGGCGATGGAACACCGGACGAAGTGCGCAACAATCAGGACGTCATCGACGCCTATCTGGGGGTGTCACATGACTGAATATCTGAACGACAGACAGGGAGGCAGACATGCCTGATCAGTTGATTTACGCAATGGAGGTCACGCTGAACGGCCTGATGGCTGGGGTGCTTTATGCGCTGGTGGCCTTGGGGTTCGTGCTGATCTTTAAGGCTTCGGGCATATTCAATTATGCGCAGGGGGTCATGGCGCTGTTTGCGGCGATGACCCTGGTCGGGATTATGGATGGGCAAGTACCTTTCAGTCATATGATCAACGCAATATTCGGCACGCAAGTGCATCATTTCGGCTGGCATGTGCCGGCGCTGTTGGCGATCTTGCTAACGGTCGGGGTCATGGTTTTGCTGGCCTGGGCGGTGCAGCAATTCGTGATGCGGCATCTGGTCAATCAGGAACCGATCATTCTGTTTATGGCGACTATCGGTCTGGCTTATTTTCTGGAGGGCCTGAGCGACCTGATGTGGGGATCTGAGATCAAGAAACTGGACGTCGGACTGCCGCAGGGGATCAACGATGCGATAGATCAAGTTACCTTTGGCTGGTTCGGCTATGGGTTCTTCATTGATAACCTCGATTTGGTGGCGACCGTGGTTGCAGCCCTGCTGGTGATCGCGCTGATGGTGTTCAACCAGTACACCAAAGAGGGACGCGCCCTGCGAGCGGTGGCGGATGACCATCAGGCGGCTTTGTCGGTGGGTATATCGCTGAGTTTCATCTGGGTTCTGGTGTGGTCGGTCGCGGGATTTGTCGCGCTGGTTGCGGGCATCATGTGGGGCACCAAGTCTGGTGTGCAGTTCTCATTGTCGCTGATTGCGCTAAAGGCGCTGCCGGTGCTGATGCTGGGCGGGTTCACGTCGATCCCCGGCGCCATCGTTGGCGGGCTGATCATCGGCGTCGGAGAAAAGTTGTTTGAATTCTCGCTGGGGCCGATGTTGGGCGGGGCGACCGAGAACTGGTTTGCTTATGTTCTGGCGCTGGTATTCCTGGTGTTTCGGCCGCAGGGCTTGTTCGGGGAGAAGATCATTGAACGGGTCTGACACATTGCGTGTGACACACGCGCCTACACTGACGGCATCGGCATGCAAGCCGGGGTCGCCAACCAAACTGATCCTAATTCCGGAGGCTTGCTGAATGTTTTATCGTGAAGCCGGTGATTTCAAGACCACCTATACGCAAGACAGCCAGACCTTTCCGATCAAATTCGACCGGATCCGGTATTATCTGGTTCTTGCCTTTGCCTTTCTGGTGGTTCCGTTCATTATCAACGATTATTGGGCCAACGCCCTGATTTTGCCGTTCCTGATCTATGCCATTGCCGCAATTGGCCTGAATATTCTGGTCGGGTATTGCGGGCAATTGTCATTGGGGACCGGCGGATTTATGGCTGTGGGCGCCTATGCCTGCTATAAATTGATGACCTCGTTTCCGGATGTAAGCATGTTCATTCATGTAATACTGGCCGGGGCCATTACGGCGGTTGTCGGGATTTTGTTTGGCCTGCCATCACTGCGGATCAAAGGGTTCTATCTGGCGGTGGCCACGCTGGCCGCGCAGTTCTTTCTGGTCTGGTTGTTCAACCGTGTGCCATGGTTCTATAACTATTCGGCGTCGGGTCAGATCAGCGCGCCGGAACGCGACACGTTTGGCATCCTTATCACTGGCCCCAATGCTCCGGCCTGGATGACCTATTTGTTCTGTCTGATCTTTTTGACCGTCTGCGCACTCATTGCCCGCAACCTGACGCGCGGTTCGTCCGGGCGCTCGTGGATGGCGATCCGCGATATGGATATCGCGGCTGAGATCATTGGCGTGAACCCGCTTAAGGCGAAATTGACCGCCTTTGCCGTCAGTTCCTTTTTTGTTGGCATATCGGGGGCATTGTTCTTTTCAATCTATCTGGGCGCGGTCGAGGTTGGCGAAGCGTTCAGCATCCAGAAATCGTTTCTGGTGCTGTTCATGGTGATCATCGGCGGGCTGGGTTCGATATTCGGATCGTTCGCCGGGGCTGCCTTTCTGGTGGGTCTGCCAGTTGCGCTGAAAGTTCTGGGCGTCGACATCCTGGGTTGGCCGACGGACATTGTCTCGCATATTCAGTTGATTATCGTTGGCGGACTTATCATCATGTTTCTGATCCTTGAACCACATGGGCTCGCGCAGCTCTGGAACTTGACCAAGGAGAAACTACGGCTCTGGCCCTTCCCGCACTAGGCGGGAACGACCAAATACAAGCGGGGCAAGACAGGCCCTGTTCAAATCGGACGACACCAATGGGAGGAATTAACCCGATGAAACTGAAATTAACGACTCTGGCGCTTGGCGCTGTTATGGCCGCAGGCCCGGTAATGGCGGACCTTGTGTTCCCGGCGCTGAGCTATCGGACTGGCCCTTACGCGGCCAACGGTATTCCATTTGCGGATGGCTATCAGGACTATTTCACTCTGCTGAACGAACGTGATGGCGGCATCGGCGGCGAAAAGATCAAGCTGATGGAATGTGAAACCGGTTACAACACCGAAAAAGGTGTGGAATGCTATGAATCGCTCAAGGGTGAAGGCTCGTTGGTGTTTCAGCCGCTGTCCACCGGCATCACCTATCAGTTGATCCCGAAAATGACGGCAGACGGCATCCCGATGCACTCGATGGGTTATGGCCGGACGTCGGCCAAGAACGGCGAAGTGTTTCGTGGCATCTTTAACTATCCTGCCAACTATTGGGATGGCGCATCGGCTGCTGTGAACCACATCATGGATGTGGATGACATCAAAGGTAAGACCATAGCGCTGGTCTATCACAACTCGGCCTACGGCAAAGAGCCGATCCGGACCTTGGAAGAGCTGTCCAAAAAGCACGATTTCAACCTTACCCTTATTCCGGTGGATCACCCCGGTCAGGAACAGAAATCGCAGTGGCTGCAAATTCCGCCGCGAAAAGCCTGATTATACCCTGCTGTGGGGCTGGGGTGTTATGAACCCGGTTGCCATCCAGGAAGCGGCCAACATCCGCTACCCGATGGATCATCTGATCGGTGTCTGGTGGTCCGGGTCTGAAAATGACGTGCTGCCGGCTGGTGCCGGTGCACATGGCTATAAATCCCTGACGTTCCACGGTGTGGGCATGGATTACCCGATTTTCGACGACATCAAGAAATATGTAGTCGATACTGGCAAAGCCGCAGGTGCAGGCGATCAGCTGGGTACGGTTCTGTATGACCGGGGCATGTATGCCGCGATGCTGGCCGCTGAAGCTGTGAAAACGGCTCAGGAAATCCACGGCACCAAGGCGATCAATGCAGTGCAAATGCGCGATGGCATGGAAGCCCTGGTAATCGACGAGGCGAAAATGGCTGCGGCCGGGCTTCCGGGCTTTGGACCAGAGTTCAAAGTGTCCTGCCAGAACCACGGCGGCAACGGTTTTGTTGGTGTTGCCCAGTGGGATGCAGCAGCTGGCAAGTGGAACGTGATCTCCGATTATGCCCAGTCTGATCAGGACGTAATCGGTGCGTTGGTTGCCGAGGATTCAGCGGCCTATGCAACTGAAAACAACATCACGCCGGGTTGTAACTGATCCGCGTGGCGCGACCACTCCGGGCTTGACCCGGGGGGCTTATGAAAACCAGGCGCGGCGGATCGTCGCCGCGCCTACCTATAACCCGAGGAGGTCCCGGATCAGTTTCGGGACACATCAAGGACAAGCCCGTTATGCTCGATA